>Ga0307412_10001188_pt1 | contig 14828 bp, 13 predicted proteins | sample DK1Cmetagenome_3_FD_203823 | JGI IMG/M metagenome (GOLD analysis project Ga0307412, IMG submission 203823) | Maize rhizosphere microbial communities from greenhouse at UC Davis, California, United States - DK15-C-1 | ecosystem: Host-associated > Plants > Roots > Rhizosphere > Soil | place: USA...
CGCGCGTCAAGGTCATCGCAAGCAACGGTCGCGACCTGACGGTCGAGGAAGCCTGATCCCGATCAAGCTGGCCTTGATCCCGATCAAGCTGGCTTGATCAGGCCACGCCGATCCTGAGAAGATCGTGGAAATGAATAAGCCCGACCGGCCTGTTGTCGTCGTCGACGACAATGAGCGCACCGATGCTGTGTTTGTTCAAGAGCGCAAGCGCCGCGGTCGCGAGCACATTCGGCTTCACCGTCTTCGGCGCCCGCGTCATGATATCGTCGACCACGAGCTCCGAGAGGTTGCGCGACAGATTGCGCGCCATATCGCCCTCGGTGACGATGCCGCAAAGCCGGCCATCTTCGTCCAAAATGCCGACACAGCCGAAATGCTTGCGCGACAAAGTCGAGATCGCCTCCGGCAGCGGTGTGCCCTTGGCAACCAGCGGCACGCGCTCGCCGGTATGCATGACGTCGGCGACATGGCTCAAGGCCGCACCGAGCTTGCCGCCGGGATGGAACACATGAAAATCGCGCGCTGTGAAGCCACGCGCCTCAAGCAGCGCGATCGCCAGAGCATCGCCGAGCGCCAGTTGCATCATCGTTGACGTCGTCGGCGCTAGTCCGTGCGGGCAGGCTTCCTCGACGTTCGGCATCAACAGCACGACATCGGACGCCTTGGCCAGCGACGAGTCCGGCGAGCAGGTCATGGAGATCAGCGGAATGGAGAAGCGGCGCGTATAGGCGATTACGTTGCGCAGTTCCGCGCTCTCGCCGCCCTTCGACAGCGCCAGCACCGCATCTCCCAAACCCACCATGCCGAGATCGCCGTGATTGGCCTCGGCGGCATGCATGAAGAAGGCAGGCGTTCCGGTGGATGCCAGCGTCGCGGCGATCTTGACGCCGATATGGCCGCTCTTGCCGACGCCGGTAACGATCACCCGCCCCGAAATCCCGCCGATCGTTTCGACGGCCTGCAGGAAAGGCCCGGCGAGATCGCCGTCAAAGGCCTGTTCGAGGGACACCAACGACTGTCGTTCGGTGGCGAGTGTGCGCCTGGCCGAGTCGATCACGCCGTTGTCGATGAGATTTACCGCTCGCTTGATCATCGCCATCCGTTAGCCGCTTTCCAGCGCGGTGTCCACCATAGCGGCGGATTGAGCACCGCCTTCAACCAAATGGCAACGAATGGTTAACCACGAGGCTTTACGTTCGGGTAACCACTTCGAAGCATGCCGAGCGCAACCATATGGGCCATTGGAGACATACGAGCAGTCTGACGCCGCTCCGCGCGGCGGGCGTTGCCGTGTCCGTGGCGCTGGCCGGTCTCGAACTCATGGCTCCTGTTTCGGCGCTCGCCCAATCGGCGCGTACGGCTGCATCGTCCTCCCCGCTTGCTCAGTCCGCCTACATCGCCACCCCCGATGCAACAGGCGATCAACAGGATGACGGCACGGCCATACCCGGCGCCACGGCATCCGCCGACGACCCGGCCAATGCGAACGACAGCACCGCCAACGGCACCAGCGCCAACACCAGCGCGGCCGCACGCCAAACCACATCAGGCGACCAGCCGAGCGACGAGACCACCGGCTCCATTCTCGACGAAGACATGATGCGGCTGAACACCCGCGAGGCCCCGCTCGACGAGCGCAGGCCGCGCAAGCCCGACGTCAATCTCTCGACCGAGGAGACCCCTGGTATCCGCGTCGGCACCTTCGTGCTGCGCCCGACCGTGACGCAGAGCATCAACACCGAGACGCAGAAGGACGGCGACGTCAAGCAGACGCGCGCCTTCCTCGAAACCGACATGAAGACGACGCTGACGTCGGACTGGGCACTGCACCAGCTGCTGATCACGAGCGAAGGCGCCTGGCAAAAGAATGTCAGCGGCGAAGGCGAAGAGCAGCCGGACTTCCGGATCAACGGCGATCTGAGGCTCGATCTCCCCGAGGAAACCACGGCCCACATCACCGGCGGCTACCACTTCTACCGCGAAGACACCGACGACCCGAACGCCATCCAGAACGCCAACCAGCAATCCGACGTGCAGGAATTCACCCTCGGCGCCTCGATCGAGCGCGACTTCGGCATCCTGCGCGGCAGCACCGGCATCGATTTCACCCGCACGATCTATTCGGACGCCACGCTCTCCGACGGCACCGTCGTATCCCTCAGCGACCGCGACCAGACATCAGGCACCCTGCGTGGCCGCATCGGCTACGAGCTGTCGCCTGCGTTGATCCCCTTCATCGAAGGCAATGTCGGCAAGACGGTGTATGACCAGACGACCGACGTGGCGGGCTACCAGCGCTCCGGCGACAGCTACGGCGCCAAGGTCGGCGTCGAGGTGGACCTCGGCGAAAAGCTGCGCGGCGAAGTGGGCGTGGGTTACGAGATCGCCAGCTTCGACGACGTCAGGCTGTCCGATATCGACGCAACCGTGCTCGATGCCAGCGTCCGCTGGTCGCCTTTGCGCGGCACCGATATCGATTTCGGCCTGCAGACCAGTCTGCAGCCATCCACCACGCCGGGTGTCGCGGGCTATATCTCGCGCGCCATGACGACGACTGTCACGCATCAGCTGCGCGACAATCTGGTTGGAACGTTCCTGGGTGGGATAACCTTGCGCGACTATCCGTCGGATAGCGCGATCAGCGACGAGACGGTCTATACGACCAGCGCCGGCCTGACCTGGAACATCAACCGATATCTCGATCTGACGAGCACCATCGGCTACGAACTGACGTCCAGAAAAGTCGGCGCCGACTCGCAACAATGGCGAGCCGGCGTCGGTCTGAAGCTGAAACGCTGACAGCGATCGGGAAGACCGCGAGGCGGCCTCCCCTTCAATCGCCTGAGATCAGAGACCCTTGAGCAGGTCCTTGAAGCCTTCGATCACGGTCGGGCGGATATCCGCACGCTCGAGCGCGAAGGCAACGTTGGCGAGGATGAAGCCATCCTTGGCGCCGCAGTCGTAGGTCGTGCCCTTGAAGTGGTAACCGGCGAAAGCCTGATCCTTCAGGAGCTTCAGCATGCCGTCGGTGAGCTGGATCTCGTTGCCGGCGCCGCGTTCCTGGGTTTCCAGGATCTTGAACACTTCAGGCTGCAGGATGTAGCGGCCGTTGATGAAGAAGTTCGACGGTGCGGTGCCCTTGGCGGGCTTTTCGACCATGCCGGTAATGCGGAAGCCGTCACCGATCGCGTCGCCGACGCCAACGATACCGTACTTGTGGGCCTGATCGGGCGCGCACTCTTCGACGGCGATGATGTTGCCGCCGCTCTGGGCATAAAGGTCGATCATGCCCTTCATGCAGCCCTTGGCTTCGCTCTTCATGATCATGTCGGGAAGCAGCAGCGCGAAAGGCTCGTCGCCGATGATCTCGCGGGCGCACCATACGGCGTGACCGAGGCCGAGCGGCTCCTGCTGGCGCGTGAAGCTCACGGTACCAGCCTTGGGAAGCTGGCCTGCGAGCAGGGTGATTTCGGCGTTCTTGCTGCGCTCGCGCAGCGTCTGCTCAAGCTCGAAATGGATGTCGAAATAGTCTTCGATGATGTGCTTGTTACGGCCCGTCACGAAAACGAAATGCTCGATCCCGGCTTCCAGCGCTTCGTCCACCACATACTGAATGATCGGCTTGTCTACGACAGTCAGCATTTCCTTCGGAACGGCCTTCGTGGCCGGAAGGAAGCGCGTGCCGAGACCGGCGACCGGGAATACAGCTTTGCGAACTTTTTTATGCTCTGCCACACAGGCCTCCTGGGATGATTCTAACGCTTGAAATATAACGCGATTTTGATCGGATTAGATGAGATTTGCTACGGTTTTGCAAATAGTGACTGTGTTCGTGCGTCATGGTAAAGAATTTGTTGACTCCGTTCGGGTAGTCTCAGGCCTGAGCGGAATTTTTGCGCTCTGCTGTGCCTGAAACGAAAGGACGGATGACCGCCGATGACTCAAAATCACAAAATCTCCCTTCGTGGTCTTGCATTCGCATTCATCATGACCGCATCCGCCAGTCTGGCGCCTGTTAACGCCATGGCCGACCAGCGGTTCCAGAAGTGGATCGCGGACTTCTATCAAACTGCCGCTCAAAATGGCATCAGCAAGGCAACTTATCGTAAAGCTTTCTCAGGCGTCAGCGACCCTGACCCTACGGTGCTGGAAAAGGCTACTTATCAGCCTGAATTTACGACAAAAATCTGGGATTACGTGGATTCTCGCGTAAATCCTTATACCGTCCAGATCGGCCGCAAGATGATGGCCAAACACGCCTCTACGTTGAATTGGATCGAGCGGAACTTCGGTGTCGACAAGACGATTCTCCTGGCGATTTGGTCGATGGAATCAAACTACGGCGCGGTTCTTGAGAAGGACGACAGACTGCATTACGTGCCCCGCGCGCTGGCGACGCTCGCCTATGCCGACGCCAAACGCACGAAATTCGCGCAAAAGCAGCTGATCGCCGCCCTGAAGATCCTGCAGAACGGCGACATCTCGCCCGACGGCATGACCGGCTCCTGGGCCGGCGCCATGGGCCACACCCAGTTCATTCCCACCAGCTACCTGCTCTACGCCGTCGATGCCGATGGCAACGGCCACCGCGACATCTGGAATTCGGTTCCCGACGCGCTCGCCACCTCCGCCAATCTCCTGAAGAAGAACGGCTGGGATTTTGGCAAGACCTGGGGCTACGAAGTCCAGGTTCCATCGAGCGCGCTGAAGAATGTCGGCAAGACGTTGACGCTGGCACAATGGTCGGCCCTTGGCCTGAAGCGCCCGAGCGGCATGGGCTTCAAGGACGGCTCCGGCAAGGCGGTCTTGAAGATGCCCGCCGGCAATGACGGTCCGGGCTTCCTGATGACCAGAAACTTCTACACCATCATGAAGTACAATGCCTCTGACAGCTACGCCATCGCCGTCGGCCTGCTTGCCGACGAGATCGCCGGCTATGGCGGCATGAAGCAGCGCTGGCCGCGCCCGGATGGCACGCTCGACGTCAAGGAGAAGTTCGAGCTGCAGACCCGCCTGAAGGCGCTCGGCTACTATGACGGCGAAGTCGACGGCAATTTCGGCAGTGGCTCCAAGGCCGCGATCGCCGCCGTTCAGGGCCGTATCGGCATGCAGGCGGATGGCGAACCCTCGCTGCCGCTCCTGAACGCGCTTCGCAAGTAGCCGTCACGTCGCGATCAAAAACACGCGCACCGCGCTTTGGGGTGTGGACGCCCGTCCCGCTCCATGAGAAAATAAGCGTCGATGCAGGGCGGCCGATATGCGTAAACGAGTAGATCAGACAACAGCCAAGAGTGGCCTTCGCGGCATGCTCCGCTGGGGCGCGTTGGGCGCGGCGGTGCTGGTCTTTTCCACCTCTGTTCTGCCGCCCGTTTCGGCTGAAGCCCAGGAACAGCGCTATTACCAGCGCCGCTCGCTCATGGATTTCTTCTTGGGCCGCCGTTACATCGACGAGGCCCCCCAGGCGCCCGGCCAATACACGCGGCCGCGCGCCGTTCCCCAGCGCAAGAAGACAACGCCGCCCAAGGCCACCGTCTCCACGCCACGCGCGGCACCCGTGATCGCCCCGGAAGAGAAGGTCGTCGAGAAGCTCGACAATGCCCAGAAGATCCTTGTCGTCGGCGACTTCCTGGCCGGCGGCCTTGGCGTCGGCATGGATGCGGCCTTCCAGGATTCGCCGGGCATCCTTATCGAGACCCACAGCAACGTCGCCTCCGGCCTCGTGCGCGACGATTATTACGACTGGCCGACGCAGCTGACGAAATTCATGGACGAGGCCAAGCCCGCCATGGTCGTCGTCATGCTCGGCGCCAACGACCGCCAGCAGATGGTGACCGATGTCGGCAAGGAAAAGTTCCGCACCGATGGCTGGTACACCGAATACCAGCGCCGCGTTCTCGCCTTCGGCAAGGCGGTGACGGCTAGAAAGATCCCGCTGCTCTGGGTCGGCCTGCCCGCCTTCGATTCGCCCTCGATGATGGCGGATGCCGCGCAGATGAACCAGGTCTACCGCAAGCAGGTGGAATCGATCGGCGGCGAATTCGTCGATATCTGGGACGGCTTCGTCAGCGAGAGCGGCGACTTCATCGTCACAGGCTCCGACATCAACGGCCAGCAGGTACGCCTGCGCACCTCCGACGGCATCAACATGACCGACGCCGGCCGCCGCAAGATCGCCTTCTACGTTGAAAAGCCGGCCCGCCGCATCCTCGGCACCCAGGCAAGCCCCGATCTCGTGCGCCTCGACAACAGCAGCGCGCCGGCGATCGGTCTGTCGTCGAACCCGGCCGATCACACCGACCCGATCGCGCTCTCCGACCCCAACCTCGACGGCGGCACGGCGCTACTCGGCGGCGCCGCCATTCCCGTGAGCGCCACGAAATCTCCGCGCGACAAGCTGGTGCAGGATGGCGAGATGGCCAAGCCCCCGGCCGGCCGCGTCGACGACTACAGCCGCCCCGCCGCCAAATCGACGGCCGAAGTCTCGGTCAAGTAAAAGCGGGCGCTCGCACGCCCGCCTCCCTCTTTCTCAGCTCAACTGGCTCAGCTCGGAAAATCCGCACTCAGCGTGACATCCGCCCATGCATCGAAATTCGACCGCAGCGCATCCAGCCGCTCGCGCGCGATCTTCAGCGCCGGCGCGCCCAGCAGCAACCGCAGCGGCGGCTCCTTACTCTCGTAGGCAGCAATGACTGCGGCTGCGGCGCGCGCCGGATCACCCGGCTGGTTGCCGGAGACAGCACGGGTCGCGGCCCGGCGCTTGCCCGCCGTCTCGGCGTAGTCGTCAATCACGGTCGCCGATTCGATCATCGAGCTCCCGGCCCAATTGGTGCGAAACGCGCCCGGCTCCAGAATGGTGACCTTGATACCGAGCGGCGCCACTTCGTGAGAGAGCGATTCCGACAAGCCCTCCACCGCGAACTTGGTGGCGTGATAATAACCGGTCGCCGCGAACGCCACGAGGCCGCCGAGCGACGACGTGTTGAACACATGGCCGCGACGCCGCGCGCGCATGCCGGGAAGCACCCGCTTGGTCACCGCGATCAGGCCGAAGACATTGGTCTCGAACTGGTCGCGGATTTCCTGGTCGTCGCCCTCTTCGATCGCCGCGAGATAGCCGTAGCCGGCATTGTTGACCAGCACGTCGATGCCGCCGAAATGCGTCTCCGCCGCAGCGACCGCCTCGTCGATCGATGCCCTGGAGCGCACATCGAGCGCAACTGGCAGCACATGATCGCCGTAGCGCGCGACCAGATCGTCGAGCGCACTAGGCTTGCGCGCGGTGACAGCCGCCCGCCAGCCGCGTGCCAGAACGGCTTCAGCCAAGGCGAGGCCGAGGCCCGAGGAAGCACCAGTGATGAACCAGATGGTGGAAGTCTCAGTCATGTCGTCTCCTTCAGGGCTTCTCGGCCCATTGTCTCGTTGGGGGCAGTGGCGCTTAGCGCCGACGCAGGATCATGCCGCCATGGTGCAGCGTGTCGCGGTCGACGAAATCGCCGTCGGCGGTAAAGCCGGTGTCGTCCCAGTAATCGATATGGGCGCCATGGACCTCGTAGCGCCCCTGGTAGGCGCTCTCGCGGTTACCGCGCGCCTCGTCGTATCGGCCGTTCGCCAGAAGCTCGTGCCGAACCCGGCCGTCATCGGTGATCCACATGCCGACATAGGGATGGTCGCTCATCATCTCTCTCCTCTTCCGGCCTAACGAGGCCGATGCGATTGCAGGCGACGGCTCTTCCGTCTTGCCATGGGATGAGAGATAGGGGCGACATTGGCATCGAACGAGTTGCCAATCCAAGATAGCGTGGTTAGTAATTCTAACCAATGAGCGACCAGTTCGAAGGCATCTCCGTTTTCCTTGCCGTCGCGGAAGCGCGCAATTTCCGCGTCGCCGCCGAGCGGCTGGGCGTGACCCGCTCCGCCGTCAGCCAGGCGCTGCAGCGGCTGGAAGACCGGCTTGCTGTTACGCTCGTCCAGCGCACCACGCGCAGCGTGCGGCTGACCGAAGCCGGCGAGTTGTTCCAATCCCTGGTGAAGGAGCCCGCCGACCGCGTCGTGGAGGCGATCGAAGCCGTGCGCGAGGTTCGCGCGCGGCCATCCGGGCTGCTGCGCATTGCCGTTTCATCGATCGCCGAACGCGTCATCTCCGGCCCGCTGCTGGCAGGCTTCATGGCGAAATATCCGGAGCTGCACCTGGATATCACCATTACCGACGGCGAGTTCGATATCGTCGAGGCCGGCTTCGATGCGGGGATCCGGCTGGGCGAGGTGATTGAGCAGGACATGGTGGCCGTGTCGGTCTCGTCAGCCCAGCGCCAATGCGCCGTCGCATCGCCCGATTACATCGCCCGTCGCGGCGCGCCGCAACACCCCCGCGATCTCGTCGATCACGTCTGCATCGGCTGGCGCCCCAGACCCGACACCGCCCCCTACCGCTGGGAATTCACCGAGAACGGCCGAGATTTCGATGTCGCGGTCGATCCCGACATGACCACCAACGACATGGGCATGATGCTGCGCATGGCCTCTTCCGGCGCCGGCATCACCTTCGGCATGGTGGAGACCTTTGCGCCCTATATCGCGCGCGGCGAGCTCGTGCCGCTTCTCGAAAGCTACTGCCCGCCCTTCGACGGCTTCTACATCTACTACCCCCGCCGCCATCGCCAGCCGCAGAAGCTGCGCGTGCTGGTCGATCACCTCTCAAGCAGAGGCTGACTGCGGGCATACCGGGCCGGCGGCACGCCCGCATATCGCGAAAAGGCGACGCTGAACGCGCTCGCCGAGCCGTAACCCACGCGCTCCGCCACCTCATCCATCGCCAACTCACGACCGCGCAACAGCTGCTTGGCGAGCGCCATGCGCCAGGCCAGCAGATACTCCATCGGCGGGAGGCCGACGACGCGGCTGAAACGGGCGAAGAAGGCCGATCGGGAGAGCGAAGCCTCGGTCGCGAGATCCGCCACGGTCCAGGGATGGGCCGGCCGTTCATGCAGCGCGTGCAGTGCAGCCGCCAGCCGTTCATCCGCCAGACCACGGCTCAGCCCGGGCGCGCCCGTCGGCTGCGTGCCGGATCGGAGCGCCTCGATCAGCAGCACCTCCAGCAACCGTTCAAGCACCAGCTCCCGCCCCGGCCGCCGCTCGCGTGTTTCCTCGCCGACCAACTGCATCAGCGTCGCCAGACGCGGTTCGCCGCGAACGACAACGACATCGGGCAGCAGCGAAACCAGAAGCGCCGCATCCGGTGAACCGAAGCTGCAATGCCCGATGCGCATGCGCAGATCCGGCGGCCCGTCGAGACGACCCGCGCGGAAGCGACCGTCGCTCATCTGCTTCGGAACGACGGCGGGCAGATCGCGCGGCGCATCTATGCTCTCATTGACGAGATCACGCATGGCCGGCACCAGGACAAAGTCGCCGGCCTCAAGAATGAACGGCGGCTCCTCCCCGAATGTCACACGACAGCGCCCCTCGATGACCGCACAGTAAAAGGGCTCGCCCGTGGCCTCGCGTTCAATCCGCCAAAGGCCGGCGCATTCGACCAGCTTCGAGAAGCGTGCTGCGGGCTGCAGCAGCGTGACGATTTCGGCAAGGGGATCAACGGCCACAATCAAGACTATCGCTAAAGAAATGGAGACTACAGACTATATCAAGTCTCGCACGCGGTCACTACCCTGCAATCATTCCTTTTCACTTGGAGACGCAGATGCCCACGATACTGATCACCGGTTGCTCGTCCGGCTTTGGCCTGGAGACCGCGAAACTCTTTCTCGACCGCGGCTGGGATGTGATCGCGACGATGCGCAAGCCCGATCCCGACCTGCTGCCGGCCTCCGAACGCATGCGCGTTCTGCCGCTCGACGTCACCGACCCCAAAAGCATCGCGGAGGCCGTGGCCGCCGCCGGTCATATCGACGTGCTTGTCAACAACGCCGGCTTCGGAGCCCCTTCCCCCATCGAACTCACCGCGCCGGAGACCGTGCGGTCCCTGTTCGAGACAAACACGATCGGCACCTTGGCGATGGTCCAGGCTGTCGTGCCGCAGATGCGCCAACGCCGGGAAGGCGTCGTCATCAACGTCACCTCGACGGTGACGGTGAAGACGCTGCCGGTCATCGGCGTCTACCGCGCGAGCAAGGCCGCGGTGAACGCGCTGACGGAATCCTTGGCGGTCGAGATGGAGCCGTTCGGCGTGCGCGTGCATATCGTTCTGCCGGGCCGCTCGCCAACCACCCGCTTCGGCGAAAACGCGCGCCCCCATTTCCGTGGCCTTGATGATGCCGACTATGCGCCGATGCTCCAGCAGTTCATCAAGAGTGTGCAGGACGATACCGGCCCGGTGACCCATGCCGCCGACGTGGCCGAGGCCGTGTGGCGGGCTGCGACCGATCCATCCGCGCCGCTGCGTATTCCGGGCGGTGCCGATGCCGAACTCTGGATGGCCGAGGCGGGCCTCTAAGCCCTTCCCACGACGGAGAAGCGACCTTGCAGCTCGGGGCCGCGCCAGGCAGTCCCGAGCCCACCAATCGCAGCGACTAACCCCGCTGCAGCGCCAGATGCGCACCGAGGCCGATCAGAATTCCTCCACCCGCGCGCTGCACCAGCCGCTGTGCCGAACCCGAGCGCTTCAGCCTCGATACGACGGCACCCGCCAGCATCACGTAGACGATATCGGCCGACGAGAAGATGAAATTGACGATCGTGCCCAGCAGCACGAATTGCAGCCAGACCGGAAAGCTGGCGGCGGGATCGATGAATTGCGGCAGGAAGGCCAGGAAGAAGATCGCCGTCTTCGGGTTCAAGACCTCGATCGAGATGCTCTCGACAAAGGCCCGCCGGCCGGACTTCGGATCGATGGCAGCGAGCGTCGTCTCCCCTTGCGCCTTGCTGCGAAACAGCGAGATGCCGAGCCAAACCAGATAGGCCGCACCGGCGAGCTTGACCGCCATATAGAGCACCGGCACCGCATGAAAGATGATCGACAGGCCCGCGGCGGCCGCGATCACATGCACATAGCAGCCGACATGGATCCCGAGCGTCGCCATGAACCCCGCCCGCCGTCCGCGCGCCAGCGTCTGGGCGGCGGCGTAAAGCATGGCCGGCCCGGGAATATAGGCAAAGAGCGCGGTCGTGACGAAGAAGGTGATCAGCAGTTCGGTCGATGGCATCCGGTGTTGTTCCTTGCCGCATAGCCATGCGAAGCGATGGCCCGCGCACCATAGATCGCCGCATCGCGGTTGACCATGCCGCAATCCCATCGCGCCGGCGGGACTGAGACGTCCAGTCAGAGCCCTACTCGATCACCTCGACCGCAGACAAGACTTCCACGCTGGCGGCGCATCCATGCACCTCGATCTTCAGCTTCGCACCCGGAACGATGATCGTCATCAGCTTCGCCTGAATGACCTCGGCATTGCCTGGCGGATCGACGTTGATGTAGCCGGTGCCGCGCTTGTCCTTGAACTGGAAGCCTTCGATCGTCTGCCCGGAGGCCCTCATCGTCAGGTCCACCACCTCGCCCGTCGTCGTGGCCACCTGGCAATCCGTCTCCGGGCTGAGGCCGGAGAGACGCTCGCGCGATGCCGCCGCCGTGACGACGGGCGCGGACGACGATCCGCAGCCGGAAAGCACCCGCCGCACGGCAGCGCCACTTCCCCGCAGCGAAAACGAATAGGGCAGCCCGACCGGATCGAAAGCCAGCGTCGCCCGGCTCCCCTTCTGAAGGGCATCGGAGAAATCATCGGCAAGCGGCCAGCGATAAAGATCGTGGGCGCCGCGCTCTGGCAGATTGAAGGTGAATGTACGGCCATCGATGATGATGTCGAACGGCTCGCCGGTCGCCTTGCCGTGCTCGTAGATCACCATCTCGAAGCTCGGCGCGCCCACGGCCGGGCAACTGACCAGCAGGCACATGTTCTCGCTCAGGCACTTCGCCGTCGCCGGATAACTGACGTAGCCGGCGCGCTCCCAGGCCCCGGCTGGCGATGCCGCGACGCATAGGAAAGCCGCGACAATGCTGATGACAGATCGAACAGACATATTCATTGACCCCCGTACAACAAACAGTCCGTCCATACTCGCCGAACTGACGCGCCCGCCGCCAGATAGACTTTCTCGGTATGTAGCTGCAAAAGGCACAAAAAAGCTCGGGGCCGCGCAAGCGCAGCCCCGAGCCGAAATCAATCCAAACGTCCCGGCTGCTTAGCGCGGCAGAACCGTCGAGCCCATCAGCGCCTCGTCGATGGCGCGCGCCGCCTGGCGTCCCTCGCGGATCGCCCAGACGACCAGCGACTGGCCGCGGCGCACGTCGCCCGCCGTCCAGAACTTGTCGACCGAGGTCTTGTAATCCTTGTCGTTGGCGACGACGTTGGTCGAGCCGCGGCGGTCGGTGTTGAGCGTCAGCTTGCCGTCGAGTTCCTTGAGCACACTCGTCGTGAACGGACCGCTGAAGCCGATGGCGATGAAGGCGAGGTCTGCCTTGATGATGAACTCCGTGCCGGCGATCGGCTTGCGGCTTTCATCGACTTCGCAGCACTTCACGCCGGTCAGCACACCGTCTTCGCCGACAAATTCGAGCGTCGCCACCTGGAATTCGCGCACAGCACCTTCGGCCTGGCTGGAGGAGGTGCGCATCTTGGTGGCCCAGAACGGCCAGACGGCGAGCTTGTCTTCCTTCTCCGGCGGCTGCGGGCGAATGTCGAGCTGGGTGACCTTCACGGCCCCCTGGCGGAACGCCGTGCCGACGCAGTCCGATGCGGTGTCACCGCCGCCGACGACGACGACATGCTTGGCGCCTGCGAGGATCGGGTCCGATGCCCAGCCTACGCTGTCGATGTTTTCGCGGCCGACGCGCTTGTTCTGCTGAACGAGATACGGCATCGCATCGTGGACGCCGGCGAGATCAAAGCCCGGAATGCCGGCTTCGCGCGGCGTTTCCGAACCGCCGCAATAGAGCACCGCGTCATGATCGGCGAGCAGCTGCTCGACCTTCAGATCGACGCCGACGTTGACGCCGCAATGGAAGGTCACGCCTTCGCCCGAGATCTGCTCGACGCGACGATCGATGAAGTTCTTCTCCATCTTGAAGTCGGGAATGCCGTAGCGCAGCAGGCCGCCGGGCTTCGATTCACGCTCATAGACATGCACTTCGTGGCCGGCGCGGCCGAGCTGCTGGGCCGCCGCCATGCCGGCAGGGCCAGTACCGATGATCGCGACCTTCTTGCCGGTGCGAACGGCAGCCGGCTGCGGCCGGATAAAGCCGAGCTCATACGCCTTGTCGGCGATCGCCTGCTCGACGGTCTTGATGGCGACCGGCGCATCTTCGAGGTTCAGCGTGCAGGCCTCCTCGCAGGGCGCGGGGCAGACGCGGCCGGTGAATTCAGGGAAGTTGTTGGTCGAATGCAGGTTCTGGATCGCTGCTTCCCAGTTGTTGTTGTAGACCAGATCGTTCCAGTCGGGGATCTGGTTGTGCACGGGACAGCCGGTCGGGCCATGACAATAGGGAATGCCACAGTCCATGCAGCGCGCGGCCTGTTTCTGCACTTCCGGGTCCGACATCGGGATCGTGAATTCGCGGAAATGCCGGATACGGTCCGACGCCGGCTGATACTTCGCCACCTGCCGGTCGATTTCCAGAAACCCTGTTACCTTACCCATGCTGCTGTCTTCCCTTACACTCATGACCGCCTCACCGCAGCCAGTTGTCTGTTTTCAGTCCCGTTACCCGGGGCAAGTTGCTGAACCGTCATTAGAACATATCCCCTTGAGAACCATCCATGAGACTGGGACAGAATTGCTGTCGGCGCAGTCACCATGGGTCATCGAGATATTTCGGTATCCGCCACGCACGATTGGCACGTGGCGGATATGTCGGTGTTGTTATTCCGCGGCGATCCCCATCCGGCTGCGCTCCATTTCCTCGAGCGCGCGGCGGTATTCGACCGGCATGACCTTGCGGAACTTCGGACGATACTCCGCCCAGTTGTCCAGGATCTGCTTGGCACGGGTGGATTCCGTGTAGTGCAGGTGGTTGGAGATCAACTGGTAGAGGCGTTCCTCGTCGTGGCGGGTCATGTCGCCGGAAACGTCGACGCGGCCCTTGTGCGCGAGATCGCCGCCATGGTGATGCAGCTTCTCCATCAGGTCGTCCTCTTCGGGAACCGGCTCGAGCTCGACCATCGCCATGTTGCAGCGCTTGGCGAAATCGCCGCTCTCGTCGAGAACATAGGCGACGCCACCAGACATGCCGGCCGCGAAGTTGCGGCCCGTCTCGCCGAGCACGACCACCACGCCACCCGTCATGTATTCGCAGCCGTGGTCGCCCACACCTTCGACGATGGCGATGGCGCCGGAGTTGCGCACCGCGAAGCGCTCGCCCGCGACACCGCGGAAGTAGCACTCACCCTCGGTCGCGCCGTAAAGCACGGTGTTGCCGACGATGATCGAGTCCTCAGCGACGATCTTCGAGTTCTCCGGCGGACGCACGATGATTTTGCCGCCCGAAAGGCCCTTGCCGACATAGTCGTTGCCGTCGCCGATCAGCTTGAAGGTCACGCCGCGCGCCAGGAACGCGCCGAACGACTGTCCGGCCGTGCCGCGAAGCGTCACGTTGATCGTGTCTTCCTTCAGGCCGCGGTGGTTGTAGCGCTTGGCCACTTCGCCCGACAGCATCGCGCCCGCCGAACGGTCGACGTTCTTGATCCCGACTTCGAACGACACAGGCGTCTTCGACGCCAGCGCCGGCTCGGCTTCCGCGATAAGCTTGCGATCGAGGATGTCTTCGATCGGGTGCTTCTGGCGGGTCGTCCAGTAGGTTGCTTCCTTCGGCGCCTCGACCT
>Ga0307412_10001190_pt1 | contig 14821 bp, 14 predicted proteins | sample DK1Cmetagenome_3_FD_203823 | JGI IMG/M metagenome (GOLD analysis project Ga0307412, IMG submission 203823) | Maize rhizosphere microbial communities from greenhouse at UC Davis, California, United States - DK15-C-1 | ecosystem: Host-associated > Plants > Roots > Rhizosphere > Soil | place: USA...
CCGGGTCATGCGCAAGGGCAGGTCGCGGTGCATCGACCCTTCACCGGCCAATGCCCGTTCCACATGCGGGGACACATCGTCCCAGACGTCCTCCCACAACGTCTCGAACGAGCGGCCGATCGCACCGGCCAGGCGCCCGCCAAGCATCGGGCGGTAGGGATCGTTGAAGAAGAACATCTTGCCGGGTTCGGCGGAGACGAACATCGGTTGTGGCGTGTCGAACATCGTGGCGAGCATCGATCGCAGGGCGTTCGGCCAACGGTCCACGGAACCCAGCGGCGTGCCGCTCCAGTCGAAGGCACGGATTTCCGCGGCCGTCGGCGAGTCGACCGGGAGGAACGCGAAAGGATCGGCGTGCCGGTTCATCTCGGGCGAAGCCGGGGCATGGGAAGTCCTTCATGGCGATGGCCGTCAAGGAATAATGCAAGGCGCGCGAAGACGATGTCTTGATGACGCGTGCGCCGCGGGGGCTGCTTCGCTTATGCTCCCGCGACCAGCCACGGAAGTCCCCATGTCGTCAGCGAGCCTACCGCGCAGCCCCGGCATCGACACGCTACGGGGAGCCAGCATCCTGCTGGTGGTGATACACCACCTCGGCCTTCGCCTTCCCTTGCACAAGACGGACGCGGCGAACTGGTTGCCGGTTCCGTTCCTGAAGGGCCTGATCCACAACGGTTACGAAGCCGTCTTCATTTTCTTCGTCATTTCCGGCTTCCTCATCGCGCGGCGCGCGCTGGAACGCGATGGCGCATTGCGCGAGATCGACTGGCGGGCCTTCTACGTGCGCCGCGTCGCGCGCATCGCGCCTTGCCTGCTGGGCATCGTCGCGATCTTGCTGGCTTGCCACGCGCTACAGGTGCCGAACTACACCATCGACCGCCCGGGCCAGTCGCCGCTGGGCGCCACTCTTTCGGCGCTGACCTTCACGCTCAATGTCTACGAAGGACGTACCGGGTGGCTGCCGGGCGGCTGGGACGTGCTCTGGTCGTTATCCATCGAAGAAGTGTTCTACCTCGCGTTCCCGCTGGTCTGCCTGTCGCTGGGCCGCACCCGCTGGCTGGTGCCGGTCCTCGTGTTGCTGGTGTTATCGGTGCCGTTCACCCGCGCCGCGATCGTGGACAACGAGATCTGGCAGGAAAAAGCCTATCTGCCGGGCATGGGAGCGATCGCCGCCGGTGTCCTCGCCGCATTGGTGGTGGGTGCGAAGCCCGTTGCCTCCTTCATGGGCCGGAGGGGACGCGCATCGCTCGCGGTGGCCGGCTTCGCGGGCCTCGCCCTGGTCATGTTTTCCGGCGGCTGGCTGTGGAAGGCGATCCACGAGGGCTACATGCTCGTGCTGATCGGCGCATCGGTCTGCCTCGTACTCGCCTCGCCGGAAGGGGGCCGGGCATGGTCGGGCTTCGGCTGGCTCCGCGCCATGGGAAGGGCGAGCTACGAAATCTATCTCACCCACATGTTCGTCGTGTTTTCGCTGGTGGGATGCGCGCGCGCCACGGGTACCGACACGGTGGACGGCTGGATCTGGTACGTGCCGGCGGTGCTGGGGTCGTGGGCACTGGGCTGGCTTGTCGCCCGGGGCTTTTCGGAGCCGGCCAACCGCTGGCTACGCTCGCGCTTCCACCCGCGCGCGAACAAGGAAGCCCTCGTCGAGCCGGCATGAGGCGTGGCGCGGGAGCCGGCGGCTCCCGCGCGGGGGGCAGGATCAATGGCGGCGGTCGTTGTCGCGGGCGCGGTCGGTGGCCTTGCCGGCTTCCCGCTGGATTTTGCCGGCATTCTTTTCGATATTGCCCGCGGCTTCCTTCGCGTGGTTACCGGTGATCTTGCCGGCGGTTTCCTTCATGGAACCCTTGACCTCGTGTTTCATGCCCTCGGTACGGTTCTTGTCCACGTCGGTTTCCTCGCTTGCACTGCGTCGTCCGCAGCGGCACCGGTTTACGCCGTTTCGTGATTAGCGCCGCGTGAAGCCGGCGTGCGGCGGTTTTCATCCGCGAATCCCGTTACGATGCGGCCCATGTTTCCCTTGCCCAAGACGGCCACCGCGCCGTTCTGCCCGTCGGAAGTCGCCGGGTCCATCGTCGTTCCCTTCGATCTGCCCTGGTGGAAAAAAGCCGCGCGCTTCGCCGGTCCCGGGCTGCTGGTTTCCGTCGGGTACATGGACCCGGGCAACTGGGCCACCGACATCGAGGCGGGCTCGCGGTTCGGCTACCGCCTGCTGTTCGTCGTGCTGCTTTCCAGCCTCGCCGCGATCGTGCTGCAGTGCCTGGCCGCGCGGCTGGGCATCGCCACCCAGAAGGATCTCGCCCGGCTCTCGAGCGAGCGCTACCCGAAGGCCATCGGGCGCATCCAGTGGGTCTTCGCGGAGATATCGATCATTTCCTGCGACCTCGCCGAAGTGCTCGGGAGCGCCCTGGCGTTCAAGCTGCTGTTCGGGGTCTCGTTGCCCGTCGGCGTCGCCTTGACGGCGCTGGACACCTTCATCGTCCTCGGCTTGCAGGGCAGGGGTTTCCGCCGAATCGAATCGATCATCCTCGGGCTCGTGGGCACCATCGGTATCTGCTTCGTGGTGCAACTGTTCCTGCTCGGGCCGAACTGGACCGAGGTCGCGGCGGGATTCGTGCCGTCCTTGCATGCGGTGTCGGCGCAGGAGCCGCTCTACCTGGCGATCGGCATCCTCGGCGCGACGATCATGCCGCACAACCTCTACCTGCATTCGTCGATCGTGCAGACGCGGGCGGTTTCAGGCGAGGAGGGCAAGCGTGCGGCGATCCGCCTGACCCGCGTGGACACCATCTGCTCGTTGAGCCTGGCCCTGCTCATCAACGCGGCGATCCTGATCGTGTCGGCGACCGCGTTCCATGCCAGCGGGCGCACCGACGTCGCCGACATCGGCGATGCCTACCAGCTGCTCGCTCCCATCGCGGGAACCACCGTTGCCGCCGTGGCATTCGCCATCGGCCTGTTCGCGTCGGGACAGAGTTCCACCTTCACCGGCACCATCGCGGGGCAGGTGATCATGGATGGCTTCCTTCAGCTGAAGATCCCCTGCTGGCAGCGCCGGCTCGTCACACGGGGGCTGGCGATCGTCCCCGCTTTCATCGGCGTGGTGACCATGGGCGACCGCGCCATCGGTGCCTTGCTGGTCGCGAGCCAGGTCGTGCTGAGCATCCAGCTGCCCTTCGCCATGTATCCGCTGATCCGCCTCACCGACGACCGCGCCCTGATGGGCGGCTTCGTCAACACGCGCCTGGTGTCCTGCATGGCGTGGTTCCTCTTCATCGTGATCTCCGCCGCGAACGCATGGCTGGTCGCCCAGGTGTCGGGACTCGCGTGACGCGGGACATACAAATGCATCACGCGTAGCCGCGCAGTCTCGGCTGTCGACGACACCGACGGCTTTCCACTCGATGCAGAGTCCTTATATTCCCGAGACACCTGGCCGCTCGCCGGTCCTTCCGGAAGAGCAACCGAAGCATCCCCGCCCCGAAACGCCAGGCAGCGACCCGTCGAAGGACCGGCCGCAGGAACGCCCTCCCCATCCAGACGATCCCGAGAGCGACGGTACGCCGCCGTTGGACACGCCCGAGGCGCTGGCGATTCGCATTCCCTGACCCACACTCCCCGGAGGAGACCAAGTCATGCCTGAGAAAAAGACCCTTGAGAAGGCACGGAAGGACAAGCGCGAAGGGAAGTCGCCCTCGACCCAGGCCGGGGAATTCGTGCACGAGGAAATCGAGCACGTGCGCGAAGGCAAGCATGGTGCCCGGTCGGCCAAGCAGGCGATCGCCATCGGCTTGTCCAAGGCACGGCGGGCCGGCGTGAAGAACAAGCCGTCGAAGACGGCGAGCAAGGCCACGAAGAAGAAGGCGGCTCAGGATTCGCGTGCGGCCACCCGGAAACGGTCCACGGGCACGGCGGCGAAGAAATCCACGGCGCGCAAGCGCGCGTCGGGCACATCGGCCCGTAAGTCCACGGCGAAAAAGGCGACGGCGAAGAAATCGGCCACGCGCTCCCGGGCGACCACCAAGGCGTTGAAGCGGGAAGGGCATTCCGCCGCGTCGAAGCGGGCGTTATCGGCCCAGGGCCGCAAGAGCGCGGCGAAGCGCACCTCGTCCAGCCGGTCGGCGGCGGCCAAGAAGGCGGCACATACGAAGGGTGCCGCGGGAAGGAAGTCGGCGGCCAAGAAGGCCGCTAGAACGAGGGCGCGCAAGGCGTCCTGACAGCCGAAGGCCCGCCGCGAGGCGGGCCTTCTTTATATTTGCAGCACGGATCGTGGCCCGGCCGGGGCGAATCGCGTCAGACCGAATCGCCGCTCAGACGGCTGGCCACTTCGCCCAGCCAGTCGTAACCGTCCATCTCGCCACCGAAGAGGTCGAGACCGCCATGGGCGTCCGCGGCGCGGTAGCCAGCGGAGAATTCGAAGGTCGTGATGCCGTATTCGTTGCGTAGTTCGTTCATGGTGTTGTCTCCCAGTCGTTAAGGACCGGATGTTTCAATCCTCTGGCGCCAACGCCGCCGGTCTCTGGCGTGGCGTGGACCTTACGCTGCCGGGGCGATCCCAAGAAGAGGCGCCGGGCGATTGGTCCGTTTCGTTTGGTGAACAATCGGTTCGTTAGTCTTTCGTCACGCACCCAGCGGTTCGAATTTCTGAACTAACGAGTTTCCTACGAGCCCTTTCTATGGGCGGCTTGCGGCTTTACAAGGCCTTCCAAGCATTAAAACGTTGGACATCCGGTGTAAGGAAAAGGTTCAAAGAAATTTCCGATGGAGGCCATAAGTCATGCCTATCGGAATCCTTACCGTGCCCTTTCGTTCGCCGTTCCGGTCGTATCCGTTAACCCTAGTTTAACTCAAGGGGCCGCCTGTCGCTACCCGTGGGGCTGAACGGTTCCCCCATGCCGCTTCGGGATCGGCTGCGGGGTGGCTAGAATCCACGGTCCACCCGGCGTCGCAAGCCGGTTCAGTCATCGTAAGAGGAAGGCCCCATCATGAAATCTCGCGCCGCGGTTGCCTGGGAAGCAGGAAAGCCCTTGTCCATCGAGGAAATCGACGTCCAGGGCCCGAAGGCGGGTGAGGTGCTGGTGCGCATCGTCGCCACCGGCGTGTGCCATACGGACGCGTACACACTTTCCGGCGACGATCCGGAAGGTGCGTTCCCGGTGATCCTGGGCCATGAGGGCGGCGGCATCGTCGAGGAGGTGGGCGAAGGCGTGACCTCGCTCAAGCCGGGCGACCACGTCATCCCGCTCTATACGCCGGAGTGTGGCGAGTGCAAGTTCTGCCGCTCGGGCAAGACCAACCTCTGCCAGAAGATCCGCGTGACCCAGGGCAAGGGCGTGATGCCCGACGGCACCTCGCGCTTTTCGCTCGGTGGCAAGCCGCTGCTGCACTACATGGGTACCAGTACCTTCAGCGAATACACCGTGCTGCCGGAAATCTCCCTGGCGAAGATCAACAAGGACGCCCCGCTGGAAAAGGTCTGCCTGCTCGGCTGTGGCATCACCACGGGTATCGGCGCGGTGCTCAACACCGCGAAGGTGGAGCCGGGTTCCACCGTGGCCGTGTTCGGCATGGGCGGCATCGGCCTGTCGGTCGTGCAGGGCGCGGTGATGGCGAAGGCCAGCCGGATCGTGGTCGTGGACACGAACCCGTCGAAGTTCGAGATGGCGAAGATGCTCGGCGCCACGGACTTCATCAATCCGCGCGACTACCCGGGCACGCCGATCCAGCAGGTGATCGTCGACCTCACCGATGGCGGCGTCGACTATTCGTTCGAGTGCATCGGCAACGTCGACGTGATGCGTGCCGCCCTGGAGTGCTGCCACAAGGGCTGGGGCGAATCGATCATCATCGGCGTCGCCGGCGCGGGCCAGGAGATCCGCACGCGTCCCTTCCAGCTGGTGACCGGGCGCGTCTGGCGTGGCTCGGCCTTCGGTGGAGTGAAGGGCCGCAGCCAGTTGCCCGGCTTCGTGGACCGCTACATGGGTGGCGAGATCAAGATCGACCCGATGATCACGTATACGATGGGCTTGGAAGACATCAATCGCGCCTTCGACCTCATGCACGAGGGCAAGGCCATCCGCTCCGTCATCCTCTACTGAGCCCCTCGATGAACGAAACGATCGATCTGATCCGCCGCTATTACGACGCCTTCAACCGTGGCGACTGGGCCACGATGCTGGCCCTGATGGACGAACACGTCGTGCACGACATCAACCAGGGTGGACGCGAGACCGGCCGCGACCGCTTCGCCGCTTTCCTGCAGCGCATGAACATGAGCTACAGCGAGCAGTTGAAGAACATCGTGCTGATGGCCAACGAGAACGGCTCGCGCGCCGCCGCGGAATACGTCGTCCATGGCGTCTACAAGGCGACGGACGAGGGCCTGCCGCTGGCCCAGGGCCAGACCTACGTGCTGCCGGGCGGAGCGTTCTTCGAGGTGGCCCACGGCCGCATCACCCGGGTCAGCAACTACTACAACCTGGAAGACTGGCTGGCCCAGGTGCGCCGGGTGGAAGTCGACTGAGCCTTGAAGTGCCGGGGGACGGGCCGCAGGTCTGCTGCGACCCGCCTCTCCCTCAAGGTTGCGCATGGCCTGGATCAACCCGTACTACGACCGTTCCAAGGCGCACCATGCGCCGGAAGGGTTCCGCAACCTGGAACCGGACCTCCGTGAGCCGGGCGGGCTGCAACGCTGGCGCAAGGAGCGCAAGGAACAGGGCGTGCCGCTCCCGCCCACCGAAGGGTACGAGGCGTTCGCCCGCCGCTGGTGGCAACGCGCGGATCTGGCGGGTACCGACGATGCCGCCTGGTGGCTGGGGCATGCGAGCGTGCTCGTCCGTCACCACGGGCTGACCGTGCTCACCGATCCGGTGCTCGGCCACCGCGCGTCTCCCGTGTCGTTCGCGGGTCCGTCCCGGCGGACGACGGTGCCCATGGATGTCGCAGGGCTGCCCGCCGTGGACGTCGTGCTGATTTCGCACAACCATTACGACCATCTCGATGCGGCCACGGTGCGCGCACTCTCGCGTCGGTTTCCGCAGGCGGTGTTCCTCGTGCCGCTGGGCCTGAAGGCCTGGTTCGACCGCCGGCGCATCGGCAACGTGCGCGAACTGGACTGGTGGGCGAGCACGGAGGTACGCGGCGCGACGTTCACCTTCGTACCGGCCCGGCATTGGAGCGCACGCACGCTATGGGATCGCAACCGCTCGCTCTGGGGCGGCTGGGTCATGGCGCAGGACGGCTTCCGCTTCTGGTTCGCGGGCGATACCGGCTATTCCGACAAGCTCGCCGAGATCGGGCGCCGTGCCGGCCCGATCGATCTTGCGGCCATTCCCATCGGCGCCTACGCGCCACGCTGGTTCATGCGTGGCCAGCATGTCGATCCGGCGGAGGCGCTGCGCCTGCATCGGGAAATCGGCTGCAAGCGCTCGATCGCGATCCACTGGGGCGCGTTCGAACTGGCCGACGACCCATTGGACGAGCCGCCGCGCCTGCTGGGCGAAGCGCTCGCGGAGGCGGGGATGGGGACGGACGAATTCATGTTGCTCAACATCGGCGGCCGAATTGCGCTCTAATGGCGGCCTTCCCGCCGCATAGCCGCCTCCCCATGCCGTTCCATGAATTCCGCCTCGAAGGCGATTACGTCGAGCTCAACCTCCTGCTGAAACTGACGGGCATCGCCGCCAGTGGTGGCGAAGGCAAGCACATGGTCGCCGATGGCCTGGTCACGGTCGATGGCGCGGTCGAACTGCGCAAGACCTACAAGGTCCGCGCCGGCCAGGTCGTGACGATCGGCGACAACGAGATCAGCGTGCTCCCCGAGATCGATTGAGCCGGGGCTTTCGCCCGGCACGAAAAAACCCGGCGCCTCGCGGCGCCGGGTTTTTTCGTTCATGCGCTGTGGATCACATGCCCGACGTGGAGGACTTCGCCGGTTCGGTCGTGCCGGTGCTGCTCTTCTTGTGTTTCTTGTGGGTCGACTTCATGGAATCGCTGGCGCCGGATTTCATCGAGTCGTGGCTCATCGAATCCTGGCTCATGGAGTCGCCGGTCTTCTTCATCGAGTCGTGGGTCGTCTGCGTCGGGGTGGCGGCGGTCGACGCAGGCGTGGGGGAGGGTGTCTGCGTGGCGCTTTGCGCGAGGGCTGCGCCGCTCACGGTCATACAACCAGCCAGCATGGCGAGGATCAGTTTCGTGTTGCGCATGACGAAATCTCCTGGAACTTGTGGCGCCTGGGGAACATCGCGATGCATGGCGCGAAAGCATCGCTCCCGGTAAGACCGTAAGACCGGACCTTGCGGGGTTTGCTGACGCTATTCCTTTTTCGATGAATGTTGCTCTTGCAAAGCAGCAATTCGCAGGGAACCGTTCAGGAGAAAATTAGCCACGGTTAAGTGACGGCAAGGGTCGTGCCACGTGAGCGTTGGATCACCTAGTGGAAGTCACGCGACACGGAGGCCATGGCCGGCAGCAGATCGCTGAAATCGTGCAGCCGGCTCGCCACGAGATGGTGCACGCCCTCGATCGATTGCCATTGCCCGTCCACGGCGAGCAATACGGCATCGAGCAAGGCCTGGCGGCAAGCCTCGGCGACCTTCGGCCTTACGATCACGTTGACCTGGCCGGTTTCATCCTCGAGCGTGACGAAGGTGATCCCGCTGGCGGTCTGCGGCCGCTGTCGCACGGTCACCAGGCCTGCGTGGCGCAACCAGGTGCCATTGCGTTGCCGCGCGAGATCGCTGGCCCGGCGCGCCCGCCGCGCCAGCAAGTTCTTGCGAATGAGGCCCAGGGGATGCGCGGCGAGGGAAAGGCCATGCGTGGCGTAGTCGGCGAAAACGTTTTCCGCGAGCGTGGGTGGGCGCAGCGTGGGACGTGCCTCTGCCACGGCGTCGATCAAGGGCAGGCTGCGTTCGATGCCGGAACTCTCCCAGCGCGCGCGGTGGCGATGGCCGCTGAGCAGGCGCAGCGCACCGGCATCGGCGAGGCGCTCGCGTTCGAAGCGGGTCAGGCCGGCGCGGCGGGAAAGATCGGACAGGTCGCGCAGGGGCGCTTCCGCGCGCGCGGCCGCGATGCGCGTGCCGAGTCCGGCGGACAACCCGTTGATCAGGCGCAGGCCGAGCCGCAAGGCGAACTCGCCCGGTTTCCTTTCCATGGGTTCGAGCGTGCAGTCCCAGTCACTGGCGGTGACATCGGGTGGCCGTACTTCCACGCCATGCCGGCGCGCGTCGGCGACGAGTTGCGCGGGCGCATAGAAACCCATCGGCTGGCTGTTGAGCAGCGCGCAGGTGAAGATTTCCGGGTGGTGGCACTTCAGGTACGAGGAGGCGTAGGCGATCAGGGCGAAACCGGCCGCATGCGATTCGGGAAAGCCATAGCTGCCAAAGCCCTTGATCTGGTCGATGATCTGCTGGGTGAACTCGGGGGAGTAGTTGTTCTTCGCCATGTTGCGGCGAATCTTCGGCTCGAATTTTTCCAGGCCGCCGCGGCGCTTCCATGCCGCCATGGAACGGCGCAACTCGTCCGATTCGCCGGCCGAGAAATCGGCCACCACTTGCAGGAGCGCCATCACCTGTTCCTGGAAGATCGGCACGCCGAGCGTGCGTTCGAGCACGGGGCGCACGCCCGGCTCGTAGACGATGTCCTCCTCGGGCAGCTTTCGTCGTTGCAGGAAGGGATGGACCATGCCGCCCTGGATAGGGCCTGGCCGGACGATCGCGACCTGGATCACCAGGTCGTAGTATTTATTCGGCCGCAGGCGCGGCAGCATCGACATCTGCGCGCGCGATTCGATCTGGAACACGCCCACCGTGTCCGCTTCCTGGATCATCGCGTAGGTCTTGCCGTCGTTCATGGGGATATCGGCGAGACAGCGGTAGTCGACGACATCGTGCTGGCGCAACAGGTCGATCGCCTTGCGCATGCAGGTGAGCATGCCCAGGGCGAGGCAGTCGACCTTTAGCAGCTTCATGGTTTCCAGGTCGTCCTTGTCCCACTGGATGATCGTGCGGTCGTCCATCGCGGCGTTCTCCACCGGCACGAGGTGGTGCAGTGGCGTATCGGAGATGACGAAGCCACCCACGTGTTGCGACAGGTGGCGGGGCATGCCGACGAGTGCTTCCACCAGCACCATGAGCTGACGGATGGTGCGGCTGGTGATGTCGAAGCCTCGTTCGGTCAGGCGCTGGGCGATGGATACCTCGCCATGCGCATGCGAATAGGCCCGGCTCAACTGGTCGAGCTGGTCTTCGGAAAGCCCCAGCGCCCGGCCCACGTCACGCGCGGCGCTCTTGTGCCGGTAGCTGATGACCGTGGCGGCGAGCGCGGCGCGGTCGCGGCCGTACTTGTTGAACACGTACTGCAGGACTTCCTCGCGCCGCTCGTGTTCGAAATCCACATCGATGTCGGGAGGTTCATCGCGCTCGATCGAGATGAAGCGTTCGAACAGGGTGGATATCTGCGAAGGGTTCACCTCGGTGATGCCCAGGCAGAAGCAGACCACCGAATTGGCCGCCGAGCCACGGCCCTGGCAGAGGATGTCCTTCGAGCGCGCGAAACGGACGATGTCTTGCACGGTGAGGAAGAAGGCCTCGTATTTCATGCGGGCGATGAGTTCGAGTTCCCTCTCGATGCGCTCGACGATCGAGGGCGCGACACCCTCGGGCCAGCGCGTGGCGGCACCTTCATAGGCGAGTTGGCGCAGGTAGGCGGGTGGATCGAGGCCTTCCGGAACCAGTTCGCGGGGGTAGACATAGTTGATCTTTCGCAAGTCGAAGCCGGTGCAACGCGCGGCGACGACGAGGGTTTCATCGATGATGTCGCGTGGATAGATGCGGGCGATCGTTTCGCGCCGGCGCAGGTGGCGCTCGCCGTTGGGGAACAGGTCGTGCCCGGCTTCGGATACGGGTTTGTTGAGCCTGATGGCGGTCATGACGTCCTGCAACGCGCGTCGGCGGCGACGGTGCATGTGGACGTCCCCCGCTGCGACACAGGGCAAGCCGTGGCGTTCGCCCATCTCGCGCAGGATCGCCAGTTCGGCTTCGTCGTGCTGGCCGCGGTGCAGCTCCACGGCGAGCCAGGCACGGCCATGGAAATGGGCCGACACCCAGGCCGCGCGATCTTCATGCGTGGCCGTGCCGTTGGCGGCGAGGGGGCCGGGTGCCCAGAGCACGCCGAGGCCCGGCCCGAGGGATTCGAAATCGCCGCGGTTCAACTCGTAGTGTCCCTTCGCCGCACGGCGTCGGCCGAGCGTGATGATCCGGCACAGTTCGGCGTAGCCCGCCTGGTTCTCCACCAGCAGGACGATCACGGTGCCATCGGTGAGGCGGAATTCGCTGCCGACGATGAGGGGGACGCCGGTGTCCAGCGACGCTTCCAGGCCGCGCACGATGCCGGAAAGCGAGCACTCGTCGGTGATGGCGAGCGCCGTGTAGCCGATGCCTTTCGCTCGCTCGAACAGCTCTCGCGCACTGGATGCGCCACGCTGGAAACTGAAGTCACTGAGCGCGTGCAGTTCGGCATAGGCGGGGACGGCGGTGTCCTCGTCGTTGGCGGGCGTCAGGTGGGAAGTGTCGATCTTCATGGCGAAGAAGGGGTCAGGCGAACCAGCCGTGCAGCATCCAGCCGTCGAGGGTGCCGGGGGGCAGGTAGGCCCAGGCTTGCTGTCCGTGCACGGTGCGCACGATGTAGTAATCGCGCCGCGCGTCGTCTCCATCCCACCAGCCGCTTTCGATGCGCTCGGGGCCGGCGAGGACGGCCGCCGGATCGGGGCGCATCGGCATCGGACGCGGCAGCAGCCAGAGCGGCCGGCGCCGGCGCGGCAGCGAGACCGTGGCGCCGGGCGTGCCGTAGCGCGAGGCACGTTCGGGGCGATGGTCGGCCACCAGCGCGATCTGGCGCAGCGCCGCGTTGCCCAGGCGCGCGCGCAGGCGTTCGTCGAGCGTGGGCCAGTCGAGGCCGTCGCCGCGGATCGGCTCGAACAGGTCGCGCAGCGGTGGCCGGAACACCGGCAATTCCTCGGCATCGAGTTCGATCGCTCGCGCCGGGGCGGGCAGCGTGGTGCGCTCCAGCCGCGTACGGGCCAGTTCGAACAGTCGCTCGGCATCGCGTTGCGGCGCGGCCATGGCGACCACGACACGGGTGGATTCGCCGCGTGCATGGTCGAGGGTCAGGGTGAAACGCTGTACGCCCCCGTCGCGGGCGGCCAGCAGATTCGCCAGCGTGCGGGTGAGGCGGCGCAGGGGAAACAGCAATGGCTGGCTGCCATCCAGTTCGCCGTCGAACTCGATCTTCTGGCGGAAGTTCGCCGGTGGCTGCCAGGCGGGCAGGGCGTCGGCGGCTTCCCCGCGGATGCGATCGAGCCAGTTCACGCCTTCGCGCCCGATACGCCGGGTGAGTTCCGGGCGTGGCAGGTGGAAAACCTCCTCCAGGCGGCGAAAGCCCATGGCATGCAGCGATGTCACCGTGGCGACGGGCAGCCCGCTCTGGTTCAACGGCAAGGCGCCCAGCATGCGTCGCACGCCTTCGCGTTCCGGCAGCACCATGCCGTCGGCATGGGCGGCGAACACCCAGGAAGCGGCGGCGAACGGCGTCGCCGCCAGGGTATGCGCGTGTCCTTGCGCGGCGAGTCCGCTGCGCAAGCGTTCGGCGAGCACGGGCCAGCCATCGAACAGGCGCAGGCTGGCGCCGACTTCCATCAGGATCGCGTGCGGGGGCACCAGGCTTACGTGACCACTGAACTGGTAGCACCAGGCGGCCAGCTCGGCGAGCAAGCGGCCTTCCGCGTCGGGATCGCGCGGGCGTACTTCCAGGGAGGGACACAAGGCGCGGGCGGCGGCGAGACTCTGGCCACGGCGTACACCGAAGGCGCTGGCTTCGGCGTTGGCCGCGGCGATCAGGCGTTGGCGGGCCCGATGGTCGAGCAAGGCAGAGGGGCCTGCCTCCGGTGTCGCGGCGAAGGCGGCGGAGAACGCCAGGCCGGGAAAGCGGAGACAGGCCCAAAGCATGACTGCGTAGGAAAGGCGACGACGGCGCGTCCGTCATGACGGCGTGGAAAACGCGGCGTCATGAGGGAAACCATCAGGCCCGCATGCGCAGCAGTGGAGCGGTGGTGGTCAGCAGGCCACGCGACTTGAGCACGTCCACATAGGTGGCCTCGTCGCTGTTGCTGACCTTGAGCCGCAGCGCCGCCGGGCTGTTCTGCGCGGCATGGGCGGCGGGTCGGAAAATCATGGCGCAGGCGTCGCCGCTTTCGGCGGCCAGTTGCAAGCGCCGCAGGCTGCGGTAATCGATATCCGGCAACCAGCCGACCACGGCACCGCAGCAACCCGAACGCAGGCACTGTTCCATGCTCCAGGCGGCTTCGGTGCTGCCGGCCTGGATCTCGTGCAGGAAACGCAGGTCCACGCCCGCGGCGGCGAGAGCGGGTGCGTAGGGCAGGTAGGGCGGTGCGACGAAGATCACCCGGCGGTGTTCCTGGGTGAGCGCCGCCAGCGCGGGCATCACCAGGTCCAGTTCACCGAGGCCATCGTGTTCGAACAGGATCTCGCTGAGCGCGCCTTGCGGCCAACCCCCACCCGGGAGCTTCGCATCCAGCGAGGTCCAGCCCGTGGACAGGGCGCGCACGCGCGGCTGCCGATCGGCGGAGCGGCGCCAGATACCGGGATGGTCGAGCACCTGGGCGAGGGTCGGAGTGGCGATGGCGTTCATGGTCAGGTCCTGCGGATGATGCCGACGTAACGCCCTTCGATGGCGAACGCGTGGCGGCGAGGGTCGACTTCGATCGGCGCGAAGTCGGGGTTTTCGGGCAATAACAGGAGACGGTCGCGTTCGTGCTTCAACCGCTTCACGGTGACTTCGTCGTCGAGGCGGGCCACGACGATCTGACCGTCGTTGGCGGTGGCCGTCTTGTGCACGGCCAGCAGGTCGCCGTCGAGGATGCCGACATCGCGCATGCTCATGCCGACGACGCGCAGGAGGTAGTCGGCGCGCGGCCGGAACAGCGCGGGGTCGACTTCCACTTGCGCCTCGATGTTTTCCTCGGCGAGGATCGGCGAACCGGCGGCGACACGGCCGACCAGCGGCAGGTCATTCGCGGCGGCCATGCGCATCAGCGCGGCGTTGCCGGCCGGAAGGCGCAACCCGCGATGTTGCGGCGAGCGCTCCAGCACGCCCTTGCGTACGAGGGATTCCACGCATGCCTGAGCGGAACTGTGGCTGGAGAACCCGAGCGCATCGGCGATCTCCCGCAGCGTCGGCGGCAGGCCTTGCGCCTGCAGGTATTCCTGCAGGAAGGCGAGGGTCTTTTGCTGGCGCTCGGTAAGGGTAGGTATCGACATGCGTACATTTGTACAGGTGTCGGCGGAGCGGTGCAAGCGGAAAATTCAGGTCACGCATTCCGGTGGGAGCCGCCCCTGGTGGGTGGGAGCCGCTTCAGCGGCGATCCCGCGGCAGCGGGCCGGTTTCTTCTGCACGGCTCGGCTTCGCCCTCGCGTTGGGATGTGCGAGGCAGAGCCGTCGGCCGCCACCCTCGTCGCTCCGGTTACACCGTCGCTCGGGAAGGGGTGCCGCTGCGCGGCCGTGTCTTATGGCTGACGCCCCGTCGCGCCCGTCGCGCCGGGCGGGGTTTTCGATTCGGCTCCTGCCTCAGCGAAAACGGCCGGCCGTCCAGGCCGGCCCCCTGACGGGCCGTTTCGCCCGGCGCTCCTCGGTTCCACAAGTCGCCACGAGGGTGGCGGCCGACGGCTCTTCCGGGCACGGAGGGGTCGTGCGGCAAAGAGCAACACCCGTCGCCGGGATGGACCCCGCACGTGCAAGCCACCTCCGG
>Ga0307412_10001191_pt1 | contig 14820 bp, 15 predicted proteins | sample DK1Cmetagenome_3_FD_203823 | JGI IMG/M metagenome (GOLD analysis project Ga0307412, IMG submission 203823) | Maize rhizosphere microbial communities from greenhouse at UC Davis, California, United States - DK15-C-1 | ecosystem: Host-associated > Plants > Roots > Rhizosphere > Soil | place: USA...
GCATCATTTACTTTAAGCTGAAGTTCTTCTGTTTCCACCGTTTTTTGAGAAATAATTTCTTCTTTTTCCTGCAATGTAGAATGAACTTCGGTGATAAGTGTTTCTTTATGTTTTAAATTTTTCCTTAAAATATTAAAAACAACAATAAAAATTATAATTAAAAGTAAAATTCCGCCCGTAATCCAGATATATTTATTATTCTCAGTTTTTTTATGCTCTTCTTCTTTATCATTTAAAATAATCTTAAGTGCATGATCTACATTAGCGCTTCTTTTAGATTGTAAATTATTCTGCAAATCAACATAAGTTTTTTTGTATTCGTTGCTTTTTTCGGTATTTCCTAGTTTTTCATATTGTTCGGCTATTTTTTTATATAAATCGTTGTTTACAAAATGATAAGGCGAAATTTTTTGCTCTTTGATATTCTGAATAGCCTTTTGATAAAAGTCGATTGCATTCTGATATTCTTTTTGTTGCGAATAATAATCTCCCAAAGCTGTATAATCAAGAAAAAGAATTGGATCTTTATATTTTTGATCAATTGCAAGGCTTTTCTGATAATAATATAAAGCAGAATCCGGTTTTTTGCTTAAAAATTCTGTTCCTTTATAACGATAAAAGTCAGATAACTCGAGGTGAATATCTTTTTCGGGGATTTTTTTTAGTTCTTCAAAGCATAATTTTGAATAATATTTTGCAGAATCAGGTTTTCCAGCTCCGATATTCAAATATGTCCTTTGTAATAGAATAACGGCATCTTTACTGGTCTCGCCTTTTAGGAGTTTCACAATTTCAGGCATTTCTTTATCAAACTGAGAGGTTAATCCCAATGCGTAGTAATCAAAAGCTTTTACTTCTTTTAACTTAGCCTGGAGAACTTTACTTTTATGATAATAAGGTTGTTGCGAAACTTTTTTCACAAATACAAAGCTTTCTTTTGGGAGTTCCATAAGCGCCAAAGCCAATGCAATACTATAATAAGATTCTGCAATTTTTTGTGAATTGTTGGTTTTTTCAGCAAGAATGCTGGCCTGTTTGGCATATTGCAATTGCTCTAAATGATTAAATCGACGCCTGCTATTTTCTGCCTTCTGGAGAAGAATATCAATTTCTTCCGCTTTATAAGTCTGACAAAATACAATATTTGAAAATAGGATGAGGAGCAATAAAATGCTGTTCCTGAATATGTTGTGTTTTTTACCCATATTAAATTTCACATCGTGGGATTATAATGTAACGAAAATAAAGCTACATAAATATAAAATAAAAAGCCGGCATTTTGCCGACTTTTATTGAATCTCTTCTTCAAACGTTTTTTTCCATTTTGCGAGAGTAGTTCTGCTTATCTTATATTTTGTGGACATATAGCTCGTTGAGAAGCCATGTTTTTTTTGATATTGTAACAATTTCAGCATTGTTTTTTTGTCATAGGTTTTCAACTTCTGATTATTTTTTAAGCTTTCCTTAGATTGTTTAAAAACCAATTCATTGAAATTAAGAACGTCTTCCGTCGTTTTTAAATTTTTAAGAAGTGATTGTATTTTAGGATCTTGTAGTTTTTCAGGCTGATCCTGCTTCAGCATATCCTGATAGATTTTTTTATAGTTGGGACGCATGTGGTTATTTTTTTAATTGGTGTCATTTTTTTGCAACCAGCGGTGCAGGGTACTTTTAGGAATAGAATATTCCTTAATCACTTCACTTTGTGTCATCTCACCGGACTGTATCCTTTTGATAATAAACTCTTTTATTTCCTGTGTATAAATATTTTTCCTGAAATAAGGAATTTTTTCAGATTTCGGGCTATTATTCTTATTAATAGCTGATGGCGGTGAATATAAGATAAGATGCGAACTGTAAAGTCTGAAAAAGTCGTATTCCAGCAGCTTAGACCATCTTAGAAGAAGATCTGTATCAATGGATTTGCTATTGTAGACTTTTTCAATGAACTCTTCATCTTTTTTCAGAAAATTACACATCCTTTCCATTGTAATCCCCAGTTCATCGACTCTCTCCTTAATAAATTGCCCTATATGTATTTCTTTGTATAACATTTTGTTAAATAAACTTATTTAAAACAATTTGCATGAAATAGGAAATATTTTTAAGTACTATAAGATAAAGGGTTAAATTTAATTTAAACTAATTTCAGAGATAAAACCAAATGCGCTCCCAGTCAACGTAGTTCCTGACTAAGATTAAAATAGTATCGTTTTCAGAGTATATGGTGAAGAATTTTGCGTCATATTACATTCCCTCAATGCTTTCAGCGATATCCTTTTTGTTTCATCCCTTTCGCTTAGTAAACTTATATTCTAACTTTTCTTACAAGTATTGAATAATATTACCTATTTAAAGCTCTTTCATGCAATTCTCATTATGTAATTAATTATTAATTTAAATCAACAGTTTATCTCTATAAAAATATTTTAACTAATTCTTGTAAATCGGTTAATATTTTTTTAAAATAATCAATTGCCTTAGATTCAAATATATAAAAAAATAGAAATTAAATCCAAAAAACAAATTAAAAATTTTAGTTAAAATGCAGTTTTAATTAAAAATAATCAGATAAATGGATTAGAGTGTGAAATATTCTATAATATTCAGTATTGATAAAGAAATATTTTCATACTCAACATTTTGTGAATTCTTAAAAAATGATTTTTAAAATTGTACAAAAAAATCTAAGTCCATACCTTTGCAGCCGAATGAAAAATACTGTTGCATTATTCGATTTTTCGAAGAAAATAAATTACAAAAACGAACTCCTTGCTGGTCTTACGGTAGCAATGACTATGATTCCGGAATCACTTTCTTTTGCGATTTTGGCAGGGCTTTCTCCTCTTATCGGTTTGTACGCTGCCTTTATGATGGGCTTGGTTACGGCAATTTTTGGTGGCCGTCCCGGTATGGTTTCCGGTGGGGCAGGAGCTACAATCGTTGTTTTAATAGCTTTGATAAAAACTCATGGCGTGGAATATCTTTTCGAAACAGTAGTTCTGGCGGGAGTTTTTCAAATGTTGGTCGGGATTTTTAAGCTTGGGAAATTTGTAAGATTAATTCCACAACCTGTAATGTACGGTTTCCTGAATGGTCTGGCAATCATTATTTTTATGGCGCAGGTCGAGCAATTTAAAATTACGGATACAAGTGGAGCTGTAAGCTGGCTGAAAGGTTCATCCTTATATATAATGGCCGGTTTAACGGCTTTAACCATTGCAATTGTTTACTTTTTCCCAAAAATCACCAAAATTGTCCCGGCTTCTTTAGTTGCAATCTTAATTGTTTTTGGAATTGTCCTGGGTTTTGGTATCAATACTAAAACCGTTGCAGACATCGCAAGTGTAAGCGGAAGCCTTCCGGGTTTTCATATTCCGAAGATCCCTTTTTCGCTGGGAACTTTGCAAATCATTTTTCCCTACGCTTTGATAATGGCAGGAGTAGGCTTAATAGAATCACTTTTAACGCTATCAATGGTCGACGAAATCACCAATTCTAAAGGTAGCGCAAACAAAGAATCCGTAGCGCAAGGTTTAGCCAATATCACAAATGGTTTTTTCGGTGGAATGGGTGGCTGTGCGATGGTTGCGCAAACTTTGGTTAATCTCAATGCGGGATCCAGAGCCAGGCTTTCAGGAATTATTGCATCGATAACGATTTTAATTATTATTCTTGTCGGAGCACCTTTTATTGAGAAAATCCCAATGGCAGCACTGGTTGGAGTAATGATGATGGTAGCGATCAGTACTTTTCAGTGGGTTTCGATAAGAATTATCAACAAAATGCCGAAATCCGATATTTTTGTCGGAATTACGGTGGCTTTAATTACGGTTATTCTTCACAATCTTGCATTGGCCGTTTTGGTGGGAGTTATTATTTCTGCTCTGGTTTTTGCTTGGGATAATGCAAAAAGAATTCGCGCCAAAAAGCATATTGATGAAAATGGTATTAAGTATTATGAGATTTACGGCCCGCTATTTTTCGGTTCTGTAACAACTTTTACAGATAAGTTTGACCCCGCTGATGATCCGGATGAAGTCGTGATTGATTTTAAAGAAAGCAGGGTTGTAGATATGAGTGCTATTGATGCTTTAGATAAATTATCAAAAAAATACAGTCAATTGAATAAAAAGCTGCATTTAAGACATTTAAGTGAAGATTGTATTAGGCTTTTAAGAAACGCAGAAGCAGTCATTGATCTTGATATTCAGGAGGACCCTACTTATAAAGTAATGCCGGAGAAGTAGAGAAGCCGGAAGCTATATTGTGTAAAATATTCATTTTGAAAGAAATAAAAAATCCGCCTCTAAAAAATGTTAGAAGCGGATCGATCATTTTAATTAATCAGTCTATTTTTTCAGGAATTTTAGATTTTTTATACCTTCAATTTCTATAAAATATATGCCTTTTGAAAGTTGAGAAACGTTAACTTTCTTTTCATTAGGAATATTTCCTTGTAAAATCAGGCGTCCAGTCGTATCCGTTATTTTATACTTTTGTGAGGATTTTACAGGTAGATTAATTTGTATAAAATCTCCTGCAGGATTTGGGGCGATGCTTCCGGCTGTTGTAGCATTAATTTCATTGGTGGCCAAAGTACTGCTGTATAATTGGGTGATTTCTGTAGGAGTCAAGACTCTGTTCCAAATCCCTACGTCATCAATATTGGCCATAATATTACCTCCACTTATCGCTTTTCCGATGTAGAATGGTAAGGCTGCTTGGGCTGTGTTAGCATAAGTATTGTTTCCTGTACCTACGGATGTTCCGTTTTTATACAATTCCATACTTTGATTGTTGAAAACAGCTACATAATGTTCCCAATTTGACGTGGAATATGCAGGACCATTTATCCATACCCATGGCTGGGTTTGTTTAGTGGTGCCATAAATTGTTTTGAATGCATCACATTGCAAAAGCCAGATAAAATTACCAGAGGTACCCGAGCCGCTCATCATTGCAACACCCTCGCTATTGTCCGTTTTCATCATCCAGAAAGATACTGAAAACGATCCCGCTTGCGAGAAAGTATAAGATAATGAGCTTTTTGAAAGATAACCTGAGCCATTAAAAGCGTATGCTGCATTAGGCATTCCGTTTCTGTCGTTTGTGAGTGTAGCTCCGGTTACAGTAAGATCATTTCCGTTTCCGCTTGAGTCATTTGCTGTTCCATCGAATCCCCACCAGGCCACAAGTCCTGAGCTTGGTACATAAGCAGGTGTTTGTGCATTGGAAAATAACGAAAAAAGAACAGAAGAAAGTAGAATAATTTTTTTCATAAATTAATTTTTTTTAACTGCACTAAAACTATAGATATTATTTTTATATTATTGTTAATATTTGTTAAATTATTGATTTTATAATTGTTTTATATTTAATTTTATGTATTTAATTGAATATATTTATTGTATTAATAATAACCCAATAATTATTTAGTCGATATTAAGAATTATATGGATTTTTTTTCAACCTTAAGAGATATATAATGTTTCAACCTTAAATTTTATCAATGTTTATCAATAATGTAATTAAGATATCCTAAAATAATGCAAATCTACTTAAGTCTTAAAAATCTTAAAAAATCATAAAAATCAAGACATTAATTTTAAAAATTATATCTTTGAAAAGAATAGATAATTCAAGCACAAATTGATGATACAAAAATTAAAATCTTTTTCAGGAAAGAGCTAAATAACTTTTAACTGTAACCGTTTTGAAAACAGATATCGACATTCACAACCACTATCATTTTTCCTTTGATCTGTGGCTCACCTTAATAAAATCTCACCCTGAATTTAAAGCAAAAAGAGTTGAGCTGTTCTCCTCGTTTTTTGATGTTAAAAAACCTATCGAAGAAGTTTCGAAAGTTGTAAAATATTACGATGATCTTTGTAATTCAATTAACGAAGTTATTGGAGGAAATGTAGATACTTTTGAGATTTATTTATTGATTTTAAGTGCTTTAAATGTAGACTTAAAACAATTAAATAAAGAAATACTTACCGATTTCTATCTAAGAAGCGAAAAACTGTTTTTGGAATATAAACCTGTTGTGATTTTCGAAAATTTACACGATTTTTTTGATGAAATTAAAAACCAGGGAAAAACAATAAATATTTTGAGCAATACAGGTTTTATCAAAGGAAGGACAATGCGAAAGTTTTTAATTGAGGAAAACCTGGATCAATACATTGATTTTCATATATATTCTGATGAGATAAATTGTTCCAAACCAAACCCTTTAATTTTTCAGGAAGTCAGAAAATTGATTAAAAATCAAGATCTGACAATGGATCAGATCTTACACATCGGCGATAATCCGATTGCTGATTACAAAGGCGCAAAAGACTTTGGTTTCAATGCTCACCTACTTAAACACCAAATATAAAATGAGTAAAAGATACAGCTTACACCACATTCATTCTGCAGATGAATTCACATTTTCACCCGCAGAATACAGCTATTTCAAATATGGCGATAAGTCGTATGCAGAGAAATTCGCGAAAGAATTATTTGATGGTTTTATCGCTGAAAATGAACAGATTTTAAAGACAGAAAAAGAAATTGTGGTTTTGCCAAGTCCATATATGGCAATTCCTACTGCTTCTAATTTTTTATGTTTTTATTTTAAAAAGCATCTTGATTTTTATTTGTTTCAAAAAGGAAAAAGATCAAGTATTTTGTCAAAAATTAACAGAAATCATACTTATACGACAGATTATGGGAATCTGAGTTTTGAAGATCGTAAAAATTTGATTGCTAATGATACTTATTATCTGGATAAAGATTTTTTACGGGGAAAACTTTGTATTTTTATAGACGATATCAAAATCACAGGAAGTCATGAATATACAGTGAATAAAATTTTAAAGCAATTCAATGTTGAAGGCGAATTTTTATTCATGTATTATGCAGAACTGATGAATTTTGAACTTGATCCGAAAATTGAAAACTTTTTTAATTATTATGCAGTGAAAAATGTAGAACACATCGCAGAAGTAATGATAAAGCCAAGTTTTCAGTTTAATACAAGGATTGTAAAATATATTTTAGGCTTGGAATCAAGTAATTTTGAATATCTTTCGTCTAAAGTAAAAAAGGAACAGATGGACGAGCTTTTGGAGCTTGCTATCAGTAACAATTATCATTTAATAAAAGAATACGAGAATAATATTAACACATTAACGCAAACTGAATTATATTATGGCTATTAACTTACAGAAAGGACAGAGAGAAAATATAAATGCACCAAAATTCACAGTGGGTTTAGGTTGGGATATCAACAATACCTCTACAGGAACTGCTTTTGACTTGGATGCATCTTTATTTTTATTGGGTGAAAATAAAAAGTTAATTTCTGATAATCACTTTATATTTTACAACAACCTTGAATCTCCGGATAAAGCAGTGATTCATTCCGGTGATAACTTAACGGGTGACGGAGCTGGAGATGATGAACAGATTAAAATTGATTTAACGAAAATTGACCCTGCAGTAACAGAAATTACAGTGGTAGTAACGATTCACGATGCTGATGCAAGAAAGCAAAACTTCGGACAGGTAAGAAATTCTTTCATCAGAATCTTCAATACGGATACGAATGAGGAAATCTTAAAATACGAACTAGACGAAGATTTCTCCATCGAAACGGCAGTAGAATTCGGAAGAATCTACAACAGAAACGGAGAATGGAAATTCGAAGCAGTAGGATCAGGGCAGAGAGAAGGCCTTGAAAAATTTGTATCAATTTATCAATAATTATTATGGATAACCAATCTAATCAACCCATTGACCCGCTTCAGCCTATCGAGCCTCTTAAAACATTTGAACCAGCACAAACCAGCCAGCCGGCTCAGGGCACGGCTCCGGTGCTTGTGGACAGAGACGGAAATGTAAATTTAAACCAGTTACAGGTAGAAGAGCGTCAGAAATATGAAGCGATGGCGAATGCTATCGACGAAACAAACCCCGGTTCCATCGTGAATTTCGGTGCAGACCTTCAAAAAACTTTAGCCAACCAGAGTGACAGCTTTTTAGGAAATGTAAGAAGATCAAATTCCGGTGAAGTAGGAGAATTGATTAATAATTTATTAGTCGAATTAAACTATGTAGACGTCGATGAAATAAACAACAGAAATCCTGTAAAAGGTTTTTTAAGCAAATTGCCTTTCATGAAAAAGGTGTTGACGCAGGTGGAAAATCTTTTCGCTAAATATGATAAAATCGTTAATAATATTGATCAGATTTCGCATAAAGTAAATGCCGGAATTATCACTTCTTCTAAAGATAATGCAGTTTTACAGACGATTTTTGACAGCAATATAAATTCCATCAAACAAATTGAAGATCTTGTAATTGCAGGAAATTTAAGAATGGAAAAAGCAGCTCAGGAATTGGCGGAAATGGAAACAAATCCTCAGAGTTACGCTGATTATCAGATCGCTGACAAGAGAGATTTCATCGCAAGATTAGACAGAAGAATGGCAGATCTTAAAGTCGTTCGTCTGATCATGATGCAGTCTCTTCCGCAAATCAGATTGGTGCAGAACAACAATGTTTCGATTGCTGAAAAGGCTCAGACGATTTTAACGACCACATTGCCGGTCTGGAAAAACCAGCTTTCTCTTGCGGTTGCAATGCACAGACAGCAGCAAAATATTGAAATTCAGCAGAAAGTATCTTCTACAACAGAAGAAATTTTGAGAAAAAATGCGGAACGTTTGGGTCAGAATTCAAGAAATGTTGCCAAAGCGAACGAACAAACCATCGTTTCTGCTGAAACATTGAAAGAAACGACAACCATGTTGATCAATACATTGAACGAAGTAAAACAGATCCAAAAACAGGGCGCAGAAAACAGAAGAAAGCTGGATCAGGATCTTCAGACATTGGAACACGAATTAAAAGCAAATATCAGAAGTTAATACAGTACAAAGGTGGATGATGAAGCTGTAAGCATACTATCTCAAAGCAAAAGAAGGTTAACGAAACTTAAGCTTCTTTCGAATTTTTTTGAAAATGTTGATATCATTTCGATTTACATCAAAACGGATATCATACACAAACTTTTTGAGGAAAATAAGACTTTAGATTACAATAAATTAGAGCTTTTTCACCTTCAGTACACAGACAGTTTAATAGAATTGCTGACCAAGATAAAAAAGAAAAAAGAAAACGATCTATTAGCTGTTATTAACGAGATTAATATTAATAATCAATACATTGAAGCTTTCGAAGAAAGGAAAGTCGATAGTTTTGAAACGGACAGGAAAATCTACAGCGGTATATTTTCCCAGCATTTAAGGAATCTGTATAAAGATCTTACTGAGGATAAATTTACCCTGAACTGGAATGATGTTTTGTATTTTCAAAAAAGATATGCAGCAGAATTTTATAGGACGGAAGCCGATGAAAGCAAGCTAAAAGCACATTCGGTTCCTTCTTATCAGTATCAGGATTATTCAATTGAAAGGAAATTGTTGGGTAAATTGAATATACAGCAATTTAAAGTTCGTTTTGTATGTGGATATCGTATTGACAGGAATGAGTATGAATTGTTTAAGATTTTTCAGTCTGATGAACATTTTATATTTAATGTCGAAGAAAAGAGAATGTATTTAATTGATGATGAATTATCATATTTAAATACTTCCGAAAATGAATCCAATCAGATTTCGATTATTAATCAATTGAAAAGAAAGAATGAGGAATTGGAAGAAACTATCTACGAAAGAAAACGGAAGCTTCCCGATGATGTAGAAGCTGTTTTAAAAGACTATCTTCGAAATCTCGAAAGTATTGATATAATGAGTAAAATATTCGATGTCAACGAGGAAACGAATATTCTTCGCGCAATGTTGAATTTGAATTTAAATAATTAACGAATATAATAAACAATAAACATAAAAAGATGGCTATTAATTTACAGAAAGGTCAAAGAATTAATCTTACGAAGGAAAATGGGACAGCCCTTACACAGGCTTGTGTAGGAATCAACTGGGGAGCAATCGAGAAAAAAGGTTTTTTCGGTGGAGTTACAAGGGAAGCGGTGGACTTGGATGGAAGCTGTATTTTATATGATTCAAACAAAAATGCGACTGAAATCGTTTATTTTGGAAACCTTAAATCTAAAAATGGCTCTGTAAGACACAGCGGTGATGATTTAACAGGTGATGTAAACGGTGATGACGGTCTTGATAATGAAGTAATCACAGTAGATTTCAGCAATCTTGAGCCAAATGTAGAACACGTGGCATTGGTTTTGAACAGCTACAAAGGTCAGGATTTCGGAACGATTCCTTTTGCATCTATCAGAATTTATGAAGGATCTCCAACCAACGTAAGAGAAGTTTTTGCAAAATACGATATCGCGAATGACGCTTCTTTCAAAGGCCACGTTGCGATGGTAATGGGAGTTTTCTACAAGAGAAACAATGAGTGGAAATTCAATGCGATCGGTGATCCGACAAAAGACAAAAAACTACAGGAAACTATTGAAACTGTAAAAAATAATTATTTATAATCGAATATCAATAAGCCCGGCTATTAGCCAAAACTTATTACGTATTAGATTTTAAAAATAAAAATTAACCGGCAATAATTGTACCTCGTGCAGCTATTGCTTTATCATATAATAACACATATAAAAGTGGGACAAAATACTAGTATTTTAGATCTTCATCCTGGTTTGGTTTGGGGATTTGCGATAACGGTTGTTATCATGTTACTCCTGGATTTAGGGGTTTTCAACAAAAAAAGTCACGAAGTTTCTTCCAAAGAAGCTACCATCTGGTCAATTGTCTGGATCTCGCTGTCTATGGTTTTTTCGGGAGTTGTGTATTGGGTTTACAATGCAGACTTAGGTCCGGATAGCCATGCGATTGCAGTGGAAAAATTCACGCAGTATCAGGCGGCTTATTGGATTGAGAAAGCACTTTCGGTAGATAATTTATTCGTATTTATCCTCGTTTTCGGATTCTTTAAAGTTCCGAAGCATCTCCACCACAAAGTTCTTTTCTGGGGGATTATCGGAGCACTGATTTTTAGGGCGATATTTATTTTCGCGGGGATCGGACTTATCAACCTTACTTACCTTCCTGAAATGAATATTTTCGGGCATCCTGTGAAGATTAACATTGTGATGACACTTTTTGGATTATTCCTGTTATATGCCGGAATTAAATCTTGGGGAGAAGGTCAAGAAGATGATAATGAAGACTTTAGTGATACACCCGGAGCGAAGCTGGTAAAAAGATTCTGGAAAGTTTCCGACAACTATGACGGAGATAAATTCTTCACCATACAAAACGGAATCAAAATGGCAACACCACTATTGGTAGTAGTTGCTGTGATTGAGTTTACGGACGTTCTTTTTGCCGTAGATTCCATTCCTGCGATCTTTGCGATTTCAAATGACCCGTTTATCCTTTATACATCAAATATTTTTGCAATTTTAGGACTTAGATCTTTGTATTTCCTGTTGGCGAATTTTATTCACATGTTCAGCAAGTTGCCTTATGGTTTGGCAATTATCTTAGCATTTATTGGAGTTAAGATGTTAATTGCGCCTTGGATACATATTTCATCCCCGGTTTCATTGGGAATTGTAGGTGGAGTATTGTTGATCTCGGTTCTTTTATCGATCATGTTTCCGGAAAAAGTAACCGGAGATAATGAAAAAGATAAAATAGAAGATTAAATCAAAATAAATAAAAAGGCTTTACAATTGTAGAGCCTTTTTTAAGATATTTTAAGTTATGCATGTAACTCATAACTCATAATTAATAACTCATAACCCAAAAACTTACTTATATTTCAAAAGCTTATTGATTTTAAGCCTCGTCTGCATCGAAACTTTATACGCTTCATCACGAAGTTTTTGAATCTTTCCTACAGGTTGGAAGAATATTTTACTTTCAAACGGGTTAAAGGAAAGCATTTCGTTTTCACAGGAATTTGGGTTGAGAAGAGAACCTTTTTCAATCCGTACTTCGCCAATTTTAATGTAAGGCGAATTTTTCCATTCCACATTTAGTTGATTAATGGGTTGATTTTTTTCGTTAAAACAGACTTGTATTAAAACATCTGCTGTAAAATCATTATTTTCTAAATAATTTTCAAGGGCATCTTTTACCTTTAATTTCTTCCCGAAATTTTTGTCAACCGATTTTGGTTTAAGTTTAATTTTTATCATAAAGTCTCCAAGTCGGTAGACTCCAACGGAATGATAATTAAATGATAAAATAAAATCATTTCTTTTTCTCCAAAGCTTAAAAATATTCTTTAAAAAAGATGGAGTAAAAGTGGAAGGGATAACTTTTATAACCTGAAGCATCAACGAAAAGGAACTCCATTTTTTCACAAAAAACCTATTAACGGAAGTAAATAATTTCAGAAAAGTACTTACAGAATTAATTGGAAATAATGGAAAATTTACCAAAGGATAATTCGCAATCAGATCTCCATTTTCATCTTTTATTTTCACCGCAAAACCATAGGCTGGAATATCTTTTTTACCCCTGCTAATTTTTAAATGTGCATTGGAAAAACGAATAGTCAAATCATATTTTTCCTTATCAAAAAACTGTTGAAACTCTTCAGGAACGGTTTTATCAATGAAAAGCTTGCCTTCTGCAATCGCATAACTTTTAGCATGAGCGTTTCGTGTGGCGTAATTAACGTCACTTATGGAAGTTGACTGTTCAACAAAATCGGCAATGCTCTTTTTATTGATTTCGAGGAGTTCCTTTTCCTCATCAGTCAACGTATCAAACTTCTTATTATATTTTAGTGGATTTGGCATTTAGTTTTTAAATTCAATTATAACGCCAAGTTTCCGAATTGCTATTAATTTAATATTAATGATATTTGAACTTTTTAAAAGCTTAAAAAAGAGAAATAGGGACTCGCATATAACGCTTTGAAAACAAAATATTTAAATAAATTTTAATTCTTAAATGTTTAAATTAACATTGATTATCTTTGTAAAAAATATAATTATGGGAGTAGCAGATATGTTATTTAAACGTAAAAAAGAACTGGCAGAGAAAAACCTGAAAGACGGTAAAGAATATATGGAAGAATACGGTAAAAGAGAAAGTGTAGTAACTTTGCCGAGCGGTTTACAATACGAAATCATCACGGAAGGTGATGGTGAAAAGCCGGGCCCAAAATCTACCGTAAAATGCCATTATCACGGAACTACAATTACAGGAAAAGTTTTCGACAGCTCCGTAAAAAGAGGTACACCGGCATCTTTTCCTCTAAACAGAGTGATTGCAGGTTGGACGGAAGCTCTTCAGCTAATGCCTGTAGGAAGCAAATGGAGATTGATTATTCCTCCGCATTTGGCTTACGGAGATCAGCAGATCAGCAAAGAAATCGGACCAAACAGTACACTTGTTTTTGAAGTGGAATTGTTGGAAATAAAATAATTAAAAATCTAAAATAGGTTAAAAATTTACTCGGCATCGGGTAAATTTTTTATTTATACTAAATTTAATTGTAATTAATTTTGTTACATTTAAAAATTAACTATCTTTGTTACATATTACGATGAACAATACAAGATTTGCTACGGCAATACATATCATGACTCTACTTGCACAAAGTCCTCAGGAATGGCTGACTTCCGAATGGGTTGCAGGCAGCATTAATGTAAATCCAGTGATTGTACGTAAAGAAATGAGTGTTTTGAGACAAGCTGGTCTGATTATAAGCCGTCAAGGAAAGGATGGGGGGAGTCAATTGGCGAAAAACGCTGATGCAATAAGTATTTCAGCTATTTATCTAGCGGTAAAGAATACTGAAGTTTTAGGAAAAAAAAATAATAATCCCAATCCGGCTTGTAGTGTTGGGAAAGAGATTAATAATCATTTAAGTACATTATTTTCTGAAACGGATAAATTGGTTCTAAATTTTCTGGGTGATAAATCATTGAAGGAATTCAGTGATCAATTCAGTTAAATTTTTTTTAACCATAAATGTAACAAAGTTTATTACAATTAATTTAAAATAAAAAATATGAAAAAAGTAGCAGTAATTGGTGCGACAGGATTTGTGGGAACACAAATAGTAAACGAATTATTAAATAGAGGATACGAAGTGGAAGCGATCGTAAGAGATGCCTCAAAAGTTCAGCAAAAAGATAAGGTAACGGCAAAAAGTGTTGATGTTAATAACATTGACGAGTTAGCTGATGCTTTACAGGGAACTGATGCCGTAATCAGTGCGTTCAATGCAGGCTGGACAAATCCGAATTTGTATGAAGATTTCTTAAATGGTTCCATTAATATTGAAAAAGCAGTTGAACAATCGGGTGTCAAAAGATTCATTACCGTTGGTGGAGCGGGAAGTCTTTATATCGATGGAAATCAATTGGTAGATTCACCGGAATTTCCTGTAGAATACAAGCCCGGAGCAACAGCAGCAAGAGATTATCTGAATAAAATTAAAGAAAATAAAACATTAGACTGGACGTTTTTCAGTCCGGCTATCGAAATGAATCCCGGAAATCCTGGTGAAAGAACCGGAAAATACAGAACGGCTTTGGAAAATCCTGTGTTTGACGATAACGGAAGAAGTGTACTTTCTGTAGAAGATGTTGCGGTGGCCCTGGTGGATGAATTAGAACAGAATAATCACATTCAACAACGTTTTACTGCGGCTTACTAGTTTTCTTAAAGATTTTTAAAAGTTTGGGCGGCACCAAAAGTGCCGCCCAAAAATATTTATAAAATTAATTATTTTTTAATATTAATAAAAAAAAAAGGGATAACCGGAGGATTGTTTTTTTTTAATTAAAAATTAATATTCGGA
>Ga0307412_10001192_pt1 | contig 14817 bp, 9 predicted proteins | sample DK1Cmetagenome_3_FD_203823 | JGI IMG/M metagenome (GOLD analysis project Ga0307412, IMG submission 203823) | Maize rhizosphere microbial communities from greenhouse at UC Davis, California, United States - DK15-C-1 | ecosystem: Host-associated > Plants > Roots > Rhizosphere > Soil | place: USA...
AACAGGTGGGGCTCTTGCGGGCCCCTCTCCCAACCCTCTCCCCTGAAGGGGAGAGGGCTATAAATGATCGAAGGCGACTATTATCAGATTCTCGGCGTGGAGCGGACAGCCGACGACAAGGTTATCAAGTCCGCCTATCGCCGCCTCGCCATGCAATATCATCCGGACAGGAATGCCGGATGTAAGGACATGGAAGGCAAGTTCAAGGCGGTCAGCGAAGCCTATGACTGCCTTAAAGACCCGCAAAAGCGCGCCGCATACGACCGCTTTGGACATGAAGCCTACAAGAATGGCGGCAATGGCGGCGGGTTCGGCAATGGCGGCGCGGGCGGCTTTTCGGACCTGGGCGACATTTTCGAGACGATCTTCGGCGCGAGCGGCTTTGGCGGCGGTGGCGGGCGGCAGCAGACGCGGCGCGGCGCCGATCTGCGCTACGATAGGGAAATCTCCCTGGAAGAAGCGTTTCAGGGCAAGTCCACGGAAATCACCGTCGAGGTGTCCGCCTCCTGCGATACCTGCGATGGTTCAGGCGCGGAAAGCGGAACCGGCGTTCAGGCCTGCACCACCTGTCACGGCCATGGCAAGGTAAGGGCGCAACAGGGCTTTTTCATTGTCGAGCGCACTTGTCCGTCCTGCCATGGCGCGGGGCAGGTGATCGAGAAACCCTGCCGCTCCTGCCGGGGCGAAGGCCGGGTAGATCGGGAAAAGAAGCTGACGGTCAATATTCCCGCCGGCGTCGATGAAGGCACCCGCATCCGCTTGTCTGGCGAGGGCGAGGCGGGGGCAAGGGGAGCGCCTGCGGGCGACCTCTATATTTTCCTGCATGTGAAGCGCCACCGCATTTTCGAGCGCGAGGGCACGACTTTGTTTTGCCGTGTGCCGGTGAGCTTCACCACGGCGGCGCTGGGCGGATGCATCACCGTGCCGGGGCTTGACCGGACGGAGCATGAAATCCGCATTCCCGCCGGCATCCAGTCCGGCAAGCAGCTCCGCCAGCGCGGCGCGGGCATGCCGGTCCTGAACGGCAGGGGCTTTGGCGACATGGTCGTCCAGATCGACGTCGAAACCCCGACCAGCCTGACCGCACGGCAAAAGGAAATATTGGAGCAGTTCCGGGAAACCGAAACCGGCGCGGAATGCCCGCAATCGACGGGCTTCTTCAGCAAGTTGAAGGAAGTGTGGGACGAACTCAGGGATTGATCCCAACGCGCGTTGCTGATGACTCATAGCCGTCGTCCCTGCGGAGGCAGGGACTCCGCTTTTCTCGACGATATCATCGCAAGGAAGCTGGGTCCCTGCCTCCGCAGGGACGACGAAATTTATTCTGTCTGTTTCGGTCGATAGCCCGATCGGCGGTTCAATTCTGCGCCAGTTGCTTGGCGAAGTGGATTTCCACCGCCTTGGCCAAGCCGCGGGCGATGCGGGATTGGCCTTCGGATGAGGTGAGGAAGCGGACGTCGTCGGCATTGGTGATGTAGCCGGTTTCGAACAGGATCGATGGCGTATCGGGCGCTTTCAGCACCACCAGCGAGGCGAAGCGGTGGTAGGCGGTGCGGAAGTCGATGAAGGGGGCGGCTTCGCGTTGCAGCAGCTTGGCGAAGCTGGCCGAGATGTTCATCGTTTCCCGCTGCGTCAGATCGATCAGGATCGAGGAGACGTCATTGCTCTGCCCGCCCAGATTGATGCCGTTGATGATGTCCGCCTTGTTCTCGCGCGCGGCGAGGCGGGCGGCTTCGCGGTCGGAGGCGACTTCGGACAGGGTGTAGATGGTGGCGCCGCGCGCTTCGTGATTTTCAGCGGCGTCGGCGTGGACGGAAATGAACAGGTCCGCCTTCATCCGCCGGGCGATGCCATAGCGTTCCTCCAGCACCAGGAAGCTGTCATCGTCGCGGGTCAGCGCCACCCGGACGCGGCCGGATTTCAGCAGTTCGCGGCGGATGGCGCGGGCGACGGCCAGGGTGACGTCTTTTTCCCGCGCGCCCAAATCGCTGTTGATCGCGCCCGGATCATGGCCGCCATGCCCCGCGTCGATCACCACCAGCGGCCGGTTGTCGTCATCGGGGCCAGTGACGCGCGGCAGGTTCACGCCCTTGGCGGGCTCCGGAATGGGTATGGTGATGCCATGCGTGCGCTTGGGTGGGCGCGCGGCGTGGGTCGCGGGCGGATCGAAGGTGCTGCGCCCACGAGCCAGGGCGGCGCGGAAATCCCCAGCGTCGGCATCCTTGAGCGAGAGGGTCAGCGTCTTCCCGTCAGAGGCGAATGCACCGTCCGAGATGATGGCCGGGCGGGCGAGGTCGAACACGACCCTTGTGGTCTGCGGATCGAACTGACCCTGCCGGATCGCGGCGACCGGGCCACGCGCGAGGCCGCCTGAGCCCGGCTGCGCGCCATCAATGTCCAGCGCGATACGGCGCGGCGCATCCAGATGAAAGATGGAAGCGCCATTCACGCTGCCGTCAAATTGCAGGATCAGCTTGTCGCCGCTGACCTGAACATTGCGGACATTGCCGGCTTCCGCCTGGGCGGGAAGCAGTATGGCGGCAAAGGCGATAAGGACAGACATCGGCGCAAGTTTTATCTGCGTTGCGGTCCACGTCCAGCCTGCTTTCATAAATAAATTCCGCCTTGAGCCGTTATTGGTCCGGTGAAGGCAGGATTAAGCAAAAACCCGTATGCCCCCCGTAAAGCGAGAGGGTAAACGCAGGATTAGGCATGATTTGTTCCGTGGCGGCGCAATAATTTTTCAGCGGGACATTGCCCGTTCATGCTTCCGGTGCTAGCGATACGGGGTTCCGTCATCTCCCCAGGGCGTGTGGCGCGGACATAAAGAATCGCTATCTTCGATGGCGATCAGACCAGGTTGACGCTGCAATGAGGCATTTTTCTTCCATACAACCAAGCCCCCATCGGGGTCTTGGCGTGTGGATGCGCGTGTCGCGGCCCGGCGAAGTTGCCGGCCATGCCCCCGCAGCAGAGGCACATTTCACTCTTCAAACCCCGGCGGATGACCGGCGCCAAGCGCCACGTCCGCCTTTTTCATATCGCGTGGCCTCCCGCCGAAAGGGCCAGGGCCGCCACGCATGGAGTATCATTAATGACAATGCGCATGCTGATCGACGCGCGCCACCGGGAAGAGACCCGGGTTGCCGTCGTCAAGGGAAACCGGATCGAGGAATTTGATTTCGAGTCCGCCGAGCATAAACAGCTCAAGGGCAATATCTATCTAGCCAAGGTCACGCGGGTCGAACCGTCGCTGCAAGCGGCGTTCGTGGATTATGGCGGCAATCGCCATGGCTTCCTGGCTTTTTCCGAAATCCATCCCGACTATTACCAGATCCCGCGGGAAGACCGCGAAGCGCTGCTCGCCGAAGAGGCCGAGCATGCCGCCGAGGAAGCCGCCTTGCGCGCCGAAGCCGACGACATGGACGGCGAGGTCGAGGATATGGGCGCCCCCGCCGCTTTCGATGAGGAAGATGGCGAAGAGGCGCATGAAGGCGATGAGGAGCGCGCCCAGCGCAAGCCCCGCAAGGGGGAAGCCGCCGCTGAGGACCTGCGCCGCAAGCGCATGGCGCTTCGCCGCCGGTACAAGATTCAGGACGTCATCCGCCGCCGGCAGGTGATGCTGGTGCAGGTCGTCAAGGAAGAGCGTGGTAACAAGGGTGCGGCGCTGACCACCTATCTGAGCCTGGCCGGGCGCTATTGCGTGCTGATGCCCAACACCAGCCATGGCGGCGGCATTTCGCGCAAGATCAACAATGCGGCCGACCGCAAGCGGTTGAAGTCGATCATCGCGGACCTGAAGCTGCCCAGCACCATGGGCTGCATCGTCCGTACCGCCGGCCTGCAACGCACCAAGCCGGAGATCAAGCGTGATTTCGACTATCTCGCCCGCCTGTGGGACGAGATTCGCGAAAACACGCTGAAAGCGGCCGCACCCGCGCTGATCCACAATGACAGCGACCTCATCAAACGCGCCATTCGCGACATTTACAATCGCGATATCGAGGAAGTGCTGGTCGAGGGCGAGGAAGGGTACAGAGCCGCCAAGGACTTCATGAAGCTGCTGATGCCCAGCCATGCGCGCAGGGTGCAGCAATATGCCGACGCGGTCTCGCTGTTCCAGCGGCACGGCGTGGAAGACCAGCTTGCGGCCATGTATCATCCGGTGGTGCAGCTGAAATCCGGCGGTTATCTGGTCATCAACCCGACCGAGGCTTTGGTGTCGATCGACATCAACTCCGGCCGGTCGACGCGTGAACATGGCATCGAGCAGACCGCCGTCGCCACCAATCTGGAGGCGGCGCGCGAAATCGCCAGGCAGTTGAAACTGCGCGACATGGCAGGTCTGGTCGTCATCGACTTTATCGACATGGAGAACAACTCCAACATCCGAAAAGTCGAAAAGGCGATGAAGGAAGCGCTGAAGGACGACCGCGCGCGCATCCAGGTTGGCCGGATTTCGGGCTTTGGTCTGATGGAAATGAGCCGCCAGCGCCTGCGTACCGGCGTGCTGGAAGCATCGACCCGCGAATGTCCGCATTGCGAGGGCACTGGCCTCGTCCGCACTGCGTCCTCCGCCGGGCTGTCGGCGCTGCGCCTGCTGGAGGAAGAGGCGGCGCGCGGACGCGGCAGCATCATCACCCTGCGCGCCAGCCAGGAAGCGGCCTTCTATGTACTCAACAACAAGCGGTCCGAGATCGACGAGATCGAGACGCGCTACGGCGTGCGGATCACGATCCTGCCTGATGGCGAGACCGAAGGCGCGCGCATGTCGGTGGAAGCGAGCGGTCCGCGCCCGGCCAATGTCGTGACCTATGCCCCCATCGTCGATGAGGAAGAAGAGATCATCGAGGAGGATCTGGACGAAGAGGTCGAAGCCGAAATCGAACAAGAGCGGGAAGGACGGCATGGCGAGCGCGAGGAGCGCGAAGGCGGCCGCCGCCGCCGCCGCCGCCGCCGTGGCCGGCGGGGACACCGCGATGATCGGCCCGAGCATGCCGAGCAGGAAGGCGGGGACGCTGTCGAGGCTTCCGGCGAAGCTGCCGATGCAGGCGAGGAGCGCGAGTTTGCCGAGGCTGAGGCTGGCGAAGGGGGCGAAGATAGCGGTGATGGCGAAGACGGCGCTCGCCGCCGTAGCCGCCGTGGCCGCCGGGGCGGACGTCGCCGGAAAGGTGGCGAACAGCCCGGGGGTGAGGGCGCGGATGTCGCGGATGTCGCGGCCGGAACGGCGGATGACGCTGTAGCGGAAACGGCCGAGGCACTTGTCGAGGAGGCTCCGGCGGAAGCTGAAGCAGAGGCCGAGGCCGCGCCGAAAAAGACCCGCCGCCGTCCGCGCGCCCGCAAGGCCGATGCGGCCGAAGCTGCACCGGCCGAAGCGCCTTCGGAACCTGTGGTGGAGGCCCCGGCCGAAACTGAGGAAGCAGCGCCGGTCGCGGAAAAGCCCAAGCGCACGCGCCGCAAGGCCGCGCCCAAGGTGGAAGCGGAAGCTCCGGTTGAGGTTGAGGCGGTGGTCGAGGCCGAAGCGCCGGCAGACAAGCCCAAGCACACCCGCCGGAAGAAGGCCGAGCCAGCGGCAGCGGAGGAAGCGGTTGCGGAACCCGCGTCAAAAGCGGTTCCTGTCAAGGAAGCAGCAGCGGAGCCAGCTGCCGTCGAATCAGGAGCGGCCAACGACGCTGATGGCGAGGTTGGCGAGATGAATGACGACGGCACGCCGCGTCGCGGCTGGTGGCAGCGGACCTTCGGGAACTAGGTTTCGAACGTCAGTTGAGGGATTGAAATGGGAGGCGGGGCGAAATGCTCCGCCTCTTTTTTGCATTTGGATCTTGTCGGGTTCAGGGTCAGCGGACTGTTGTTGGGGTTTTTTGTCCCCTTCTCCCTTGACGGGAGAAGGATACGAAGCCTTGGCGACGCAGGAGCTTAGGCGCAGTTGGATGAGGGTGAGCGGCCCTTTGGGGCCGCGCGTTTCCTTTGGAAACGCTTCACCCTCTCCCAACTTTGGCTAGGTACCCCGGCGAAGGCCGGGGTCCCAAGCCTTCGTATCCCTCTCCCGTCAAGGGAGAGGGGTTTTATGTGCGCTCCCCACCCACAAGCCCGCACTCATGCATGTCGGTATTGTTCACTGGGAAGACGTTGTTCTCAGCAACTCAAGAGCCGTCCCGGCATCATTCGACTCCGGCAGCTTCCTCCTCGCCATCCTCATCGCTCTCCTCGATCTTTGCGGCGCTTACCACATGTTCGTCGTCGGCCACGTTGAAGAGGCGGACGCCGGCTGAGTTGCGGCCGATGACGCGGAGGGAGTCGAGGCCCATGCGGATGAGTTTGGCCTGGTCGGTGACAAGCATCAGATGGTCGTCCTTGGTCGCGGGGAAGCTGGCGACGACCGGGCCGTTGCGGGCGATATTGTCGATGTTGGTGATGCCCTGACCGCCGCGATTGGTGCGGCGATAGTCATAGGCCGACGATAATTTGCCATAGCCATTGGCGCAGACGGTAAGGATGAACTGTTCCCGTTCCGAAAGTTCGGCGAAGCGTTCCGGCGTCATTTCCGGAGCGCCTTCCTTTTCGGCTTTCCAGGGGGCGAAGCGGAGATAATCCTCGCGCTCTTCCTGGCTGGTGCCGACGCGGTGCAGGATGGAAAGCGAGATGACCTCGTCATCTTCCTTCAGGTTGATGCCGCGCACGCCGGTCGAATCGCGGCTCTGGAATTCGCGCACGTCGGTGGCGGCGAAGCGGATCGCCTTGCCCTGGCGGGTGGCGAGCAGCACATCGTCTACCTCGGTCAGCAGCGCGACGCCGATCAACCGGTCGTCCGAGCCTTCGTCGAATTTCATCGCGATTTTGCCGGCGGTCCGGACGCTGGTGAAGGCGTCCATGGAGTTGCGGCGGACCGAGCCTTTGCAGGTGGCGAACAGGATGTGGAGCTTGCCCCATTCCTCCTCATCCTCCGGCAGCGGCAGGACGGTGGAGATGGTTTCCCCCGTTGCCAGCGGCAGGAGATTGATCATCGGACGTCCGCGCGTGGCGGGACCGCCCTCGGGCAGGCGCCACACTTTCATGCGGTAGACCTTGCCATGATTGGAGAAGAAGAGGACCGGCGTGTGCGTGCTGGTGACGAACAGGTTGGTGACGGCGTCCTCATCTTTGGTCGCCATGCCCGAGCGGCCCTTGCCGCCGCGAGCCTGCGCCCGGAAAGTGTCGAGCGGGGTACGCTTGATGTAGCCCTGCATGGTCACGGTGACGACCATGTCCTCCCGCTCGATCAGGTCTTCGTCCTCGATGCCGTCGGCGGCGGGCGCGATGGTGGAACGGCGCGGCGTGGCGAATTCGTCGCGAATCGCCTCAAACTCTCCGCGCATCACGGCGTAGAGTTTTGCCCGGTCGCCAAGGATTGCGAGATATTCTTCGATATTGGTCGCAAGGCCCTGCAGCTCATTGCCGATTTCGTCGCGGCCGAGCGCGGTCAGGCGATGGAGGCGCAGGTCCAGGATTGCGCGAACCTGCAGTTCGCTCATCTTGTAGGTGTCGCCTTCGACCTCATGCTCGACGGCTTCGACCAGCCGGATATAGGGCGCGATTTCAGCCACCGGCCATTCGCGCGCCAGCAGCGCTTCACGCGCGGCGGCGGGGCTGGACGAGCCGCGGATCATGCGGACGACCTCGTCCAGATTGGTGACGGCGATGACCAGACCGAGCAAGAGGTGCGCGCGTTCCCGCGCCTTGTTCAGTTCGAACTTGGTGCGGCGAGTGATGACCTCTTCGCGGAACTTGACGAAGGCCTCGATGATGTCGCGCAGGTTGAGCAGTTCCGGCCGGCCCCCGCGAATGGCGAGCATGTTGGCGGGGAAACTCGACTGGGCGGGTGTGTGCCGCCAGAGCTGGTTCAGCACGACATCAGGCGTGGCGTCGCGTTTCAGGTCGATGACGATCCGCACGCCGAGCCGGTTGGATTCGTCGCGAATGTCGGAAACGCCCTCGATCCGCTTGTCCTTGGCGGCTTCGGCGATCTTTTCGACAAGGCCGTTCTTGCCGACCTGATAGGGAATTTCGGTAAGGACGATGGACCGGCGGTCGCCGCGCCCTTCCTCCACCTCATAGCGCGAGCGCATGATGACCGAGCCACGCCCGGTGTGATAGGCCGAGCGCGCGCCCGACTGGCCCAATATCTGCGCCCCGGTGGGGAAATCGGGGCCGGGAATGATCTCGAACAGTTCATCGATGCTGATCGCCGGATTGTCGATATAGGCGAGGCAGGCGGTGACGACCTCGCCCAGATTGTGCGGCGGGATATTGGTCGCCATGCCGACGGCGATGCCGCCCGCGCCGTTGACCAGCAGGTTGGGGAAGCGCGCGGGCAGCACCTGCGGCTCGCTTTCCGATGCGTCGTAGTTCGGCTGGAAATCGACCGTGTCCTTGTCGAGATCGTCGAGCAACGCATTGGCGACCTTGGCCAGCCGCGCCTCGGTATATCGCATGGCGGCGGGGGGATCGGGGTCCATCGAGCCGAAATTGCCCTGGCCGTCGATCAGCATGACCCGCATCGACCAGTCCTGCGCCAGTCGGGCAAGCGCGTCATAGATCGCGCTGTCGCCGTGCGGGTGATATTTACCCATGACATCGCCGACGATGCGGCTTGATTTGCGGTAGGGACGGCCCGCGACATAGCCGGCTTCCTGACAGGCATAGAGGATGCGGCGGTGCACCGGCTTCAACCCGTCGCGCACGTCAGGAAGGGCGCGGCTGACAATGACGGACATGGCGTAGTCGAGGTAGCTCGACTTCATCTCGTCAACGATATTGATGGGGCTGATGTCCGAAGGATCGGCGAGGATCGTCTCGTCGGTGCTCAAATGTTTATCTCTTTTTGGCTTGGGTTACAGGTCTGTGACGGTTCTAGCCGAGGGGGGGCGGTCTGTCACCCCCTCGCGCGCACGCGTACGCGCGTGAAGGCGGCTTCGGGCGGGAGGTTCAGGAGCGAATGAAACGCCACATATTTTCCGACGAACCGTCGGGATCATAGGCATAGCCGTCGCAGTCGAATCCCTTGAGTGATTCAGGATCCGTCAGATGATGCTCGCACATATAGCGAGCCATCATCCCGCGCGCTCTTTTGGCGGCGAAGCTGTTGAAACGGAGGCCACTGGGGCCTTCTTCCCGGAAGTCGATGCCGATTACGCGGATATGCGGTGGGATGTGGTCCTTCGCCGCTTTCCAATATTCGTTGCTGGCGAGATTTATGAGCGATTGCGTGCCGATCTGCTCCATATCCTGCGCCACCAGCCCGGCGATGCGGCTGCCCCAATAGGCGTACAGATTCCGGGCCTTGCCGCCCCAGCGCGTGCCCATTTCCAACCGGTAGGGGCGGATGTTGTCCAGTGGGCGCAGCAGGCCGTACAGGCCTGAAAGGATGCGGACATGACGCTGAGCAAAGGCAATGCTTTCCTCTGGCAAGGTGCGCGCTTCAAAGCCGATATAGACGTCGCCGGAAAAGGCGTAGATCGCGGGCCGTTCAGGCTGGCCATAAAAATCGGTGTATCGGGCCGCGTTGAGTTCCGCCAGGGTATCCGAAATATGCATCAGCCGTTTGAGATCGGCAGCCTTCAGCTTTTTCGCCGCCGCCGCCAGTTCCGCCGTTTCGGGGGCGAAGCGGATGGGCGTTGGATCCAGATCGGGGAGGGGCCTGTCATAGTCGAGCGATTTGGCGGGGGAGAGCAGAGCGAGCATCAGCGCCGCCTAGCCCAAGCGCCGCCCTTGGTCAAAGGGTGCGGTAAACACGTTCAACCGGTATTCAGTCGCGATTGTCTAGCAACCGGACCGAGCATTGGTCTTGTGCGGGAAGAAGGCTCCAATTAGGGAGGCCCCCGAGATGTGCAGGATGTCTATGGAGGGTTAGTTTATGCGTTTCGTTTCAACCATGGCCTTGGGCCTAATGCTTGCGGTCGGTGGTGGCGCCGTGGTCGGCGTGTCGCCCGCGGAGGCCGCCAAGAAGGAAAAGGCCCCGAAACAGAATCTCAGCAAGGAATTCATGGCTCCCGCCAGCGAAATGCAAAAGGCCATTACGGCAAAGGATTTCGCGACGGCCCAGACAAAGCTGACAGCCGCTGAATCCACGGCCAAGACGCCTGACGATGTTTACACGCTGAACCTGCTGCGCCTGCAACTGGGTCTTGGCCTCGGCGATGCGGCGGTGCAGCGCAAGGGGATTGAGGGCATGCTGGCCAGCGGCGCCACGCCCGCTTCGGAAGTCGGCAAATATCATTTCTTCGCTGGTGATTTTGCCCTGAAAGCCAACGATGCAGACGCGGGGATCGCGCATCTGGAAAAGGCTATCGGCGCGGGGTATCCGGGCAGCACGCCGCACGTGCTGCTGGCCGAGGCCTATTTCAAGAAGGGGGTTGCCGACGCCAAGGGCAACCAGTTGACCCCGGCGGGCAAGGCCGCGGTGCAAGCCGGTCTGCCGCACCTGAAGCATGGCGTCGATATTGAAAAGGGTGAAGGCAAGGCGGTGCCCGCCGGCTGGTATGAGCGCGGGTTCCAGCTTGCCTATTTGGCGGGCCTGCCGCAGGCCAGCGAATGGGCGATGTATTCGGTAGAGGCCGATCCCAACGCCAGGAACTGGCGCAGCCTGCTACGCGGATACCAGGATACCCATCGCGCGTTGACCAAGGCGGAAAATCTGGACCTCATGCGCCTGATGCGCACCACCGGCGCGCTGGAAAGCGAATATGACTATTCGGAATATGCCGAAGCGGCGGTGAGCAGCGGTCTTCCCGGTGAGGCCAAGGCGGTTATCGACGAGGGCCGCAGCAAGGGCAAGATTGGCGCGTCGAAGCTGTCCGAAGTCTATCAGATCGCCAGCAGTCGAATCGCGGCCGACAAGGCTTCGCTTCCTTCCGGGGAGAAGGATGCCGCCAAGGCCGCCAACGGCAAGATCGCATCCTCTACGGCGGACGCTTATCTTGGCTATGGCGATTATGCCAAGGCGGCGGCGCTCTACCGGCTGGCGCTGCAGAAGGGATCGGTCGATGCCAATGAAATCAACACGCGCCTTGGCATCGCGCTGGCCAAGTCCGGCGATGCCGCCGGCGCCAAGGCCGCATTTGATCAGGTTGCCGCAGGATCGCGGAAGGACATCGCCAATTTCTGGATACTCTGGCTGAGCAAGCAGCAGGGCTGATCCGGGTCACTCATAGGGGTCGTTGCGAAATTAAAACGTCATTCCGGCGAATGCCGGAATCCAGGGTCGCAAGCGCAGTTTTGCGTGGCCCTGGACCCCGGCTTTCGCCGGGGTGACGAAAACCGGAATTTCGCAACACTCCCTGATAGGCATGGGAGCGGAGGATATTTTTCGCTCTCTTTTCGACTCCGGCGGACAGATTTTTTTTTGGGAGAGTTATCGATGAAAATTCTTGCGAGGCTCGCCCAAGGGCATGGGGCGATGATCCTTGGGGCGTGTCTGGCGGTGACGGTTTCCACCGGCGCTGAGGCCAAGGTGAAGGCCCCCGCCTATGAGCTGAGCAAGGATTTCCGCGCGGCGGCGCGCAGCGCGCAGGCGGCGCTAGATCTGGGCGACCTGGCCGGCGCCACTATGCAGATTGGATCGCTCAATGGGATGGCGGCCAGTCCGGCAGAAAAATATGCGGCTTCCGCGCTGGCGATGCAGCTTGCGGTCAAGCGCGCCGACCTGCAGGCCCAGCGCCGGGCGGTAACGGCCATGCTGGATAGCGAGGGCGCACCCCCAGCCGAGCTTCCTTACCTGCGTTTCCTGGCCGGTTATCTCAGCTATACGCTCAACCAATGGGCGGACAGCATCGCCCAGCTGTCCTACGCGCGGCAGCTTGGTTTCCAGGATCCCAGGTTGCTGCTGCTGCTGGCGGACGCCAACATCCGGGTTGGCAAATTGCCGGAGGGCACGGCGCTGCTGACCGAGGCGATGGCGCAGCAGCGGACGCTTGGCGGCACAATTGATCCCGCATGGTATGATCGGGCAGCGGCCATCACCTATCAGCAGAAGGACTGGCCGGGAATGGCGGGCTGGTACGCGCAGAAGCTGGCCAGTTATCCCTCACCGGGGAATTGGCGGAGCGCGGTCAGCAATTATCTGGACAATCCGGTGCTTACGCCCGCGATGAAGCTGGATCTCTATCGCCTGCTTTCGGCGAGCGGCGCGTTGGCGAGCGAGCGCGACTATCACGCCTATGCCGCATTGGCGGCCCAGAACGGCCAGCATGGTGAGGTGAAGGCCCTGATCGATGCCGGGCGCGCGTCCGGCAAGCTTCTCACGAAGGATTCGGCTACCGCTACCATCTACAAGACCGCGAGTGCGCGTGCCGCCAAGGACAAGGCGGCACTTGCTGCGCGCGCCGCCAAGGCGGGTGGGGCAGCGGACGCTGCCGACGGTTATCTTGCGATTGGAGACTATACCAAGGCCGCGGAACTGTATCGCAAGGCGTTGACCGGGACGCCCGCCGATCCGGGACAGGTGAACACGCGCCTTGGCATCGCACTGGCCCGATCCGGCCATGCGGAAGGGGCAAAGCAGGTCTTGTCGGCCGTCACCGGCCCATGGCACGATATCGCGCAGTTCTGGCTGGTCTGGGCCGGGCAGTCGGGTGTCGTGCAGCCTGCCCTTGGATAAGGCACTGACCTTGCTGGATGGTTCAACCTGAACGATCATCCGCAACCGGCCGTTAACATTCCCGGTCAATTTTTGCACAAGTTCTGAAGCGCATTCTTCGCCCCGGGGACCGGGACGGGGAATGAACATGCGAAACATACTGAAACTGGTAATCGGTGCGGCCGTGATATTTTCAGCCGCGCCGGCGCAGGCGGCGTCCTGCTGGAGCGTACAAGCCGTTGAAGCGGCGCAGGTGCGTGATTTTGAAACGATGCTGATGGTCTCGGCGCTGCGGTGCCGGAATACGGGCGTCAACTTTCTGGATGAATATAATGCTTTCGTCAGGGGCAAACGCGCCGCGCTGACGCAGGTGAATGAAGAACTGCGCGGCCAGTTCCGGAAGGCGATGGGGGCCAGTGCGGCGCTCAATGCCTATGACCGCTATGCGACGCAACTGGCCAACAGCTATGGCGCGGGCGCGGAAGGGCTGGATTGTTCGGACATGCAATCACTGGTGCGGGCGGCAAATGCCTCCGCGCCCAGCCGGGCGGCGCTGGTCACGCTGGCCCAGCGGGCAGGGGCCAATCCGCGCCTGCCGGACAGCGCCTGCCCGCTCACCATAGCGGCGAATTAGTCATATAAAGATTTCTTTATATTTGATTTGCTTCTGGCGGCGCGGATTGTTAGAGGTTCCCTCAATCCGTGCCGCCTTTTTTTGGCGGCCCAAACCCTGCTGACGCCCAGGAGACTATTGTGGCCACTGCACCTGTCGCCGACTTCAATGATTATGTGATTGCCGACATCGGCCTTGCCGCCTTTGGCCGCAAGGAAATCGAGATCGCCGAAACCGAAATGCCGGGCCTGATGGCCCTGCGCGCGGAATATGGCGCGGCGCAGCCGCTGAAGGGCGCGCGGATTACGGGATCGCTGCACATGACGATCCAGACGGCGGTGCTGATCGAAACGCTGACGGCCTTGGGTGCGGAGGTCCGTTGGGCGTCGTGCAATATCTTTTCCACGCAGGACCATGCCGCCGCCGCCATTGCGGCATCGGGCGTGCCGGTATTCGCGGTAAAGGGCGAAAGCCTTGAGGAATATTGGGACTATGTCGAGCGCATTTTCGACTGGGGTTCGGGTGACGCCACCTGCAACATGATCTTGGACGACGGCGGCGACGCCACCATGTTCGCGCTCTGGGGCGCGCGGGTCGAGGCGGGGGAGGCGCTGTTCACGCCGACCAATGAGGAAGAGGAAATCTTCTGCAAGGTTCTCCAGCGCGTATTGAAGGAGCGTCCGGGCTTCCTCACCAAGACGGTCGCGGCGATCAAGGGCGTGTCGGAGGAAACCACCACCGGCGTTCACCGCCTGTATGAACTGGCGAAGAAGGGCAAGCTGCCCTTCCCCGCGATCAACGTGAACGACAGCGTCACCAAGTCGAAGTTTGACAATCTCTACGGCTGCAAGGAATCGCTGGTCGATGCCATCCGTCGCGCCACTGACGTCATGCTGGCAGGCAAGGTTGCCTGCGTCGCGGGCTTCGGCGATGTCGGCAAGGGCTCGGCCGCCTCGCTCCGCAATGGCGGCGCGCGCGTGCTGGTCACCGAAGTCGATCCGATTTGCGCGCTGCAGGCGGCGATGGAGGGCTATGAAGTCGTCACCATGGAAGAGGCAGCAACGCGGGCGGACATCTTCGTGACGGCGACCGGCAATGCCGACGTCATCACGCTCGATCATATGCGCGCGATGAAGAATATGGCGATCGTCTGCAACATCGGCCATTTCGACAGCGAGATCCAGATCGCGGCGCTTTCCAACCTGAAATGGACCGAAATCAAGCCGCAGGTGGACGAGGTCGAGTTCGCGGATGGCAAGAAGATCATCGTGCTTGCCAAGGGGCGTCTGGTGAACCTGGGCTGCGCGACCGGGCATCCGAGCTTCGTCATGTCGTCGAGCTTCACCAATCAGGTGCTGGCGCAGATCGAGCTGTGGGCCGATGGCGACCGGTACAAGAACGAGGTCTACGTTCTGCCCAAGCATCTCGACGAAAAGGTCGCGGCGCTGCACCTGGAAAAGCTGGGCGTGAAGCTGACCACGCTGACGAAGAAGCAGGCCGATTATATCGGTGTGCCGGTGGAAGGCCCGTTCAAGCCGGATCATTATCGTTATTGAGGGTAGGGGGTTTGGGTCCAAACTCCCCTCCCGCT
>Ga0307412_10001193_pt1 | contig 14815 bp, 12 predicted proteins | sample DK1Cmetagenome_3_FD_203823 | JGI IMG/M metagenome (GOLD analysis project Ga0307412, IMG submission 203823) | Maize rhizosphere microbial communities from greenhouse at UC Davis, California, United States - DK15-C-1 | ecosystem: Host-associated > Plants > Roots > Rhizosphere > Soil | place: USA...
GCACCTCAAGCCCAAGCCGATGATCGAGATCGGTGGCAAGCCAATTCTTTGGCACATCATGAAGCAGTATTCCGCCCATGGAATCCACGACTTCGTGATCTGCCTGGGCTACAAGGGCTACGCCATCAAGGACTTTTTCGCCAACTACTTCCTGCACACCTCCGATGTCACCTTCGACATGTGCAACAACCGCATGGACGTTCATCAGAACTACAGCGAGCCGTGGCGCGTGACGCTGATCGACACAGGCGAAGAAACCATGACCGGCGGGCGTCTGCGGCGAGCGGCGCGCTATCTGGAAAGTGAAGAGGCGTTCTGCTTCACCTACGGTGATGGCGTGTCGGACCTCAATATTGGCGCGCTCGTGGATTTCCACTTGTCCCACGGCAAGCTCGCCACCGTGACGGCGGTCCAACCTCCAGGACGTTACGGTGCGCTGGAGCGCGACGGTGATGCTGTCCTTGGTTTCACCGAAAAACCACGGGGTGATGGCGGTTGGATCAATGGCGGGTTCTTTGTGCTCTCGCCGAAGGTCTTGCCTTATATCGCTGATGACCAGACGTCCTGGGAAGCCGAACCGCTGGCGGCGCTGGCGACCGAACAGCAGCTCCAGGCGTTCCAGCACGATGGTTTCTGGCATCCGATGGACACCCTGCGGGATAAAAACCACCTCGAAGCCCTGTGGCAAAGCGGCGAGGCCCCATGGAAGCAATGGTCTTGAACCCTGAGTTCTGGCGTGGCAAGCGCGTACTGGTCACTGGCCATACCGGCTTCAAGGGCAGTTGGCTGACGCTGTGGCTGCAAAGCCTCGGGGCCAAGGTCAGTGGTTTTTCCCTTGACCCGGCCACCCAGCCAAGCCTGTTCGAACTGGCCCGCGTGGGCGAGGGCATTGATGACCGACGCGGTGACCTGCGCGACCTCGGCGCCTTGTTGGAGTTGCTGGCCGACGTGCAGCCGGAGATCGTCCTGCACCTCGCGGCGCAGCCGTTGGTGCGCGAAGGTTATCGTGATCCGTTGGGCACCTATTCCAGCAACGTCATGGGCACGCTCAACTTGCTGGAATCGGTTCGCCAGGTGGGTGGCGTCAAGGCGTGTGTATTGGTCACCACGGACAAGGTCTACGCCAACCAGGAATGGTTATGGCCCTACCGCGAAAACGAGCCTTTAGGCGGTCACGATCCCTATAGCAGCAGCAAGGCCTGCTGCGAATTGCTGGCGCAGTCTTATGCCGCTTCTTTCTTTTCAGCCGAGCGCTATGCCGAGCATGGCTTGGCCCTGGCCACAGCACGGGCCGGCAACGTGCTGGGCGGCGGTGATTTCGCGCCTGAACGCCTGATTCCCGACGTGCTTAAAGCCTGGTCGGCAGACGAGCCGGTGACGCTGCGTTATCCACAAGCGGTTCGTCCTTGGCAGCACGCCCTGGAGCCGTTGGCCGGTTACCTGCAATTGGCTGAGTGCCTGTATCAGCAGGGGCCGGAGTTCGCCGGTGCCTGGAACTTCGGTCCAAGTGAAGCCGACATGTGCAGCGTCGGTGAAGTCGTCCAGCTGTTGGCCGAGCGCTGGCCGCAAGCGCCGGGCCTGCGCATCGAGCCGAGCGATTTGCACGAGGCCGGCCTGTTGCGACTGGACAGCAGCCGCGCCCGGCAGCTGCTCGGCTGGCAGCCACGCTGGTCGTTGCAACAATGCCTGGCCCAGACCCTGGATTGGCATTTGGCGTGGCAGAACGGTGATGACATGCGTCAAGTCACCCTCGGCCAACTGAACCTGTACCGAGGCGCGTTGTGAGCGAGTTTTCCTTGAAGGCATTGCCGCTGGCCGGTCTGTTCAGCGTCCGGCACAAACGCTTCGAAGACCAGCGCGGGCATTTCGCCCGGCTGTTCTGCGAAGGCAGCCTGAGTGCATTCGGCCAGCCGTTCCATATTCGTCAGATCAACCACTCCTGCACCCGTGAGCGCGGTAGCGTGCGCGGGTTGCATTATCAGAATGCCGCGCAGCCGGAAGCCAAGCTGATTACCTGCCTGCGTGGCGAAGTCTGGGATGTGGCCGTGGATCTGCGTCCCGATTCCGCGACATTTTTGCACTGGCATGCCGAGCACCTGAAGGCCGGCGATGGCCGCAGTCTGTTGATCCCGGCTGGGTTCGCCCATGGGTTCCAGACCCTGACCGACGACGCCGAGCTGCTTTACTTGCACAGTGCCGACTACGCCCCGGAGCACGAGGGCGGCCTGTTGGTGAATGATCCGCGGCTGGCGATTGCCTGGCCGTTGCCTGTCAATAATCTGTCGAGCCGGGACAGCAACCATCCCTTGCTCGACGAGCGTTTCGCTGGAGTGCGTCTATGAACTGCCGAGGTTGCGGGACTGCCCTGGCTTTGCCTTTGATCGACCTTGGTACTTCGCCGCCGTCCAACGCTTATGTGCGGGCCGACCAATTGGATCAGACCGAGCAGTGGGTGCCGCTCAAAGTCGCGGTGTGCCAGCAATGCTGGTTGGTGCAGACCGAGGATTACACAAGTGCGGACGCGTTGTTCGACGCCGAGTACGCCTATTTCAGTTCGTTCTCCAGCACCTGGCTGGCCCACGCCGAGCGCTACGTTGCCGAGATGGTCGAGCGTTTCGACCTGAGTGCCGACAGTCGCGTGGTGGAAATTGCCGCCAACGATGGCTACCTGTTGCAGTACGTCGCCAAGCGCGGTATTCCGTGCCTGGGCGTCGAGCCGACTCGCAGCACCGCAGAGGCCGCCCGTGCCAAAGGCCTGGAGATCCGTGAGTTGTTCTTCGGTCGCGAAACGGCCACGCAGCTGAACGGCGAAGGCTGGGCAGCGGATTTGATGGCGGCCAACAACGTGCTGGCCCACGTGCCGGACATCAATGATTTCCTCGCCGGTTTTGCCACCCTGCTCAAGCCAACCGGCGTCGCTACTTTTGAGTTTCCGCAACTGCTCACCTTGATGGCCGGGCAGCAGTTCGACACGCTGTACCACGAACATTTTTCCTATTTGTCGCTGACCTCCGTGCAAACCCTGTGCGAGGGCAACGGATTGGAAGTTTTCGATGTCAGTCAGCTGCCCACCCATGGCGGTTCGCTGCGAATCTTCGTCCAGCGTGTTGACGGAGTCCGGCGTACGATCCAGTCCTCGGTGCAGCAACAATTGCAGGCCGAACGGGAGGCGGGCGTGAAAACCGCCGCGTACTACGCCACCCTGGCGCCGGCCGCCGAAGCGATCAAGCACGGCTTGCTGCGCTTCCTGTTGCAGGCCAAGGCCGATGGCAAGCGTGTGGTCGGTTATGGCGCGGCCGCCAAGGGCAACACCTTGCTCAACTACGCCGGGGTCAAGCCTGACTTGCTGGCATGGGTGGCGGATGCCAATCCGCACAAGCAAGGTAAATATTTGCCGGGCAGTCGGATTCCTATCGTGTCGCCTGAGCGTATCGCAACAGAGAAGCCCGACTACGTGCTCGTCCTGCCCTGGAACTTGCTGAGCGAAGTCAGCCAGCAGTTGGGTGAAGTTCGCCAATGGGGCGGGCAGTTTGTCATCGCGGTGCCTGAGTTGACGCTGCTATGAAAGTTTTAGTGACTGGCGCCACCGGGTTTGTAGGCCGTCATCTGGTCGCGGCCTTGCTCGCTCGTGGGTGCCAGGTCCGGGCGGTTGCGCGCCGGGAAGAGCCGGCCAGGGAATTGTCCTGGTTCGACCATGTTGAATTCGTCGCGGCCGATGTCCACTTGAAAGAGCTGGACGTCGCTGCATTGGTCGAGGGTGTCGATGCCTTGGCGCATCTGGCGTGGCCGGGACTGCCGAATTACCAGGCACTGTTTCATTTCGAACATAACCTGATGGCCGATTGTCAGTTCATCAAACAAGCGGTCCTGGCCGGGGTGGGACAGGTGTTGGTCACGGGTACCTGTTTCGAATATGGCCTGCAGAGCGGACCGCTCGACGAGCAGACTGCGCCACAACCGGCCAACCCTTACGGCTTGGCAAAAAATACCCTGCGCCTGTTTCTTGAACACCTGCAACGCGAGCACCCGTTTACGTTGCAGTGGGCACGTCTGTTCTATTTGCACGGCGACGGTCAGAACCCCAACAGCCTGCTCGCGGCGCTGGACCGGGCCATCGATGCCCAAGCACCGGTATTCGATATGTCGGGTGGCGAGCAGTTGCGCGATTACCTGGCCATCGAAACAGCGAGTGCTTATCTGGCAGGTCTGCTGTCGCGGCGCGACTTCAATGGTGTCGTCAATTGCTCAAGTGGCGAACCGGTGTCGGTTCGCGCGCTGGTAGAAGCACGGCTGCGCGAGCGTGGCGCGGCCATTCGCCTGAATCTGGGCCATTATCCCTATCCAACTCACGAACCCATGGCGTTCTGGGGCGTGGCCGATCGTTTGCATACCTTGTTGGGAGCCGAACATGACGCGTGAGCTGTACCGGGCCACCGGCCTTCCGGTTCTGCAGAACCGTACCTTCGCCGATGAGCAGTCGGCCAAAGCCTCGGCGAGTGCCGACATGGTATTGGTCCAGGATGACGAGAGCGGGTTGGTTTTCAATCAGGCGTTCGATGCCGACAAGCTCAGCTATGACAGCGACTATCAGAATGAACAAGCCCATTCCGCTCAGTTCCAGAAGCATCTTGCAGACGTGGAGGGGATCATCTGCCGGCATTTCAGCGGCCAGGAATTGATCGAGGTCGGTTGCGGCAAAGGCTATTTCCTGGAACTGCTCAAGGAACGTGGTTACGCGATCACGGGTATCGACCCGGCCTATGAGGGCGACAACGCCGACGTGATCAAGGCGCCGTTTACCCGTGATCTCGGACTGTCGGCCGATGCGGTCGTGCTGCGTCATGTGCTGGAGCATATCCAGGATCCGGTGGGCTTCCTGGCTGAAATCGCAGCGGCCAACCGAGGCGGACAGATTTACATCGAAGTGCCCTGCCTGGACTGGATCCTGGAACACCGGGCCTGGTTCGACCTGTTCTATGAACACGTCAACTATTTCCGCCTCGATGACCTGCGCCGGATGTTTGGCACGGTGCATGAGGCCGGGCACCTGTTCGGCGGTCAGTACCTGTACATCGTTGCCGATCTGGCCACGTTGCGCCTGAAGCCGGAACAGCCTGTTCAAGCCTTGCATCTGCCCGACAAATTCACCGCCAGCCTCGGCCGTGCCGTGCAGATTGTCCAGGCTGCGCCGCAACAAGGCTCGGCAATTTGGGGGGCATCCTCCAAGGGCGTGATCTACTCGCTATTCCTGCAACGAGCCGGTGTTGCGGTGGACTGCGTGGTGGACATCAACCCGGCCAAGCAGGGGCGATATCTGCCGCTATCGGGTGTCCGGGTATCTTCGCCGCAAGAAGCCATGAGTGCATTGCCAGAAGGCGCCAACCTGTTCGTAATGAATTCCAATTACCTCGAAGAGATCAAGCGGATGACCGGTGGGCGCTACGTCTACCACGCCGTTGACAGCGCTTCGTTCCAATAACCGCGAGATTCGAAAAATGACCGACAACACTATTCATAAAGCTTTCGAAGCCCAATGCCAGACCGAAATCGCCGGGCAAGGCCAAGACCAGAAACTCGTCGGCTTGGCCAAGGAGTTTTTCAACGAATCGGCCCGCCACAAGTACAGCTACCATTTTTCGTGGATGGGGCGGCCGATCATCCAGTTGCCGCAAGACATGATGGCCATGCAGGAGTTGATCTGGCAGATCAAGCCTGACCTGATCATTGAATGCGGTATCGCCCACGGCGGTTCGATCATTTATTACGCTTCGTTGCTGGAGTTGCAAGGCCACGGTGAAGTACTGGGCATCGACCTGGATATCCGCCCGCACAATCGCGAAGCCATCGAGAGCCATCCGATGAGCAAGCGCATCTCGATGATCGAAGGTTCGAGCATCGATCCGGCCATTGCCGAGCAGGTGCATGCAGCAGCCAAAGGCAAGAAAGTCATCCTGGTACTCGATTCCAACCACACCCATGACCACGTGCTCGAAGAGCTGCGTCTGTACGCGCCGCTGGTTTCGGTGGGCAGCTATTGCGTGGTGATGGACACGGTGGTGGAAGACATGCCGGCGGACTTCTTCCCGGATCGCCCTTGGGGCCCGGGCGACAACCCGAAAACCGCGGTGTGGAAATACCTCGAGGAAAACGACGGTTTCGAAATCGACCAGCAACTGCAGAACAAGCTGCTGATCACCGTTGCACCGGATGGCTATCTGCGTCGGGTTCGTTAATCCATCCGTTTCAAGTCATTAGCGTCTGGCAGGTTGTGGGGACTAGGAAATATGCAGGTTCGAAATACGCTTCAAAACAACGTGGCACCGCTGGGCGAGCGGTTCACCGTGGTGGTCATCTCCCACAACCGCAGCGCATTTCTGCGCCGCACATTGCATTACTACAGCAGCTATCCATGTTCTGTATTGGTGTTGGATTCGTCGGTGGAGCGGGACGATCAGATCGCCCGGGATTTTCCGTCGGTTGATTACCGCCATTTGCCTCAGTTCACCTACAAAGGGCTGCAGGAAAAATTGACCTATGGTGTCAACCAGGTCAAAACGCCTTATATGGTGTTCGCCGCCGATGACGATTTCCTTTTGCATGATGCCTTGACCGAGTCGGTGGAGTTTCTCGAAGCCAACCCCGACTACGGCCTTTGCCACGGCTACGGCATCATGTATTTGTCCTGCGCGACGGAAGTCTGCTATTTCCGCCGTGACCGCAAGGTGCACGAGGACTACGACAGCGAACTGGCCGAGGACCGTGTGATCCGTTTCATGGATCAGTTCCTGCCGCCGTTCTACGCCGTGACCCGCACTGACCTGTTGCAACAGTGGTACGGCATGCTGCCGCCAGGCACCAGTTTCGAGTGGCAGGAAATCGGCCATACCTTTTACCTGCTGGCTTGCGCCAAGGCACGGATCCTGCCGATTCCGTTCGCTGTGCGCGAACTCAACTACGGCGGTTCCGAACACAACACCAACGTGCTGACGGTGCTGAGCTACAAAGACGCCAAAAGCGTCGCCGAACGTGAGCAGTTCGCCGAGTTCCTGGCATCCGTGCCAACCCAGCTCAGCGAGCAGGCTCCGGAGCGCATCAAGCAGATCGCTTTGGACAGTTTTACGGCGATGGCCGACTGCTTGCAGCAAGGGCGTTCGCTCAAGGGAACGCAGATCATCCGTTCGGCATGGCTGGAAGCAGGGGGCGAGCCGATACGTTCGTTCGGCCCGCAGCAGTTTGTCGAAATGCCATTTTATAATCAGAAGGTGTTCGATCTGCTGACCCAGTTTGAATTCCTGCTGCATGCCATGCCAGCCGGTCGCCTTCAGCTTCAACAGTTGGAAGGTATCTTGTTGCGTCAGCATGAATTGATGCGTGTTCAACCCAACGATAACGAACGCACCCTACGCAGCCGTCTATGGGAAGCCCAAGGGCTGTATGCGTTCAACCGCACTGTGGTCAAGCGCCTGGCCGAGTCGTTGAAAAACAGCGATGAGCCTGATGAGGCAGTGAAACTCCAGGCCTGGGCCGAGCGTCTTGACTCGGTGCCAGGCCAGCAGGATCGCCGCTTGCTGGAAAACATGCACTCCGGCCGTTTGTTGAATTGGCTTGAGACGCGTAGTCCAGATGCGCAGCAGCTCAAGTCCATCGCCGCCCACCTGGCCGAGCATCAAGGCGGCCCGCGGTTCGGCATCCTGTTGCTGGACCTGGACGCTGACATGTTCAAGCTGCAGGCGACCTTCGACAGCCTGGTCAACGGCCACTGCAAGGCGTTCAACGTGGTGGTCTTCACCACCGGCGACCTGCCGGCGACCACGACCGTGCGCGACACGGTGCATTTCGTAAAAGTCAGCGTCACCAACTATGTCGAGCGCATCAACCAGATCATCGGGCAGTCCTCCGTCGACTGGATGGTGCTGGCCGAGGCCGGTGACCAGTTCACTCAAAACGGTCTGCTGCGCGCCAGTCTTGAACTGATCGGTGCCGACGGCGTGCGCGCCGTGGCCATGGATGAAATCCAGCGCAAGGCCGATGGCAGCCTGGTCGATGTGTTCCGCCCTGGCGTCAATCTCGACTTCCTGCAATCGGTGCCTTCGCTGATGGCGCGGCATTGGCTGATTCGTCGTGAGGTGCTGGTACAGGCGCGCGGATTCACGCCTGAATACACCCAGGCCCTGGAACTGGACGTGCTGTTGCGTCTGATCGAGGACGCGGGGCTTGCCGGCCTGGCGCATCTGTCCGAGCCGTTGCTGATCTGCAACGCTGCGGCGGAAGAGGAGAATGCCCAGGAGCGTCAAGTACTGACACGCCACCTGGCGGCCCGGGGTTATCGTGCCCAGGTCACTTCGGCGCAACCATTGACCTATCAAATCGACTACCAGCATGCCGAGCGGCCGTTGGTATCGATCATTCTCGAAAGTCGGGACAACTTCGAGCAGATCCAGCAGGCGTTGGTCAGCGTGCTGCAGCGCACCCGTTATCATCGCCATGAAATTCTGATCGCCGATAACCATAGCCAGTCCGAAGCAATAGCCCAGTGGCTCGACAGTCTGGAAGGCAAGGGCGACCGGATTCGTATCCTGCGCAGCGATCAGCGCCTCAGCACGTCGGCCCTGAATAACTGGGCAACTGCCCAGGCCAAGGGTGAGTACCTGGTATTTTTGTCGGCCGAGGCTCAAGTGATCAATGCCAACTGGCTCGACAGCCTGCTCAACCAGGCCCAACGCCCGGAAGTGGGGATCGTCGGCAGCAAGCAGATGGACATTCGCGGTATTACCACCCAGGCTGGCCTGGTGCTCAAGCCCGATGGTGAGGTGGCCTCGGTGTTTGTTGGCGAACGCAAGGACGCCAAGGGTTATCTCAATGGTCATCAGGCGGAACAGAACTACTCGGCGGTATCCGGTGTTTGCCTGATGATCCGTAAGGACTTGTTCGAAGCCGTAGGCGGACTGGACGAAGAACATTTTGCCGAGGCTTTTGCCGACGTCGACCTTTGCCTGAAAGCGGCCGACGCGGGTTATCTCACGGTTTGGACACCTCAGGCGCAGATGCTCCACGCTGGTACGTTCCCCGATGCGCCGAAGGCGGTCGATGCCTTGCGCGACAAGTGGCAAGCACGCTTCGACCATGACGCGGCCCGTAACCCGAACCTGGCCTTGACCGGCACCGGCTTTGCGCTGGGCACCGCCACGGCTGTCGATTGGGCACGGTTGCTCGCATAAGCCTGCCAGGCAAAGGAATCAGGGTATGTTCAACGGTAAATCGATTTTCATCTCAGGCGGCACCGGTTCGTTCGGGCGCAACTTCACCCGCCGGTTGCTGGAGCAATACCAGCCCAAGCGCGTGGTGGTGTTTTCACGCGACGAACTCAAGCAGTACGAGATGCAACAAACCTTCAATGCCCCGTGCATGCGTTATTTCCTGGGGGACGTGCGTGACGCCGACCGTTTGCGCCAGGCCATGCGCGGGATTGATTACGTGGTGCATGCGGCGGCGCTCAAGCAAGTGCCCGCAGCGGAATACAATCCCACCGAATGCATTCGCACCAACGTCAACGGCGCAGAGAACATCATCGCAGCGGCCATCGACAACGGCGTGAAAAAAGTCGTTGCGCTGTCCACTGACAAAGCGGCCAGCCCAATCAATCTCTACGGCGCGACCAAGTTGCTGTCGGATAAGTTATTCGTGGCGGCCAACAACATTGCGGGGGAACAGCAGACCCGTTTCGCCGTGGTTCGCTACGGCAACGTCGCCGGTTCGCGAGGCTCTGTGGTGCCGTTCTTCAGCAAGCTGATCGCTGAGGGCGCGACGGAGCTACCAATCACCGATGAACGCATGACTCGTTTCTGGATCACCCTCGATCACGGCGTGCAGTTCGTGCTGGACAGTTTCGCCCGCATGCACGGCGGTGAGGTATTCGTGCCGAAGATTCCATCGATTCGCATCGTCGACCTGGCGTCGGGCATGGCCGGGCACCTGCCTCATAAGAACGTGGGCATCCGGCCCGGTGAAAAGCTTCATGAGTTGATGGTGCCGCTGGACGACGCGCGCATGACCATCGAGTTCGCCGATCACTACACCATCCAGCCATCGATTCGCTTCACCAGCGTGGACGTGGATTTCGCTGTGGATAACCTGGGTGAGCGCGGCAGGCCCGTCGCGGAGGACTTCGAGTATCGCTCCGACACCAATCCGCACTTTTTGTCGGTGGAGCAGATCGCTGATCTGCACGCCCGGCTGTCGGTATGATTCCTTACGGCCGGCAAAGCCTCGATCAGGCTGACATCGATGCCGTGGTGGCTGTGTTGCAGTCCGATTGGCTGACCCAAGGGCCTGCGATCGAGGGTTTTGAACAGGCGATGGCCCGTCGCTGCCAGGCGGGTCATGCCGTGGCAGTGTGCAATGCGACCGCCGCGCTGCACATCGCTTGCCTGGCGGCGGGGCTTGGGCCGGGGGACCGTTTGTGGACCACGCCCAACACTTTCGTGGCCTCGGCCAACTGCGGCCGCTACTGTGGCGCGCAGGTGGATTTCGTCGATATCGATCCGCTGACCTGGAACCTAGACGCCGTTGCCCTGGCCGCAAAGCTTGAACAGGCCGAGCGTGACGGGACCCTCCCCAAGGTGTTGGTGGCGGTAGCGTTCTCCGGGCAAAGCTGTGACATGCGCGCGATTGGTCGCTTGTCCAAGCGTTACGGTTTCACGGTCATTGAAGACGCCTCTCACGCGGTGGGTGCGTCTTATGCTGGTAGGCCGGTGGGGTGTGGCGAATTTTCCGACATGACGGTGTTCAGTTTCCACCCGGTGAAAATCATCACCAGTGCCGAAGGCGGGATGATCCTCACCAATCGCCCGGAGTTGGCGCAGCGTCTACAACGCCTGCGCAGCCATGGGATGACCCGTGACGCCGAGCAGATGACCGAGCCCAGCCATGGGCCCTGGTACTACCAGCAGGTGGAGTTGGGTTTCAATTACCGCATCACGGATCTTCAAGCCGCTCTGGGGCTTTCCCAGTTGAATAAGCTCGATGGGTTCATCGCCCGGCGTCGTGAACTGGCGGCGCGCTATGATCGGTTGCTGGATGGTTTGCCCCTGACCTTGCCCGGCTTGCAAGCCGACGCCGAATCGGCCTGGCATCTATACGTAGTACGCTTGCGGCTCGAGGAGATTTCCCTCAGTCATCGTCAGGTCTTCGAAGGCTTGCGTGCGGCAGGGATTGGCGTGAACCTGCACTACATACCGGTTCACCTGCAGCCGTATTACCGCGACCTGGGATTTGCCCCTGGAGACTATCCACAGGCTGAGCGTTATTACGCCGAGGCCATCAGCTTGCCGATGTTTCCTTCCCTCAGCGATGAACAGCAGGACTATGTGGTCGGGCAACTGCAACGATTGCTTGAGGAGTAACGACGCGTGAGCGCAATCGCGATCATTCCCGCCCGTGGCGGCAGCAAGCGCATTCCTCGCAAGAACCTGAAGCCGTTTGATGGCGTGCCGATGATTGCCCGCTCGATTCGCACAGCGTTGGACTCGGGTCTGTTCAACGAGGTGATCGTCAGTACCGATGACGAAGAAATTGTCCAACTGGCGCAGGCTCACGGCGCGCAAGTGCCATTCTTGCGACCGGCCGCGTTGGCGGATGATTTCACCGGAACGGCGGCAGTGATGGTTCACGCCCTGGGTGAGCTACATGAGCGCTCATTCGATTTTGCCTGCTGCATCTATGCCACGGCACCCCTGCTGCAAGCGCGGTTTCTACGTGAGGGTTTTGACGTGTTGCGTGGGCATCCAGACAAGTCGTTCGCATTTTCCGTGAGCAGTTTCGGCTTCCCTGTACAGCGTGCGCTTACCTTGGACGAGGAGGGCGCGTTGACGCCGCTGTATCCGCAATTTCGCGACACGCGCTCCCAGGACCTGGCCGAAGCCTTTCAGGATGCCGGCCAATTCTACTGGGGACGCCGGGACGCCTGGTTGCGTGGCGATGCGTTGTTTTCCTCCAAAAGCCTGCCGGTGGTGCTGCCTCGTCATTTGGTGCAAGACATCGATACCGCCGAAGATTGGAAGCGCGCCGAGTATCTCTACGCGGCGTTGAAAGCGGGCGGTGAGTTGCAGTGAGAGTGCTGATCCGCGCCGACGCTTCGCCAACCATCGGCAGCGGGCACATCGCCCGTTGCCTGACCCTGGCGCGGGAATTGCGCAGGCAGGGCGCGCACGTCGCATTTGCCTGTCGCTTGCTCGCCGGGCATCGTCTGCAGGCTCTGGAGGCCGAAAGTTTCGAGACGCTCTCCCTGCCGGACTCATATCCCGGGGAAGATCCGCAACAGGCCATCGAATCGTTGCTTCCCTGGCAAGCGGATATTGAAGCGTTGGAACACGTGTTGGCCGATCGGCCCGGGTTCGACTGGATCATCGTTGACCACTATGGCCTGGACCATCATTGGCAGACGGCTGCCCGGCGCTTCGCGCCAAGGATCATGGCGGTGGATGACCTGGCGACTCGGACTTACAGCGTCGACCTGTTGCTCAATCAGAATCTGTCGGGCACTCAAGCGGTATATGAAGGATTGCTGCCCGAGCATTGCCGGACGCTGCTGGGACCGCGTTACGCGTTGCTGCGCGAGGAATTCCGCGGTGAGGCAATTGAGATAAAGCCGAAGGTCAAGCGCGTGATCGTCAACTTTGGCGGGTTTGATGCGGCTATGCAGACCCATCACGCGATGCTGGCGCTGGCGGATTACCCTGGGCTGGAAGTGGATTTTGTGGCGGGCGCGAACAATCCGGCCTGGGCTCGGATGCAACGGATGGCGGCGAGTCGGCCTCATTGGCGATTGCACAGTTTTGTTGGTCAGTTTTATCAGCTCATGCTGGAAGCCGATCTGTTCATCGGGGCCGGGGGCGGAACCAGTTGGGAGCGGGCCGCCATGGGCTTGCCCACGATCTGTATCTCGGTATCGAACAATCAACGGGCCAACAGCGACGTCATGGCGACGTTCGGTGCTCATGTCTACCTCGGGCCCAGAGAGACCGTCACCGTCGAACAGTTGCGCCAAGCCATCGGGTTCGTCGTGGATAACCAGTGCTTGCGCCAGAGCCTGGCGCAGCACTCCCGGCAGTTGGTCGATGGCCTGGGTGCCTCACGTGTCGCCGTCGCGCTGGCCGGCGCCTTGTTGCGGGCTCGTCCGGCCACGCAAGCCGACGCCAGGCTGCTTTTCGAGGGACGCAATGCCGAGGCCGTGCGCCGTGTATCGCTGGATCATTCGGTTGTCGACTGGGATCGTCATTGCCAATGGCTGCAAGCCAGCCTGGTCAATCCACAGCGTTTATTGTTAGTTGGCGAAGCGGCCGATGGACCTGTCGGCGTATTGCGTTATGACCTGCAAGGCAGCGAAGCGCTGGTATCGATTTATCTGTTCGAGAGCCGCCTGGGATTGGGGTGGGGCAGGGCATTGCTGGCCCGTGGTGAGGCGTTTGCTACCGCCCATTGGCCGCAGCTGCGAAGCCTTACCGCTCAGATCCTGCCAGCTAACCAAGCTTCTCTGGCGTTGTTCCGCCAGGCAGGTTTCAGTCAGGGCACATGCGTGTTTACCCGCGTATTGAAGGATGAAATTGATGAGTAGTTTCAAGATCGGTCAGCGCAGCATCGGGGCTGACGCGCCGCCTTTCATCATTGCCGAAATGAGCGGCAACCATAACCAATCCCTGGAGGTGGCTTTGCAGATCGTCGAAGCCGCCGCCCGTGCCGGCGCTCACGCCTTGAAGCTGCAGACCTACACCGCCGATACCATGACGCTGGATCTGAGTGAAGGGGAGTTCTTCATCAAGGACCCCGGCAGCCTTTGGGCTGGAACATCGCTCTACGATCTGTACGAAAAAGCCCATACGCCGTGGGAATGGCACGCTCCGATTTTCGCCCGGGCCAAGGCGCTGGGCATGCTCGCCTTCTCGACGCCGTTTGACGAAACGGCTGTGGATTTCCTCGAAAGCCTGGATGTGCCCGCCTACAAGATAGCAAGTTTTGAAAACACCGACTTGCCGCTGATTCGCCGGGTCGCGGCAACCGGCAAGCCGTTGATTATCTCCACCGGCATGGCCAGCATCGCCGAGCTCGATGAAACCGTGCGCGCCGCCCGCGAGGTCGGTTGCAAGGACCTGGTGTTGCTCAAGTGCACCAGCACCTATCCGGCGACACCGGCCAACAGCAACGTTCGCACCATTCCCCATCTGCGGGAACTGTTCGGTTGCGAGGTGGGATTGTCGGACCATTCCATGGGCGTCGGCGTGTCCGTGGCTGCGGTGGCGCTAGGGGCCACCGTCGTTGAAAAGCACTTCACCCTTGACCGTGCCGCAGGCGGTGTCGACGCCAGTTTCTCCCTGGAACCAGCGGAGCTGGCCGCCTTGGTAATCGAAACCGAGCGTGCTTGGCAGGCCATGGGGCAGGTGCGTTATGGCGTAACCGAGGCTGAGCAGAAATCCCTGATCTATCGTCGTTCACTGTACGCAACGCAGGACATCGCCCCCGGCGAAGCGTTTACATCGCAGAACGTACGGGCCATCCGACCAGGCCTTGGGCTGGCACCGAAACACCTGGATTCCTTGCTGGGACGTCGCGCTCGGCAGACTATCAAGCGCGGCACGCCGTTGTGCTGGGCATTAGTGGAATAGCTTTTGATCGGGCTTATTCGGCAATTTAGCGTGACCTGCGAGTCATAACGCGCATCTTCACTGTATTGTATTGACCGGGAAGATGGCGCCTGGCCCTTATCAGGACCAGTGATAGCCCTTTACACTTCCCGATTGTCGGCGCCCCTCGATTCCTTGCG
>Ga0307412_10001194_pt1 | contig 14812 bp, 16 predicted proteins | sample DK1Cmetagenome_3_FD_203823 | JGI IMG/M metagenome (GOLD analysis project Ga0307412, IMG submission 203823) | Maize rhizosphere microbial communities from greenhouse at UC Davis, California, United States - DK15-C-1 | ecosystem: Host-associated > Plants > Roots > Rhizosphere > Soil | place: USA...
ACGCTGGCGAGCAGCGCGAGTACGCCGGTCGCGAGATCGCCGGTGAGCGTCGCGATCCGCCCTGCACAATAGGGGCCCAGCGCGAGGCCGATCAGCGTCGTGCCGATGAAGAAGGCTGCGGTCGCCGTGCCGCGCATCCGCGGCAATACCAGGTCCTGCGTCGTCGCCGCCGCAGCGCCGAGCGCGCCGCAGATCAGGAACTGCGCGATGGGCAGCATCACATAGGCCATGGTCAGACTCTTCGCGGTGAAGAACAGGATCATCGGCACGATCGGTGCGAGGCAGCTGAACAGGATGACGTGCATGCGACCGACAGGGCTGCGGGCGCGAAGGCTGTCTGCGACGCGTCCGGCAATGGTGACGCCCAGGAATCCTGCCAGCGCCACCGGTGCGCCGATCCAGAAACCCAGCGCTCCCAGCTGATCGGGCGGAATGTCGAAGCTGCGCCGCACGAAGCTGGGCGCGAACCCTGCCATCGCATACGCCAGGAACGTGTTGAGCCCATAGGCCAGCACCACGCACAAAAACGCGGGGGTGCCGACGATCAGCGCATGGGTCGGCGGATCGCGGCGCTTGAGCGCGGTCGCCCAGCTGTAGACTGCATAGGCGCCGATCCCGACCGCGACCCACTGCGCGACCGGTTCGCCCAGCGCGACGAGCAGGGCGACCAGCCCGGCGACCAGCGCCAGTACCGCCAGGTTGCGCGCCAACGCCGCCGGGCCGCCCCGCGCGGCGCCGATCAGCGTGAAGGGCGGGATGATCGTCAGCAGCTCTTCGAAAAAGGCGCGGAACGGCGCGGGATGGGCGGGCGTCTCCATGCCTTCCGAAAGACCGCGCGGCGGCTCGCGCAGAGTGAACACCCAGCCGGCGACGAGCAGGCCGGGCAGGCCGACGACGAGAAACGCTGCCTGCCAGCCGACCAGGCCCAGCGGCCCCCCGCCGGGATAGGCCTGGTTCCAGCGCTGTACGACCAGCGCGCCGATGAACAGCGAGAGACCGCCGCCCAGATAGACACCCGAGGAATAGAGCGCGAGCGCGGTGGCGCGGAGTCGCTTGGGAAACCAGTCCGAGATCAGCGAATAGGCCGCGGGGCCGGCGGTCGCCTCGCCCACGCCGACGCCCATCCGCGCGAGCCCGAGCACCAGCCCGGTGCGGGCGAAGCCGGAGAGCGCGGTCATGCTCGACCATAGCGCGAGGCCCGCGGTCATCAGCCGCACCCGGTGCCAATTGTCCGCCAGTCGCCCGAGCGGGATGCCGAACAGCGCGTAGAACACGCCGAACGCGGTGCCGTAGAGAAAGCCGATATCCTGATCGCGCAAGCCGAGGTCGCGCTTGATGTCGTCGGCGAGGATGGCGACGATCTGGCGGTCGACGAAGTTGAGGATATAGACGAGCAGAAGCAGCGACAGCACGTACCAGGCATAGGGGGTCGCCTTCGCCCCATCGGGCGTGGGGGGCATGCTGGCCATATCCTCTCCTTCGGCTTGGTTCGTGCCGTTGCCAGCAAGGCTAGCAGAGCGTACCCGTTTTACGAAAGGATGATTTGCGTGATGGCCGAACCGGCATTCCTGTTCGTCTGCCTGGGGAATATCTGCCGCTCGCCATTGGCCGAGGCGGCATTCCGCGCGGCGACCGAGGCGGCGGGACTATCCGCTATCGCCGATTCGGCGGGCACCGGCGGCTGGCATGCCGGCGAAGCCCCCGACCGCCGATCGATCGCCGTGGCAGCGAAGCACGGCATCGACATTTCGGGCCTGCGCGCCCGGCAGGTCGTGCGCGCCGATTTCGATCGTTTCGACCACATCCTCGCGCTCGATCCGCAGAACCTCGCAGATCTGCGGCGGATTGCGCCATCGGGCGGCCGGGCACGGTTGCGCCTCCTGCTCGATGCGGTGCCCGGATGGGAGGGGCGAGCCGTGGACGATCCCTATTATGGCGGGCCTGAGGGCTTCGACCGCACCTGGGACGAGGTGCGCGCCGCCGCCGACCGGCTTGTCGAAGAGCTCGTACGAACCCGTTGAACGAAAAACGAAGGAGAGGAACCATGGCATTCACCGGACGCGAACTGCGCTCGACGCTGAGCGAAGACGGCACGCTGCGCCTGTCGCTGGAGCAGGTCTCCTATGACGATCCCGCGCCGGACGAAGTGATCGTCCGCGTCGAGGCGGCGCCGATCAATCCCAGCGACCTGGGACTGCTGCTCGGACCGGCACAGATCGATAGCCTGCGCGAAGAGGGCACGGCGGAGGCGCCGGCGGTGGTGTTCGATGTGCCCAAGGGGCGGCTCGGCAGCATGAAGGCGCGGCTGGGCCAATCGATGCCGGTCGGCAACGAAGGCGCGGGTACCGTCGTCGCCGCCGGTGCCGAGGTGGCGCATCTGATGGGCAAGCGCGTGGCGGCCGCTGCCGGTGCGATGTTCGCCGAGTATCGCAAGCTGAAGGCGCGGGACGTCGTCGCCCTGCCGGAAGGCGTGAGCGCGGCGGACGGGGCGGCGATCTTCGTCAACCCGATGACCGCGCTCGGCTTCGTCGAGACGATGCGGCGCGAGGGGCATAGCGCGATCGTCCACACCGCAGCCGCCTCCAATCTCGGCCAGATGCTGCAGAAGATCTGCCTCGCCGACGGTATTCCGCTGGTCAACATCGTCCGGTCGGACGAACAGGCGGCGATCCTGAAGGACATCGGCGCAACCCATGTGGTCAACAGTCGCGACGAAGATTTCCGTGCGAAGCTGACGGATGCGGTGGCGGATACCGGCGCGACCATCGCCTTCGACGCGATCGGCGGCGGTGCGCTCGGCAGCGACATCCTGCAGGCGATGGAAGCCGCGGCCGTTCGTGAGATGGCCGAATATAGCCGCTATGGATCCGATCGGTTCAAGCAGCTCTATATCTATGGCGCGCTCGATCTGACGCCGACCACGCTCAACCGGCTGGCCTTCGGCTTCCAGTGGAGCGTCTCGGGCTGGCTGCTGCTGCCCTTCTTCCGCAAGGCGGGCGTGGAGACATTGACCGCGATGCGCCAGCGGGTGCTGGCCGAGCTCACCACCACCTTCGCCAGCCGCTACACCCGCACGATCGGCCTGGCCGAGGCACTGCAGCCGGACGTGCTGCGCGCCTATGAGCGCAAGGCCACGGGTGAGAAGTTCCTGATCGACCCCGGGCTTGGCTGATCGAGGGCAAGATCGCCCCCGTAACGATCCGGATACGCCTCGAGACATATTGTTTCTAATGTTTGTCGTAGTGGACCTATCGGCTCCTCCGCTTCCTACAATGCATCGAGTGAGCTGAACGTAGCGCTGCGGAGACGGATGTTCCTGTGGTCGCGATAAGCACGAGGGACGACGCATGCTGCAATGGTTTGAGGTGAAGGCACCGATTCGCGAAAAGCTGAAGGTCGCCTTCGGCGCGATGATCGGGATGATGGCGCTTCTTGCCGTCCTGAACCTGATCCTGCCGTACTGGGTGATGCTGGGCCTGAATGTCCTCGTCATCGCGGTTGCATTCGGCGTGACGCGCATGTTCCGCCGAATGATCGCGGATCCTTATGTTGCAACCGTGGTGCGGATGGAGGGACTTGCAGCGGGTGACCTCGCCTCGCCGATCGCCCATACGGAATATGAGGATTGCGTAGGCCGGATCTCGCGCGGCATGCTGGTGTTCCGCGATGCCGCCGTCGCCCAGCGCGAAGCAGGCGCGCAGCAGGCGGAAGTGGTGCGGGTGCTGGGCCAGTCGCTCGAGCGGCTCGCCCATGGCGACCTGACCGCCGACGTTACCGCCGATTTCCCCGGCACCAATGCGGTGCTGAAGACCAACTTCAATGAGGCGCTCGCTGCGTTGCGCGAGCTCGTCCGCTCGGTTTCGGTCTCTGCCGAGACGATCAGCACCGGATCTGCGGAAATCGCCAGCGCGTCCGAAGATCTGTCGCGCCGCACCGAAAGCGCGGCGGCGAGCCTGCAGGAAACCGTGCACTCGATCAGCGAGATGGACCAGCGGCTGCGCGCGACCGCCAACAATGCCGGCCAGACCGTCGCGCGTGCCGACGGGGCAATCACCTCGGTTCAGGCCGGTCGCGACGTCGCCGATCAGGCAGTGTCGGCGATGAGCCGCGTGTCGGAAAGCGCCAAGGGCATCGACGACGTGATCGAGGGCCTGGACAAGATCGCTTTCCAGACGCGCGTTCTCGCGATGAACGCTGCCGTCGAAGCCGGTCGCGCCGGCGAGGCGGGCCGTGGCTTCGCGGTCGTCGCCGATCTCGTCTCCGCGCTGGCAATGCGCGCGGAAGAGGAAGCCGGCCGCGCGCGTGACCAGCTGACCAACACCCAGGCCGAAGTCACCGCCGCCGTGGGCATGGTCCAGCGCGTCGACGAGGCCTTTGCCGCGATCGCAACCGATGTGCGCGAAGTCCATGGCCTGCTTGGCAGCATGGCGACCGCCAACCAGGCGCAGGCCTCGTCGATCGGTGAGATCAGCACTGCGATCACGGTAATGGATCAGGCGACCCAGCAGAACGCAGCGATGGTCGAGCAGACGTCTGCCGCCGCGCGCAACCTGAGCGGCGAAGTCGAAGGGCTGAAGCGCCAGGCCCAGTCGTTCACCGTCGACAGCGGCCACAGCTCGCGGATGAGCATGCCGCTGCGCCGTCCGACGATCGGCAAGAAGAGCGCGGCTCCGCAGGCACGTGCTGCCGCTGCGGCCCCGGCAATGGCGGACGGAGACTGGGCGTCGTTCTGACGACGCCCCGTCGCTTCAGCCCTCCACCCCGGCATGCGCATCGAGGCGCTGCCGGGTCGACATCAACGTCCCCACCGGCTTGGCGATCGGCGCGAACATACCGAGGCCGATCCGCTGGCCCGGCAGGTTGACGTACACCGCCTCGATGCCGCGGGCGCTATAGGCTTCGTGCCAGAAGCCGGCGCCCTGCGGATCCTTCAGGAAATCGCGCCACCAGACGCTGTGCGGGGCGCTGCGAGTGAACGCCTCCAGGCTCGGCAGATCGCGCCAATATTGGCGGAAGCCGACATGGTTCCAGCCGAACAGCATCCCGTCCTCCGCGAGCAGGCCATCGGGCGGATCCTTGCGAATGCCGGCAAGACCGCGCCCGATGCGCATCATTGCGGGTAGCGCATGCCAGCGGCGCAACTTGAACCCCAGGATCACGACGATCAGCTCGGGATAGGCACCGAGATCGACCGTTTCGCGGAGCGTATTGGCTTGCATGGCGAGTCTCCTTGTTTACACTGTACACAGTAGAGCAAGTTTACGGTGTAAACAAGATGGCAGATGCACAGGGCGGATTGCGCGCGCGGCTGATCGACGCCGCGATCGTGCTGCTGGACCGGGACGGCGAAGCGGGGATGACCCTGCGGGCGCTCGCCAAGGCGACCGGCGTATCGGCGATGGCGCCCTATCGGCACTTTCCGGACAAGGCGGCATTGCTGGGCGCGGTGGCCGAGGCCGGCTTTGCCGAGCTGGCGGCGGCGCTTGCCGAAGCCGATGGCGCGGAATCGCCCAGGGCGGCGCTGGTCGCGCAGGGCCTCGCCTATTTCCGTTTCGCCCAGCGTCGCCCGGCGCTGTTCCGGATGATGTTCGGCGGCAACCCGGGATGCGACCCTGCGACGAAGGAATATGGCGAGGCGTTCGCCATCCTCTCGCGCCGGGTGGCCAGCCTGGCGGGCAGCGATTCGGGCCCGGCGACGCTCGCTGCCTGGGGGGTGGTGCATGGCCTCGCCACGCTCGCGCTGGACGGCAGGGTGCCGGCGGCGGACGGGGTGGTGACGGCCGCCATGGCGCTGGTCGCGGACGGGATCGCCAGCGCTCAGCCGCGGGACGGGTAGCGCTCGATCGCTTCGTAGCTGGCGCCCTCGCGGCCGAGATGGCTTTCGAACAGCAGGAACGCGTCGACCGTGAAGGGCGGGCTGGCAAGCCGGGCATGGTCCTTGAGGAACCGGTCGTTCGCCCCCGCGGCCACGTTCATTCGGGCGAGGGTGATGTGCGGAAGATAGGCGCGGCGTTCCGGCGCAAGGCCCAGCCGGACCATCGCCTGATCGATCTTGTGATGCAGCTGCGTCACCGCCTCGTGCGGACGCAGCCCCGCCCAGACCGCATTGGGCCGGCCGCGCGAATCAAATTCGCCGACCGCGGCGATCCCGACCTCGAACGGCGCGAAGCGGATGGCGCCGAGCGCCAGCGCCACCTCCTCTGCCACCGGCCGATCGACCTCGCCGATATAGCGCAGCGTGCAGTGGAGTTGATCGTCGCTCTGCCAGCGCGCGCCGGCGACTCCGCCCGCAAGTGCAAGCAATTGCGCGCGAACCGCGGCGGGGGGGCGGAAACCGGCGAACAGGCGATGCATCATGTTTATCCCAAAGGGGCTGCTAATTTGTTCAAAGCGAACGGGAAGGCAAATTTCGATCGTGTATCGAAACATTGCTAGTCCCGGTTTCGCTTGAAAAGACCCCGGGCGAGGCCGATATTCGCGCTATCCGGCACCGCGCCGGGAAAAGGAGTTTTTCGAATGGCTAACTGGTCTGATCCCCGCACGAGCGAGTCGCCCTTCGCGACCGCGAGTGCACGCGCCGCGGCGCACGACGCGGGGCTCCGGTCGTACATGCTGTCGGTCTATAACTACATGCTGTCCGGCGTGCTGCTGACCGGCGTCGTCGCGCTTGCCTTCGGCAAGATCGCGTCGCTGCAGTCGCTGCTGTTCCAGGTGGTGGAAACCAGCCGCGGCCTGTCGCTGCAGCCGACGCTGCTCGGCTGGGTGGCGATGATCTCGCCGCTGGCGATCGTGTTCGCGATGAGCTTCGGCCAGAGCCGCATGTCCGAAGGCACGCTGAAGGCGCTGTTCTTCGCCTATGCCGGCCTGCTGGGTGCGTCGCTCTCGACGATCTTCACCACCTATACCGACATGTCGATCGCGCAGGTGTTCTTCGGCACCGCCGCCGGCTTCGGTGCGCTGAGCCTCTATGGCTACACCACCAAGAAGGATCTGTCGGGCTTCGGCACCTTCCTGATCATCGGCCTGGTGGGCCTGATCGTCGCGTCGATCGTCAACATCTTCCTGCAGTCGAGCATGATGAGCCTGGTGATCAGCGCTGTCGGCGTGCTGATCTTCGCCGGCCTTACCGCCTATGACACGCAGAAGATCAAGAGCATCTACAGCTATGTCGCCGGTACGCCGGAGCAGGGCAAGGTCGCGATCATGGGGGCGCTGAACCTCTATCTCGACTTCATCAACATGTTCCTGTTCATGCTGCGCCTGTTCGGCAGCTCGCGCGACTGATCGCGTGACCCAATGGAAATGGAGAGAGGCCCGGCGGAGCGATCCGCCGGGCCTTTTCCTTTCCCGCACGCTTGTGCAGTGGTGGAACGCACCTCCCGGTCGAGCCGTTTGAAACGCGTAACGCTCAGGAGAGTGCATCATGACCACCAACCCGATCGACCCTGCGATGGACCGGATGTCGGTTGCTCCGGACCCCCGCGCCGATGACGAGGCCAAGGGCCCCGTCCATTCCGCCGACGCCGGTACCGATGTTTCAATCGAAGAGCGGCTCGCCCGCGACCCGGCAAGCAAGGAGGCCCGGCTCGACCGTGCGCTGGACGAGTCGATGGACGCCTCCGATCCGCCCGCCTCGACCCAGCCGGTGCACAACAACCAGATCCCGGAAAGCTCCGGCTACGACGCCCAGGCGGAAGCCGAGCGAACGGAGGGCAAGGAACACAAGGGCATCATCGACAAGGCCCTGACCAAGCTCGGCCTTGACTGAGGCAGGCGCGGATGGCCGCTTCCCCGGCGTTGGGCTGGCGCGCCAATATTGTTCTCTACGCGGCGCTCGCCGCCAATATCGGGATCGCCGTCGCGAAGTTCGTCGCGGCGGCGATCACCGCATCCTCCTCGATGCTGACCGAGGGCGTGCACAGCCTGGTCGACAGCTTCAATCAGATCCTGCTGCTTTACGGCCAGCGCCGGGCCAGGCGACCGGCGGATGCGCAGCACCCGTTCGGCTATGGCCGCGAGCTCTATTTCTGGGCGTTCGTCGTCGCGATCCTGATTTTCGGCGTTGGCGCGGGCGTATCGGTCTATGAGGGCTATCTCCACATCATCGATCCGGAACCGCTGCGCGATCCGCTGGTCAACTACATCGTGCTCGGCATTGCCGCGGTGATGGAGGGCACCAGCTGGGTGATCGCGATCCGCGAATTCGCGCAGAGCAAGGGCGATTGCGGCTGGTGGAAGGCGATCCGGGAATCGAAGGATCCGGCCGGCTTCATCGTGCTGTTCGAGGATTCGGCGGCGCTGGCCGGCCTGGTCGTCGCCGCGATCGGAGTGTGGGCGAGCCATGCCTGGGGTGACCCGCGGATCGACGGGATGGCGTCTATCGCGATCGGCTTGATACTCGCCGCCGTCGCGACCCTGCTGGCCCGCGAGGCCAAGGGGCTGCTGATCGGCGAGCGCGCCAATCCAGACCTGATCCGGCAGATTCGTTCGACGCTGGAGGCTGAGCCGCGCATCACCGGCGTCAACCATGTCCGCACGATCCACACCGCGCCCGACCGCGTGTTCGTGGCGATCAGCGCCGATTTCGACGACACGCTGGCGATGGGCGAGGCCGAGACGCTGATCGAGCGGATCGAGGCCAAACTGAAAGCGGAGCTGCCGCAGCTCAGCTCGATCTATATCCGCCCCGAGAAGCGCGAGGATGCCGAAGTGGTGATCCCCACTTAGGATTTGGTGCCTCGCATCCTCCCTCACGGGAAGGATTGGGGTCAATCGCGCAGCGCACCTAACAGTTCGTGGGTCCGCAGCGGCTTTTCGATCAGGGCCGCATAGCCGATCGCTTGCGCTCGGGCGGCGAGGGCAGGGCTGGGATAGCCGGTCATCAGCACCGCACGGCCGGCCCAGCCTCTCGCCTGCAGGTCGCGTAGCAGCTGGACGCCGTCGCCATCTGGCAGGCGATAGTCGGCGACCAGATAGGCCGCATCGAAGGATGCCGGGTCCGCCAGCGATGCCGCCACCGCGCTGTGCGCGCGCACGCGATACCCGCGCCCGTGCAGAAGCAACTGCGTCGACCGGCGCACGCCATCATCGTCTTCGACGAGCAATACGCTGGGGCGTTCGGTGGGGAGCGATGTGGTCATGGAGCGGGCCTGATCCGGACGCATGCCATGCTGGTGTGGCATCGGTCTCTACGCAAAGGTCCCAGGGCCGGATCGTCCGATGCGGGCCTCCGGTGACCCAAGGGGCGGTTGCATGCCGCGCGCCGATGCCGCACCTTCGCAGGCCATGTTCTTCGACGAGAATCGCGTCTGGCCGAGGCCAGAGCCGCCTCGGCCCGTCCCGGCGCTGCCCGGGAAGCGCGAGCGATTCCTTTCCCGGATGCTCCTCGTCTACGCGCTGATCCTGTTGCTGCTGCCCGTCAGCGCGAATGGGATTGCCGACCTGATCCGGTACGTGATCGCGTTGTTCTGAGGCGCTGGCGTCTTAGCCCAGCTCCTCGTCCTTGTACTTGATCTGCAGGAAGTTGCCGCGCGTCGCCAGCGCGTCGAGGTCGCCCTGCGCCAGCTGCGCGGTCATCTCGGCGATTTCCTCGTCGATCACCTGCAGGCCCTGCGCGAGCTGCTGATCGGGCGTGAGGCCGTTGCGGGGGACGGTGCGCAGCGGCTCCGGCACGAGACCATAGCCCTTGACCAGTTCGGGCAATTGCTCGCCGATCAGCTTGCGGACCTCGTTGGCGGCGGGCGACGATTCATCGAGCCGGGCGAGCTGCGGCGCCAGCGTGTCGAGCTTTACGCCGATCGAATCGACCAGCGTGCGCGCCGGGGCGGGCAGCGCCAGCCGCTGGGTTTCCAGCCAGCGCTCAGTGGTGGCGGGTAGCGCCTTCAAGGGCACCTGCACCAGCTGCTCGACGCGCGGGGCACTGGTAACCGGCAGGCTGGCGAACACCAGCGTTGCGAGGATCAGCAGCGCCATCACCGCCAGCGCACCGAACATGCCGAGCGGCATGAACATGCCGATCACGATCGCGGCGATGATGATCACCGCGTCCGCCGCCGCGATGCGGCCGAGCCGGGCGAGGATCTCCGCCTCCCGCCGCTTGCGCGTGCGGCTGGCGAGCGCGCCTTCGGTGCGGGCGCGGGAGCGCTCGATCAGTTCCTCGCCGCGGGCGAGCAGGCGGTCCACGTCACTCGGCATCGCGGCTTACATCGCCTCCAGCTTGAAGCCGTCCGTCGGGGCACCGAGCCGGTTCTGCTCGGCACCCTCGGCGCGGGCGATATAGCCCTTCGACTTCTCGACTTCGTTCGACAGCGTGTTGACCGTCACCTTCATGCTGTCGAGCGCCTTCAGCTTGAACGTGTCGATCGCATCCATCGTATCGTAGATGTTCTGGAAGGCCCGCTGCAGCGTCTCCACGGGGATCGTAGCGCTCGCCGCCTGTTCGTGGATCGCGGCGGTCTGGCTCTTGAGCAGCTGGCCGGTGGATTCGATCAGGTTGGCGGTGGTGGTGTTGAGCGCGGTGATCTGGTCGAGCACCAGCTTCTGGTTGTTGAGCGCCTGCGCCACGGTGACGGCGGTGCGCAGCGCCGATACGGTGGTGGTCGATGCGCGGTCGACGCCCTTGATCAGCTCGACATTGTTCTTCTTGACCAGATCAAGCGCGAGATAGCCCTGCACCGTCACCGCCATCTGGGTGAGCAGGTCCTGGGTGCGCTGGCGGACGTAGAACAGCGCGGTCTCGCGGATCGCCTTGGCCTTGGCGGGATCGGTGTGATCCAGCTCGTTGGCCTTGTCCTCGAGCTTCTCGTCCATCGCCTTGGAGAGATAGATCATCTGCTCCAGCCGGCCCATCGCGCTCCACAGATTGGCGCGCTCGGTGCCGATCGCGGCATTGTCCTGCAGCAGCTCGTCCTTGCCGTTCGACAGGCTCTTGAGCACCGCGTTGATATGGCTCTGCGACGACTGATATTTGCGGAAATAGTTGGTGAGGCCACCGCCGCCGCCGAAGATCTTCGACAGGAAGCCGTCCTTGCCGCCGATCAGCTTGCCGTTGCGCGAGGGATCGAGCTCTTCCACCGTCTTGCGCAGCGCCAGCAGATCGGCGCCGACGCCGCCTTCGCTGCCCATCGCGCGCACCGGGCGATCGAGGAAGCGGTTCGACTGGCCGGCCGCCTCGCGAATTTCCTTCTGGCCCATCGCCGCGATCGCATCGACGCGCTTGCCGAATTCGGGCGAGTTCACGTCCTGCGCGATCAGGTCGTCGATGAAGCCGGTGACGCGCTTGTCGAGTTCCGACTTCTTGGTGTCTTCCACCGGCACCAGCCCGGCAGCCTTTTCCGGCGCCACGACGGGGACGGGATCGGGGGGCGTGAGCACCAGGTTCTGATCGGCCGTCGTCGTTTCCGTCGCCATCGTCGCTCTCTCTCCAATTCCGTACCTACAACCATGCAGGCGAAGCGCGTATCCCGCAAGTGTGTCATGTAGATAGCACACATCCGGAATCAACCGGATCGACCCTTGCGCGCGGGGGGCCTTCCCGCGACGCACCATTTCGGCTATGGGCGCGCCGGTACCCGCGCTCCAGCGCTAATCAGGAAATCGCATGAATCTCCGCAACGTCGCGATTATCGCGCACGTCGACCATGGCAAGACCACCCTCGTCGACCAGCTTTTCCGTCAGTCCGGCACGTACCGCGACAACCAGCGCATCGAAGAGCGGGCGATGGATTCGAACGACCTGGAGAAGGAGCGCGGGATCACGATTCTCGCCAAGCCGACCTCGGTCGACTGGACTCCACCGGGCAGCGACGAATCGATCCGCATCAACATCGTCGACACGCCTGGCCACGCCGATTTCGGCGGCGAAGTGGAGCGCATCCTGAGCATGGTCGACGGCGTCGTCCTGCTGGTCGATTCGTCTGAAGGCGCGATGCCGCAGACCAAGTTCGTCACCGGCAAGGCGCTGGCGCTGGGCCTGAAGCCGATCGTCGTCGTCAACAAGGTCGACCGCAGCGACTCGCGCATCCAGGAAGTGCTGGACGAAGTGTTCGATCTGTTCGTTTCGCTCGACGCGAACGACGAGCAGCTCGACTTCCCGGTGCTCTACGCCTCGGGCCGCAACGGCTATGCCTCGACCGACATGGACGCGCGCGAAGGCACGCTGATCCCGATGTTCGAGACGATCGTCAGCCACGTGCCGGCGCCGAAGGTCGAAGTCGAGGACGTGCCCTTCACCTTCCTGGTGACGCTGCTCGACCGTGACAACTTCCTGGGCCGCATCCTCACCGGCCGCGTCAATTCGGGCACGGTGAAGCTGAACCAGCCGATCCACGCGCTCGACAATGATGGCAACATCATCGAGACCGGCCGCGCGTCGAAGATCCTCTCGTTCCGCGGGCTCGAGCGTGTGCCGGTCGAAGAGGCCAAGGCAGGCGACATCATCAGCCTCGCCGGCTTGGCCGTCGCCACCGTGTCGAACACGATCGCCGATCCGTCGGTCAGCGAGCCGCTGCACGCGCAGCCGATCGATCCGCCGACGCTGTCGATGCGCTTCGCGGTGAACGACTCGCCGATGGCGGGCCGTGAGGGCACCAAGGTGACCAGCCGCATGATCCGCGACCGCCTGTTCCGCGAAGCCGAGTCGAACGTCGCCGTGAAGGTGACCGAGGCCGCTGATCGCGACAGCTACGAAGTTGCCGGTCGCGGCGAGCTTCAGCTCGGCGTGCTGATCGAGACGATGCGCCGCGAAGGCTTCGAGCTGGGCATCAGCCGCCCGCGCGTGCTGTTCGGCGAGGACGAGGACGGCAAGAAGACCGAGCCGTACGAGACCGTCATCATCGACGTGGACGAGGAATATTCGGGCACGGTCGTCGAGAAGATGAACCTGCGCAAGGCCGAGATGACCGACATGCGTCCCTCGGGCGGCGGCAAGACCCGCATCACCTTCTCCGCCCCGTCGCGCGGCATGATCGGCTATCACGGCGAGTTCCTGTCGGACACCCGCGGCACCGGCATCATGAACCGGCTGTTCGAGAAGTATGGCCCGCACAAGGGCAACATCGAAGGCCGCAAGAACGGCGTGCTGATCTCCAACGGCGCCGGCGAAGCACAGGGCTATGCCCTGGGTCCGCTCGAAGAGCGCGGCATCCTGTTCGTCGGCCACGGCGAAGCGCTGTACGAAGGCATGATCATCGGCGAAAACGCCAAGACGGATGACCTTGAGGTCAACCCGATGAAGGCGAAGCAGCTGACGAACTTCCGCGCTTCGGGCGGCAAGGACGACGCGATCCGCCTGACCCCGCCGAAGAAGATGACGCTGGAACAGGCCATTGCGTATATCGACGACGACGAAATGGTGGAAGTGACGCCGAAGAACATCCGTCTGCGCAAGCGCTACCTCGATCCGAACGAGCGCAAGCGCGCCAGCCGGGCGAAGTCGGCCGCGTAAGCGCGCCGCGTTGCGATGAAGAAAAGGGCCCCTGCCGGCGACGGCGGGGGCTTTTTTCGTTGAAGGCTGGTGTTCTCTTGGCCGTCATCCCGGCTTTCGCCGGGCTGACGGGCGGGGGCGGCGGGCCGCTTACGCCGTCACGCGGTTCCACGGCATGCGCTGGAGCAGCAGGCCCAGCCCGCACCAGCCGCTGAACCCGGCAAAGGCGAGCATCCCGCCGAACAGCCCGGCGAGGTAGAAGGCCGGCGCGAAGCCGGCGAGGCCCAGCAGCGTGAAGCCCAGCACCAGCAGGCTGACGATCATCTGCACCTGGCGGAAGATCGAGACGCGCGGCGCACCTACGCCGGCCACCGGGAGCCCGGCCGCTGCCCAGCCCTCGATCCCACCCTCGAGATTGCGTACCCGGTCGCCGAGCCGCGCCCCCGCCACCGCGCAGGCCTGGCCGCCGCGCGCGCCTTTCTGGCATTGGAAGATCAGCAGTCGATCGGCCGGCAGGCCGGCATCGGCGAGCAGCGCGGGCAGACTGCCGAGCGGCACCGAGGCGGCGTAGGGAATGTGGCGCGCGCGGAACTCGTCGGCCTCGCGCACGTCGATCAGCAGCGCCTCGCCGCTGGCGAGCAGGCGGTGCGCCTCGGGGGCCGAAATCGTCGTCGTCATGCGTTGTCCTTTCCGCAGAAATGGGCGTGGAGCACCGCCATCAGGTCGCGCGCGGCGGGGTGGGTGATCGTGTAGAACAGCGTGCGGTGCTCGCGCCGGGCGGCGACGATGCCCTCGTCCTTCAACTTGTTCAGATGCTGCGACATCGAGGTCGGCGCGATGCCGGTCGCGTCGATCAGCGCGCCGACGCTGCGCTCGCCCTCCACCAGTGCACACAGGATCATCAGCCGGTGCGGGTTGGCGAGGCCGGAGAGCAATGCCGCGGCACCGGCGGCCTTGGGCGCCATTGCCTCCATCAGGGGATTCACGAGGGGACTTGCGTTCATTCCAACTATATATCAATTCATACACATGTGAATCAATAGGGAGTTGCCCCATGGCCAAGGATTATCGTGCGCTGACCCAGGAAATTTCCGCCTATTCGGCGCAGCTGCGCAAGCTGGCGCCCGAGCCGATGGCGGGCTTCCACGCCATGGCGAAGGCGGCAAGCGCCGAGGGCGCGGTCGACGCCAAGACCAAGGAGCTGATCGCGCTGGCGATCGGCGTCACCCAGCGCTGCGACGGCTGCATCGGCTTCCACGCCAAGGCGCTGGTCGGCATGGGCGCGAGCCGGGCCGAAGTGGCCGAGGTGATGGCGATGTGCGTGTATATGGGGGGTGGTCCGGCGCTGATGTACGCCGCCGACGCGCTGCGGGCCTATGATCAGTTCGC
>Ga0307412_10001195_pt1 | contig 14802 bp, 18 predicted proteins | sample DK1Cmetagenome_3_FD_203823 | JGI IMG/M metagenome (GOLD analysis project Ga0307412, IMG submission 203823) | Maize rhizosphere microbial communities from greenhouse at UC Davis, California, United States - DK15-C-1 | ecosystem: Host-associated > Plants > Roots > Rhizosphere > Soil | place: USA...
GTGCGGTATGCCTCGCCCTCCGACGATGTCTCGGTTTTAAGACGGGTATTAGCCTGAATTCCTGCATCAATAGTCTTGACGTCATCCCCATACACTTTTTCAAGCGAAGATGTATTGCCTGTCTCCGGAAATAGGTCCTTAAGCGTAACTGATGCGTCTCCGCCGTCGAATGCCTGCAGTACTTGTTGCCCTACGGATTGTCCAGCAGAGGAGCCGGCGGTGACTGCATCAGCCCAGGCGGTAAACGTCATACTGTTGAGATAGAAACCGATTACAACGGCGTTTATCAGTCGTATTAGGCTTGATTTGATGGAATGTCGCATCGATCGCATGTCCAAAAAAGGGGATGCTTCGATGCTATGGGAAGGGGCGAAACTGATGGTGCGGTTTCAGGCCACAAAAGCGCCTGAAAAAGCAAAGCCCCAGCAGGTGGGTCACCGGCCGGGGCTTGCTGTGTTTTGGATCATGCCTCTTGTACTACTAAGACCTGGCCATCACTCGGGATCAAGCGGTGAATAACCGCCCACGATTTGACAAATCGGGTATCTGGATTTGAGGATGAGACAGTTCTGGCGATCTGCTCGGGGACCTTGAACACCCTTCCAGATTCAACCATGAGTTCTTTGAGTTCTTGGCAGAATAATGCGCTTGCTGCGGTCATGTTCAACTCTCCTGGTGTGGGTGATCCCCAGAGCCCTTCACGCGGAAGGGCTCTGGTGGATCACCCACGGAGGGTGACCACGCAGCCGTCTAGCCGAAGCTAGACTTGAATCCGTTCACTGGGCCTTCCCCTAAGGGAAGACTCAGTGGGTCTTGATGTTGGTGCCGTGCTTCTTATCAAGGCGGTCTGCGACCACATAACCGATTACGCCAGTTAGGGCCAAAGCACAGACAACGCCTACGATTGCGTAACCTAGCATTTGCATCGAGTCCATTTCATTCTCCTTACGGATTGCTTATCGCTGTAATCAAGGATACCACCAAATCGGCGATCATCAGTACCACCCCTAGCACCAGGCAAAACGCTACGACAAGCGGAGGCGTACCCGGTGTAACGATGGATACGAATGCTGCAGCAAGCAAGCTACAGCCAACGCCCATAAGTGAATCTCTGATCCATTCGAATAGTATTTTTTTGAACATCTTATTTCTCCTCAAAATACGAGGAGCCCCAACGGGATTCCCCGTCAGGGTTAATTTATTTCCAACTCCGTGCCATTCGGCAGGGTCAGAACAAATGAGTCAAAGCACGTGACGTGCTTTAACAATTTCACCAACATGCAACTGCTAAGCAATTGCAATGCTGTAATCGTATCCTCCTGAAGCCAAGCTGAATGCCACCAACAACAATAGCGGTAAGGACGATGAGACTATTCATGCTGAACGATTTCGCATTAACTGGCATGGGTGTTTCTCTTCAAAACAGCCAGTCAAGGGTGATGTCGCTCGGATCGCGCGGATGATCTGCTGTAGCAGGTCGATCAAACTCTTCACGGCATGGATCGCACAACGTGTAGCAAACACCGGCCGTCGTGTATCTACGGGCCGTTGGCTGCTCCGTACGACAGCGATCGCAGCAAAGACAAAGCGGATTCATACTCATGGTTGTTCTCCGTTAAGAAAAAACGCAGACAGAGAACTACCCTGGCGGGAAGTAATCTCCCGCTGCGGATTTTTAGGCACGCAGAAATACCAGTATCCATTTGCCTGGATGTCGATAATTTGAGTGCTATTTTTAAGCCGGTTTGAAAGCGTGGCTCTGCTTTTTGCGACCCATCACAAAAATGATGAGAACGCTGCCTGAACGCATACACATTCAGGCCTTGGCGGACATGCTCATGCATGGCGCTAAGTTCTAAGTACAGAGGATCTGTACTGGAGGGGTTCTTGAGAGCTCGACATAAGGCCAACTCTGTGCCTGCGATGATACCAAACCGACGCCCTTTAACAAAGTCGCGGCCCCAAAAAAAAGGGTGACCCGAAGGCCACCCTTTTGCACTTATAAGCCACTTGGTGAGAACACCTTGTGCCCGTATTTATTCCGGAAACGGTCAACAACCATTTCCATTGACTCCTCCAGCTTTATCGGGTGGAAAAAACCCTTTCCCCGAGAGTGCGTTAGGAGGATGACCCCCCCTGATGACAGTTCCCAGAGGTGAACCTTTGTTTCGCCTTTGGTTACCCAGGCCTTACGGTGGACCGACGCCTGACCTTGCAAACGCGCAGCTTCAAGGATCGCGTTCATCGACTTCTCCTCAAATTCAAGAGGGAGAAGCCCCATGGGGGATTTCTCCCCCATGGGTGGTTTAATTAGAGTGCTACGTCTCGGCTCTCGTGTTTCAGCTTATCCGGCGCAACTGGAAACCAGTAGCAATCCCAGTCCAGGAAAAGGATAGCCCCGGGCCGGAATTCGCAGATTTCCAGAACGAATCCAATGACTTTCTTTCCCTGGATTTCGACTCCGTAACCATTTGTCACCGTTACGGTATCGCCGAGCATGAAGTCGCATGGAACAGGCGCCACTTTTGCCATTTTTTCTTCAACAAACTTTTGCATTACCGATCTCCATTTTCATGGAGAACCCCGCCGGGGTTCCCCGGTAGGGCTATTTACAGATTGCGCCTGCCAGCTCTTCAGAGTGCACTAAGGCGTGCGCTCTACCCTCCTGATTCATGTAGGGCCAACGCGAACCAACTGCGTCCGAATAACTCCCGAAGGCGTCAATCCAGTCCCAGTAAATGTTCGTACTGTCTACACGTCGCATCTCGGCAGCAGCTGGCCGAACAAGGCTGAAGACCTTGTACAGATCCCCAATCTCCACCGCGTGCTTTACAACCTGAATCTCGCTTTCCGTCATAGCCTTGCGGCACACCTTCTCAACGAGAATTCCGGCAGAGCGCTTCAGCAGCCTTTCAACCTGCTTGACCCACTGATCGTTACGAGTAACGAACGTCTTGGCTTCGCCGGCCTGGGCATCTTTATAAGCATTCATCTGATTCTCCAACTCTACGAAACGCAGAAAGGGAGAAAGCCCGAAGGGGGCTTTCCCCCTACCGGGCTTTTATTTACTTAAACAGAACTTTCGCAGCGATTTTCAATGTTGTAGCGCGAACATCTTCAAAATCGCACATCATTGCTTCACAACAGACTCGGAAACTGAACGGATGGATTTCGTCAGAAAGTACCCAGTCCATTGCCTCGCGCCAATTCTGCTCACTGACCTGGGGATGAATGATCTGCCTCAGGGTGATTTTCAACAGGTACTCCCGCATCCACTCGACGTAATCATCGGTGATTTCATCTCGGGCTCGCAGGGCTTCCAGCTCAGCGTCAGACATCTCTAGGATGTCGAGAAATCCAAATTGAACGACACGCGCTTGGCTTGTCTTTCTACGTGGTCTCCGCTCAAAAGAGCGGCGCTGAATAATTACTTGCTCCCCAAAAAGATCCAGCAGGGGCAATGCAGTCGCAGTATTTTCCATTTCAGACCTCCTCAAACCGACAGAGGCCTCCCACTAGGGAATGCCCCTAGTGGGTTGAATGGTTATTTGTTAGGCGGCTAATGCTTCGCGGACAAGCTCAAAGAGCGAGTTCTTGAGATTCGCAACCTCCCCAACAGCACAATATTGGCTGAACATTGTTTTCAGGATGCTCGCAGTGGCGCTTCCGAAACCAAGTCCAATCACTTCGATACCGCTGCCCTCACACCGCTGAATGAACTCTTTCGCTGCATGAGTGGTGCCTGCTTTGGGTTCCCCGTCAGTTATGACGAAAAGAATTTTCTTCTCGCCCTTTGCACGGAGAACCTCAACTGCAGCTGGCCACAGTGCTTGCGCAAGAGGCGTACCGCCCTCCGCTATCGCACCAAAGCCTCCTTCGCTTATCGCTCTAATCAACCGCTCTTTCGGGCTCTTGATCAGTGCGCAGCGCTCAACGCCATCGTTCGATTTGTTGGGAAATGACATCGCACCGGTTGTCACAAGTGGAAGCCCCTCCAGCGCGCTGAGCACCGCATATACCGCGGCCTCTGCCTGGTCCATCGCATCTTTCATGCTCCCCGACTTATCGAGAAGAATCTGAATTGATGCAGACTGGCGCTCTGCTCGAGACTTACTCCTAAACACCCGCGTTTCGCCGCCCTTCATCATGGCGATACGGCCAGTGTCGATACGCTTACCCTGTCGCTTCAGACGTACGCGGCAGTCAACCTGCGCCTGCAACAGCCCATTGAGGCACTGCCGTAGGCCGGCCGATTGCTCGACGCCCAATTGCACACGGCGCGTGCTCGCTTGATCGGATCGGTTCTTCCCCCTCCCATCCAAAGAGAATGGACGGATCGGATTACCATCACGCACAGCCTTACGGCCCAGCAACTCACCCGCCTTGTCGCCTACTTCCGAGATCAACCCTTTAAGGTCGGCTTCAGTTGCATCCTTGGCTTGCTCGCGCAGGTTGCAGGCTTCTGGGGAAGGTTTGCCGCTGCCATTGCTGGACTGCGAATCTTCTTGACCATCGTCGCCGGCATTGCTGCCGTTACCTGGCTGAGATTGATCTTGCGACTCGGAGCCGGACTGGCCTCGATCAGATGTTTCTTGCATGGATTCGGGTTTCCCCTCCTCTCTGCCCTCATCACCTGCACCCGCACCACCGTCTTGCTTCTGCTCCTGCTGCTGATCGACTCCACCCGACTCTTGCGAGTCCGGAGGAGCACCCTCCGAGCCTTGCTCGGGCTGCGGTTGCTCATCTTCCTGCTCATCCTCTTGCGAAGGCAGCAGGTCGATAATCGCGTCCACCAGAGCGAGAACATCTGTTGTGCTCTCGCACGCGAGGGTGTTTTTCACCAGGCTCATGATCTGATCCGTAAGGCCAGCCCCAAGAAGGGTCACCATACGGGCCAGGTAGGCTTTTGCTGGAATCTCAAGCTGCGGTTCCTGGAGTAGCCAGTAGCCGCCGTAGAGAATTCCGTTGTGAATCACATGAAGCGCCGGGCAGTCATCCACCTGCTCAGGCCGGAACGGCTCAAGCAGAACCTTACAGTTCAGGTAGCGAATGTCCGACTCAGTACCTGGGTACTGATCCATGCTCAATCGTTCAATGCGGATGTCCTCAAGAATGTTCAGCAGGTTCTTGCGGAAAGGTGTCGAGCTCGAGTCGCGAAAGCAGCCCATGTCAGTGTTGCGGACATGGGAGCATTCATGGGCGATGTACCCGAAGGACAGCTGCAGGTCGTCCTCGGTGAAGGGGACAAATACATTTTTTCCATCTGTCTGAGCCTGGAGACCCTCAACAAACACTTTGACGCCAGTTTGCTCGGCAAGGTGCTGTGCGTAGATCGGCAGAGTGCCGACTAGGGATTGGTTGGTCATCGTCTATCTCCTTTCTCGCCACCGCGAAAAGGAGTAACCCCGCGAGGAGGGTTACTCCCACGCGGGGTTTGTTTGTGGTGTCAAAACCAGAATGTGCCAAATGGCATGTCGGGTTCGGACGGGTTAATTACGAGGGCTTCACCAGGCAGTTCCGCAGGTGCGGATTCAGCTGGTTCAACAACCTCGGAAATGACTGCCTCTTCGCTGATGCTTTCGTGACCTCCAGGTACAGCCGCGCTTGCGCCCAGCTCGAACTCGAACATCAATACAGCATCCGCAGGAATTTCAGCAGGGGCAGCAACAGCAGTGGCGGTCTCGGCGTGGGCCTCGATCTCAACTGCTATAGAAGCCTCTGGTTTAACGTCGGCCGGGGCGTCGGTTTCAACTGAAGGCCAAACTGCAACGAACGCCATTGATGCATCTTCATGACCGTTGGCATTGTTCAGGTTTTTGATGAGCCGCTTGATCGAATCCTCATCAGAGAGAGCCGACACAAGAGCAACAACGCTGTTGTATTGAGATCCATTGACCACCCCGGATTTCGGAAGAGCCGCAAGGACTTCCTCGATGTGTTCGGTTAGGGCTTTGACCTCACTGGACAGGAACATCAGGCCGCGAAGCTTGGCGTTGATCTTCCGAACAGTGTTCAGCGTCGTTTGGGTGACATGGCCGCGAGTGGCCAGGCCTGTTTCGAGTAAGCGCTCGGCAGTGTCTGCTGTCTCAGCGTAGAGCTGATCTGACAAACCACGAACCTGCGTACCCAGCGTATTCGAGAGGTGCTTGTCGCCATCTGGGGAAACGCGGCATGCCGCATACCCAAAATGCATCCCTGCATCTACCTGCGCCTTAGGTGTAACCGAGGTGCGGATAGCATCACGCCATTCTTGCTTCTCCCAGCCTTTGTCGATCCACTCAGTGATCCAGCGTTCGTAGTTAGGAAGAAAGTTATTTTTCAAGTCGTAGAATTGAGCTTTCAGTGCTTCCAGGCGGTCAACGACCTCTTGGATGTTGTCCTGTGAGACCGCATACCCACCCAGGAACCGTACACCGCACTCCTCCACCACTTTCGTAGCCTGACGTTTGATCTTCTCAAACGGTTTCAGCTTTTCCGGGTCGATTACACGCATCGAACCGAGTGATGCCAAAATAGCGGGAGGAATTTTCCCCTCCAACATTTCAGGTTTAAGTTTTTTCCGAGCTGTCCAAAGATGGATACCGGAAAGATCGACCAACAAAAGCTGGTCGAGGATCTTGATTTCACTTTGCTGTATGGACATTTCACGATTCTCCTTTCTCACATGCATGAAAAAGAGGGAATCGCGCCCGATGGGGGAGATTCCCCCTTAGGGTTTTTTACACAGCAGCTTTCCAATCGCCACCAAAGACACTCTGGGCGATTTTACGAATTGCTGTCTTCTGTACTAAATCGCAACGATTCAGTAGCGATTCATCCAGCGATAGTTGTAATGGATTTGCAGCACCCTGGTGGGTGTATCCGCAGGAGATACGCCCCCAACGAAGCAATGTCCGGGTGGACATCGTGACGCTAAGGTAATTGCCGCCCAGCCCCTGGTGTTGATCTCGAATAGAGTTCGCTACCTTCACCATGTTCTTAGCCATATCTTCCGGAAGCATTGGTAGAGCAGATATCAAAGTTGATACTTCGTTATCAGCCTCAAGGTAAGGAACCTCAAACACTCGGAAGCGATCCAGGGATGCCAAGTTCTGCTGCATGGTGCCGGCATGAACTCCCGTTGCATCTCCCTGCCCTGCCGTGTTGCCACAAGCAACGAACCGGAAGTTGGCATGAGGTTTCACTACCTCACCGTTGTTTTCCGCGATCACTAGGGGCCTCCCCTCCATGACCGCGTGCAGTCCCACGGTTACCGCCGGATCAAGCGTATCGTACTCGTCGAGCACGAACACAAACCCGTTACGCATTGCTTGGGTCAGCGGCCCGTCAACAAACTTCGTGTTCAGGTCGCCACTCACCGGATCAGTAACTGGCAGGTTGTAACCAGTGAGCTCAGGCATTTCCATACGGCTATGTGCCGAAACGGTGATGCTAGGCCAATTAAGATGGGCGGTGACTTGCTCTACGAGCGAAGACTTACCAGATCCAGTTGGGCCGAGGAGCATGCAGCTATCTCCAAACGGAGCGTAGAGCCAGCTCATGAACGGCTTGACCAGCATCTCGCGGAAAAAATACTTCTTCTTCGGCGCGACGTGATGCATCCACTGATGTCCTTCTGCAAAACCAGGCGCTTTCGCGTTGGTGTTGAAGCCGAACTCTTTCATCTCAACTTGTGCATTGAATTGCATTTTTGATTTCTCCTTTCTCTAAAGCTTTGCCCAAGAAAGGGAGAACTCCCAAAGGGGAAGGCTCCCCAGTGGGCGGTTTATTTTGTCTGCCGGTTTACGCTGCAGCTACCAGATCAATTACAGACAGTCTGTCTTCACTGGTTTTTTTGGTGAAGCTTACGACCGGTGTGAGCCCGTGATAAATCAGCTCAGCACACAGTGAATGCATCATCCATGGCGGGCAGCCGACCAAAACGGCCGTTGCGCCAGACTTCTTTGCTTCAGCAAGGGCAATTTCACTTAAGCGCTCAACACGCTTGGCTACACTTTCCTTGTTTGGCAACACCGGGAAGAAAAGAAGATTACGAATCTCCTGAAACTCCTTCCAACTCGTAAGGTCACGGACCCCGAAGGATTCGAGCTCACTGGTTGTTTTAAACTTCGTCAGATTAACAACTACGTTGGTACTGCTCATATTCTCAACTCCATTTTTCAGAGCGGAGAAATCCCATACGGGTTTCCCCGCATGGGTAGGTTTCTAAGCTGATTAGAGTCGCAGCTAACGACCCGTGCTGGGCACGGACAAACATCTACGCTCATGCGTGGATGGTTGATTCTGGAGGTAACATGCGTCAGACGGACCCATGCTTACTTGAACAGACCCGATCGGGCCTGGGGGAGTTCTTGAGCTGCAAGAGCGCGCAGCTTACGCACCTTTCGGTAGAATCATGATGCCTATTTGCAGGGATACCTGCAACCCTCTGGATTCACGCAAATTTGCGGTCACCAACGTCCTCAGCCCCTGGATCTTGTGCCTGTTGACTGACGCGATACCGCGCCGCTGCTACTGCCGCAGCCGCGGCTTTTGGCCGAGGCTTGAGGTGTAGCTGTGCGATTTCCCCTGTACTTCATAACAGTTTCCCTCGGTTAGATTTCAGTACTACCGACCCACTGGCCGCCCAGGTAACCATCGGCGCCATCACGGGTAATGCTTTCATGCTCTAACGCAACGGCCACCAGGTGCTCATGCTTCCAACCAGACGTTGGGGGCGGCACGGTTTCAAGCACGACGCCGGCGAGCGTTCGCATCTCAAATACCGAATGCATGATCGCACTCAAAATATCCGGTTCTCCGGCAAGCTGGTCAGTCACAAGGTGCAACATGGGACTTTATTCCTTTCTTACGGCGTATGCGTCAGAACTGAGATCAACAGCCAGTGACTCAAATTTGGCCACGGGCTCCATCCCAGAAAGATTTGAGATGGGAAAAAAAAGCTGGGAGCAGGATAAAAATTACGCTGGCGAGCACTGATAGGGTCACCACCGTCACTGCACCTTGTAGCGCATGCCACATACCGATTTCAAGATTGCGCACCACCCAATCCGCAGCCTTGGTGATGAGGGCCATTGCGATACCTTCTCCTTGTGAAGGGATCATCTGCAGCAAAAAGATAAAGCCACCGAACGTGATCGCAATGATCGCGAGCCCCTTGAGCCCCAAGGCGATATCGGCCGTGCTTGGGATCGCATGCATGGTGACAACGAGGACGAGCAAAGCCAGCGCAAATCCCTGCAGTGACCCGGTGCCCAGGTCGACGATAGAGGTAACAGCACCAGAGGCCATAGTGCCAATCCAGACAACCAGTGGCACCAGTCCCAGGTCGGGAAGGCTCTGCTCGTATGCAGTTCCAAGGGAGAGAACGGCGAATGCGCCTCCAGCCAACAAGGGGGCTATTCCCTGTACCAGGAGACCAATTGAGTTGCGAAGAGAGAATGGACTGTAGGAAAACTCTACATATCCCAACTGCCCTGTGATTGCATCCGGCGCGTATAGAGCGATTTTCCTGATTCTCAGGCCAAAGAGAAGACATGCAGTGGCATGAGACATCTCATGTACAGGCCCACCGATAATTCCGGTGGTCCGGTAGATGATCCAAGTCTTTGCAGAAAACTGTGAGACAAGCCTACCCCAGACAAAAATCGCTCCGGCCGGGATCAGCAACAGCGCAAGGTAAAGGTAGATCACGTGCGCTGCCCCGCTGCTGCGTCCATCTCACGCCTGGCCTCAGCGTGACTTTTTTGGATCACAACCTGGGTGATACTGTTGATGACCAAGATCTTCTTTGCCCTTGTGGCAGCTACGTAGAGCAAATTTAACTCGTCGATCCGTTGATCAGGAGTGATCTTTTCTTTGTCAAATATGTCAGGAAAATCTTCTTCTAGGACAACAACGTCCCATTCCAAACCCTTCGAGCGGTGGCACGTGCTGACGATCACATCCGCGTCTAGTGGATCATCTGTTGAGTTGCGCCGTAGAGCAGCAATCAATTTCGGGATGTCATGGTGCTCTTTGAGAATCCTGAGCATCCGATTCATCTCGGCATCCTTCGATTCCTCGGCCGCTTCGGCAAAACCCCCGAAGTCGCTGAACTGTCCGAACAGGCGTTTGTTGCGGATTTCATCCTTGCGACCGACTTTCAGATGGTAGACATCTTCAAGGTCAGAAATTTGGTATGCCTCAATACCTCCGTTCCAGTACACAACCTGGCCGTCAGATACCGCGTCAATGGCAGTCATGATCACCCCTATCACCGTCCGATTGAGTACGGTGTAGTGCCTACAACCAGCTGGAAGCGAGGTAGTCACTTTGTCACGGGCACCGAACCCAACCAGGGGACGCGTTTCCCCTTGTTGCCTGAGAATCGCATTGGCCACGCCGGCGATCATCGGGCCGAATCGGAAAGAATTGGTTAGGAACATCGATGACGCTCCCAGCACAATCTGAGTGTCCAAAGCGTTCTCGGCACCCCGCCAGCGGTAGATTTGCTGCCATTTGTCGCCTACAAAAATCTTCCTTGCCTTTTGGCTTGCCACAATGGAAGCAGTCACAGGATTACTGTCTTGTGCCTCGTCAAAAAGGATCACGTCATAGGGCAATTGCGGGTTGCTAAGCTGAAAGAGCTTCAGGTATGCGTCGTGCTGGCATGGAAACTTGCTTTCGATATCGATCATTTCCTCCCAGAGGATCTGAGCGTACCGAAGCATTCGATCAAGATGGTCCGCTCCGTGTTCGGCTGCATCTTCTTCGCTGATCCCAGCAAAATAATGTGCCTCGGTTATTTCAGGGTCTGCACTCGACAGATACGCATTGAGTACTGCGATTGAGTCCCGAACATCCCCCCATTTGCGAGTTTTAAGGAGTCCCGCGGCGTCAGTTAGACGTATGTTCCCGAGTTTATGCTGATAGCTCTGGCCAAACTTCGGCCAGGCCAATTGGTGGGAGGTCTTGCAGGTTACATTTTTCGGAAATTTCTCAGCACCCTCATCTCGAATAGCGCGGTTGTATGCCAAGTAAAGCATTCGAAGGTGGCTATGACGGTTGGCATATGCAACTAGGGTGGTTGTCTTGCCGCACCCAGCATAGGCCTTCACCACCAGATGGTCGCCCTGGTACTCGATGATTGGAAGCTGTTCCGCTGTCGACTTCATTGAGGCGACTCCATTTTGCTCTTCGCACATTTACCGCCATAGACAGATAGCGCAGCTAAGCACCAGAGCGAAAACGCAGCGTCTATAACCTGGCCCATGGGTAGATGGCGAATAACCAATGCCGCCGGCTCTGAAGCAACCAAGTACGCTGAATATCCAGCTACGGCATGCAATCCGAAGGTGCGTAAGGCAGCTGCGATGAGGAGGGCATAAAGCGCGCAAGAACCCGGGTTAAGCGTGGAGCTGGCGCTGGGGGCGAAGTGGCTACAGACCACTACCGCGGCAACCGCTACAGCCAATAGACCTGCAGTGTGACGACTGGAAATCGAGCGTAATTCGTTGCCGTTGTGCCAGAACGTCAAAATCATGAACGCGTGCGAGCCGATGCCTGCCAAATAGTCGAAGAGTGGTGATCGGCTAGGCTCGGGTGAGTATTTATCGCTGGGCATATATGTCTCCTTGGTTGAGGAGATCGTTTCATGCAGGTCGCGGTGGAAGGTCTGGTTTCGGACGTTTAATTGGTCTGAATTACGCAGTAGCCGCCCCAGGCAGGGGCGGCCGGAGAGATAAGCTTTACTGGTTAACGTGATCCTTGAAGGACTTGCCTGGGGTGAACTTCGGCTTGATCGAGGCGGCGATAGTGATCGCGGCACCGGTCGCTGGGTTACGCCCTTGACGCTCAGCTTGCTTGGTCGACTCGAAAGTACCAAAGCCCACGAGGCTGACCTTTTCTCCGCTGGCGACGACATCTTGAACAGTCGAGATGAGACTGTTCAACACCTCTGCAACGGTTGACTGGCTGTGCCCGCTTCCCTCGGCAATCGCTTTCACGAGTTCTTGTCGATTCATTTCTTTACCCCTTGGTTGATGGAAAGTCGCCTGGAGTGTTTACCCAAGCTGCAGCAGTGAAACATAGCTCCCGGTATTCCCAAGCCGCCTACTCACCCGAACCTACGCTTGCTTTTTGCGCGCCGGACGTTATAGCCCTTCACCCAGCGCTTCATGTCTTCGCTCGGGGGTTTGGGTTGTACGGTACCGATCCATGCACGATCAGGTAACTCTTTCATGTACGCCTGGTATGCGTACTGAGCCCACCCTTCCTTCTTTCCGGTTTCACGGGCGTACCCAAGCAGCTCGCAGAAGGTGTGCTGTTTACTGGTCGGCCCAAGCACTTTACGCCGATCATCCAACTTCACGAGTTTACCGGTAGCCACTGCCACCCCATCCGGTATCACGATTTCATTCCCGCACTTAGGACAGAGCAAGCCGCTGAAAACAAAGCTGCACTTAGGGCATGGTTTGGTTTTTTTCTCCTGATCGCCTTTGTCTTGCGGACGCCTATCAAGTCGCTCCCCTTCCCCAGTATCCATGGCGTCGGGCACCTCGTCCGTTGGTTTCCCGTTAAGCAACAGGTTTCCAGAGTGGTCGATGATGATGCAGTCAATCTTCCCAGTCTCAGGCGAAAGTCGTAGCCCTCGGCCAATCATCTGGTAATGGAGCATCAAGGACTTGGTAGGCCGCGCTATCACGAGACAGCTGGTGGAGGGATCGTCGAAACCTTTGATCAGCATTGCCACTGAGACCAAGACCCTTATCCTGCCTGCCTTGTATTGGCGCAAGATTTCCTCGGTCTCATGCGCCGGCATGTATCCATCGATATGGGCAGCAGCAACGCCGGCCTTTAAAAATTCCTCAGCAAGCTTTTTGGAGTGCTGGACGTTGCAGGCGAAAACCATTGTTTTGCGGTTTTCACCCAGTTCTTTCCAGTGCGTTACCACATCACCTAGGAGCTTGGCATCGCCCATTACCCGGGCAAGTTCGTCCTCGATCCAATCTCCATTTGGCTTAGTGCCCACGCCTTTGAGAGAAGGTACTGAGGGCGCATAGCACTCTGTACGAACAAGGAAACCTTGGTCCGTCAACTGTGAAAGGGAGATGCAGTTGACCAGCCTGTCAAAGATGCGGCCCAGACCTCGACGCCAGGGGGTGGCGCTGAGGCCGATAACAGGCACCTTGTTCCGGCGGCACCAATTGATCAGCTCGATGTGAGCCTCGTAGATCACATGCGCCTCATCGATAAGTACAAGATGCGGCTTGTGATGGTTGAGCATGTAGTCCAGGCGCGGCGTCAGGCTCTGGATTGTTGCTACCTGGATGGGCTTTCCATAGTCGGTGCAGGGATGGTCAGACTGTATAGCTCCGGCGAATAATCCATCTTTGTGGAATCGTTCAAGCGTCTGATCCAGCAGCTTAACGCTGTCGACGATGAACCAGGCCCTCCGGTTCTTGGCCTGAGCGCCGGCGATAATGTGCTTGGCGACCTCTGTCTTACCTGAGCCTGTCGGGCTCATCAGCATCTGAATAATCGCGCCGAGGCTTATGCCCTTGCGGAGTTCAAAATCCTGCTGCAGTTGGTAGGTTCGGAGCCGCATCAAGGTTTTCCCGTTGAAAGAACTACAAGGAGGAAACCATCACGGCGAAATATCCCAAGCCACATTCGCGTTCTGCAGGGTGTGAACTGCCACCGTGCGTAGCCTGGTTCGGAGGAAAAAAATTCTCCTGAAGAAGCCGATATGGGCGATCTCCAAGTCTCTCAACTCGACTTGGGTTTTCTGGCCAGCGTGCGAGCGTTCTCATCAATGCCTGGCTGACGCTCAGGTGCCTATGAAGACCACTAGATAGGAGCCGTTGATGGATGAAATTGGAAATGCACGCCATCGCAGGTTTGCTGAGTCGCTGCGCGATGCCAGTTGGATCGTTGACGACAACGGAGCAGGAGGAAGTGATGCGGTCGGGTTTTGGCTGTACTCATACAATCTGGTTACAGGCGCCCGACTCATAGGGCAACTGACCTTGGAAGGTTACAGAGCGCTTCAGAGTGGAGAGGATTTAAAAGCGCTCGGCGTGCTTACACCCGCTGACAATCTCGGAGCGTCTCTTGCTGCCTATGACGCCTTGCCCAAAAGCGCTCGTAACGCAGAACAATCAGAAAAGGTGTTATCCGCTCTCTCAACGTATGCCAGGTCAACGTTGACCTGGCAGAGCCTACCGCCGCTCACCACCGGAGCGTTGCAGCACATCATGGTGTTCGATTGGCTTACAAACTCCGGCAGTAGAGTTTTCCGTCCAGCCGCGGCGATGAATGCCCCGGTTCTGGACCCTGACACTTTGGCTGTTATCAGTCAGCAGGTGCTCAATGCACATCTGGCAAACCACCCACATGAAGCACCGATATAGTTGCGAACCAACAAGGAAACTCTTATGCCTATACGTCACATCATCGTCCACCAGATCGACAAGAAGCCAGATGGCACACCTGCTGTGCTTCATGCCCGAGAGTCAGAACTCGCCGAGTCCACAGCCATCGACAACCTGCTCGCCGATCTCAACGAAAGCTATAACGCCAAGCAAGGCAAGGCCTGGGGCTTTTTCCATGCCGAGTCCGGCGCGCATCCGTTCAGCCGCTGGTTGAAAGAGTACCTGGACGGCGGCAAGGACTTCACCGCGTTCAGTCGCGTGGCGGTGGAACACCTACAAAAGCTGATGGAAGAGTCCAACCTGTCGGTGGGCGGCCACGTCTTGTTCGCGCATTACCAGCAAGGCATGACCGACTACCTGGCCATCGCCCTGCTGCACCACAGCGAAG
>Ga0307412_10001196_pt1 | contig 14794 bp, 15 predicted proteins | sample DK1Cmetagenome_3_FD_203823 | JGI IMG/M metagenome (GOLD analysis project Ga0307412, IMG submission 203823) | Maize rhizosphere microbial communities from greenhouse at UC Davis, California, United States - DK15-C-1 | ecosystem: Host-associated > Plants > Roots > Rhizosphere > Soil | place: USA...
GCTTCCGTCCAACTTTTCCCGGACGTGTGGGAATTTAGAATGAAAGGCATAATCCGGTCGATGGCACAGGCAAAAATGGCATCGGGAGTTTGCTCTTCCTCAAATTCCAGCCAGAGATTAAAGAATTCTGAACGTAAAGGTTCGTCTAAAATTCTGAAAATATTTTGAGCGGATTGTTTTTCTCTTTCAAATTTACCTACCATTGCGGCTTCATCAAATAAAAACGTATCTCCTGCTTCAATTTCCACAAGGTCATGAATGGAAAGCATTCTGATGACTCTTAATAAATCAATATCTGCCCTGTTTTTCGCATAAGGAAAAAGAATTTGAGCTAAAATAATAATCTGCCACGAATGTTCCGCTGTATTTTCCCTTCTGGCATCGTCTGCATTATAGTTCCTTCTCTGAACATTCTTTAAAGCATCAACTGCCAGAATAAAATCAATCTCCTTTTGTATTTTCATTATTAATCTTCTTTATAATATACGTTTATTGGATAAGTTTTAATATTTGTAGTCCATTTATCATTAATAAACTCTTTTTTGGTCACCTTAACCGTTTCACCGCCGGTGGCATCTTCTTCTAATTCATACACTTTAAATAAACCTCTTTGCGGAAGCACGGTATATTCCGTTGTCAAATGCCAGCAACACCCTGATTTTGAATAAGTAATTAATCTTTTTCTTTCAGAATCGGTATTGAACATTCCCAGATTTTCGTGTGCCAATTGGGTGAGCTCTTCACTTGGAACAAATTGTTTTTTAGTTATATTAAATACATAAACATCGTAAGAAGGGCCGCCGTAGCCACTTTCATTACCGTTTCTTATGGCGATGTCTTCGGTTCCGTCAAAATTAAAGTCATCAAAAATCAATGGACTTTGCTCGTTATATAGTTGAATGATGTTTGCGGTTGGCTTCTGGTCTTCATTTAAATAGAAATTTAAATTATCTGAAGTTAAGGTTTGAAACTTTTTAGAAGTCTTTTTATCATTTAATTCTACGCTCGCTTTTCCACTGCATTCGTTGTTTTCACAGGTTTCAACGTTGATTTTGACGTCATAATGTTCTGAAGCATCTTTTAATTCAAATTGATTTTGTGCTGAATAAAGGTTTCCGATGAGAATGACGGGCAATAATAATTTATAATTCATCTTTAAAGTGTTTACTTGGAAAAGTCTTAGTGATTTTCCAATAAAGTTTGATTCAAAAGTACGAAAATTTAAAATTTTTGACCTGATTTTAACCTAAACTAAATTCAAAATAAAATTCAATTAAAAATTATTTCACTGATTTTCAATTGATTAAACAATTTATTTAAAAAATTTCACTACTTTGTATTGCATATTACCATTTTAATTACATATCTTTGTAATGTAAAATCGGAGTAGGTTCAACTAGCTAGGAACCAAACACTGAAAATATAACTAATTAACAAAACTTATTAAAGATGAATACTGAAAATACCAAAGCGCAAATGCGAAAAGGAATTCTGGAATTCTGTATTTTAAGTCTCATCAATCATCGTGAAATGTATGTTTCCGACTTAATAGATGAACTGAAAAAAGGAAAACTGGATGTAGTAGAAGGAACACTCTACCCTCTTTTAACAAGATTAAAAAACGGCGAGTTCCTTTCTTACAGATGGGAAGAATCTACTGGAGGACCACCAAGAAAATATTACCAGATCACAGAAAAAGGTAAATTATTCTTAAATGAACTTCAAAATACCTGGAACGAATTAACAGATTCAGTCAACCAAATTACTCAAAAACAATAAAAAACAAAGCTATGAACAAGACACTCTCAATAGGACTCGCAGGTTTTTCTTTTACAATAGAGGAACACGCATATATAAAGCTCAGCGACTACCTGAATGCTCTGAGAAGCTCTCTGGATGCTTCAGAAGCTGAGGAGGTAATGCATGACATAGAAATCAGAATGGTAGAAATCTTCAGAGATTCTTTAGGAAAACGTGAAGTGATCAACGATACGGATGTAGAAAAAGTAATCGCGCAGATCGGATCTCCTGAAAAAATCGAAGAACAGGAAGAAGCTTATTATTCTGAAAAAAATACCAAGAAAACTTATACTTCAGGAACTGAATATACAGACAAAAAACAGCTGTTTCGTGATCCTGAAAGACAAAAAATCGCAGGTGTTTGTGCAGGGTTGGCTCACTATGTAGGAATGGATATTACGGCGATGAGAGCAATCTGGTTAGGAGTTTTTGTGTTAGGAATCTTTACAGCAGCCATTTCTTCTTCATTAATAGTATTGCTTTATATCATCCTTTGGATCGTATTACCAAAAGCAGAAACTGCAGCAGATTTCCTGAAAATGAAGGGAAAGCCTATGAACTTCGACAATCTTAAGAATGAGTCTAATAAATTGGTACAATTTGCCAACGAATCTACTCAGAGAGTCGGAGAAATCTATATCGAAAACAAACCATACATCAACAACGCCGGGAGCGGGATCTGGAATGTAGTGAGATATGTTTTAGGAGGTATTTTTGCCATCATGTCTTTCTCTTGTTTGATCGGTGTATTTGTAATCTTCGGATTCATGGGAAATAACGACTTCCCGCCAATCAGCCAGATGGATTTTTACTTCGACAATGACGGGATGAAATATGTTATCATGGCGATGATTATTTTAGGAAGTTTAATTCCTGCCATGTTATTCGGATTATTAAGTATTAAATTAATTTCTCCAAAAACAAAACTGAGAAATACAGGTTGGGTAATTGGAGCTTTAATCCTTGCATTAATCGTAATCTCAACATATTTCGGAGTAAGCATGGCGAAAAAAGAGATGTTCCTGAAAGGTCACAAAGAAGATACGGAAGAGATTTCTATCAACACCACTTCAGACAGCTTATATGTAGATATTAAGCAGGTAGCTGTTCCACAGAACTTTATCGGGTACGAAGATGATCTTTATTCTGACAAATCTTCAGTGTACGAGAAAGATTGGGTACACATAGATGTTACAAGAAAAGCTGATGTTAAAACTCCTTATTTAATTATTAAAAAAGAGGCTAAAGGATACAACCTTCCATTGAACGTAAATGTTCCGGTAGAAGTTGTAGGTAACAAAATTATCCTTCCTAATTATATTAAATATCCTTATGAGCACAGATTCAGAGATTACAGTATCGATTATGAATTGGTAATTCCTTCAAAATCTGTAGTAATTCCGGTAAAAAGAGACGGTATTGATTTCAACGGAGATCTGAACGGAGACGGAATCAATGATGATGATCAGGATAGAGATGAGCACGGAAATATTAAGATCGAAAAAAATAAGATCACGGTAAACGGCTCTACTATTGAATACAGCTCAGATGATAAGGACAGCGACAGTATTATCATCAACGGTAAGAAAGTTCCGAGCAATCAAGCAGATAAGGTAATTGACTCTATGAAAAGCAGCATCAAAAAAATGAAAGGCGGCAACGTAGATATCAAAGTAAACGAAGATAAAAACGAAATTTCCATACAAACTAAATAATTAACTTCAGAGAGTGGCAGGAGGTGTGAATGGACAACACAACCGTTTGAAATTCACACTCTTCTTCTCTCAGATCGAACAAAAAAAGAATAAATATTTGTTCATCATGTTAATAAAAAGGTTTACATTTGTATAGATAAAAAATTAATAACCAAAACCACTCAAAAATATTTAATAAATCATGGTACAACTAGCATTAGAAATTGTAATGAAAATCGTGGATTTAATCAGCGGTTTATTTTAAGAGCGATAATATTTCAATATATTTGTAAAGTATAACCACTTTGGTTATACTTTTTTGTTTTTAATTCAAATTATATGAGAAAGCTGATTGGCAAACTGATGTTAAAATTATTAGGCTGGAAAGTCGTTCTGCAAGGCGATGTAAACAGCCTGGACAGATGTATTCTTGTTGTAGCACCCCATACGCACAACATGGAATATCTGCTGGGGAACCTTGCCTATTGGTCTTTGGAAAAACCTTTGAAAATCATCATTAAAGATGCCCATACAAAAGCTTGGTACGGCAATGTGGTAAAAGGTTTGGGAGGAATCGGGATCGACAGAACCCAAAAGAATGACCTCGTAAATTTTGTAGCAAAACAATTTGAAAAAGATAATTTCAGCCTCGTTATCACACCGGAAGGCACAAGAAGCTGGGTTCCGAAATGGAGAAAAGGTTTTTATCATATGGCATTAGCCGCAAAAGTGCCGATCGTTCTGGCGGCCGGAGATTTCAAAAGAAACATCATTTACTTAGGTTATACGATACCTTACGAAAGAATCGCTTCTGTTCCGTTTGCTGAAATCATGCAGGAAATTCAAGATTATTACATAAAAAATGATATTGGCCCAAAAATTCCGGAAAACTGGAACCCGAATATTATGGGGGAATGATTTTAAGTTAGAAGTTAGAAGTTAGAAGTTAGAAGTTAGAAGTTATCAAAATTACTTATCATTTATGAAAGGTCAGACGAAAGAAGAAATATTAGCATTTTTAAACAATTGGGGCGGAGAAGTTACCTTAGCAAAAACGTTGGAAATAAAATTTATTGATGTTGATCTGGAAAACGAAACACTCACCGCAACTATGCCTGTTCAACCGAAAGTTCACCAACCTTTTGGAATTTTACATGGCGGTGCAAGTTGTGTTTTAGCAGAAACAATGGGCTCAAGCCTGTCTAATCTTTTTATTGACAGCGAAAAATATTATGGCGTCGGAACAAATATTAATTCCAATCATTTAAGAAGCAAAAAAGACGGAATGGTAACTGCAGTGGCAAAATTTATAAGAAAAGGAAGGTCGATGCACGTTTCGGAAATTGAAATCCGCGATGAAAAAGACCAGCTTATCAATCATACGACGATGACGAATAATATTATTAATAAATAAGTTTTACAGTCATTATTTAGCTTCTTTTCAAAATGATTTACTTCAAATTTCCATTCAACGAAAAATTGTATTCAACAGATGAAAGTCTTAGTGAGAATTCTGTAAGTTTTTATTCATTTGATGGCTTAAGCAGAATTAATTTTAATGGGAAAATTGTTGAAATATATCCTGAAAAATTTGATCAAATAATAATTTCAAGCGAATCTTTACCTAAAGATAACAATCAATTTATTCCTGAAACCAAAGAAGAATATTTAAAAAATATTGAAAAGGTTATTGATGTTATTAAAGAAAACGAACTTCCAAAACTCGTTTACTCAAGAAGAAAAATTTTCACTGATTTCAATACAATTGATTTAAAAGAAAGCTTCAAAAATCTTTGCAATTCTTATCCAAATGCCTTCCGGTATATTTTCATTAACGGTGAGAATTCCTGGATGGGCGCTTTTTCAGAAGTTTTAGGGAAATTCAATATTGCCACTCACGAATTTGAAACAATGAGTTTGGCCGGAACACTTCCGATTTCAGAAAACTGGTCTGAAAAGGAAATAGAAGAGCAAAAACCCGTTTCAGCTTACATCAGAAATATTCTAAAAAAATACACGGAAAGCATTGATGAATCCGAGACTTATGATCATATTTCCGGAAATATAAAACATTTAAGAACCGATTTTAAAGCAAAAATAAAACCTGAAGATCTTGATAAAATTATTCAGGAATTACATCCCACTCCTGCAGTTTGTGGCATTCCAAAGGATTTTTGCAAGGAAAAAATTAAAAGCATAGAAAAATTTCCACGCGAACTTTATGCGGGCTACATCAAAATTGAAACAGAAGAAATGGTTCAATTTTTCGTGAATCTTCGTTGCTCGAAATTATATCGAAATTCTGTTCATGCGTTTGTAGGTGGTGGAATTACCGCTCAAAGCAATCCCGAAAAAGAATGGAGAGAAACAGAATTGAAGTCTGAAGCTGTTTTGAAAAATCTGGTGGTTTCTTAGTAAAAGATTTACGTTTATTTTGACATTCCGTAGGAAATCCAAGTTTATATCAATAAAAAATCCCTTCCAAAAATGAAAGAGATTTATATAATAATGTAAGATTACAATTACTTCTTAGCTCCGATTTTGCTCCAGGTATTCATTACAAAAACGATGATCAAACCGATTACAGCTGAAGCAATTGAAAATACAAACTTCAGATTATCTTCAGATAAAATATCTGATTGCCAGTCGATAGCGTAAAGATTGATCGCTATAAAAACGATGAACAGTATTAAAAATACTTTATAAAACTTCTGCATAATTCTTAAAAATTAATATAAGTCTGCACCAATTGTGCAAAATTTGCGGTGAATAATTTAATTGAAATCGCCAACAGGATAATTCCGAAAACTTTCTGTAAAATAGCCAATGTAGCATCACCCATTTTCTTCTCCAACCAGGTAGCTGATTTAAGCACCAAATATACAAAAATTGTATTGAGAATGATTCCAAAAATGATATTAATATCATGAAATTCAGCCTTAAGGGATAAAGTTGTCGTTAAAGTTCCGGCTCCTGCTACCAACGGAAAAGCAATAGGAACGATGGAAGCCGACCTGGCTTCTGCAGTCTTATTAATCTCAATTCCTAAAATCATTTCCAAGGCAATAATGAAAATCACGAATGCCCCCGCAATTGCAAAAGAATTTACATCAACTCCGATGAATTTTAGCATTTTATTTCCTACAAAAAGAAAAACAAGCATTATTAAACCTGCTGTGATAGATGCTCTTTCCGCCTCTATCTGTCCAAATTTTTGCTGAAGCCTTACAACAATAGGAATAGACCCAATGATGTCAATCACGGCGAAAAGAACCATAAAACAGGTAATTATCTCTTTTATAGAAAAATCATTAAAAATTTCCATCTCTTTGTAATTAAAAATTTCGCAAAAATATGAAAATAAATTGGTTATTTGCTAATTTGAGAATATAAATTAACAATCTCTTTCAGAAGTGCTTCAATTCCTTCCGTAGATTTTACGGGTGCATATTTCTCAATCTGAATTCTTTGGGAAAGATTTCTGTACTCTTCAGCTGTTGCAGAACCTTTATAATTTTCCAGAAACTTTCTGAAATCTTCTACAGAGCTTTGGAAATACTGATTTCTAACTTCAGAATCCAACTCATCAACAACTTCGAAGAACTTCTGATGATCTCCGTTATCTTTAAGGTTTTCCAAATAACTGAAATAATCATTGATATCAGTTTTCAGCTTTTCGCGGATTTCGTTTTCTGTTTCAGCGATAGAACCTAAAGGTTTTACGGGTACGGTTTCTTTAATTAATTTACGCTTTTTTTGCCAAGTCTTAAATAAGAGATAAACAATAAATAATCCTAACAGAATACCAATATTGATTAAAAGTATATTCCAGTGGAATTTATTTTTCTCCTTTACTTTAAATGAAGTTGTTTTTAAAACAGGTGTATTTACCGTTTCCAAAAAATTATTGGTGTACTCGTTTACTTTTTCTACCGTTGTACGGGATTCCAGAATCTGCTCATGAGAAAAAGCATTTACAGATAAGGTTTGCGGACCAACATCTACATATTCTTTACTCGAAGGATCAAAAAATGCAAATTCTTCCGTTTTTATTGTTATTTCACCCGCTTTTTTCGGAATTATAATGTAATTGGCTAAAATCTCACCTTTCATTCCTGTAAGTCCAACACTAACTTTTGGAGTAATTTTTGGAGCAAATACCTCATAATCCGGAGATGCGGCAATTTTGGGCAGCTCCATATCCTTAAGGTTTCCTTCCCCACTCACTTTTACAATAACATTCATTGGTTTTGTAACCTCTGGCTTTTCTTTTGAAGCATTGTAAACACTTACATTGAAGTTTCCAACAGCATTTTTAAAATATTCGGGAGAGCCCTCCGGAAGCTTTTTGACGTTAATTTTTACCTTATTGGAAACAATCTTATTTTTATTAGAATAGGAATGCACGGATGCCGAAACACCCGGAACTTCAACAAATCCCGCCTCATTAGGAAATACCATGAATACTGCTAAAGTTTGGGATGCCATATTTCCAAGATCGGAAGGATCGATCTCAGACTTTGCAAAACTTACAGGATAAACATTAAGATTTTCCTGCTCAGGAAGGTGTATATTTTTCACCCTTCTGAAGTTATCCATATTCTTAGAATATACCTTCAAAACAGCGATTGTAGGCTGATCCTGATATACTTCTCGATCTTCAATCTCCATATTTAAGTAAACCTCCTTCGATGTATTACTTGCAACAGCTTTCTTTTCTATATCCTTTATAAAAATATCGAAAGGTTCCGTTTTGTAAATTTTATTATTAATGGTTACAAGGAATGAGCCCACTTTTACTTTACCTTTTTGCTTGGGTTCAAGGGCAAGCCTTGTTATAGACTGAGAAATTACGGTATTGGTTGCCGGATCTACATATCCATTGCTTACGGATCCTGTTCCGATAATGTTAAATTTTGAAAAATCCGGTAATCGTAATGGAGTTTGCTGATTATAATCGCCATCCATTTCAAGAACAATGGTAAGGTTGATTACGTCTTTTCCGTTGTAGGTTGCTTTGTCCGGAGTTACAGAAATATTTACCTGTCCGTAAGAAATTACGGAAGTAAAAAGGAGTAATATGTAAATAATTCTGTTTTTCATCACCAATCTTTCTCGTTGCTTTCGGGCATCGAATAAGAATTTTTGTTCAAAATTCTTCTGGCGGTTTCTTTTTCTTTATCGTTTACTTTATCGAGTATCTGATTTTCCAGATCTTTTGGCAATTTACCTTCATTATTTTGGTTCTGGCCGGGATCATTCCCTTGACCTTTTCCCTGATTCTGCTGGCCTTGTCCTTGATCCTGCTTTTGATCTTTAGGATTACCTTTTTGATCATCATTTTGTTGTTGGTCTTTACCACCGCCTCCTTTACCTGAGTTATTCTGCTGGTTTTTCTTTTGTTGTTTTTCTTTTTCTTTCAATTTGGCTATTTCATAATTTTTTCTTGTTGCCTCGCTATATGGATTTTGTTTAAGAGACTGCTTATAAAAATCCGCAGCTTTTTCAGGCTGGTTCATCTGCATATAAGTGTTTCCCAGATTATGAAGGGCTGCCGCCTTATCCGGAAGTGTCTGAGAAAGTTTCTGGGCTTTTTCAAACTCTGCTTTTGCCTCTTCATATTTTTTACTTTTGTACAATGCATTCCCCAAATTATAGTGCGCCGCAAAATCTCTTCCGTTTGCTTTTATGGCTTCCATGTACTTAGAAGAGGCTCCATCATAGTTTTTACCGTTGAATTTTTCATTGCCCTCGTACACAAGAGTTCTGTAGCTTTTTTGTCCAAACAGAAATCCTGAAAACGTAAAAGCAGTTATAAACGATAAAAAAAAGATTTTAGTATTCATTAAGTGCAAAATTATTCCTTTATATGTTAATAAACAGGTCTTTATTTGTTAAAGTTGGGTTAAAGTAATGAAGTGAAGCCAAGACTAAGAATTTGAATTTTATACATTAAAATCTCTTTTAGGATTAAAAATGTAAATTAAGAAAAATAAAAATATAGAAACAGCCAGAAAATATTGATAATAATGATTAGCATTCTGTGATTTCACCAACGTTTCAGAAGTTCCTGTTTTTCTGTTTAAAGCATCAATAATTCTATCAGGAGCTTCATTAATATTATTTCCATCAATATATGATCCATCCGTAGATTGAGCCATCTTTTTCAAAGCTTCGGTTTGTCTTTTTGAAATAACGGTTTGCCCGTTCATATCCATTTTATACCCCATCAATTGTCCGAAAACATATTCCGGAACCGGAGCTCCTTCATCTGTTCCTATGCCCACGGAAGTTACCATAATCCCCTCTCTCTTAGCAAGTTTTATAGCTGCATCGTCATTTCCCTCATTATCTTCACCGTCACTCAGCAATACAACTTTTCGTGCATCTTTACTTATATTTTTAAACTTTTCAGTAGCACTTTTCATTCCATTTAAAAAATCTGTCCCTTGAATTTGCATCGAATTGGTTTCAATACCACTGAGATAGTTTTCCGCAGAATTGTAGTCTGTTGTCAAAGGCATAATTGACGTTGCCTGTCCTGCAAAAATCACGATTCCAACTTTATCACTTTTCATTTTCTGCATCGTCTGAATCATCAGATTTTTTGCTTCTGTCAAACGGCTTGGATCAATATCTTCTGCATTCATGGAATTCGAAACATCCAACATGAAAATGACATTATTTAACCTTTGATTTGATTTAATTTCTTCCGAACCACTTAATAAATCAATAATTGAAAAAATTAAAAATAATGTAGCTATTAAATATAATGCCGGAAAGAATTTCGTAAAACCCGATCTTTTTTCAAATAAATGCTCGTGAAACTGACTGTCTGCAAAAATTTCTCTTTTCTTTTTTTTCCATTTTAAATATCGGACCAAAAAGAAGGCTAACAGCGGCAAAAGCAACAGCAACAACAAATACCAATAATTCCCTAGATACCAATCCATTAACTTAAAATTTTATACAATACCCATCTCAGCAAAGCATCCAAAAACAGCATTCCCAAAGCAATCCAAAGGAAAATTTTAAAATATTCCTGATAATTATACAATTTGGAAACTTTTACATCAGATTTCTCTAATTGGTTAATTTCATCATATACTTCCTCCAAACTACTGTTGGAGGTTGCTCTGAAGTATGTTCCACCTGTCATTTGGGCCACTTCTTTCAGAACCGGCTCATCAATTTTCACTTCAGCTTCCGTGAAAACCAGATCCCCGAAAATATCTGTCTGAGTAGGCATCAAAGCATATCCATTGGTTCCGATTCCGATAGAATATACTTTAATATTATTATTTTTTGCCAATTCTGCAGCAATCGCAGGAGGCATCGCATTTTCAATTGTATTCACACCATCCGTCATCAAAATGATGATTTTGCTCTTCGCCTTACTGTTTTTCAGATGGTTCACCGCAACGGAAAGTCCTTCTCCGATAGCCGTTCCCGGTTGTAATTCTAAAGGATTCAAATTTTGTAATTCATCGATAACTACCTGATGATCAGATGTCACAGGAACTTTCGTAAAAGCTTCCCCGGAATAAGTCACCAAACCTATCCTGTCATTTGGTCTTTTTTCAACGAATTTTATGGCGATATCTTTTAAGGCTGTTAAACGGTCCGGCGTAAGATCTTTTGCCAACATACTCAAAGAAACATCGACAGAAAGCATGATGTCAATCCCTTTTGTATCGTCTCGGTCTTGGGAAACGGTAAAGGTTCTCGGCCTTGCCATCGCAATAATCAACGCTGAAAGAATGATGTATTTTGAAATTTTCAACAAAAACATCACAGCTTGAATTCCACCGCTGTCGCCCATGTTCTTAACGGTCGGGACTTTGATTCCTTTCCTTTTCTGCCTGCTTACATCCCTGAACAAAAGAGGGATAAACAGCAGAAAAAGGGCTAAAAACCACGGACTATACAACTCAAAATTAAACATCCTTTCTCAAGTTTTCAAATTCCAAATCTTTTGATGATCTTTTCACAAAGTCTTTGATGTCTGCAAAATCTTTTTCCATAGTCTGCTGATCAGGGAAAGTTTTGGCGAATTTCACCAGATCACCTCTCAAAAATACATCTTCCACCACTCTTTCATTTTCCTGAGAAATGGTATTATTTTTCTTTATTAAATCAATCAAATCGTCTGTCAACAATACATCTGCTGGCAAGCGATATTGTTTTGTGATAAATTTTCGTGAAATATCAATTAATTCAACATAAAATGAACGGTAATTCCCACTTTCCACATATTTTTTCTTTTTAAGAGAATCCAGTTCTTTCAATGTCTGATTCGTTGCAACGACAGGTGAATCTTTCGGTTTCCTACCCCATTTTACAAATATTATAATTGCAATAATTAAAGCTATCAGAGCAATCGCAGCCAAAACATACCATTTATAAAGTTCCCAATAATCCTTCACATCAAGCTTGACATCTTTATTATTCATAATGTCATTGATTTGATCGGTTTTCTGGGCCGTATTGATTACATCAATTTCGTAAGGAATTGTTTTTAAAACCCTTTGCCCTACCCTGAATTCAAGCTCTGGAATAGTGAATTTTCCTTCCTCAAAAACGGCAAATTCAATTCTTCGATAATAAACATCCTGAGTTTGTGCGATACTGTCTTTTACTTCCTCAAAATGAAAAGGCAGCAGTTCGTTTTCGGGAGCCGCGGAAACTTTTTCGTTGTGAAGATTATTGATTGTCACAACAATATGGTTCACTTCTCCCAAAGCAATGGTTTTCTTCTCAACACTGGAAGAAAGGATCTGTGAAAAAGCGTTTGCACAGAGTAAAAAACAAAATATAAATAGTAGTTTTTTCAATTTTAATTAATCATTCAAAGGTTTAAAGTTCAAAATTTAAAGTTGTCATTAATTTCTAACCTCTAATATTTAACTTCTTAATTTATTTCTTCTGAAAATAATTATACAACAATTTCGAATAATCCGAACCTGTATTAATATTCATAAAGCTCGCCGAACTGTTGGCAAAATCCTCTTCCAAAGCTCTTAATTTCTGTTTCTGGGCTTCTGCAAAAGTATATCTCCATCTTGCGCTGGAAGTGTTTGCCCAAACTTGTTTCCCGGTTTCCGCATCATATAATAAAGTATACCCAACATCAGGAATTTCATTATCTTTTTCATCGAAAATTCTCATTCCCAGCAACTGATGTTTTTTAGAAGCCACCCTCAGCATTTTAGAATCATATTCATCTTCAAAATCTGAGAATAGAAAAACCAACGATTTCCTTTTAAAAATCCCCATCATATATTCCATTGCTTTATCGATTTTGGATTCTGCGGGAACGTAATCTGCCGTCAAAATATTACTGATAATCGAAAGAATATGCTTTCTCCCTTTTTGTGGCGGAATTACTTTATACACTTTATCAGCAAACAAAATCAACCCCACTTTATCATTATTTCCCGCTGCTGAAAACCCCAAACTTGCGGCAATTTCTGCGACATATTCTCTCTTTAACTGGGTCTTTGTTCCGTAATCCATTGAAGCGGAAATATCCACCACCAACATCATTGTCAATTCCCTTTCCTCTTCCATTACCTTTACAAAAGGCTCACGGAAACGTGCGGTCTTATTCCAGTCGATTCTTCGGATTTCATCTCCAAACTGGTAAGGCCGAACCTCCGAAAAGGTCATTCCCTGCCCTTTAAAAGCACTGTGATATTGTCCCATCAAAGTAGCTTCCGTCTTCTTTCGGGTACGGATTTCTATTTGCTTGACTTTTTTTACAATATCTTTTATTTTCATTTAGGCAACAGGTTTTAGATTACAGTTTGCAGAAAACTCATAACTCATAATTCATAACTTAAAACTCTATAGATACATTAAACCATTCATCATCAAATTTCGGACTGTATTTTTTGTAGAAATTAATGGCCGGTTCGTTCCAGTTTAATACCTGAAGAACCATTCCGCTGTATTGGTTTGATTTTCCGTATTCCAATGTTGCATCAAACAGTTTTTTCCCGATTTGCTTTCCTCTTAAATTTTCCGTCACCACCAAATCTTCCAGATACAATCTTCTTCCTTTCCATGTTGAATATCTGTCGTAATACAAAGAAATTCCAACAATTTTCCCTTCAAATTCAGCAACAAAAGCTCCCCAGACAGGTGATTTTCCAAAACCATCTTCAATAAATTGTTCTAAAGTTAACGTAACTTCATGCAACGCTTTTTCATAATCGGCCAATTCTTTGATTAATTCCAGCATTGGAGCACAATCTTCCTGAATTGCTTTTCTAATTACAACTTCATTCATTACGGAGCCTGAATTTTGGCTAAAATTCTATTGATGATTTCTTCTGATGAAATTTCTTCCGCTTCTGCCTCGAAAGTTAACCCAATTCTGTGTCTCAATACATCTTTTGCTAAAGATTTTACATCTTCAGGAATTACAAAAGCTCTTCCTCTCAGGAATGCGTAAGCTCTGGATGCAATGGCAAGGTTGATGGAAGCTCTCGGAGAAGCTCCGAAACTGATATAATTTTTAAGTTCCGAAAGACCGTATTTTTCAGGATAACGGGTTGCAAAAACCATATCCAGAATATATTTTTCGATCTTTTCGTCAAGGTAAATCTGATTGATTAATTCTTTTGCTTCAACAATATCCTGCAAAGAAATTACAGGCTTAATGACAGGCTGGTGTGAAGTGGAAACCATTCTCATCACCGTTCTTTCATCCTCAAAATCAGGATAATCGATCGTGCATTTTAGCATAAAACGGTCGCTTTGGGCTTCCGGTAAGAGGTAAGTTCCTTCCTGATCGATCGGGTTTTGCGTTGCCAATACAAGAAACGGTTTTGGAAGCTTCATGGTCTCATCGCCGATGGTCACCTGCTTTTCCTGCATTACTTCCAATAAAGCCGACTGCACTTTCGCCGGTGCACGGTTGATCTCATCCGCAAGCACGAAATTTGCGAAAACAGGGCCTTTTTTTATTGAAAAATCATTGTCTTTAATATTGAAAATCATCGTTCCCACAACATCTGCGGGAAGCAAATCCGGGGTAAACTGGATTCTTGAAAAGTCGCCATGAACAGCTTCCGCCAACGTTTTAATCGCCAACGTTTTTGCCAATCCGGGAACACCTTCCAAAAGAACATGCCCATTTCCCAAAAGCCCTACCAGAAGGCGATCTATCATATATTGCTGACCGATGATAACTTTGTTGATTTCCTGTCTCAGAAGATCAAATAAGTAATTTTTTTCCTTTACTTTTTCCGTCAACTGACGAATATCCTCCGCTTGATATGTATCTGACATAGTCT
>Ga0307412_10001197_pt1 | contig 14773 bp, 12 predicted proteins | sample DK1Cmetagenome_3_FD_203823 | JGI IMG/M metagenome (GOLD analysis project Ga0307412, IMG submission 203823) | Maize rhizosphere microbial communities from greenhouse at UC Davis, California, United States - DK15-C-1 | ecosystem: Host-associated > Plants > Roots > Rhizosphere > Soil | place: USA...
CGCCGACCTGAAGGTCGGCTTCATCACCTCGCTGTCGGGGCCGGTTTCGTCGCTCGGCATCCCGTACGCGAAGGGCATGCAGGCCGCGCTCGCCTACAAGGGCGAGGTCGCCGGCCGCAAGATCACGATGGTGCAGCTCGACGACGCGTCCGACCCGTCGACCGCGGCGCGCAACGCGCGCAAGCTGATCGACGAGGACAAGGTCGACGTGATCATCGGCACCGCCGGCTCGCCCGGTGCGCTGGCGATCGCCGCGGTCGCGCGCGAGACGAAGACGCCGCTGATCTCGATCGCGAACGCGAACCTGCCCGGCGAGGAAGGCGCCTGGATGGTCACGATCCCGCAGCCGGCGCCGCTGATGATCGCGGCGGTCGTCGAGCACATGAAGAAGAGCGGCATCAGGACGGTCGGCTACATCGGCTTCTCCGACGCCTGGGGCGACCTCGTCTACGACTCGCTGATGAAGGCCGCCGAGCCGGCCGGCATCAAGGTACTGACCAACGAGCGCTATGCGCGCAGCGACCAGTCGGTGACCGGGCAGGCGCTGAAAGTCGTCGCCGCGCGCCCCGACGCGGTGATCACCGGCGGCTCCGGCACGCCGGGGGCGCTGCCGTACCTCGCGCTCGCCGAGCGCGGCTACAAGGGCCCGATCTTCGGCACCCATGCGCTGATCAACCCCGACTTCGTGCGCGTCGGCGGGCCGGCGGTCGACGGCCTGCTCGCGCCGACCGGGCCGGTCATCGTCGCCGAGCAGCTGCCTGCCACGAACCCGATCCGCAAGGTCTCGATGGACTTCCGCGACGCCTACCAGAAGGTCAACGGCGCGCCGCCGACCGATGCGTTCTCGGCCTATTCGTTCGACGCCTGGCTGATCTTCGCCGACGCCGCGCAGCGCGCGATCGCCGCGAAGAACGAACCCGGGACGCCGCAGTTCCGCGTCGCGCTCCGCGATGCGATCGTGACGACGAAGGAGCTCGTCGGCACGCACGGCGTCTACAACTTCCGGCCCGACAACCGCTACGGCGCCGACGAGCGCGCGCGCGTCGTCGTCAAGCTCGACAAGGGCCAGTGGAAGCTGGTGCAGTGACCGGTTTCGCCGTGCCGGCGGCGCACGGCGTGGCGGGCGCGACACGCTTCGCGATCGACGCGCTGGTCGAGGACGACCGCGTGCACCGCGATCTCTACCTCAGCGAGGAACTCTTCGCCCTCGAGCAGCAGCACTTCTTCGCGACCACCTGGAGCTACCTCGGCCACACGAGCCAGGTGCCGTCCTCCGGCGACTACCTGACGGTCGAGATCGCCGGCCGGCCGCTCGTGATGGTGCGCCAACCCGACGGCGCGATCCGCGTGCTGTTCAACCGGTGCGCACACAAGGGCACGCGCCTCGTCAGCGAGGCGAGCGGGAATGTGGGGCGCCACTTCCGCTGCCCGTATCACGCCTGGACCTATCGGCTCGACGGCGCGCCGATGGGCATGCCGCTGAAGGCCGGCTACGACGGCACGCAGCTCGCGACGTGCGAATCGGGCCGCGGCATGATCGCGCTGCGCCACGTCGCCGTGTACCGCGACTTCGTGTTCGTCAAGCTCGCGGATGCCGGCCCGTCGTTCGACGACTACTTCGGCGACGTGCTGCGCGCGATCGACAACATGGTCGACCGCTCGCCGGAAGGCCGCCTCGCGATCGACGGTGGCGTGCTGCGCAACGTGATCCGCTGCAACTGGAAGATCTACCTCGAGAACATCAACGACACGGTGCACCCGATGTCGACCCACCAGTCGGCGGTCGACGCGGCGCACGGTCTCTGGAAAGACCAGCCGGCGGATGCGCCGAAGCCGATGGCGATGGAGCAGATCCTGCCGTTCGGCGCCGGCTACGACTTCTTCGACCGCATGGGCGGGCGGGCGTACCCGAACGGCCACAGCGTGCTCGGCATCCACTTCAGCATCCACTCGGGCTATGCGCAGCTGCCCGACTACGAAGCCGCGATGCGCGCCGCGCACGGCGCCGAGCGCGCCGCCGAGATCCTGCAGCGCTCGCCGCAGAACGCGGTGCTGTACCCGAGCCTCGCGGTGAAGGGCTCGCCGCAATCGATCCGCGTGATCCGGCCGCTCGCCGCCGACCGCACGCTGGTCGAAGCGTGGAGCTTGCGCGTCGCCGGCGCGCCCGACGTGTTGTTCGAGCGCACGCAGACCTACAACCGCCTGGTCTTCTCACCGATGTCGGTGGTCGCGCACGACGACGTGCACCTGTTCGAGAGCATCCAGCGCGGTCTGCGCGCCGACGGCAACCCGTGGGTCAGCCTGCACCGCGACTTCGATCGCAGCGAGCTCGAAGGCGGCACGCTCGAGACCAACGGCACCAGCGAGCTGCTGATGCGCAACCAGTACCGAGCCTGGGCGAAGGCGATGCGCGACGGGATGGAGGGTCGATGAGTCCGGCCGCCGGCACCTCGACCGTCCAAACCGCGACGACCACGCGCGCACCATCGGGCGAGGTCGGCTCGACTCGAGCCGCGCCGGTCGATGCAGCGCTCGAACGCACGCTCGCCGACGTCGTCGCGACAGAGGCCGCGCTGCTCGACGCCGGCCGCTTCGGCGACTGGCTGGCGCTCTTCACCGATGACGGCCGTTACTGGGTACCGCTGCAAGGCGCCGCGCAGGTCGACCCGATCGGCCACAACTCGCTGGCCTACGAAGACCGCATGCTGCTGACCCTGCGCGTCGAGCGCCTGAAGAATCCGCGCGCGCATTCGCAGCAGCCGCGCAGCAGGTGCCAGCATGTGCTGCAGCGGTCGATGCGCGTCGATGCGTCCGATGGCGACGACCGCGCGCACGAGCTGCGGACGCCGTTCCTCTATGTCGAATCGCGGGACGGTGAGCAGGTCCTCCTCACAGGCCTCTATCGGCACTGGCTGGTGAACGTCGAAGGCGCCTGGAAGATTCGGCTGAAGCGTGTCGACCTGCTGGATGCGGATCGGCCGCTGCCGGCGATCCAACTGTTCATCTGATGCCAGGCGGCGCGATGTCTCCGCACCAGCGTCCACACGACTTGGCGAAGCGCCGTCTGTCACGTACGGTTCGAGCGACCACTCGCCACCGCCTTTTGAAGCTTGACCGGCCATGACCACGCCGCTGCACGAGCGCCTCCGGTTCGACACCGAATCCGGTTCCGTCTTCGATGCGACCCGCCGCTACGTCCTGTTGCGGACCGACGTGCTGATGGGCTTGTTCGACGAGCTGGCCGAACCCGCGAAGAACGAGGCGTTGCGCGCGTTCGGCCGCTCGGTCGCCCACCACGGCGCCGACAGCGTGCGGGCGTACATCGAGTCGAGCGGCACCGATGCGCTCGGCCAGACGATGCAGGACGTCGCTGCTTCGCTCGGGTGGGGCCGCTGGCAGTTGAGCAGCCTGCCCGACGAGGACCTGCCCTCGCTGCGCCTGGCCGTCGAGAACAGCCCGTTCGCGGCCGCCGACGCGCCGTCGACCCAGCCGGCCTGCCACGCGATCGCCGGGATGCTCGAGGCGATCGGCTCGGCGCTGTGGAAACGGCCGGCGATCGCCCATGAAACACGCTGCCGCGCGCAGCACGGCGACGGTGCCTGCCGCTTCGTCGCGATGCCGGCCGGCGTCGCGATGCCGCCGTCCTCGTTCCCTTCCCAGTCCCCCTGAATCCGGCCGACCTTCGGCACTCTCATCACCAGGAGACCCGTGACATGAAGACCTTCATTCGATGCGCGACCGCAGCGGCCCTCGCAGCCGCGTTCACCGTCAGCGCCTGGGCGGTCGACCTGAAGGTCGGCCTCAGCGTCTCGCTGTCGGGCCCGAACTCGTCGCTCGGCATTCCGTACTCGAAGGGCATGCAGGCCGCGCTCGCCTACAAGGGCGAGGTCAACGGCCGCAAGGTGCAGCTCGTCGTCCTCGACGACGGCTCCGATCCGACCGCGGCCGGCCGCAATGCGCGCAAGCTGATCGAGGAGGAGAAGTGCGACGTGATCATGGGCACGTCGGGCGTGCCGGCGGCGCTCGCCATGGCGCAGGTCGCGAAGGAGACGCGCACGCCGATGATCGGCCTGACGCCGATCTCGCTCGACGCGGCGACCAACCCGTGGGTCTTCACGGTCGCGCAGCCGACCCAGCTGATGGTCGACGCGGTGGTCGACCGGATGAAGCAGAACGGCGTCAAGACGGTCGGCTACATCGGCTTCTCCGATGCGTGGGGCGATCTGGTCTACGACGCGCTGACGAAGGCGGCGCCGGGCGCCGGCATCCAGGTCGTCAGCAACGAGCGCTATGCGCGTGCCGACCAGTCGGTGACCGGCCAGGTTCTGAAGATCGTCGCGCTGCGCCCCGACGCGGTGATGACCGGCGGCGCCGGCACGCCGGGCGCGCTGCCGTTCCTCGCGCTCAGCGAGCGCGGCTTCAAGGGCGGCGTGTACGGCCAGCACGGGCTGATCAACCCCGACTTCATCCGCGTCGCCGGCCCGGCCGGGCAGAACGCGCTGATGCCGACCGGCCCGGTGATCGTCGCCGAGCAGCTGCCGAACGACTACCCGACGAAGAAGATCGCGCTCGACTTCCGCAACGCGTTCCAGAAGGTCAACGGCGCGCCGACGACCGATGCGTTCTCGGCCTACTCGTTCGACGGCTGGCTCGTCTTCCTCGACGCCGCGGCGCGCGCGAAGGGCGAGCCCGGCACGCCCGAATTCCGGGTCGCGCTGCGCGACGCGATCGCGACCACGAAGGAGGTCGTCGGCACGCACGGCGTCTACAACTTCAAGGCGGGCAACATCTACGGCGTCGACAACCGCGCCCGCGTGATCGTCAAGCTCGACAGCGGGCAGTGGAAGCTGGCGCAGTAGTCGGGTTCTGAGCGATCGCGGCATGACGGCCGACATCGCACTTATTCTGGCGATGGACGGCCTCGCGAACGGGGCCATCTACCTGCTCGCGGGTCTCGGGCTGGTGCTGGTGTTCTCGGTCACGCGGGTCGTCTTCGTGCCGTTCGGCGACGTCGCCGCGTTCGCGGCGCTGTCCCTGGCCGCGTTCGAGACCGGCCGCACGCCGGCGACGATCGGCCTCGTCGCGACGCTCGCGGTGCTCGCGACCGCCACCGAGCTCGCGTCGCTGGCGCGGCGCGGCGAAACGGCGCGCATCCCGCGTGCACTCGCCGCGTGGGGCCTGTTACCCGCCGTGCCATGCCTGATCGCCTGGGCCTGCGCGCGGCCGGGTGTGCCGGGCGCGCTGCAGGTCGCCGCGTCGGTGCTGCTCGTCGTGCCGATCGCGCCGCTGCTCGCCCGGGTCGTGTTCCAGCCGATCGCCGACGCGTCGGTGCTGGTCCTGCTGATCGTCTCGCTCGCGCTGCACTTCCTGCTCTCGGGGCTCGGGCTGCTGTTCTTCGGGCCCGAAGGCTCGCGCACGAAGCCGCTCGCCGGCGGCTCGCTGCAGCTCGTCGAGGGCTTCTCGATGTCCGGACAGACGGTGCTGATGATCGCGTCGGCGATCGTGCTGAGCGCCCTCTTCTTCCTCGTCTTCGAGCGCACGATCGCCGGCAAGGCGCTGCGCGCGACCGCGGTGAACCGGATCGGCGCACGGCTGGTCGGCATCCGCCCGGCGCGCACCGCGCTGCTCGCGTACGCCTGCGCGTCGCTGCTCGCTGGCCTGATCGGCGTGCTGATCGCGCCGGTCACGACGATGTACTACGACTCCGGCTTCATCATCGGTCTGAAGGCGTTCGTCGCCGCGATCATCGGCGGGCTGGTCAGCTACCCGGCCACCGCAGCCGGCGCGCTCGCGGTCGGGCTGGTCGAGAGCTTCGCGTCGTTCTGGAGCGGCGCGCTCAAGGACGTGATCGTCTTCAGCCTGCTGATCCCGGTGCTGATGCTGCGCTCGTTCCTGAGCGCGCACGGCGACGAGGACGAAGAGGAGATCGACGCATGAGCCCGCGCCCCCCTGCTCGGCACCGGATCGCGCTCATCGTCGTCTCCGTGGCCGCGCTCGCCGCTGCGCCGCTCTTCACCGGCAGCTTCACCGTCTCGCTGCTCAACGACATCGGCATCGGCGCGCTCGTCGCGCTCGGCCTCGTGCTGCTGACCGGCGTCGGCGGCGCGACCTCGTTCGGCCAGGCCGCGTTCGTCGGCATTGCCGCGTATGCGACCGCCTGGCTGACGACCGCGCAGGGCCTCTCGCCATGGCTCGGCCTCGGGTTCGCGTTGCTGCTGACCGGGCTCTCTGCCCTGCTGATCGGCCTCTTGACCTTGCGCCTCGGCGGCCACTTCCTGCCGCTCAGCACGATCGCGTGGGGGCTCTCGATCGCGCTGCTGTTCGGCAACGTCGACGCGCTCGGGCGCCACACCGGGCTCTCCAACATCCCGCCCTTGCGCCTCGGCCCGTGGTCGCTGGCCGACCCGCGCGCGATCTACTACCTGATCTGGGCGATGGTCGGCCTGGCCTGCCTGTTCGCGCACAACCTCTTGCAGTCGCGCCCCGGCCGCGCGATCCGCAGCCTGCGCGGCGGTGCGACCCTGCTCGGCAGCGTCGGCGCCGACGCCTACCGCGTGCGGCTCACCCTGTTCGTGATCGCCGCGCTGCTCGCCGGCCTCGCCGGCTGGCTCTATGCGCACAAGAACCGCTTCGTCAGCCCGTCGCCGTTCGACGTGCGCGCGAGCATCGAGTACCTGCTGATGGCGGTCGCCGGCGGCCTCGGCCAGCTCGCCGGCGCCATCGTCGGCGCGGCCCTCGTGCTGCTGCTGAAGAACGGCCTGCAGGACGTGCTGCCGCTGCTCTCGCAGCGCGCGACGCAACTCGAGGCGGTGGCGTTCGCGATCCTCTTCATCCTGCTGCTGCATTTCGCGCGCGGCGGGCTCGCGGGATTCGTCGTGCGCAAGTTCCGGGAACGCGGCTCGGCTTCACGACCCTCGGATGGGGCCGTCCCTGCGTCGACGCCGCCGCCCACGGTTGCCGGCGCGACCGCGCTGCCGCGCCGCGAGCTGCCGGCGCGCGGCACGCGCATCCTGTCGGTGAGCCACGCGACGAAGCGCTTCGGCGGCCTGGTCGCGGTCAACGACGTGAGCTTCGACGTCGACGCCGGGGAGATCGTCGGCCTGATCGGCCCGAACGGCGCCGGCAAGACGACGATGTTCAACCTCTTGACCTGCACGCTGCCGATGACCTCGGGCAGTGCGACCTTCCTGGGGCGCGACATCGGCCGCGCGACCCAGCGCGCGGTCGCGCGGCTCGGCCTGGCGCGCACGTTCCAGCACGTCAAGCTGCGCCCGCAGATGAGCCTGCTCGACAACGTCGCGCTCGGCGCGCACGCGCGCACGCGTGCGGGCGTGCTGCAGGCGGGCCTCCGCCTCGACCGTGCCGAAGAGCGCGCGATCCTCGCCGAAGCGTGGCGCCAACTCGACCGCATCGGCCTCGCCGACCGCGCCGACGACCTCGCCGGCAGCCTGCCGCTCGGCACCCAGCGCATCCTGGAGATCGCCCGCGCCCTCGCTGTCGACCCGGTGCTGCTGGTCCTCGACGAACCCGCGGCGGGCTTGCGCCGGCGCGAGAAGCAGGCATTGGCTGCGCTGCTGCGTCGGCTGCGCGACGAAGGGGTGACGATCCTGATCGTCGAGCACGACATGGACTTCGTGATGAAGCTGGTCGACCGGCTGGTCGTGATGAACTTCGGGCAGAAGTTGCTGGAGGGTGTGCCCTCCGCGGTGAGGGCGGATGAACGGGTTCAGGCCGCTTACCTCGGGAGCGTCACGTGACGGCTTCCCGCGTTTCATCGCGGTGGGCCGACCGCCGGTTGCGGATGGATGAGCCGGCGCGGCTCGGACGTTGCCGGGTCCCGGCCCGGCGGCCGGGTAACTTTCATTTGCTGGCACAAATGAAAGTCACCAAAGCAAAGTGCCTCAACACACATCTGGCCAAACATCTGTGGGGTAAGAGCTCCCGATTTACGACGACCGCGCGAGCTGAACCTCTTCCTCTCGGCGTGGGCTCGCCGCTGCGCGGCCTCGTATTTCTGGCGGTTCGAATTTGCTCCGCTCGACGTCGAGGACTCTTGGTACGAGGACGCTTGCACGCCGCGCCTCTGGATGCAGCGGCTCCTTCGCCTCGGGCTGCTCCTCAAGCACGAGGTAGCCCGGCGCGCCTCAGACTCAAACCGAGGCAGCACATCAAGGGCGACTTCCGGCCTATGAAGTCGCGAAGCGACGAAGGGTCCAGGAGGAACGGGACCGATGACCGCGGTGCCCCAAAAAAGGCCTCAGGTCTGCAGCCAAGCGCTCTGCACAAATGTGTATTTCAGGCCGTTTGCTTTGGTGACTTTCATTTGGGCCAGCAAATGAAAGTTACCCGGCCGCCGGGCCGGGACCCGGCTACTGTGGGCGTCAGCCGTCAATGAGCAACACGCCGATGCTCGAAATCGAGGATCTGCACGTCTCCTACGGCCAGGTAGAAGCCGTCCGCGGCATCTCCATCGAGCTGGCCCAAAGCCAGATCGTCTCCGTCATCGGCCCGAACGGCGCCGGCAAGACGACGCTGCTCGCCGCCGTCATGGGCCTGCTCCCCTCCAAGGGCACGATCCGCTTCGAAGACGAAGACCTGACAGGCCTCGACGTCGAAGCGCGCGTCGAGCGCGGCCTGACGCTCGTGCCCGAAAAGCGCGAGCTGTTCGGCGACCTTTCGGTGCTCGACAACCTGCGCCTCGGCGCCTATGCGCGGCGCCTGCGCGGCGGTGCGCTGCAGCGCAGGCTCGATGCGGTCTGCGCGCGCTTTCCGCGTCTCGCCGAGCGGCGTGCGCAGCGCGCCAGCACGCTGTCCGGCGGCGAGCGCCAGATGCTCGCGCTCGGCCGGGCGTTGATGTCGGAGCCGCGCCTGCTGATGCTCGACGAGCCGAGCCTCGGCCTCGCGCCGCTGATCGTGCGCGACATCCTCGCGATCGTCCGCACCTTGCGCGACGACGGCGTCTCGATCCTGCTGGTCGAGCAGAACGCGCGCGCTGCGCTGGAGACCTCCGACCACGGCTATGTGCTCGAGACCGGCGAGATCGCGTTCGCCGGCGCGTCCGACCAGCTTGCCGGCGACCCGCGCGTGCAGGCGACGTACCTCGGCGGCGGAACGGACGACGACGATGACGAACGCTGATCGCCGTACCGGCGACGCCGCCGAGCTCGACGCGCTCCCGCTCTCCGAGCGCACGCTGCCGGCGCTGCTCCAGCGCCAGGCCGAACGTTTCGGCGACCGACCCGCGCTGACCCTCGCCGGCGCCGAGTGGCGCCACGCCGATGCCGCCGTCGAGGCCGCGCGGGTCGGCGCCGCGTTTCGGACGGCCGGCATCCGCCGCGGCGACCGCGTCGCGCTGATGGCCGGCAACCGCGTCGAGAGCCTCTCGGTCTTCCTCGGCTGCGGCTGGATCGGCGCAATCTCGGTGCCGATCAACACCGCATCGATGGGGCCGCAGATCGCGTACTTCCTCGCCGACAGCGGCGCGCGCCTGCTGGTGATCGATGCCGCGTTCGCCGAGCGGCTGCAGACGGCCGATCTGTCGGCGAGCGCGCTCGAGGCGATCTGGGTGATCGGCGATGCGGAGGCTGTCGACGCCGCCGCCGTCATCACCGACGCTGTCGAGCTGCCACGGTCCGCGGAACCGAGCGTCGTGCGCATCGAGCCTTTTCCGCACACCCCCGACACGGTCGACGCCGAGCGCATCGCCCCCGGGGACACGCTTGCGATCCTCTACACCTCCGGCACCACCGGCCCCGCGAAGGGCGTGCTGTGCCCGCATGCGCAGTACCACGCATGGGGCGCGAACAGCGCGCGCATCCTCGGCGTGCGCGGCGACGACGTGCTCTGCACGACCCTGCCGCTGTTCCACATCAACGCGCTGAACACCTACGCGCAGGCCGCGCTGAGCGGCGCGCATGCGGTCGTGCTCGAGCGCTTCTCGGCCTCCGGCTACTGGCCGGCGGTCGCAACGAACCGCGCCAGCGTGATCTACCTGCTCGGCGCGATGGTGCCGATGCTCCTTGCCCAGCCGGAGAGCGAGGCCGAGCGGGCGCATCGCGTGCGCACCGGCCTCGGGCCGGGCGTGCCCGGCGCCGCCGCCGAGGCGTTCGAGCGCCGCACCGGCGTGCGCCTGATCGAAGGCTACGGCTCGACCGAGACCAACTTCGTGATCGCGACAGCCGCCGATCCGTCACGGCGCGGCACGATGGGTTGGCTGCAGCCCGGCTTCGACGCGCGCGTCGTCGATGCCGACGATGCCGAGCTGCCGGCGGGCGTCGCCGGCGAGCTGGTGCTGCGCGCCGATGCGCCGTTCGCGTTCGCGACCGGCTACTTCCACAAGGCCGAGCAGACGGTCGAGGCCTGGCGCAACCTCTGGTTCCACACCGGCGATCGCGTCGTCTGCGAAGCGGACGGCGCGTTCCGCTTCATCGACCGCATCAAGGACGCCATCCGGCGGCGCGGCGAGAACATCTCGTCGTACGAGGTCGAGCAGGTGCTGCTGAGCCATCCCGCGGTGGCCGAGGCCGCGGTGTTCCCCGTCCGCTCCGAGCTTGCCGAAGACGAGGTGATGGCGACGCTGATCGCGCGCCCGGCTCAGCGCATCGACCCGGCCGAGATCGCGCGCCACTGCGAGCCGCGCCTGCCGCGCTTCGCGATCCCGCGCTACATCGACGTCGTCGACGAGCTGCCGCGAACCGGCAACGGCAAGGTGCAGAAGTTCCGGTTGCGCGAGCGTGGCGTCGGGGCGGGCACGTGGGATCGCGGGACCGGCGCGCCGGCCGCGCTCCGTCCCAGCGCGGCCGGCGGTCCGAACGAGGACGCGCAACCATGACCCTTCCCGCTGCATCGACCCCGCTGCGCTTCTCGCTCGCCGGCCGCAGCGCGTTCGTGACCGGCGCCGCGCGCGGCCTCGGCCTCGCGACCGCCCAGGGCCTCGCGGAAGCCGGCGCGCGCCTGGCGCTCTGCGACGTGAGCGCAGAGCTCGATGCGGCGGTGGAGTCCTTGCGCAACGCCGGTCACGACGCCGCCGGCTGGCACGCCGACGTCCGCGACGAGGCCGCGCTGCGCGCCGCGTTCGACGCCGCGGTGCAGCGCTTCGGCGCCGTCGACGCGATGGTCAACAACGCGGCGCTGACGCCGACCGGCTTGCTGTGGGACGTCGCCGCGGCCGAGTGGGACGACGTGCTCGCGGTCAACCTGCGCGGCACCTTCTTCGGCTGCCGCATCGCCGGCCTGCACATGCGTGCGCGCGGCCGTGGCCGCATCGTCAACCTCGCGTCGATCGCCGGCCAGCTGCCCAGCGCGGCGACCGCCGTCCACTACGCTGCGTCGAAGGCCGGCATCGGCGCGGTGACGCGCGCGTTCGCGGCCGAGCTCGCGCCGCACGGCGTCACCGTCAACGCCGTCGCACCGGCCGCGATCGAGAGCCCGCAGCTCGCCGCGCTCGACGCCGGCCGGCGCGAGCGGATCGCCGCGTCGATCCCGCTCGGCCGCTTCGGCACCGGGGCCGAGGTCGCGGCCGCCGTGGTCTACCTCGTCTCGGACGCCGCCGCCTTCACGACCGGCACGACGCTCGACCTGAACGGCGGGCGGCTGATGCGATGAACCGATCGCGGTCAGTGAGAGCGCCGCTGCGCATCTTGCAGTCGAACCGGCCGTGCACTAAACTGCTTTAGAACTAAACTATTCAGACGTGAGCCTCATCGTGCCGTCCGACCTCGCTCGAACCCCCGCGCCGCGCACCGCCGGCCGACGCGCGCGATGAAGATCGTCTGCATCGGCGGCGGCCCGTCGGGGCTCTACTTCGCGCTGCTGATGAAGCAGCAGGACCCGGCGCACGACATCGTCGTGGTCGAGCGCAACCGGCCGTACGACACCTTCGGCTGGGGCGTCGTCTTCTCGGACCAGACGCTCGGCAACCTGCAGGCCGCCGATCCGACCAGCGCGGCGCAGATCCTCGACGCCTTCAACCACTGGGACGACATCGAGGTCAACATCCGCGGCCACCGGGTCCGCTCGGGCGGCCACGGCTTCTGCGGCATCGGCCGCAAGCGCCTGCTCAACATCCTGCAGCGCCGTTGCGAGGACCTCGGCGTGCGCCTGCAGTTCGAGACCGACGTGCAGGACGACGCGCAGTACGCCGATGCCGACCTGATCATCGCGAGCGACGGCCTGAACAGCCGCATCCGCGCGAAGCACGCGGAGACCTACCGGCCCGACATCGACCTGCGCGACTGCCGCTTCGTGTGGCTCGGCACGCACAAGCTGTTCGAGGCCTTCACGTTCGCCTTCGAAGAGACCGAGTGGGGCTGGTTCCAGGCCCACGCGTATCGCTTCGACGACGAGACCTCGACCTTCATCGTCGAGACGCCGGAGCGGGTCTGGCGCGCCGCCGGCCTCGAGACGATGGAGAAGGAGGATGCGATCGCGTTCTGCGAAAAGCTGTTCGCGAAGTACCTCGACGGTCACCAGCTGATGTCGAACGCGAGCCACCTGCGCGGCTCGGCGCAATGGATCCGCTTCCCGCGCGTCGTCTGCCAGAGCTGGGTGCACCACAACGGCCGGGCGCCGGTTGTGCTGATGGGCGACGCCGCCCACACCGCGCACTTCTCGATCGGCTCGGGCACCAAGCTCGCGCTCGAGGACGCGATCGAGCTCGCGCGCTGCATCGGCAATGCCGGCGGCGGCCCCGATTCGCTGCCCGCCGCGCTCGGGGCCTACGAGGCAAGCCGCAGCGTCGAGGTGCTGAAGATCCAGAACGCGGCGCGCAATTCGACCGAGTGGTTCGAGCACGTCGACCGCTACGTGAACCTGCCGCCCGAGCAGTTCGCCTATTCGCTGTTGACCCGCAGCCAGCGCATCAGCCACGAGAACCTGCGCCTGCGCGATCAGGTGTACGTCGAGGAATACGAGGACTGGATCGCCGCGCACGCGGGCGTGCAGCGCAGCCCGCAGCAGCATTCGATCCCGCCGATGCTGACGCCGTTCACCTTGCGCGGCGTCACGCTGAAGAACCGCGTCGTCGTCTCGCCGATGGCGCAGTATTCGTGCGTCGACGGCATGCCGGCCGACTACCACCTGGTGCACCTCGGCGCGCGCGCGATGGGCGGCGCGGGGATGGTGGTCGCCGAGATGACCTGCCCGTCGCCCGATGCCCGCATCACACCCGGCTGCCCGGGCCTCTGGAACGTCGCCCAGCGCGACGGCTGGAAGCGCATCGTGGACTTCGTGCACCGGAACACCGACGCGAAGATCGCGATGCAGCTCGGCCACGCCGGCGCCAAGGGCTCGACGCGGGTGCCGTGGGAAGGCGAGGACCAGCCGCTCGAAAGCGCGAACTGGCCGCTCGTCTCGGCCTCGCCGCAGCAGTACCTCGACGGCATCAGCGACTGGTCGCGCGCGATGACGCGGGCCGACATGGACCGCGTGCGCGACGACTTCGTGCGCTCGACGCGCTACGCCGCCGAGGCCGGCTTCGACTGGCTGGAGTTGCACTGCGCGCACGGTTACCTGCTGTCGTCGTTCATCTCGCCGCTGACGAACCGGCGCACCGACGACTACGGCGGTTCGCTCGCGAACCGGCTGCGCTATCCGCTCGAGATCTTCCACGCGATGCGCGAGGCCTGGCCGCAGCACCTGCCGATCTCGGTGCGGATCTCGGCGCACGACTGGGTCGATGGCGGCATCACGCCGGACGACGCGGTCGAGATCGCGCGCGCGTTCAAGGCCGCCGGCGCCGACCTGATCGACTGCTCGTCGGGCCAGGTCAGCAAGCAGCAGCAGCCGGTCTACGGACGCATGTACCAGACGCCGTTCGCCGACCGCATCCGCAACGAGGCCGGCATCCCGACGATCGCGGTCGGCGCGATCTCGGAAGCCGACCACGTCAACAGCATCATCGCGGCCGGCCGCGCCGACCTTTGCGCCGTCGCGCGCCCGCACCTCGCGAACCCGGCGTGGACGCTGCTCGAGTCGGCCAAGATCGGCTACACCGACGTGGCCTGGCCGAAGCAGTACCGCTCGGCCAAGCAGCAGCTCGAACGCAACCTCGAGCGCGAGCGCGCCGCCGCGGCGCAGGGCGCCGGGTTGTCGGCGCTGGAACAGGCGAACCGTGCCCTCGGCGTCTGACCCGGCCATGAAGCAGAACGATCCGTCGCACGCGCTGCTCGCCGACGCGCAGGAGCTCGGCCACGAAGCGCGCGCCGGCCACGAAGACCATGCGGCGCTGAAGCTCTGGCTGCGCATGCTCGCGAGCACGACGCACATCGAGGCGGAGATCCGGCGCCGCCTGCGAGAGCGCTTCGACATCTCGCTGGCACGCTTCGACTACATGGCGCAGCTCTACCGCTACCGCGACGGCCTGAAGATGCGCGACTTGTCGCGCTACCTGATGGTGACCGGCGGCAACGTGACCGGCCTGACCGACGACCTCGCACAAGACGGCCTCGTGGTCCGCGAAAGCAGCCCGAACGACCGCCGGGCCTGGATCGTTCGCTTGACGCCGAAGGGCCGGCGCCAGTTCGAGACGATGGCGCAGGAGCACGAAGACTGGATCCTCGAGCTGTTCGCCGGGCTCGACGCGAAGACGGTGCAGCAGCTCTACCAGCAGCTCGGGCAGCTGCGGGTACATCTGGTGCGGAACGAACAGGGTGCGGAGGAGGCTTGATGGCGCTGGTCCGGCATGCTGCCCATCACGACGCGACGCCGCGCGCGTCGAGACACTGAACAGACGACAGACATTCAACGGAGACCCTGAGATGAGCGAACAAGCCAC
>Ga0307412_10001198_pt1 | contig 14745 bp, 13 predicted proteins | sample DK1Cmetagenome_3_FD_203823 | JGI IMG/M metagenome (GOLD analysis project Ga0307412, IMG submission 203823) | Maize rhizosphere microbial communities from greenhouse at UC Davis, California, United States - DK15-C-1 | ecosystem: Host-associated > Plants > Roots > Rhizosphere > Soil | place: USA...
CCAGGCCGTGCTGGACGCCGTGCACCAGGTGGCGGACGCGCTGGACGGCTTGCGCTTGCTGGATCAGGAACGGGCCCAGCAACGCCAGGCCCGCGAAGCCATCGAGGCCGCCTACGACCTGGCGGTGAACCGCTACAAGGCTGGCCTGGGCAACTACATCACCGTGCTCATCGCGCAGACCGGCGTGCTGACCCAGGCCCGCCTGGACACCGACCTGCGCATCCGCGCCTATCAACTGGATGCCAATCTGGCCAATGCGTTGGGCGGCGGCTATGCCCCAGGTGCCGAACCCGGGTCCACGCCAGGACCCACCGCGGCATCTGTGTCCGAAGCGCCGTCCGCCCCCGCCACGAACCCCATTCATTGAACGATCCCCGGATTCAGACGTCATGAACGCTGCCACCCCCACGACCAATCCCGCCCGTAAACGCCTGTTGCTGCTGGCCACCGGCGCCTTCATCCTTGTCGCCATCGCCTATGGCATCTGGTGGGCCCTGTTCGGCGCCCACTTCGAAAGCACCGACGACGCCTACGTGCACGGCAACCTGGTGCAGATCACGCCGCAAGTGCCCGGCACGGTCATCGCCATCGAAGCCGACGACACTGAAACCGTCGTTGCCGGCCAGCCGCTGGTGCGCCTGGATCCGGCCGATACCGACGTCGCGCTGCAACAGGCCCAGGCCAAACTGGCGCAGATGGTGCGGCAAGTCCGCACCTATTACGTCCAGAATGACGCCTTGGCCGCCGACGTCGATCTGCGCAACGCCGACATCATGCGCGCCCAGGCCGAACTGACCCGCGCGCAAAGCGACGTCAGCCGCCGGCAGCAACTGGCCAAGTCCGGCGGCGTCAGCGGCGAAGAAATCCTGCACGCCGAAGCCGCGCTGAAGTCCGCCCAATCCGGGCTGGCGCAAGCCCGCGCCTCGTTGGCCGCGTCGCGGGCCAAACTGGCCACCAACCAAGCGCTGACGCAAGGCACGACCGTCGCCAACCATCCCGACGTGCTGCAAGCCGCGGCCGGCCTGCGCAACGCCTGGCTGGCGCAGTCCCGCACGGTGCTGCCGGCGCCCGTGGGCGGCGTGATCGCCCGCCGCAGCGTGCAGGTGGGCCAGCGCGTCGCGCCCGGCAACGCGTTGATGACGGTGGTTCCGCTGGATCAGGTCTGGGTGGAAGCCAACTTCAAGGAAGGCCAGTTGCGCAAGATGCGTATCGGCCAGCCGGTCAAGATGGTGGCCGACTTGTACGGCAGCGCGGTGACCTATCACGGCAAGATTTCGGGCCTGGATGCCGGCACTGGCAGCGCGTTCGCCCTGCTGCCGGCGCAGAACGCCACGGGCAACTGGATCAAGGTGGTGCAGCGCGTGCCCGTGCGCATCACGCTGGATCCCGAAGACCTGAAGTCCCATCCGTTGCGCGTCGGCCTGTCCATGGACGTCGAAGTCGATGTGGGCACGCAGGAAGGCGAACCGTTGACGCAGGCTTCCCGCAAGGAACCGGCCTGGTCCACCCGCGCCTTCGAACCCGCGCATGACGAAGTCGACGCCATGATCACCAAAATCATCCAGGACAACCTGGCATCATGAGCACGACCGCCCAGCCTGCGGGCGCTGGCGCGCCCGACGTGCCGCCGGTCCTGCCGGCAGGCACTTACCCGCCGCTGGAAGGCGCGACCCGCATCATCGGGTCCATCGCGCTGTCCACCGCGGTGTTCATGAACGTGCTGGACACGTCGATCGCGAACGTGTCCATCCCCACCATCTCGGGCGACCTGGGCGTGAGTTCCAGCCAGGGTACCTGGGTGATCACCTCGTTCGCCGTCGCCAACGCCATCACGGTGCCGCTGACGGGCTGGCTGACGCAGCGCTTCGGCCAGGTCCGGCTGTTCCTGATTTCGACGCTGCTGTTCGTGCTGGCGTCATGGCTGTGCGGCTTTTCGCCGTCGCTGGAAGCGCTGATCGCCTTCCGCGTGCTGCAAGGCGCGGTGGCCGGCCCCATGATCCCGCTGTCGCAGACGCTGATGCTGGCCAGCTTTCCGAAGTCCAAGGCGGGCATGGCGTTGGCGGTCTGGTCCATGACCACGCTGGTCGCGCCGGTTGCAGGGCCCTTGCTGGGCGGCTGGATCTCGGACAACTACACCTGGCCGTGGATCTTCTACATCAACGTGCCGGTCGGCCTGCTGGCGGCCTGGATCAGTTGGCGCATTTATGGCAACCGGGAATCGCTGACCCGCAAGTTGCCCATCGACAAGTTGGGCCTGGTGCTGCTGGTCGTTTGGGTCGGCGCCTTGCAGATCATGCTGGACAAGGGCAAGGAGCTTGACTGGTTCGCCAGCCCGACCATCATCGCGCTGGCCGCCACCGCCTTCGTCGCGTTCGTCTTCTTCCTGATCTGGGAGCTGACCGATGCCCACCCCGTCGTGGACCTGCGCCTGTTCAAGATCCGCAACTTCACGGTCGGCGCGCTGACGCTGGCGGTGGCGTACGGCGTCTTCTTCGGCAACGTCGTGCTGCTGCCCCTGTGGCTGCAAAGCAATATGGGCTATACGGCGACCTACGCGGGCCTGGTGACGGCACCCGTCGGCCTGCTGGCCATTTTGCTGACGCCGCTGGTGGGCAAGATGCTGGCAACCCGCGACCCCCGCCAGATCGTGACCGTCGCCTTCCTGATTTTCGCGCTGGTGTGCTTCATGCGGGCGGGCTTCAACACCCAAACCGACGTGCGCACGCTGATGCTGCCGACCATCATCCAGGGCGCGGCGATGGCGGCGTTCTTCGTCCCCCTGACCTCCATCACGCTGTCCAGCATTGAACCGTGGCGCATCCCCGCGGCCTCGGGACTGTCGAATTTCCTGCGCTTGACCGCCGGCGCGTTCGGCACCTCGATCGCCACGACCCTGTGGGAAAACCGCGCCACGATGCATCACGCGCAACTGACGGAGATCGCCAAACCCGGCCAGCAGGCGTTCGACCAGACGTTGAACACCTTGCAGAACGGGATGGGCATGTCGCATCAGCAGGCGCTGACCATGGTGGATGGACTGGTCAATGCGCAGGCGTTCACCATGTCCGCGGTAGACGTGTTCTATGGCTCGGCGATCATCTTCCTGCTGCTGACGGGACTGGTCTGGTTCGCCCGCCCACGCTCCACCAAGGCCGGCGGTGGCGGTGCGGCGGAAGCGGCGGCAGGCGCGCACTGACGCCGGCCACGCCACTTATCGCCATCCCAAAAAAAGGGCGCCTGATCAGGCGCCCTTTTGCATGGCCGGCACTTCTTTCAACAGCACCTGCCAATCCTTGCGCTCGATGATATCGGCGGACAAGGCGCTGACCGGAGACAGGTTGAACACCGATACGCCGCGGGCGCGCCACTGCGCCGACGCGAAACGGAACGAAGGTTCGATCAGATTCGCGAACTTGCGCGCCAGGCGGCTGGACTGGGGTTGCGCGCCTTCGTCATAGAACCGCAGGCCGTGCTGCACGGTCAGATCCAGTCCGTGCACATATACCTGGCGCGCGCCGCCGGACACCAGCACCTGCAACGCCGCATAGGCCACCGTGTCGGCGTCGAACACCCCTAACGAGGCGTCGAAGCTGTAGCCCAGGCCCTGCTTGGCATCCAGCAATTGCACGTCGGGCGTCGCCGCCGCGATCCGCTTGAGCATCGCCGGTGCGGCGCTGCGTTGATAGGCGCGCTCGGAGATCAGTTCGATGATGCAGATCCGGCAGCGGATCTCGTCTTGGGGAATGCCTTGCATGATGTAGCGCAGCACTTCGGGGAACACGTACAGCGTCAGGTCGCGCGCGACGATCTCGCGCACCAGGTCGATACGGTCGCGCACGAAGTTCTGGTCGATGATGCAGTAGTACTTGAATGGCAGATCGAATTTTCGCGCCAGCGCGATCGCGCCGTTGACGCCCATCGCCGCACGAATGTCCAATTGGTCGTAAGGGATCTGCGCGACCGACGGGCCGCTCAGGATCAGATGCACGGTTTCGTCGGCGGGGTCGTACCCTTGCGCCAGCGGCGTAATGGGAAGCGACCGGCCAAAAGCGCGAAAACCGCAAATCGCGCCCGACCGGTCCCGCCAGATCCGCACGAAGGGCCACAGATGCTGGTTGTGCCTCTGCGTGCGCGAACGCAGCAGGCGGAACAGTTTGCGCACGAAGCGGTCGGCCCGCCCGCCGCCGACGGGCGGGGCGGGCAAGGGCGAGATTGAATCTTCCATCGAGTCGCCTGGCCGGCCCTTTCCGCGCAGCGCGCTTATCCGGCGGAAATCAGCGACGCAATCGCGTTGCCGACCTCGACGGTCGAAGCACTGCCCTTCATGTCCCGGGTGCGCGGGCCATCGGCAAGTACCGATTCGATCGCTTTCACCACGGCGGCCGACGCTTCGGGATACCCCAGGAAATCAAGCATCAACGCGCCGCTCCAGATCTGCCCGATCGGGTTGGCAATGCCCTTGCCATAGATGTCGGGCGCCGAGCCGTGCACCGGCTCGAACAGCGACGGGAACTTGCGCTCCGGATTCAGGTTCGCCGACGGCGCGATGCCGATCGTCCCGGTGCACGCCGGCCCCAGGTCGGAAAGGATGTCGCCGAACAGATTGGACGCCACCACCACATCGAACCAATCGGGATGCTGCACGAAATGGGCGCACAGGATATCGATGTGATATTTATCCCAGCGCACGTCCGGGTAGTTTTCGGCCATGTCGGCCACTCGCTCATCCCACCAGGGCATGGAAATCGAAATGCCGTTGGACTTGGTGGCGGCGGTCAAGTGCTTGCCGCGCTTCTGGGCGAGCTCGAACGCGAACTTCAGGACGCGTTCGGCGCCGATGCGCGTGAACACGCTTTCCTGGATGACCACTTCGCGCTCGGTGCCTTCGAACAGACGGCCGCCGCTATTGGAATATTCGCCTTCGGTGTTCTCGCGAACGATGAAGAAATCGATATCGCCGGGCTTGCGGTCCGCCAACGGGGACGGCACGCCGGGCATCAGCCGCACCGGACGCAAATTGATGTACTGGTCGAATTCGCGGCGGAACTTGAACAGCGAGCCCCACAGGGCTTCGTGATCCGGCACCGTGGCCGGCCAACCGATCGAACCGAAGAAGATCGCCTCGTGCTGACCGATCTGCGCCTTCCAGTCGTCCGGCATCATCTTGCCGTGCTTCGCGTAATGGTCGCAGCTCCAGTCAAAATGGTCCCACTGAAACTCAATGCCGAAGCGTGTCGCCACGGCGTCCAGCACTTTCAACCCTTCAGGAACGACCTCCTTGCCAATCCCGTCTCCTGGAATTACCGCAATTTTGTGTTTCTTAGCCACCACGTTTCCTTAGTTTTCCTTTGATAGACCGCCCAGAATCATAGGCACAAACCGGCGCGCAGCAACACCCCCCGTTACAAAACGGAAGTGTTGCATTTTGTGAATGGCAACGCGGCCGTATCAGCGCCGGCTTTTGGATCCCAGCAGCGACCCTAATATGCCCCGAGTCAGCTCCCGGGCGATCGAACGAACGGTGCTTTTGGCCATGGTCTGGACAACACCGTCACGTTTGCCGCCCCGCGGGCCGGTCGACCCGAACAGAACGTCGTTCAGGCTATCCATCAGGCCGCCCCCCGACGTCTCGGCGGGCGCGTCGGCGGCCGTAGGCTTGCCCGGCGCAGCCGGCGTCTGCCCGGCATCCGTCGGTGTCGCCGCGCGGCCCGCCAGGACCTCGTAAGCGGACTCGCGATCGATGGCCTTTTCGTACTTCGCCGCCATGGGGCTGCCCTGGCGCAGCGTCTGGCGCTCGGCGTCCGTCGCCGGGCCAATCCGGCTGGCCGGCGGCACGATGAAGGCGCGCTCGGTCGGCATGGGCCGGCCCTTGGCGTCCAGCAACGACACCAGCGCTTCGCCAACGCCCAGTTCAGTAATGGCCGCTTCGACATCCAGCCCCGGATTCGGGCGCATCGTCTGCGCCGCCGTTTTCACGGCCTTCTGGTCGCGTGGCGTGAACGCCCGCAAGGCGTGTTGCACCCGGTTACCCAACTGTCCAAGCACGGTATCGGGAATATCCAACGGGTTCTGCGTCACAAAGTAAACGCCCACCCCCTTGGACCGGACCAGGCGCACGACCTGCTCGATCTTGTTCAGCAACGCCGGCGGCGCATCATTGAACAGCAAATGCGCCTCATCGAAGAAGAAAACCAGCTTGGGCTGGTCCATGTCGCCTACCTCGGGCAGCTTTTCGTAAAGGTCGGCCAGCAGCCACAGCAGGAAGATGGCGTACAGGCGCGGCGCCTGCATGAGTTTGTCGGCGGCCAGCACATTGACCATGCCGTGCCCCTGGGCGTCCGTGCGCATCAGATCGGCCACATCCAGCATGGGTTCGCCGAAGAACCTCTCGGCCCCCTGGGACTCCAGCGCCAGCAGGCCGCGCTGGATCGCCCCGACGCTGGCGGACGACACGTTGCCATAGCGAGTCTTGAGTTCGGCCGACCGGTCGGCCACGTTCTGGAGCATGGCCCGCAGGTCTTTCAAGTCCAGCAGCAACTGGCCTTCGTCGTCGGCGACCTTGAACACCAGGGTCAGCACCCCCTCCTGCGTGTCGTTCAATTCCAGGATGCGCGACAGCAGCAGCGGCCCCATATCGGTGATGGTGGCCCGCACCGGCAGCCCTTGCTCGCCAAATACGTCCCACAGCGTGACCGGGCTGGCGGCCCAGGCGGGCTCGGCCAGCCCCAGGCTTTTCAGGCGCTCGGCCAGCTTGGGACTGGCCGAGCCCGCCTGCGAAATACCGGTCAGGTCGCCCTTCACGTCGGCCATGAAGACCGGCGTGCCGATGCGGGAGAACGATTCGGCCAGCACCTGCAGGGTGACGGTCTTGCCCGTGCCGGTGGCGCCGGTGATGCATCCATGCCGGTTGGCCAGGGCGGGCAATAGCGCCAGCTCGGCCTGTGCGTTTTTGGCAATGACGATGGGGTTGGGCATGTGCAGCGCTCCGGACCAGGAATCAGTGGGATGCCCAAGTGTAGAGCTTGCCGCCCGGCTTGTGCGCGTGGCAATAAGGACACACGCGCGGCCCTCCCGGGCGCGCGGACCGCCGGCACGGTAAAATGCCGCTTTTGCAGACAATTTATCCTGGGAAGCCATGGCCGGACACAGCAAATGGGCCAATATTCAGCACCGCAAAGGGCGTCAAGACGCCAAGCGCGGAAAGCTCTGGACCAAGATCATTCGTGAAATCACCGTGGCGGCGCGCGCCGGCGGCCCCGACCCGGACAGCAACCCGCGCTTGCGCATGGCCTGGGACAAGGCGACCGACGCCAACATGCCCAAGGACAACATCCAGCGCGCCATCCAGCGTGGCGCGGGCGGCGCCGACGGCGACGCCTATGAGGAAGTCCGCTACGAAGGCTACGGCATCGGCGGCGCGGCGGTCATCGTCGATTGCATGACCGACAACCGCACGCGCACCGTGGCGGAAGTCCGCCACGCCTTCGCCAAGAACGGCGGCAACCTTGGCCAGGAAGGCTCGGTGGCCTTCATGTTCAAGCACTGCGGCCAATTCGTGTTCGCCCCCGGCACGCCGGAAGACAAGGTCATGGAAGCCGCGCTGGAAGCGGGCGCCGAAGACGTCGTGACCGACGAAGAAGGCGTGATCGAAGTCGTTTGCGCACCGGCCGACTACGCCGCCGTCCGCAAGGCGTTCGACGACGCCGGCCTGAAGGCCGAAGTCGACGGTATCGTCATGAAGGCCCTGAACGAAACCGAGCTGGCCGGCGACGACGCCATCAAGATGCAGAAACTGCTCGACGCCCTGGAAGGCCTGGACGACGTGCAGGAAGTCTATACGACCGTCATTTTCGACGAAGCGCAGTAAATCCCTCCTGTTGACGCGCGGGCGGCCCATGCCGCCGGCGCGCCAGTGGCAACCTTCAGACTCACGCAACATGAAACTCCTGGTTATTGGCTCGGGCGGCCGCGAACATGCCCTCGCCTGGCGGCTGGCCCGCTCCCCGCGCGTACACAAGGTGTTCGTCGCGCCGGGCAACGGCGGCACGCAACGGGCCGAGCAGATGGAAAACATCGCGCTCACCAATGCCGAGGAATTGGCTGATTTCGTCCAGCGCGAGGGCATCGCCCTGACGGTCGTCGGCCCGGAAGCGCCCCTGGCTGCGGGCGTCGTGGACGTGTTCCGCGCCCGTGGCCTGAAGATCTTTGGCCCCACCAAGGCCGCCGCGCAGTTGGAAAGCTCGAAGGACTACGCCAAGGCCTTCATGGTCCGGCACAACATCCCGACCGCCCGCTACGAGACGTTCACCGATCCGGCCCTGGCCCACGCCTATATCGATAAGGAAGGCGCCCCGATCGTGATCAAGGCCGATGGCCTGGCCGCTGGCAAGGGCGTCGTGGTCGCCACCACGCTGGAAGAGGCCCACGCCGCCGTCGACGCCATGCTGGGCGACGGCTCGATGGGCGCCGCCGGCGCGCGCGTCGTCATCGAAGAATGCCTGGTCGGCGAAGAGGCCAGCTTCATCGTCATGTGCGACGGCCGCAACGTGCTGGCGCTGGCGACCAGTCAGGACCACAAGCGCCTGCAGGATGGCGACCAGGGCCCCAATACGGGCGGCATGGGCGCCTATTCGCCCGCCCCGGTGGTCACGCCCGAACTTCATCACCGCATCATGCGCGAAATCATCCTGCCGACCGTGCAGGGCATGACGCGCGACGGCATCCCCTATACGGGCTTTTTGTACGCCGGCCTGATGATCGCCCCCGGCGATGATCCCGACCGCGCCATCAAGACCCTGGAATTCAACTGCCGCATGGGCGACCCCGAAACGCAGCCCATCATGATGCGCGTCAAGAGCGACCTGCTGGACGCCCTTGAGCACGCCGTGGAAGGCACGCTGAACCAGGCCGACATCGTCTGGGACCGCCGCACGGCGCTTGGCGTGGTGCTGGCCTCGCACAACTACCCGAACACCCCGCGCACGGGCGACGCGATCCGCGGCCTGCCCGCCGACGCTGAAGACTGCATGGTCTTTCACGCCGCCACCGAACTCGACGGCGACGAAACCAAGACCACCGGCGGCCGCGTGCTTTGCGTCACGGCGCTGGGCGACTCGGTCAAAATGGCGCGCGACCGCGTATACGAAGCCATCGACGGCATCCATTTCGATGGCCGCCAGTACCGCAGCGACATCGGCTGGCGCGCGCTAAAGCCGTCCCAGCAAAAGCCCAAACCCCAAGCCTGAACGGAAAGCGATAGATGAACGCCTTGCCCGTCGCCACCGTCCGCGACTACTTCACCGGCTTGCAGGCCCGCATCGTCGGCGCCCTGGAAGCAGCGGAAGGCAGCGCCTTCCGTGCCGATGAATGGGTCCGGCCCGAAGGCGGCGGCGGCCTGTCGCGCCTGCTTGAAGGCGGCAAGCTGTTCGAGCGGGCGGGCGTGCTGTTCAGCCACGTCAAGGGCACGAAGCTGCCGCCGTCCGCCAGCGCCCACCGCCCGGAACTGGCGGGGCGCGGCTGGGAAGCCATGGGCGTGTCGATGGTGCTGCACCCGCGCAACCCCTATGTGCCCACGACGCACATGAATGTGCGGATGTTCATGGCGGCGGCCCGCCCCGGTCATGCCGAATCCGACGTTTTCTGGTTTGGCGGCGGCATCGACCTGACCCCCTATTACCCCTTCGAAGAAGACGCCCGGCATTTCCATACCGTTTGCCGGGACGCGCTCGCCGTGCACGGCGCCGAATACTATCCGCGCTACAAGCGTTGGTGCGACGAGTACTTCTTCTTGAAGCACCGCAATGAAACGCGCGGCATCGGCGGGATATTCTTCGACGACCTGAACGCCCCCGGGTTCGACGCTTCGTTCGCCCTGACCCGTTCGGTCGGCGACGCCTTCCTGCCCAGCTACCTGCCCATCGTCGAACGCCGCCGAGAGCTTGCCTACACCGAGCGCGAGCGCGACTTCCAGGCCTACCGCCGCGGCCGCTACGTCGAATTCAACCTGGTCTTTGACCGCGGCACGCTATTCGGGCTGCAATCGGGCGGCCGCACCGAGTCCATCCTGCTTTCCATGCCGCCGCTGGCGCAGTGGCGTTACGATTGGCAGCCGGAAGCCGGCACCCCCGAAGCGGAACTTGCCGCCTACCTGACGCCACGGGACTGGGTTTGAAGCGCATCGGTCTCCTGGGCGGCAGTTTCGACCCCGTCCACGTCGCACACGTCGCATTGGCGCGCAATGCCTTGCAGACTCTCGGCCTGGCGGCAGTCCAACTTATCCCCGCCGCCAATCCCTGGCAACGCGCGGCGCTGCACGCCACCGGCGAACAACGCTGCGACATGCTTGAACTGGCCATCGCGGGCCAGGACGGCCTGGTCGTCAATCCGATCGAAATCGAACGCGGCGGCCCCACTTACACGATCGACACGTTGCGCGCCCTGCCCGGCGACGCGCGCTATGTCTGGTTGCTGGGCGCCGACCAATTGGCCAATTTCTGCACCTGGCGCAACTGGCGAGACATCGCCAGCCTGGTGGATTTGGCGGTGGCGACCCGCCCCGGCACACCGTTGAAGCCTCCGGCAGAACTCTCCGCCTGGCTGGACGAACATGGGCACCGCCTGGAAGAACTGCCCTTTGCCCCGATGGCGGTATCCGCCTCCGAGATCCGCCGGCGCCTCGCCGCCGGTGAATCCACCGACGGCCTGCTACCCCCCGCTGTCGCTGCTTATATTGCGGCGCACCAGCTTTACCGATAAACCCACACCCGCCGGGCGCCCAAAGCGCCACGGAGCCGGCATCCGCCGTCCGTCCGCGGGTTATATTTGCAGCTATGGATATAACGAAACTCCAACGCGCCGTCATCGATGCCCTCGAAGACGTCAAGGCGCAAGACATCAAGGTCTACAACACCACGCATCTGACGAGCCTGTTCGATCGCGTCGTGATTGCAAGCGCCACCTCCAACCGCCAGACCCGTGCCCTCGCCTCCAGCGTGGCAGACAGCGGCCGCGCACTGAGCTTGTCCGGCATCACCATCGAAGGCGAGGACACCGGTGAATGGGTTGTCGTCGACTTGGGCGACGTCGTCGTGCACATCATGCAGCCCGCCATCCGCCAGTACTACAACCTGGAAGAGATCTGGGGCGGCAAGCCGGTGCGCGTGAAGCTCCTGCCCGAATCTACCCGCGCAGCGCCGATCCCCACCGACAGCGGCTACGACGACGCCGAAAGCTGAGTCCTGCCGTGAAACTGATCGTTGCGGCCGTGGGCACGCGGATGCCGGACTGGGTGGAGACCGCCTGGGCCGACTACGCCAAACGCCTTCCGGCCGATTGCGCGCTGGAACTGCGCGAGATCAAGCCTGAACCCCGCACCACCGGCAAGACGCCGGCGCAGATGATGGCGGCGGAAGCCAAGCGCATCGAAGCCGCGTTGCCCGCTGGCGCATTGCGCCTGGCGCTGGATGAACGCGGCCGCGACCTCACTACGATGGCCTTGTCGCAAAAGCTGGAACAGTGGCGAGCAGGCGGACAAGACGTTGCATTCCTCGTCGGCGGCCCGGATGGCCTGGACGCCGACCTGAAGGCGTCCTGCAGCGGGCAATTGCGCCTGTCGTCGCTGACGTTGCCCCACCCCATGGTGCGCGTGGTGCTGGCCGAGCAGCTCTACCGCGCCTGGGCCATCATGACCAACCACCCCTACCACCGCGCCTGACCGCTGGTCGGGCCGACGCCCATCCCGTTCCCGCATGTCTCAGACCACCGGCTCCGAATCCCCCGCCCGCCTCTACCTTGCCTCGGCCAGTCCGCGGCGACGCGAATTGCTGACGCAGATCGGCCTGGCCCACGAGGTCCTGCGGGTGCCTGCGCCGCCTGGCGAAGACGAACCCCAGCATCCCGGCGAAAGCGCCGCCGACTACGTGCGGCGTACAGCAAGCGACAAGGCCTTGCGTGGACGCGACTGGATGCGCAGCCAGGCATTGCCGACACTGCCGCTCTTGGCGGCGGACACCACGGTCGTCCTGGATGGCGTCGTGTTGGGCAAGCCGGCCGACCGCGACGATGCGATTCGCATCCTGCGTGCCCTGTCCGGCGCGACGCACGACGTGCACACCGCTGTCGCCGTCTGGGCTGGCAATCAATTGCTGGAAGCCGTTTCCATCACGCAAGTCCGCATGCGCGAGCTGACCGACGATGAAATCGGCCGCTATTGCGACAGCGGCGAACCCTTCGGCAAGGCCGGCGCCTATGGCATCCAGGGGTTGGCCGGCACCTTCATCGCCCATATCTCCGGTAGCTACACCGGCGTGATGGGCTTGCCGCTGTTTGAAACGGCCAACTTGCTGCGGGCCGCGGGCATCCAGACGCCCTGAAGCGACTGGCCCCGCGAATCAGGCCGTGTGGCTCAGCGGCGTCGGGGCTGCCGCAGCGGCCTGAGGCGTCTCGGTCAGCGCGGGTGCCTGGCCATCCAGCGCCGCGTGCAACTGTTCCTGATCCAACTCGCCTTCCCAGCGAGCGACCACGACGGCAGCCGTCGCGTTGCCGACCAGGTTCGTCAGCGCTCGGCATTCCGACATGAAGCGGTCCACGCCCAGGATCAGCGTCATGCCGGCGATCGGCACGGACGGCACCACCGACAAAGTCGCGGCCAACGTGATGAATCCCGCGCCCGTGACACCGGCGGCGCCCTTGGAGCTCAGCATCGCAACGGCCAGCAGCAAGATCTGATCGCCCAGCGACAAGGGAATATCGCAAGCCTGCGCGATGAACAGCGCCGCCATCGTCATATAGATGTTGGTGCCGTCCAGATTGAACGAGTATCCCGTGGGCACGACCAGCCCGACCACGGACTTCGAACAACCGGCGCGCTCCATCTTCTGCATCAGGGTGGGCAGCGCGGCTTCGGACGAGCTCGTGCCCAGCACCAGCAGCAGTTCCTCGCGAATGTAACGCACCAGCTTCAGGATCGAGAAGCCGTTGTAGCGGGCGACCAAACCCAGCACCACCACCACGAAAAGCACCGCCGTGGCGTAGAACGTGCCGACCAGCATCGCCAGGTTCACGACCGACTTGATGCCGTACTTGCCGATGGTGAACGCCATCGCGCCAAACGCGCCGATCGGGGCCGCCTTCATCAAGATGGCGACCAGCTTGAAGATGGGCTGCGCCAATGCCGTCATGAAGTTCAGAATGGGCTTGCCGCGCTCGCCCACCATCGCCAGCGCAATGCCGAACAGCACCGCCACGAACAGCACCTGAAGGATGTCACCCCCCACGAAGGGGCTGAAGATCGTCGTCGGGATGATGTTCATCAGGAAGCCGGTGATGGTCGAATCGTGGGCCTTCGCCACATACGTCGCCACCGCCTTCTGATCCAGCGTACTGGGGTCGATATGCATGCCGGCGCCCGGCTGGACCAGATGACTGACCAGCATGCCCATGATCAGCGCCAGCGTCGAGAAAGTCAGGAAGTACAGCATGGCCTTGCCCGCCACGCGGCCGACCTTCTTCAAGTCGCTCATGGCGGCGATGCCGGATGCCACGGTCAGGAAAATCACCGGGGCGATGATCATCTTCACCAGCTTGATGAAGGCGTCGCCCAGCGGCTGCATCTGCTGCCCGAGTTCAGGCTTGAACGCGCCCAGCAAAACGCCCACCACGATGGCGAAAATCACCTGCACATAAAGGATTTGATAGAACTTGAGCTTGCGCGCGGGCGCGCCGTGATCCACGTCGATCATTGGGTTTGTCCCCACCAATGCTCCTTGCCCCGGGCGATTGAGCGCGGCGGGCGACGGAGCGTTATCTGTTTTGTGGCATTGCGTTATCGCCGCAAGCCATTTCACCGAACGGTCGACGCCCGGCTTGCCTTGATATACGCAAACGCCATGCCAGATGAGAAAAAGTGCGGCAGCGCCGCCAAGCCATTGATATATCGCTGTTTCCTTTAGATCCCGGGCAGCCTTTCACGCTGAGCAAGGCGGAAACCCGCACAGAAAACAGATAAAATGTGCGAAAAACCGCACACATCATGCCCCACCCCGCCTCCCCGTCTTCGCCCGGCCGCCCTGGCTGGAATGCCGCTCCGCTGCCGCCGCCTCGGCGGCCGCCGGCCAACAGGTCGTGGATACGCCGGACCGCCATGATCCTCATAGCCGCCGGTCTTGTATTCGGCGTGCTGCACGTCGCCACGCAGTGGGCACGCGACGGTGCCGTCAAGGCGGCGGCCGTCCAAGCGCGGGCTGCCGGCCAGATCAATGCCGCCTTGCTACGCAACAACCTCGACAAATTCCGGGCACTGCCTTTCGTCTTGACGCGAGACGTCGACGTGCGGGCAGCCTTGCAGGGCGCATCCGACGCGCAGATCGAATCGCTGGACGAAAAGCTCGACACGCTCAGTCGTGGCGTCGGCGCTTCCGCCATCTACTTGCTCGACAAGAAAGGCCTGGCCATCGCGGCCAGCAACTGGCGCGAACCCGCCACGTTCGTCGGTGTCGACTACCAGTTCCGGCCTTATTTCCAAGGCGCCGTCACGCGCGGCTTCGCCGAACACTTCGCGTTGGGCACGGTCAGCCATGAAGCCGGCCTGTATCTGTCACGGCGAATCGATGACGCCCACGGCGGGCTCTTGGGCGTCATCGTGCTGAAGGTGGATTTCCGCGATCTCGAGTCCGACTGGCGCCAGTCCATCGCCCCGATCTTCGTGACCGACGAGCACGGCGTGGTGTTATTGGGCAGCATTCCCGA
>Ga0307412_10001199_pt1 | contig 14740 bp, 11 predicted proteins | sample DK1Cmetagenome_3_FD_203823 | JGI IMG/M metagenome (GOLD analysis project Ga0307412, IMG submission 203823) | Maize rhizosphere microbial communities from greenhouse at UC Davis, California, United States - DK15-C-1 | ecosystem: Host-associated > Plants > Roots > Rhizosphere > Soil | place: USA...
ACGGTCAGGGACGAGGACGGCGCGCCGAAGAAGCTGAAGGCCCCCGCCACCCGCAGGCGGGTCAGCGGGGTCGAACTCGAGGCCCGCTTCGAGGGCTGGCGCTCCGAGCGGCGCGGAGAGCGGCAGGCACGCACTCCGGAGGAGTCGGCGCGGCGGACGCGCCTGGTTTTGAGCGCCGCAATGGGCGTGGCGATCCTCGGGCTCGCGGCGGCCGCGGGAGTGAGCGGCAAGGGATTCGAGGTGGAGCACGCGGCCAACGCCGACCGGATCTCCGCGCTCCAGGTCCAGATCGAGGATGCCAGGAGCACTCCGGTCGCCCCGGATCTGCCCGGAAAGATGACGCGGCTGATGGAGGCAGCCGCAAAGGACGCCCAGAAGGTCGCGGAGGCCCAGCAGCGCTTCGCGCAGCTGCACCACGAGGCGGCGACACAGCCCAATGCGGGCAACGGTACGCCGAACGCGGCGACACTGCAGATCGCCGAGCACCGCCGGACGCTGGCACCCCTGTTCAGCCCGCGCTCGTTCCTGGCCGACGAGAAGGGGGCCTACTCCTGGACCTCTGTGACGCCGTTCGACCCGAGCACGCAGATCGACCCGCGGTTCCCCTGGTACGTGCGCTACGAGGGTTTGAAGGCTTCCTCGCCCGGAGCGTACGCCTGGTCGGTCGAGTCGGTAATGCCGGACCTCGCCACCCAGGACGCCACGGGCACCACGCGCACGGCGCGGGTGATCTGGCTGTGCCGGGACACCGCGGGTGGACAGGTGCTGGCGTGGGCGAACGCGGCCTACTCCTACGACGGGAAGGCCGGGACTTTCGCGGATCTCAAGGTCGTGGTGACCGCCGCCGGCGCGGAGCACCAGCAGGGCGCATCGACGACGGGTAACGGAAGCGGAGAGGGCTGATGATGCAGGAGCAGCAGATTGACGGCACGGACGAAACGGCAGCGCCGGAACCGGGCTTCATGCGGCGCAACGCCCTGGTGGTCGGGGTCACGGTACTGCTGGTTACCGCCGTGACGGTGACCGGCCAGACATGGGGGTCCCAGCGCAGTGCACTGGATCAGCAGCAGCAGACGATCACGGGCCTTCAGGGCCAGCTTGCCTCGGTCGGGACCGCGAAGTCCGAGCAGGTCGAGCAGGATGTCATGCAGTCGCTCGGCGTGAGCCAGAGCCGGATCCACGACGACACGCAGATCGTGGACCGCCTGGTGAAGACGGCATTCACCTGGGACTCCGGCCAGGCCTACGAGGCCGCTCGCCGGGACCTGAAAGAGCGCTACCACCTGTCCGAGGACGAGCAGTTCCTGAAGCAGTTCATGCCGCCGGCGCGCTTCAACGAAGACGCCGCGGGCAAGCGCTACTACTACATCGACACCCAAGGGCTGAACTCGGCGGTCAATGCCGACGCGGACCTCGAGGTCGTGAAGGTCACCGCGGACGAGTACACGTATGCCGTGCAGATCGAGGTGGCGGCTACCTCCGATGCGGTGTCCCAGAACAAGGTGGCACCGGACCGGGTCAAGTCGTACCGGACCGTGCTGGTGTACCTCACCGTCGACGCGCAAGGGAAGGTCTCTGGCCTGTCCGCCATTCCCGCTGGCGGTTCGACTCGTCATTCCAGATGATCCGACTCCCTTTCGACTCATCTTCTTGATAGAGTTGTACTGGTATTCGAGACGAAGAGCGAGTTGAGGGGCAATGGCATCGACAAAGATCGGCCAGTCGGGTGTGCAGGCTGACAAGCCTGTCCGCAAGACCCGCTTCGTGGCCGCGCCGGACGCCGGTGCGGCACCGGGCGACGCCGACCCCACTGGGGACGGAAATGTCCCGGGTGCGCTGATGAGCCGCCGGGCGGCCATCGGCGGGGTGTGCACGGGGGCAGCTGCGCTGCTCTGCTTCCTGGTCGGCGCAGGTCTCTCTGGTGGCGAGGCCACCGTCAGCCAAGACAAGGCTCAGCAGATCGTCTCCCTGCGCGAGCAGATCCGCACCGCCGAGGTGCGCACCGACGCCCTCCCGGAGGCCAAGGACGCTGACCGCGCCCTGGTCACGGCACAGGGAGCTGCGGAACAGATCGCCCGGTTGCAGAACGAGTACCGCTACCTGACACCCTCGGTGGCGGACTCGGGCGGGACGCTGGACCAGGCTGCCGCCGAGCCGACGCGCCGGAACCTCACCCCGTACTTCGCCCCCGACGTCGGGACCACTCTCCAACCCTGGTACCTGCTGGCCGCCGACAAGGACGTCGCCGCGGGCAACGAGATTCCGATGAGCTTCGACTCCGGCTTCAAGTGGGTCGCCCAGCGCCCTTACTCGGTCGAGGTGGACGGCACGATCCGGGTCACCTGGTTGGCGGTGCAGACCCGCCCGGCGGCCGGGCAGGCCCCGGCGGTACTGGCCTGGGCCCGGGCTGACTACGACATGACCCGCAAGAGCTTCTCCGGGGTCCAGACCGGAACGACGACCACGGGCGAGGCCCTGCGGCAGGAGGTGAAGGCACCGTGATCGAGGACGTGAAGGACTGGGTGCGCGCGAGGGCCGGGAAGGTCCTGGTCTGCAGCACCGGAACGCTGCTGGCGCTGTCGCTGCTCTCTCTGGCCCCGGCGCTGCTGGCCGACGGTTCGGCGGACGCCGACGCCAAGGCCGACCAGCTCATCGTCCAGCTCCAGGGCAAGCAGGAGGACGCGCAGGCGGCACTTGAGACCAAGCATGCCCGGTTGCTGGCTGCCCTGCCGGGGATGGATGCCGAGCGGGCCGACCGGGACCGGGCCGCAGCGCGCTCGGTGCTGCTGAGCCTGACGGATTCTTCGGCCGCCTCGCGGACCGTCAAGGAGACGCAGGCCGCCCTCGACGCCCGGTACGGGTTTCTCGGGACCTCGTCCCGGGCCCTCACCGAGTTCATCCCGGAGTGGATGGCAGCGACCGGTGCCGGAAAGGGCGCGGGGACGGCGTACCAGCTGGCCGACTTCGACGTCGACGTTGCCGCGGTGAAGGGCCTGGACTACTCCTACATCGGAGTGGCGCGCCTGGACCCGGTGTCCGCCGACGGCAAGTCCACGGCCAAAAGTGAGTACGTGGTCTTCACCTTCGCCACCGGACAGGACGGCACGGTCGCCTCGTTCGAAGCGTACCGGGCCTCGGGCCGGACGCGGGACCAGCTTGCCGCGCAGAGGCCACCTGCCTCTGCTTCACCGGTCGATACCGCCAGCCCCGGACCCAGCCACAGCGGCTGACCGGCGGGACACCCGCACAGACACGACACGACACGACAACCACGAAGGACGAGACGAATGACGATCCAGACTCTGGACAAGACCGGCAGCGCGACCGAGCACGAAGCCCGGGTGGAGGCTGCCACTGCAGTCCCCGTCGAGAAGGCCCCGGTCAAGCCGAAGGCCGGGCGTGGCCCTTCGAAGCTGGCCGGCGCGCTGCGCCGCCTGGCCCCCGGGAAGGGCTTCGGCGGATCGCCGGTGCTGATCTGGGCGGTGTTCTTCCGCTCGGTCGTGCTCATCGCCGACTACGTGCTGGCCTCGATGACTGCGATGGTCGTGATCCCGATGCTCGGCGCGTGGCTGCACCGGCAGTCGGGCGCAGCAAGCGGCGACCTGACCATGGCCGGGACCGTCGCGATGTGGATCGCCCCGCTGCTGTTTGTGGTCCTGTTGCTGGCCGCCGCGGAGATCGCCGCGATGCGCGGGATGTGGCGCTGGTCCACCCGCCGGATCCGGGCTGTACGCGACGCCCGCACCCCGGCGCTGGCCCCGGCCACCTCCGCCCCCAGGACCACCCGCCCGAGCAAGAAGACCAACCGGAAGAGGAGCAACTGATGCGCACTGCTGGACTGATGATGAATGACGTGTGGGCCGACCGGGCCCTGCGGGAGCGTGGCGTGCAGGCGCACCGCTACGACGGCCTCGATGCCCAGATCGGGGTGCTGGTCGACTCTGTCGAGCTCAAGCACCGCGGCAAGGAGGAGAACTACCGGCCCTACCTGCACGTCGTGGGCGAGCTGCGCTCGATCACTCCCGCCGAGCCGCTTCCGTACGGGATCACCCAGGTGACCTACTCGCACGGCCAGGGCGAGAAGGTCGACGCCTTCTACGAGTTCGACGACGAGCAGCTGGTCGCACTGGCGGCCAAGGGCTACTTCAGCCCGTCGTTCACTGTGCCCGACCAGCTCACGGGGATCGAGTGGGAGCTGCCCGCCAGGGCGGATGCCCTCGTGCTCACCCCGTCCGGGGACCAGGCCGATGCCCCCGTGGTCTTCATGAACGTGCACCGCATCGCCGATCTCGAGATCGACCTGGCCTCCACCGAGTACGACCTGGCGGCCTACTTCGCTGACCGCTCCAAGGATGGTCATGGTCCGGTCGAGTCCGTCGTCGACCAGCGGGGCCTGCGGGCCCGCTCCGACGCGATCAACTCGCTGTTCAGCGAGGACGAACTCGACTTGGTCGCGCAGGCGGAGAACCTCCAGCGGCCCGAGGAGCAGCAGCCGGCTGCCGAGGGCGTCACCGCGCAGTTGCTGGCGGTCGAGGCTGAGATCACCGCGGAGCGCGAGCGGTATCAGGCTGAGCTGGAGCGCACTGAGGGCACGCCCGAGCACCTGTACCACCAGCGTGTGGCCCCGGCCCTGCACCTGGACGGACCGGAGGATGCTGCCGTCCCTGCGGACGCGGAGCCGGATGCCAGCGCGACCCACGATCTGGACTTTGGTCTGGATGAGGAGGCCACCGGGCAGGAGGTGCCCGCGCCGACGCTCGAGGAGCGCAAGCGCGAGGCCTCCCGCCGCGCCGCCGACCTCGACTTCGGCGAGGAAGACGGGCACGGCCTGGGCCACTGAGGCCGAGGCGGGCAGAGCAGTCAGGACGGGCCCCGGTCGCTGGAGGACAGCGGCCGGGGTTCTGTGCATTCACACGACGGAGGGATGAGGCGGGATGGGCCTGAAGCAGTCAGTGGTCATCGTCAACGAGTTCAGTGTGCCGCTGCCCGGCGGCAAGGGGTCCCGGGGCGGCACCCCCGGCGACTACGTCACCCGGTACATGGCGCGCGAGCAGGCGACTGAGTCGCTCGCGCCGATCCAGCGGCTGCGCACGGACGACTTCATCCTGCGCTACATGGCCCGCGAGAGCGCGGTCGAGCGCGCCGGGACGAGCAGGGTCGAGGCCAAGACGATAATGCGCCAGGCCCAGGGCGATGGCGGCGTGGCCTTCGGCTACGGCTCAGTGTCGCTCTCCGACGAGCAGCTGCGGGCTGCATCCCGGGACATCCAGAAACACTTCGAGAGCGGCAAGACGGTGCTGAAGACCGTGCTCTCCTTCGATGAGGAATACCTGAAACGGCACCGCATCGTCGGCGAGGACTTTCACTGCGAAGGCCGCGGGGACTACCGCGGCCACATCGACCAGATGAAGCTGCGGATGGCGATCATGCACGGGCTGGAGCGGATGAGCTCGGGCACGAGCGGTTTCGACGACCTGCGCTACGTCGGCGTGATCCAGGTCGACACCGAGCACGTCCACTGCCACCTGGCGATGGTCGACGCCGGACACGGCCACCTGGCCAAGGACGGCACCCAGCGGGGCAAGCTTCTGGACCGGCACAAGTCCCGGTTGCGGCGCGGCGTGGACGCCTGGCTGGACGAGAAGCAGGCCGTCGCGCACCTGTCCAGCGCCGTCGGTTACGAGCGCAGGAACGTGACGACCTTCATCAAGCGCTGGGCACACGAGCGCATGCGCTCAGAGGCCCTCCCCCAGTTCCTGTTGGCCTGCCTGCCCGCCGACCGCTCGCTGTGGCGCGCCGGAACCAACGATCTGCGGATGCGCAAAGCCAACCGTCTGGTCTCCGAGCTGGTGGCCGAGCAGCTGGAGCGGCCGGGCTCTCCGCTGCCGGCGGCAATGGAGAGGGTCGTGGAGTACGCCAATCAGCGCCGGGAGGCCGAGGGCCTGCCCACCGACGCGTGGCAGCGCCTGGTCGACGCGGGCCGCAACCAGATCACCGAGCGGGCGGTCAACGGGGTCTACCAGATGCTGCGCGCCCTGCCCGAGGAGGAGCTGCGGGTGCGTACGCCGATGCTTGAGGTGATGGGTATGGACTACGCCGAGATGGCCGCCCTGGCCGCAGAGCGCCAGCAGCAGCACGGCAGCTCGGAGGACGACGTCGTCTCCTTCGGCTTCCGGCTGCGCAGCTATGCCTCCCGCCTGCAGCATCACAAGTCCAAGGCCAGCGCCTACCGCGACCTGGCCCGGCAATGGGAGCGTGCCGAGAAGGCCGAAGTGGCCGTAGAGGACTCCCGGCCGCTCTACGACTTCTACCGCTACGAAGAGGACTGGCACCGGCGGGTGATGAGCAAGTACCAGCACTTCCTGCCGTTTGTCGGCGACGCCAGCCAGTGGTACGCCCAGCAGCAGGAGGTCGCCGCGTACGGCCAGCGCCTGCTCTCGCTGATGGCGCTGCGCCAGGACGCCTCGCTGCAGCGGATGAAGGACGCCGACCAGGCCGAGGAGATGGGCCGCGAGATCTACGGCCAGCCCGGCGGACGGCACCTGACCGCGGGCAAGGCCGGACGGGCGGTGCTGGACGCGCGCATCGAGACGATGAAGCAGGTCTACGACGAACGGCTCCAGGAGCTGCGCACCGACCTGGCCGACTCGGGGCTGGTGCTCGTCGCCGGTCCTGCTGACCAGCGCAGCGCCGTCGCCGGCGGGGATCCGGAGGTCTCCACCCAGCTGTCGATCGAGACCGGGACGGCGCACCCCTTCGACGACGTCAAGGCACTGGACCTGCATCACCTGGGCTACGACTTCGTGGCCGATGTCGAGATCGGCGAGCGGGCCCGGCGGGAGTTCACCGCAGCCGCGGCCGAACGCCGCCGGCTGCTGCTGGCGGCCATGGAGTACCTCGACCAGTCAGGCCAGTCTGAGGCGATCGCCGACCTCCCTGTCGACGACATCGCCGCGATGACCCGGGTCTCGCGGGAACTGGTTCCGGTGGAGGACGGCTCCATGCGGCCGCTTCTGCGTTCGAGGATCGCGGCGCTGCGCGAAGAGCAGGAACAGGCGGCCCGGATGCGCCGTTCGAAGGCCTCCTCGCTCGACGCCGGCCTGGTGGTGCGTGTCCAGCAGCGGGTCGACGCCGCGGTGGCTGGTGCCGGGGTCCTCCCCGGCCCCGAGCAGGAGCCGGCAGGCCGGTCCGACGGTATCCAGCACGAGTAGGGACACGAGTCGAAAGATCATTCGAATGGTTGCGGAATGCTCTATAGGAGTATTAGTGTATAGAGCAGTTCGGCACTGCACTTCGGGGCTTTGCTCGGACGACGTGAATGATCAAGGCCGTTCTGCCGAGTGGCGGACGGAACGACGAAAGGACGAGATCATGGCACTTCTCAAGGGCAAGGGCGCAATGACCGGGGTCAACCTCATCGCCAAGGTCTATGACAACGGCGCGACCAAGGACGGCAAGTCGCACTACGCCGACATCCAGGTCGACGCCCGCGACTCGCGCGGACCGGAGCAGAGCAACCTGCACCTGAAGTCCGAGCGCGTGAAGGGCCCGGACGGCAAGGAGCGCTTCGCCAACACCGCCCCCTACTCGGTGGGCCAGCTGGAGGAGATCGTCAAGGCCGCGGGCCCGAATACGGAGCCGCTGCTCAACAAGGACGGCGAGAAGGTCGGCACCGTCTACGGCTTCAAGGGCAACGTGATGCCGGCCTCGCGCGGCACCGGTCTGGTGGTCAACACCAAGTCCGTGGAGGCCAGCGACTTCAAGGTCGACGCCAAGACCCTGGACAACCAGTTCGCCTCCATGAAGGCGGCCAAGGAGACCCAGGCGGCTGCCAAGCAGAGCCAGGCCGGTCCGGAGCAGACCGCCCAGGCCGAGCAGGTCGTCGAGGCCGAGGCCCCCGCGGTCGGCTGACACCGATCCACGGCTCAGCAGAACTCATTGAAAGGCCCCCGGAGAAACCTCTCCGGGGGCCTTTCGCATAGAGAGGAACGAATCATCATGGCAGATCTCAGTAAAGGTTCCCAGGGCCGACCGGAGCACGGCCAGCGCCCGACGTCGTACACGCCCGAGCAGCTGGCGGCGATCCGCGGGGCCACCCCCGATACCGGAGAGCAGCGGGGCCCGAGCTCGCAGGCGGGCCTCGGCGCGGTGCGGGGTCCCCGATACAGCTTGCCCTCCTCCCCCGCTCCCGGCCAGCCGGGCTCGAGGTTCAACCCCAACGTGGTCGAGCGGCGGCCGCGCCCGCAGGCTGAGCCGGCACCGGGGATGATCACTTCAGCGGATGTGCCGAAGCCGGAATCGTCCCGGCAGGAGCAGCCCCAGGCGAAGCAGGCCCATGCCGGCGGCACGGTTCAGGGTCCGGTGAAGGTCCCGCTCACCCAGCGGGCCGCCGGGTCGAAGGTCGGACAGGCCGTGCAGTCCGCGGGCCTCCGCGAGGGAGCCAGGCGGCTCGGCACCGAGGCCATGCAGGATGCCGCGGCCCACGCCCAACGTGCCCAGCAGTCTGGTGCATCGACCAGGGGCGTCGCCGCCAGCGCCGCCAGGGGAGCTGCCGTGGGTGCAGCCCGCGGGCTGCACACGGAGCTGGCCGGACATGGCGGACAGAAGGCCCCCCAGGGCTCCGCTGCCGGGGCGGACCTGGTCGGGCGGATGGGCTCGGTTGTCGGCCGTGGTGCTCAGGAGCAGCTGCCGGGCACCTCGCCGCAGGGACGGAAGCCGGTCAGCGAGAGGTACGACTATCAGTTCGAGGGCCAGGGCGGGCCCGAGGGCACCGAGCAGCAGCGCGGGGCCTGAGACAGGCACGGAGGAGGAGAAGGCTATGGCGACGAACGATCCCAGCCCACTGAGCGGCACGAGCCTGCTGGAGCTGGGCCTGGACGAGATCACGGCCCCGGACGAGGGCAAGGACATGTGGGCGGAGGCCGGGCGCGCACTGGTCGACCGCGTGGGTGCCTCGATGCGTCAGCAGCGGGAGGCGAACGAGCGGGCACGGCGCGACCGGGAGTCCAGCAGGCCGCTGAGCGAGCGGTACGACTACCAGTTCGAGCAGGATGGGGCTTCGTCCCAGGAGGACCGCCAGCCGGGGCTGTGACAGCACCCCTACGGAGTGAATGGCCAGGAGGCCCCCGGATATGAGTCCGGGGGCCTTTCGCTGTCCTATCACAGTCGAGCCGAATGGTGCCATGATAGACTTTTGACTGATCTATCAGATGAATTCAAGTCTTGGCGAGAGGTCTTCCACGGCATGTTCCATGAAGTGCACCTGAATGAGGGCTATCCGCTCCTGTCGAAGCTGTCGGACCCGCTCAAGAGGGCCGAGCGCGAGATCGTCGGCCGCGAGCACGAGAAGCTCCAGCTGCTGGCCTCGATGAGCAGGCCGGAGCTCTGCAACGCCCTGCTCCTGGCCGAGGCAGGTACGGGTAAGACCGCTCTCGTCCAGGCCACGATGGCCGCTGACGCCGAGCGGCTCTATCTCGAGGTCGATCCGTCCCGGATGATCTCCGAGGCCGGCGACTCGGACCGCATGGCCGCCATGCTCAAGGGCTTCTTCGACGAGGCCGAGCACTTCGTGGCGGACGAGAAGCAGGAGCTGGTCCTGTTCATCGACGAGTTCCACCAGATCATCCAGCTTTCCGATGCTGCGGTTGAGGCGATCAAGCCGGTGCTGGCGGCTTCCGGGGCACGCGGCATCCGAATCATCGCCGCGACGACCTATGACGAGTTCCACAGGCACATTGCGCCGAATCAGCCGCTGGTTGAACGGCTGCAGCGCATCAACCTGACGCCGCCGGACCAGGAGACGACGATCCGGATTCTGCAGGGCATGGCCGAGCACTACGACGTCGCCGACCAGTTCTACGACGACCACATCTACCGGCAGATCTATGAGTACACCACGCGCTACATGCCGGCGAGCTCGCAGCCGCGCAAGTCGATCCTGGTGCTGGACAGCATGGTTGGCTGGCACCGCCTCACCAAGCGGGCGCTGGACCGCGATCTGCTCTCGGACGTGCTCCAGGAGTCTCTGGGCGTCAACGTTGCCTTCAAGGTCGACGGCGCGAAGATCAAGGAGCAGCTGGACTCGAAGGTGTTCAGCCAGGACCTGGCCACGCGTGCGGTCGCGCGGCGGCTGCAGCTGTCGGTCGCGGACCTGAACGACAAGGGCCGGCCGGAGGCCTCGCTGCTGTTCACGGGGTCGACCGGTGTGGGTAAGACCGAGCTTGCCAAGCAGCTGGCACGGCTGCTCTTCGGTGACGACCAGCGCCACCTGATCCGATTCGACATGTCCGAGTACGCCCAGGACTCCTCGATGGACCTGTTCCGCTCCGAGCTGACGAAGCGGGTCTGGGACCTCTCGCACGCCGTACTGCTGTTCGACGAGGTCGAGAAGGCCTCGGCGATGGTCACCCGCCTGCTGCTGCAGGTGCTCGACGACGGCCGGCTCTCCGACGACAACAATCGCGAGGTCAGCTTCCTGAACACCTACATCGTCATGACGACGAACGCAGGCTCGGAGATTTACAAGACCATCGCGCAGTACGCGGCCGACGACACGGGCTCGGGCGAGCAGCTGCTGAAGTACGACAAGCTCATCCGCCGCTCGATCACCGAGACCTCGGCGGATAACCGCTTCCCGCCCGAGCTGCTGGGCCGTATCGACGCCATCGTCCCGTTCCAGCCGCTCTCTGAGGACACGCAGCGCAAGATCGTGCGCAACAAGCTGCGCCACATGGTGCAGGAGGTCCTCATCAAGCACAACGTGCGGGTAGACATCGACCAGAGGGTCCTGCAGTACCTCATCGACGACAAGGGCGACACCGACTCCAATGCCGGCGGTGCCCGTGGCGCGGTGGCGAAGATGACCGACGAGGTCACCACCGGAGTGGCGACGTTCATCAACGAGCATCCCTCTGAGCGGCGGATCCGGATCGACGTCGTCGGCGAGCTGGCGAGCGACCACAAGGACATGCTCACCTCCGATGCGTGCATCGAGGTGAGCGCCGTGCGCTGATCTGCGCCAGCGGCCATTGTGGGTCATTCGGCGTCGTGTCGAATTGTCTATCATTGCACCTATCGACTCATAAGCGATAGGATACTCATAAACCAGGCGAACTGCGTTTCATCATCGAAGGGATCGACACCAATGGGCATTCTGGGCACGGCTGCGGGAAGCCGGAACAAGGATCGGAAGAAGAAGCCTGACGAGCTGCTGTCGTCCGTGGTCAGGGAGACGGCGATCCCCGCAGCAGTCGAACTGCTGCGGTCGAACGCGAAGTTCGTCTTCCCCAGCGGCACGGCGTGGGTCATGCTCGTGCTGGCCGCCGAGTCCATCGGCGGGCTGAGCAAGCGGCACGGCCGCGACGAGGCGAAGGGCTCGCTCATCGAGCTCATTGACTCCGACCAGATCAAGACCGTCGCCACGGCAGAGATGTTGGGCGAAGAGGTCTTCGGCATCATCCCCAACACGGAGACGCTTGCGCGCATGGAGGAGTACTCGCTCCTGGCTGGCGCGGAGTACTCCTGGGCCGTCGTCTGGCAGAAGCCCAGCGGCGAGCTGCTGGTGGACCTGGTCGCCGAGGCCACGTTCAAGCAGGCCCAGGAGGTCGCTTCCGGCACGCTGAGCCTCGAGGAGGCTGTCGGAGCGCAGGCCTGGCGCGAGCACAGCGGCGTCACCACCGACGAGCCCGGGACCCGTCCCGCGGCGGACGCGGACGCTGTTGCTGCCGTGGATACCGCCGACGAGGGTGACCCGATCTTCGACTCGATCTCCGGCGGGGACGAGGGTGCCGGTGACGAGCCGGTCTTCGACGCTGCGGGCGATGAGCCCGTGTTCGACGACGAAGCCGTCGACTTCGGAGACGAGGACGCGGCCCCGGTTGCGGTGGAGCCGGAGCCCGGCTTCGACGGCACGGCCGGCTTCGAGGAGTTCGACGAGGAGTCCGGTCCCGTGACCGCCGACGATACGGCGTACGCCCCGGCCGAGGAGGAAGCCGTCCTGCTGGAGAACCAGGAGCAGGTGCGTGAGGTCATTGCACGCCGCTTCCTCTCCGAGGACCTGGACCTCGACGTGCGCCTGGACGAGTTCAATGCGACCTTCGCCATCGGCGCGCCGGTCGTGCAGATCGAGGTGCCGCAGGGTGCGACCGAATGGCTCGGCGACCAGGTCGCCCAGCTCAACCGGCAGGCCAACGCCGACCTTGCCCAGCTGCGGTGGGCGCACGAGGACGAACTGCGCACGCTGTACGTGAACCTCATGTCGGCCCACGTCGAGCAGGTCATCCGTGACGTGGCCACCGACCGCGAGGGCTCGCGCTACAAGGCACTCAAGGACGGCACCGAGGCGGCGCACCGCGAGCGGGAGTCCGAGAAGGAACAGCGGATCCGCACCCGCAAGGCCGAGATCGTCCAGGACTACGAGGCCCAGGCGAAGAAGCTCGCCGAGCAGGCCGCCCTCCAGGCGGAGATCCAGTACAAGGAGCGCAACCGCTCCCGCATGGAGCGCGAGCAGGCCGACGCCGTCGCCGAGATCGAGCGGGTGCTCGAGAACTCCTACTCGCACGACCGCCAGGAGATCCTGCGCGTGCGCCGCTCCGACGCCGCCCTGAAGATGCAGGTCGGCACTACGCGGATCTTCGAGGTCCTGGCCGAGAAGCAGAAGGCCTACCTCGAGGCCGAGGAGCAGCGTCTGGGGCAGTGGAAGGCCGAGATCCAGCGGATCGTCGACGACAACCGCAAGGCGGACATCGCCCAGGCCGAGGCTCTGGCAGAGCACCAGCGCACCACCGACGAGATCGGCGTCCTGCGCCGCGAGCAGGAGGCGCTGCTGGAGTCGATCCGCAACGAGCACGCCGACCGCATCCGCCGGATGGAGGACGAGCTCGACCGCAACCGCAAGGACGCGATCACGCAGATGCAGGCCCGCGAGACGGAATGGCAGCACAGCCTGTCCCTCGAGAAGGAGAAGACCGACTCGGCCACGCAGCGCAACACGGACCTGCTGCAGCAGATGGAGGTTGTCGAGGACTCGGTCAAGCGCCGTTACGAGGCGCGGCTGGAGGAAATGGCTGCGGACAAGGAGTCCTACGCCAGCGAGCTGGCAAGGGCTTCGGAGATCCAGAGCCGCTACAACAAGATGCTCATCGCCCTGATCGTCGCGCTGCCCGTGCTCGGCGGCCTCGCCGGCTTCATCGGCGGGGCGGCCATGGGCGGCTGATCCGACTCGGAGATCGACGGGGGTCTGACGGCGCATGGGGCTCGCACCCCGTGCGCCGTCGGCGTCTTCCGGATCACAACAGGCGCAGGACACACAGACACACGCGGAAACAGGCAGGGAGAACCATGGCAGGCAGCAAGCGCAGGGCGGCACGGCCCAAGGCCAGCGGCTGGGAGAAGATCTCGGCGCGTCGGCCGGAGGAGACGCTGACGAACCGGGACGTCTATGAAGACCAGCAGCTGGACCGCGGCGAGCGGCTGAGCAAGAAGTCGAACACGTCGGGCCTCGCGCTCGCCGGCGTCGCCGGCCTGCTGGTCGCGATCGTGGCGTGGGTGCTGTACTCGGTCATTGCTACGGCAGTGCTCACGCTCGGGGCGACGATGGGCGGTGGCCTGGGCGGAAACAGCAGCGGAAAGCCGGACTCGTACTACGTGGAGGACACTACGACAGGCCAGGGCGGGGCCCCGATGACGTGCTACCGCGCCGTCAACGAGAAGGGTAACCCCGAGATCGGCTCGAAGTGCTACCCGGATCTCAAGGACGTCCCGGTGCCAGCGTGGTGGACCCACGCAGGCAGCGCCGCCCAGGACGCCCCGGAGGCTGACCAGGGGGCCACGCCCACGGCGACGAACGTGGGCGGGCAGCTGGGGTCCGTCACCGGGTTCAAGCTCTTCCTGACGCTGGGATCGGGCGCGCTGGTCATGATCATGATCTCCACCTGGACCGGACGCCAGGTCGCCAAGCACAACGCGACGGTCGACCACACGGACATCAACGACCACCGCAACGACCAGCACATCGCGCTGCCGGAGGAGGTCCAGCAGAACTACGACTGGTTCCCGGACGCCGGTGCGCACTCGGGGGTGCAGGTCAGCTCCATGATCAGTCACATGATGCTCAGCAAGAAGGGGCTGGGCACGGTCAAGGTCTCCCGGCGCGCAGAGTCCGACGTGATTGACCAGGACGGCAACGTCGTCTACTACAAGGGTGAGGTCATGGACGGCGACGACGGCGAGCCGCTGGTCGAGACCCTGCCGCTGATCGACGAGGAGTTCGGCGAGGCGCTCTTCGACGCCTCGGGCCTGCCCCGGGACAAGCGGCTGCGCCGGAAGTATGACGCAACGGTGATCCCGTACAACCCGCCGACCGAGGAGAGCCGGCGCAAGGCCAAAGAGGCGATGGACCCTGGGAAGCTCCAGGGCGCGAACCGTGACAAGCTCGGGCCCTACCGTACGGTGTCGGACCTGATCACTGATGATTGGGAGTTCCCGGCGTACGAAGTCCAGCGCCCTGCCGGTGCCTACATCGTCGACACTGCTCCCGTGAACACGATGGTGCTGGCCATCACCCGGGCGGGCAAGGGCCAGACCTACATCGAGCCGATGATCGACATGTGGTCGAGGGAGAAGAAGCCCTCGAACATGGTCATCAACGACCCCAAGGGCGAGCTGCTCGTCAAGAACTACATCCCGCTGGTCACGCGCGGCTTCGAGCCGGTGCAGTTCAACCTGATCAACGCGATGAAGA
>Ga0307412_10001200_pt1 | contig 14737 bp, 36 predicted proteins | sample DK1Cmetagenome_3_FD_203823 | JGI IMG/M metagenome (GOLD analysis project Ga0307412, IMG submission 203823) | Maize rhizosphere microbial communities from greenhouse at UC Davis, California, United States - DK15-C-1 | ecosystem: Host-associated > Plants > Roots > Rhizosphere > Soil | place: USA...
ATAATTCCCATCATGTTTCGTATCCCTTCTTTTAGAGATATTTATAGAAACATGATTCGATTCGTGTGATTCCTCCATTGATTTTAATTTTAACATATAAGTCGACTTAAGTAAACTCAAATATTTAGGTTATGAGTGCATATTCCAGGGACGGGACAACATATCCTCCACCTTCGCATCGATGATGTCAGCGATTTGGGTGAACGGAACACCTCTGTCGTTCAGCATAGCTACGTGATTGGCACTATCATAGTCGCCAGCACAGTTTATGCCGTACCAATCAGCTACTCGATATGGTAGGAGTGAAGTGCTGGAATCCTCGCCGGCGATGAAGTTACGAGCACCGATCTTGCTGAAGGCGAGTGGTTCACTCCACTCCCCATCTCCAGTTTCCTTCATGTAGATGTCACAGGCAACACCGAGGCAGCAGAAGCCTCCATCGTTGCGGAGAGTATCCTTGCCCTGGGTGTACGTGTCTGAACGGAGGGCAGCTGTCAGCAGCTTGAGTCTTTCGGCGCTCACTTCCACAGTCCTTCCGGGTTAGTCTCAACGAAGTCGGCGATCTCTTTGAAGGTCCAACCGGAGTCGTTCTTAGATGCAAGGTCCGGGTGCTCAGAATCGTCAGCAGTTGCACCGACGTTGGTCCGAAAGCCGAACCACTCCTGCACCACCGACGGCATGCACTCGCCGTCTTGGGCAGAGCTCGGAACGACGAACGAACTCTCATCGTCTGGATGAAGCCAACGACCCTCTCCTGTAACCGTCTGATAGAGCTTGCAGGCTACACCGAGGCAACAGTAACCGTGCGAATCATGCAGCTCATCGGTGGTCTGCGCGAATGTACCAGATCGGAGCATCCTAAGCCACTCCGCACGTCTCTCTTCTACTGTGTCAAACATCTTATTCCTTTCGAAGGTTTATTCGGTTGGGCCCGCAGGGCCAGGCGCACTTTCTGGCGTGCCTGGCAGAGCATCGCGAGAACGAACTATCCACTTCGGATTGCTCTCGATCTTATCAGCAATCAAGCTGAATGGAATTCCCCTGTCATTCAACTCCGACAACGCCTGATCACCGCCGGATGAAGTGCGAAATGTTCCATTTTTGTTTGGGAGACCCAACCAGTTCATCACCTCAACCGGAAGGATATCAGTTATAGAATCTCCGGGCGTCACGAACTGATAGCCGGCTAGAACCTCTGTCTCCTCCCAGTGTCCAAGACCGGTCTCCTTCGCATACAGGTCGCAGGCGACACCCAGGCAGCAGAACTTGTCACCGACTCGGAGTGCATGCCGTCCCTGCTCGTACTCGCCGGAACGGAGGGCTGTCACCAGCTTTGCAAGGTTCTCAGTCATTGAAGAGCCCCATAGGCTTGGAGTCGATCAGGTCCGCGATCGACATGAACGTTGCACCGTTGTCGTTCTCGATCGACAGTCGCCGGCTTTCACCGCGATCCGGATCACCGAACGATCCGTACTGGGTCCGAAACCCGTACCAGTCGCGCACCGCGGCGGGGAGCCTCGTCTTCGAATCGTCACCGACGCCGTCGTAGAAGTACCGTTTAGAGTCTCCCCAGGAACCCTTGCCTGTCTCCTTCAGGTAGATGTCACATGCTACACCCAGGCAGCAGAATGCTCCATCTACCTGCAGTGTATGCTGCGCCTGCCTGTACTCGCCGGATCGGAGAGCAGACGTGAGCATGGATCGGCGGGCGTCGTAGTCAACAGTTTCGCTGGTGTCAGTCATTGAAGAGTCCCTCGGGGTTGGAGTCGATGAAGTCGGCGACCTCGTTGAAGTTCATCACAAAGTCATTAAGACCATCAAGAGTACGTAGCTTCAGGCCACGCTCTGAAACGACCTCCTTTACGAACGAGCCAGATGCGCCAGAAAAACCGAACCAGGCGCTCACATCCCTAGGAAGAAATGAATTATTGGAGTCACCACCAGCATCACGGAACACCCGCTCATCCCAGTAGCCCTTACCGGTCTCCTTGTGGTAGAGGTCACACGCAACTCCGAGGCAGCAGTAACCCGAACCATCCTTTTCGCGAAGATAGCCTTTTGCTTGTGCATATTCACCCGACCGAAGTGCCGCAGTCAGAGCAGCTCGCCTCTCAATAACCGTTTCCATCATAGCTGCCCCCGAAACTCTGCGAACAGCTGAGTAGCCGGATCGTCCATCGCCGATCGAATGGTCTTCGCAATCTCGGGGAAAGGGATGCCCTCATCGTTCATCCCCATGAGGGACCGGTTCTCACCGACCAGGTTGCCCGTCGCATTGGAGAAGCCGAACCACTTCGCTACCGTGACTGGCAGCCAGGCATTCTCGTTCTCAACACCAAGCTCGAACGCCCAGTCGTCCCACCTACCTTCCCCGGTCTCCCTGAGGTAGACATCGCAGGCAACCCCGAGGCAGCAGTACGAATCTGGTGCCGGTGCACCATTCTCGTCCAGGACATTGGCATTGCGAAGCTGTCCAATCCCCTGAGCATAGGTACCGCTCTCGAGGGCCTCCACCAACTTAGTCTGTCGCATCCGAAGTTCTTCGGAAGTAGGTTGTTTCGTCTGTTCCATTCCAATTCCATCCATGGGTGAACTTTTATTTGAAATTAGTATAAACCCGTTTACGACTAAAGTAAAATTAAAAAAATTGGTGGGAAGTCTGGAATTCCACCGATACACTGTCGTTCTAAAGTTCTAGAAATTTTTTCCAGAAATTTTTTCCAGAATTTCTCTCTACTGTACACTATACAACCTGTTAGGTACTTCGAAACATTTTTCCAGAATTTCTCTCCGTCGAACACTATATGGCCTTAAAGATAGTTAGGGCCAGCCGCTTCCGCTCTTTTAATAGGGCCTCCGCACTTTCCAAGATGAAGGCCCTCCCCGTCTCCGGAGAAGGCCCTTGAGACCCTAGAGCTGCTTGTACTGTCCGCAGTACTCAGCGTCGGCGGGTACCTCCTTCACCTCCTCCCATGCACGACCCTTGAGGAAGAAGTGGGACTGACCGCGAGTCAGGGGGTTGGACCGGAGCACCTTCCCGTCGGGAGTCTCAGCCCAGAGGACCTCCTTGTTCCACTCGGGGTAGGTGATCCACCCGGTGCACAGGCCCTGAACGAGGTGCTTGGTGAGACGGTCCGCCTTGTTGGAGTAGGTGATGGTCATGGTAGTCTCCTTCGCTTGTTGATAGGATGATACTACCGTGATTCTATATGACTGTACATGGCCAATATTTTCCTCCGGATGGATTGACCCGCCCGGAGGAAGTGTGGTACTCTAGAGGTAGCGGCCATGGGAAGCGCGAGGTCTACTCCTCCCAGTTGTAGGTGTCCTTGGCACCCATGCGGGTCTGGCGGAAGGACTCGTAGTCGGAGGGAGTGTACCGCTTCACCTGCCTCCAGGGTGCACTGGGGCGTGTCATGAAGGCCAGGGTGATGAAGATGGAGATGGCGAACCAGATGGCGATCATTGCGTAGATGTGGTCCATGTCAGAGTCCCTTCTTGAAGTGGTTGATGGCGTTCAGTACTGCCCTGCGATTGACCGCAGTGTGGTTGTTCATGCCGATGGTGTTGGCAATCAGGCGGACCACATCGGCGTTGGTGTAGTCAGTCGAACCTCGCCGCCAGAAGTGACCCTCCTTGGAGACGAACCCGTAGGACTGGAGGGAGTAGGCATCGAGCCCGTAGACCTTCATGGTGCAGCCAGCCTGCTTGGCATTGACGGCGGAGGCACGGACGAAGCGGGCGAGGATGGACTTAGTCATCGGGTATCTCCTTGTTGGTAGCTCCAGGATACACCACCCTGGAGCTCATGTCAACCCCTGTTATGCAGGAATGAAGCGGTTCATGATCTCCTGGCGAGTGGTCTTCCAGGCTCCCCGCTGGCCGTTCAGAGCAGTCTCCTCACGAGAAGCAGACATCCACTCACCCTTGTGGATGTAGGGAGTGAATGGGCCGGAGCAGGCACCCTTCTCGATGCGAGCTTTGGTTGCTGCAGCGAGGGCCTCGATCTGGGCCAGGCGGGAGATAAGGGCTTCGGTCGGGAGGTGCTCGAGGTAGGTGCGGATCATGGTAGGTCTCCTTGGTTGGTAGATCTAGTCTACTCGATTACACCTTGACTGTCAACCGCCTTTATGCTAATAGTTGGTGCCATGGAAGTTGCCCATGGGATCGGCCTGATTGTAACCCAGCTCGTACTCGTCGTGGCGGCGGCCAGCTGGGTAGGGGTTCCGCTTGGGCTTGTCGGCGTAGGCTGCCTCCTGACCCAGGATGTAGGCCTGGTAGAGCGGTCCACCGGTGTACTTCAGCTCGTGCTTCTTGATCGCACGGTAGTCTGTCTGCGGGTGATATTCAGCACGGGCCTGGGTGATCATGCGGCGGTGGAGTTCGAGCTTGTTGGCCATCGGGTATCTCCTTGGTTGGTATATCCAGTCTACTCCATGGGGAGCCGACTGTCAACTACCTTTATGCGGTAAATGCATGCCAGATCAAGGGTACAAAGATGACGACCAGTGATACCAGCTGAATAGCGAAGTTCGACATGTCAATACCCTCCTTGGAAAAGAAATCAGTTGACAGGGGAGGGAGAGCCTTGGTAGACTCTCCCCGATTGAGATCAGGCTTCGGTCTGCTCGGTCTGGGGAGCTTCTTCCACCACCGGCGCGGCCGGGACGAACTTGGAGGCCTTCATGGTCTCCTTGATGTCCTCGAGGTAGAAGTAGATCTCCTTCTTCGCCAGGGTCTTGCCGGCGGCCTTGGAGCCCACTTCCACGAGCTTGGCCAGGACTGCCGAGTCGCCGACCCAGTTCGAGTCGTTGAAGTTGTAGTTCAGCTTCCGGGCCACGAACTGGACGCCGGGGAGGGCACCCTCGGGGGTGACGATCGCCTGGGCATCCAGGAAGGGGAGGTGGTGGTCCTTGGTCCGGACGTTGAACCAGCGACCCTCGGGGGTGCGGATCTGGTCGAGGAGGATCTCGTTGAAGAGGGCCACGTGGGTGGCGGTGGCGAGGTGGATCAGGTTCGATGCGAGCTTGACGGAGTTCTTGTTCTTGGCAGCCATTTGGAATTTCCCTTCCAGTTCGATGGGTGGGAGTGATTTCCCGTTCCTCATCATGTAATTACTATACTCGATGGTGTGGCGAATGTAAATGGGTAGAATGCACTATTTTGAGGAAAGATTTTCTGCACTTCGAGGGTTGACACCCCTATATAGAGTGTGGTACTATTCCCATCTGGACGGCCATCAGGAACCCCTGATAGACCAGGTAGAGGAGGGCGAGGAGGGTGAAGAGCTTGAGGCCTTCGCGGATCATGGTAGACTCCTTGGTTGATAGCCATATAATACGACAAAGGGCCTCCCCGATCAAGGTGAGACCCTTACAATGGTAACCAACCGGTTAATGGAAGTGGGTTGGTATCTTGGAGCGCCTCCGAGGGGCGTTGGTGGCCGAGTGGGTCAGCCAGTAGTTCCAGGAGCCAGTGGAGTCGATCACCTCGAGCTCACCCTCTCCCTGTACGATCCGGAGGCCCTGCGCCACCATCTGAGCCACCGTGGAGAAGTAGGCCACGTTGGAGAGGAACACCAGGTTCTCATCCCCAGGCCTCTGGAAGGTCACCGTCCAGCCCTCACTCCCCACTGGAGGGATGATCTCGAAGGTGGTCCGGGTGGAGGTACGGGAGACCAGCTCGAGGACCTGGTGTGGGGCTGGAGTGTAGTCTCCGAAGTGGGGTTCGATGCGGTCCATGTGATTGACTCCTTGGTGATGATTCCAGTATACACCATCAATGCGGCAGAGTCAACCCCTTAAATGCGGCGATATCGAGTCTTGAAGCCTCTATATATGGCCATGGCCTGCATGACAGCCTGAGCGGACGACAGCTCCATGTCTGCCTCCCAGTAGCCATAGACACTGTTGTAGACCTGGAAGAGGTACTTCATGGCTTGGAGTCCTCTATGATGGAGAGCAGGTTCCGGCGCTGGGAGACGGTCTTGTTGGGGCGGCCGATGTAGCGTCTCCAGAGGTTTGGCCCGTCGATGATTGGAGCACTGAATGAGCCGTTCTTGTGAGCGTACCCGATGGCCGTGATGCCATCGAGGGCATAGACTGCATGCAGACCATCGACGCTTCGACGAGCCCGGAGAGTAGCGGTGCGGCGGATCTCTTTGTGTTCGGTTCGCATTTGGTAGCCTCCTTGGTTGGTAGATCCAGTCTACCACAGTGCCTCGAGGGTGTCAACCAGCTATTATGCGGTCGACCACATTATCTCCGGCATCGGGCGTCTTGTCCACCACCAGGATGTATCCGAACTCCCGCACCAGGTACCCATATTCCATGCCATCCCAGCTCCAATCGGGGGCCGCAGCACCCTTGAAGTTGCCATCCTCGTCGAGCCGGCAGATGCCAAAGTGCTTGATGATAGAAGCGGTGACAAGAGCCTTCTCGCGGTCGGTCATTGGGAACATGGTAGCCTCCTTTGTTGATAGCTCCAGGATACACCACCCTGGAGCTCCTGTCAACCCCTAAAAACCGTTTTTGTAGTAGCCCGGAGCGGTCACTCGGAGCTTGCCTGGGCCGGCCTGGAAGAACTTAACTCCACCACCAGCGAAGAACTGGATGGCCTCCTGGGTGATCTTCCGGTCCTTCTCGTCGATTATGGCATCGATCGGGAACTTCCAGTTCTCCTTGTTCTGGACAGCCTCGAAAGCATCCTGCTTGGCGAAGAACTCATTCCACTCCTTTTGGGCCTTCTCAGCGAGGCGGGCAGGGTCCATCCACTGTTCTTTGGTGAACCCGTACATCATGCGGGGAGTATCGGACATGGTAGCCTCCTTTGGTTGGTGATACCAGTCTATCCCGGTATCACCAAGCTTGTCAACCCCTAAATGTCATGCTCATTGTAGAGATTCGTCGGAGGTTCCACCTGCAATTCAGCAATATATTCAAGCTCGTAGGAGTACTCCTCGGGCTTGTACTTGAAGGAGGTTTCAGCCACCGTCTCGGCGAACTCGTGGGGTGACCATACCTCGTTCTGAGGTTGATCCTTGTCCATGATCTCGAGGATGACCTTGGTGGCGATCGTCTTGGGCTTCGAGATGTGGTAGGTGATGCGGATCATTTCTTCTCTCCTTGGTTGGTGATACCAGTCTATCCGGTATCACCAAGCTTGTCAACCGGCTAAATGCAGATTTCTGCCTCGAGCCCAACAATCTGGTTGAACTCCTTCCAGGCATCCACCGAGCCATCAACCCAGCCGGAGCCATCGTGGTACCTCCAGGCTACTACGGCATGGCCCTGATCATCCAGCCACTTCATCTTGGCCATCAGAGCCTTCTTGGTGGATGCCACATACAGGCGGCGGACTTTGCCGTTCAGGGGCTTGGCGAACTTCAGGCACATGGTCTTCATTGGAGTCTCCCTTTCGTTTGGTGATTCCAGTATACTCCATCCCGGAGTAGGTGTCAATGGCCTCCACGAAGTTTTGTGCGGTGAATTACAGTCTCGTGATCAAGCTGCTCGAAGTTGATCTTCTTGGCCTGGTGGCTGATGCCATCACAGATGGTCTTGAGCATGGGTCTGGTCACCTCCTCGTCGACGAGGGACTCCACGGCCATTGCACGGAGAGCTGTCGCTACACCCAGCGCCCACACCGGGCAGTCGGTCCCTGCGAGCTGGATGTACAGCTTTCGAGCTGCCTCCACCGCTTCGTCGATCGTGCCACAGTGACACAGGGTGTTGTGTTCGTGATCATGCGCCATGGTGTCAATCCCTTCAGTGTATGGTTTCTTCGATTTCAACCTTGACAATGATCCCAACTCCAGGGTTATCGTCGAGATAGGAGTCAACATCGACCTGATCGACCAAATCGATCCCAAGTCCATCCTCACCCGAATCCCACCATTCAGTTTCAGAAACCTGATGGAATCGATTATCTGACGTTGAGATATAGATTTTGGACATGATTGACTCCCTGTTGATAGATCCAGTCTAAACCAGAGCCTCGAGGATGTCAACCATGAAAAGTGCGGATGTCGACGATTTTCTCCTCGGCGGACATGTCGATCTTGGCGGTGAGGACCCCGAGGTCGTACCCATCCTGCCATGCCATCCAGAGCACCGTCCCGGGGATGTTGGGATTGGGTATATAGCAGGCTGCCCTCTTAGCATCGTGACCAACCTCTAGAGCGGCCAGACGGACATCCTCGATGTCGTGAGTGGTGGGTGAAAACATGGTATCCCTCCTTTGATTCGATAATTAGATGATACCATGATTCCAAAGCAGAGTCAATCACCTTTTTACGGTTACTCCCAGCCGCGAATGGGGAAGGTCAGCCTAAGGTCCCCTTTCCGCACCTTGAGAATGGTCTTGGTATCATCATCCCGAACACCAAGCTCATTGCAGGCTTTCTCCCACTCTTTGATGACACTCATGCCGAAGGCCTTGATAGTCCGATAATTCGGCCGATGGTAGAAGTGTTCGCTCTCAAAGAGATTCGGAGTTTCAGTTTTGGGATGGGCCTCACCACCCTGTCGTTCGTCGAACTTGTGGAGCCTATCCGAGGCCACTAGCCGAGCCCAGAGAACACCAGGCTCGAAGCCCTTGGAAATCTCGTACTGGTGGTACCAGACCCAGTTGATGGCATTGTCCCGAACTGTGATGATGCGGGAAGGAAATTCAAGGTTGAAGTTGAGAGATTGGTTGGACATCGGAGTTTCCCTTTCGATAGATCCACCATACCTCATTGCATGGTGGTTGTCAATATCGATTTGAAAAGAATTTTGAGATCAGCTATCGAGCTGATAGCCCTCAATCTGGTCCTCAGTGAGCTCCCGGAGGCCATCATCAGAGGCATCCTCAGGCTCCACTTGAACCACATAGGAGATGCCCCAGCTGAGCTCCTCTCCGGAGAGCACCACCCCATTCACTCGAGGTGTTCCTTCGAACTCTCCCAGGATAACCTTATCCCCTTCTGAGTACTTCATGGTGTTTCCCTTCTCTTGATGATTCCAGTATAAACCACCTCGAGGAGAGAGTCAACCAGCTATTTTCGGTTCCTTCACAATAGTGAACTGGTTGTTGTCCTCCGTGATCACCGTAATGTGGGTGTAGCTGTCGGCTATGATGAGTCCGAGCAGGCACTCTACGGAGTAGTTGTAGGGAGACATCATGACACCCCGGAGCTTCTCCCGACCTTCGATGATGTCTGGCCTTTCCATTTCAGCACCAGCCATGATCGTCCCCGGAGCCCAGGGAGTGACACCATCCTTGGCCATGACTCCCTTGCCGACCTTGACCGTGAAAGCCTGGACTGGATAGACCTTATCGGCCGGCTTCTTCTTCCGGCTACCCTGGGCTGCTTTGTGGTTACCGTTCATTACCGTTCTCCATCGCGAGCATTGGGCCAGAACTCATCCACATCCTCGTCTGAGACGGGTTGGACCTTCACTTCGAACCACTTGCCATTAACTTTGAAGCAGGCATGTACGAGTGTCCGACTGACCACCATGTCAGTAACTACCCCGCGCTGGAAAAGAGTATCAGCTGCGAGGGATGCACGGACTTGATCTTTGTTCACGGTCTGGCCCTCCTTGGGCGGATGTAGTCGAGGATCAGGAATGCGATGTAGATGATGAATATCAGGTTTCTCATTTCTTCCTCCTCTTTGATGATTTAATCTACCACATCAAAGAGGAGGAGTCAATACCTTATTTTACTTTGACGAGAAAATATCTCGGATCAGCTTCGCCGGCTCCACCCAGAAGTCCTCGGGAAGCCCAGTGTAGTCGGTGTAGTCGAACTTGTCGTCTCCACCCTTGACCTTGGGAAACTCGGCATCGATGTACCACTCGTCGGTCTCGGAGTCCCAGATGATGCTGAAGTGCTGCTCCTTCAACCAGAGGGAGTACCAGCCCCGAGTGGTGTCGACTACCATCTCGCCGTCGAACAGGGCGAAGAGAACCCCGTTGACGAAGAACGTGCAGGCTTGGTAGGGATTTGGAACCGAGCACAGGAGGTCTCGGTCAGCACCAGGCAGGAGTTCACACTCGACTGCATGATGGACCTTCTCGAAGAACTCCTGACCAGCCTTCTCGTGCAGGATGAACCTCACGTTGAACAGATCATCGGACCAAGCAATTTCCGATATCTTGATCGATTTGATGGTATCTTTCATTCTCTTTTCCCCTTTCGATAGCACCAATCTATCGAATCCAGATGCTACTGTCAACCGCTATTCTATAGTTTTAAATAAAACCAATTGAATCAACGGCTTATGCTGATTTTCAGCGGAATAACGCTGTTTTATTTCTGGAGGGATGGTAGAAACCACAGGTTTGAAAAAGTGCAGTTTTTGGCCATTGATTCTATTCAGCTTTTTACGGCTAAAAACGGCTTTTTCTGCACTTTCTCAGAGTTGCTGCACTCAGAAAATTCCAGGAATAGAGTACCACTCTTTCTTCCCGGTGTCAAGGTCAATGTAGGAGTATTTCTCCTCTGGGAACTTCTTATCGTAGAACATGTGAAGCTCGACCTGGGAGAGGTAAGTCTCATCCCCGATCAGTTCAAACCAGTAGGCATCATCCTTCTTGATGATCCGAACCCAGCAGGGTTCCCCAATGAACATATCGGGGTTCCCATAGTCATCGACTTCACCATCGACACCCTGGGCCCAGCTCAGAGATTTCAAAACCATTTCAATCACTCCGCTTTTCGTTATGATTAGAATATCAGGAAAGAAAATGAATGTCAACTCACTTTAATCGGAATATTGCGATTTCTGTGTTTGATAACTTCATGGTTTTGTACTCATAACCTCGCTCCCGGGCCCAGCGATAGGCCGCCAGTCGAATGCGGTCTTGATCATCGAGTGATGCTGCCTCGTACACTTGACCTTCACCGCCGGGCACCAGTGACTCAAATGAGTACTTAGACTTTCGGTTATTCAACCGCTTCTGCTTGATCGCATCGCTCATGCTGATGGTTCGCATTGGTGCCTCCGTTTCGTTATGACCAGAGTATCAGGTCGAACTATGACTGTCAACTATCAAATTTCAAAAATCGTCGATCAATTGAAAATAATCATCGGATGCACCAGGCCACTCCAGATGACCGCTGGACGACCTAATCGATTCGTAATGGTACGATACCATAAATTTTGAAATGGCCCTAGATAGCCCTCTGGTGCACTGTAAGAAAAAGTTACAAAAAGGCGGCTGATCGTATTGACCAGCCGCCGAAACTGTGATATCGTGAAAGGTTAGGCGGCCGACTCGAGCGGCTCTTCGATGAAGTTCGGATCGAAGTCAGCGATGTCGTGGATCATGGCGATGTTGTCAGTATCGATCAGAAACCGCATGAGGTTGTTGACATCGCCGAAAACTTCGATGGCATCGTAGTGACGGCTCAGGTCGGTCGGAACGCAGAGCTTGACGTCGCGACAGCTGAGGTTGTAGGTCGGCAAAACCTCAGGCCGCGTCATTTCGTCGACGATGAAGTTGACAGATTTCAGAGTGTGCATTTGTCGGAACCTTTTCGTTTTGGTTATCAGGTCGTTCCTGATGATCTTAGTATAATCGAGGTCGAACTTGAAGTCAATGACTTTTTTCAAAAAAGTAGCGGAAAGATATTTCACTTTCCGCTGTTGACAGAGTTCTTATTCTTCGATATGATTAGGTCCGGAGACGATCGTCATCTTCGATCCGTATTGATCGAGGAACTGGTCCATGAAGTCATCTGTCGCGGTGACTTCAAGTCCCTCTGGGAGCTCTCTGGTCTGCAAGTCCCACGTCGAGACGTTCATATAGACGAACTGTTCGGAGTTCTTGTCGACGACGATCTTCTTCATTTCGTTTTCCTTCCGTTTCGATGATCATAGAATATCAAATCATCTTGACGGAGTCAACGACAAAAGTGCAGAAAGACGAACTTATTTTTAGCCAGTTGACAGAGGCTTTCGACTGTGATAACCCGTGCGTGCACTCATCCAGTGCGATCTACAGGTCCTAGTCTGCATCCCTTGAGCTGGTGTACCCATCGCAGAACTTGTCGATCTTCACAGACTTCCACTGATCGAGGTCTTCACAGGTCTCGGAGTCATTGCAGACTTCGAAGAAGTTTTCACCGTTTTTGGTGTAGCCGGCAACATCGACCATGACGAGATGATCATCGCCGACCTGGAAGAGCATCACACAGTAGCAACCGTCGCCCCTCCACTTGATGTCGATCATGTGGGACCGATCGAAGACGAACTGGCCGGGAGCGAAGTAGGTGTTCAGACACTCCACCAGCCAGGGAGTCCGATCGATGCCCTTAGTCTTAGCAGGTGATAGGGTGAGCAGGGGTGCCATGTGCGCTTTCCTTTTTTGGGAATGGGCTATGTGTACTAGCTACACACGCGCTTTCCTTTTCAATTTCGATATGAAAAGTATATCAGGCAGCCACTCCCGTGTCAACCAGCATTTTTCAGATCAAAAGCCTTGACAGCCTCGAGGATCTCCTCCCACGAGTCGGAGTCACACAGGGTGATGGAGTCTGATTCCTCGTCCGTCCAGTTGCCCCTCACGTCGAGCAGGGAGTACCTCAGGATGCCCGGATGCTCACGGAGAGCAGGGTCCTTGTAGTCCACGTAGATCTGGAGGTCAAGCTCCTGGTGGGTGCTGGGAACTGGTCGGCTGATAGATGGGCAGCTGTCCGCACGCCAGCTGGAGTCCTCCCATCCCTCAATCATGGGGAGCTCGTCGTCGAAGTTGGGGAAGGCCAGCTTGTAGGGCTTGGGCTGATGCTCCAGGCACTTCTCACAAGTTACCTCGTACCAGTAGATGGAAGCACCGTGACCTTCGCCGAAGATCTTGTCTCCGTCCCCGCATGGGACGTGGTACTTGGGATTGGAGTTGGGGTCCATAAAGTGGAATGGTTTGGTCGGTGCCATCGATTCTCTCCCGGTGCAAACTTTCATTTCATTTGAATAGTATATTTGGTTAGAATACACTTGTCAAATGGAATGTGTAGGAAGAAAAGATTAAGCAATTCCCACTGGGTATTCACTCTGGTTCTAGCTCGGCTCTAAAAACCTCCTTTTTGTCTCTCCAGCCCGCGGATTCAGGATGGCCGATCAAGGAGCTAGAACCAGAGTGAATAGCTCCAGGAAGGTTTTATCCCTCCTGGAGCCTATCAGATCAGGCTTCGACGGTCTGGGCCGGAGCGGGAGCCGCCACTTCGGGCTGGGTCGACGCCTTGAGGATGTTCTTCATGTCCTCGAGGTCGGAGACGATCGCCTTCTTGGAGTAGTCCTTGCCGCCGGGTGCAGCCTGGGCGACCGAGGTGAGCTTGGCCAGAGTGGCCTCGTCGTTGGTCCAGTTGGAGTCGTTGAAGTTGTAGTTCCGCTTGGGAGCCGCGAAGTCGATGCCCAGAGCCTGGTCACCCTTGGCAACCTTGGCAACCGCGCCGGCGAAGGCCTCGGCATGACCCTTGGTGCGGACGCCGAACCAGCGGCCACCTTCCGTGGTGATCTGGCCGATCAGGATCTGGTTGAAGAGAGCAGCCTGAACTGCATTGCGGACGTAGAAAGTCTTGGTGATCTTGGTCATTTGAAGTTTCCCTTTCAAGTGATTGGTTCAGGATTATTCCCGTTCCTCATCATGTAATTACTATACTCCGGCTAGAATGCAAAGTAAATAGGGAAAATGCACAGAATGAAAAATAAATGGCAGCTCGAATCCAGAGTTCCGGATAGAAATAGAATCGCCCACCCGCGTGCTACCACAGGTGGGCTGGAATGTCAATAAGCTAAGTTGCGGAAGATGTTCAGCTTTGGTCCATATCGATCTTGTAGCCGCCGGAACCTGGATCAACCCAGTCTTCAGAGCCGGCATAGAAGAACTCGTCGACCGCTTCGTCCAGCTTGGAGCTCACATAGCTCGGCTCGAACAATGCTTCGGTTCCTGGCATCGGTGTAGTCTGGCCTATAGTCCGGAACTTGTCCTTGAGCTCATTGATCCTGGCTTTGGCTTCCTTGATAACTGGATCTTCGCTCAGGGTTTGTTGGAAGTCATCTAAGAGCTCGTCAGTGTCTTTGTAGGTCTTGGTGTCTGGCATGTTGAAGTCTCCCTTCATATGTAGCTACTATAATATACGGGATGGTGACTGTACACTAGTATGTTTGGGCTCCTGCAAGGACTATATAGCATGCGGGCTCTGGTGCGCTTTCTTTTCTGGGACACGGACTATGTAGGACGAGTGCGCTTTCTTTTCTGGAGGGGTGCATGCGCTTTCTTTTCTGGGAGAGCATGCATGCTCCTTGGGGTGTTACCGCGCTCCGGGTGTGCTTTCCTTTTTCTTTTCTTCTTCTTTCTCCAGTACTACTAGGTACCCTCCGTTGTAGGTCATGCTGGCTACTCTCCAGTTGGAGTCGTACCAGTGCTGGAGTCCATGGGACTTGTGGTTCATGTCCGCGTGGGTGTTGAAGTGTACGGCTACTACACGCATGCACGCTTTCCTTTTCTGGTTTCCGCCATTCTGTGGTTTCAATGGAGGTTTTTTAGATTTTTAGAATGACGGTGTGTGGTGTATATGGTGTTCTGGAGTGTGTATACAGGATTTCTCTGTAACGGAGTGGTTATATAACCGGAGTGAATGGGAGCTATCAATTCCGGTTACACTTGCATCCAGTCCCTCGTTGGATCCATTGGTCTGCGTTCCTGGCTCACCTCTACTTCACGGTACCTTACTCCGGTTCGATAGTATC
>Ga0307412_10001201_pt1 | contig 14735 bp, 6 predicted proteins | sample DK1Cmetagenome_3_FD_203823 | JGI IMG/M metagenome (GOLD analysis project Ga0307412, IMG submission 203823) | Maize rhizosphere microbial communities from greenhouse at UC Davis, California, United States - DK15-C-1 | ecosystem: Host-associated > Plants > Roots > Rhizosphere > Soil | place: USA...
CGGCAGGGCCTGCCGCGGCCCGTAGACCTGCAGCAGGCGGGCGAGCAGCGGATCCTCGCCCGGACCCCCGCGCTTCTTGGGCAGCTTGGTCGGCTTCGGCTTGGGCCTGCCCTCCGGCAGCCGGTAGCCGGCCATGACCAAAGCTGCGCGCAGGTCGAGCGCGGGCACGTTGTGGATCTGGGCGAGCCGCCCGATGACGACGCCCGGCCGCCAGGCCTCGACCGCGAGCGCCACCCGGGCCCTGACCTTGGCTTTCTGGCTGCGGGACCTGGCCTCGTTGCGGCAAGCCGCGGAGCACGTGGTCCGCTTCAGCCAAAACGACTTGTGCTCATGCGGGATCAGCGGGATCGGCTGACCGCAGACGACGCACCGGGGGCTTTCGCTCATCGCGACACCTCGCGTAGGAGGTTCGGGTCGACGCGCAAGCCATCCCTCCAGCACTCGAAACCGGTGCGGCTGCGCTGTCCGGGGATCCCGGCGGCGGCGTCCATCCGCGCCTCGATCCGGGCGAGCCGGTCGGACAGGGCCGACAGCCGCTCGTCGTAGCCGCGCCAGGTCTGGTCGAGCCCGGTGCGCCGCTGCTCGTTGCGGCTCTCGCCGGCGTCGATCCGACGCTCGAGCTGCTCGATCTGCAGCGCCATCGTGCTGCGCGCGGTGTTCTGGCTGACGCCCCAGGAGCCCAGCGTCATGGCCACGGCCACCAGGGTGCCGGTGAGCGCCAGCCAGCCGCGGCTGATGACGATGCCGTCCTGGCGCTCCTGAGGCTCACCCGACATCGGGCTTCCTCCGGCGCGCGGCGGCGCGCTCGGCCGCGGCACGGCCAGCCGCTCGGCCGCTGTTCGCGAGACCGAAGATGAAGGCGAGCACGCCGAGGAGGAACCAGGCCGCGATCTTGGCCGCGGCGATCAGCATCGGCACCGTGAGCATGGCGCCTATACCCCGCAGTGGGTTTGTTCTCCTCAGAAGCTAGCAGCTGTCAAGCCGACCCGCGCCTGGGCATCTGCGCGCGGGGCAAAAAAAGACCGCCAGGGACGGCGGTCGGCAAGCTTCAACACTGCGGGGAACACAACTCTCCGCGTTATAACCCCTAGCCGACCGAAAGGTTGCACAGATGGCGAACTTGCCGCGTGTCAGGACGTCTTCACCGGGATGATCCAGAGGTAGCCGTCGGTGGTGTCGCGGATCACCGCGATCTTCTCCTGCTCCCCGATCAGGATCGGCAGCAGGGACGGGCCGAACAGCGGCAGGGCGGCGGCGGCGTTCGCGGCCGTCGGATTGGTGCCGATGTTCACGTAGCAGGCCTGACTGTTCGCTATGTAGTAGACGCCGCCGGTCAGCGCGGAGCTCTGCACCGAGCTGGAGGAGATCGCGATCCGCGCCGCGTTGGCGGGATCGGGGCCGACGACCGGCAGCACTTCATTGTTGATCGAGTAGCCGGTGAGGGCGCGGAGCCAGGCCATCGTGCTGGGCTCAGAGCTGCGGGCTGGCGAGTTCGGTGGTCGGCATCCGCTGCGCGATGACGTCCCGCGCCGCGGCCTGGTTCACCGAGCTGCCGAAGCGAACGTAATTCGCGTGCTGGAAGAGTCGTTCGTCGAACCGGATCGTCCTCGAGGAGGACGTCGTGATGGTGATCTGCGTGCCCTCGTCGTCGTAGAGCGTACCCCAGGGTCCGCTGGACGAAGGCGCCTCCTCGATCGTGATCGCGGCCGCGGTCCAGGCGCTGGGCATGTAGAGCCTGAGCAGGGTGGCCTGTTTAAGGTCAATCACGTTCGACGTACCGCCGCCGGCAGGGATCGTGATGGTGACGAGATCGCCTTTGAAGCCGGCCACGCGGTCCTCCAGTGAAAAACGGCGGTCGCCTACGAGGGGGAGGACGACCGCCGGCGAAGTGATCAGGGAGGCTAACGTGACATCTTTATGGCGAACGCAAGCCCATGGCTAGCCCTGGCGACGACCATGGCCATGGAAAATTCGCTTAAGTCCCGGAAATTCCGCCTAGCGGGCTTCCTGGCGCTCGATCTGCCGCATGTAGGCCTTGTTCCACCCCGCCTGGAGCTTGCGCTCGGCCTCGTCGAGGCGGTCGTTGAGCACGCGCTTCTCGGCCGTGGGCTTGCTGCTCGCGGCGATCCCGCGCCGGGCGGAGGCGATGTCGCTCAGCTTGTTGAGCAGGCTGTTGACCGAGGGCTCGAGCGCGAGCAGCTCACGATCCTGCGCCACGGCCCTCTGCGCCGCCTCGCGATCGCCCGCCTGCGCCGCGCCCTTGAGCCGGCTCCAGGTGCGGTCGACCTCGATGACCCGCTCGCGCGTCGCCTGCCCGAGCTGGTAAGGGCTCTCGCTGCCGACATGGCGGCGGAGAAACGGGAACTCGCTCAGCGAGTGGTGCAGGCCGAGGTGGGGGTCCTCGGCGCGCAGACCCATCATCTCGGTTACCGCCCGATAGCCGAAGCCCAGCAGGTCGGCGTAGACCGTGAGCCCGGTGCCCGCGAACTGCCGCGCAACGTGCTGGATGCTTTCGGGCGAGACATCGAGCCAGCCCGGCTCGTACGCATCGCCGCCCGTGAGCGTGTTCAGGCCGGTGCCGATCGTCTTCGAGACCGGATCGATGTTGCGATAGTAGCGCGCGCTGTCAGGCCGATTGTCGCGCGGGTTCGCGGGCTCGGGCGCGATCGGCCGACCGAAGGCGTCTCGGTTCGCCTCGGCCTCGAGGAACGGCGACAGCACCGTCGGCACGGGAATGCCGTGGAAGCTGCCGCCGAATGGCGACGGCAGGATACCCTGGCGCGCGACCTCGAGCATGGTCGTCATCATGTCGCCGATGCCCGTCGGACGGCCGTTGAGCTGGCGCCCGCCCAAACCGGTCCGGCTCAACCCCATCGCCGCGATCGACCGTCCGAAATTGTGCAGCAGGTTGAAGCCGTACGGCATCCGCAGCGTCGCGTAGTCGCCGGGCTCGCCCCCCCACATGATCATCCAGTTGCGCTGCTTGACGTGCTCGGGCACGCGCTCCCAGGCGTTGAGGCCGAGCTCGTCGTCATCATCACCGAATGCCCTGGCCAGAGCATTGTTGAGGATCTCCATCAGGAAGCCCGCGGCGACGATGCCGGCCATGATCCCTTGCAGTTTCCGCGACCGGACCGCGGCGCGAGCGATCGAGTGGCTGCCCTGGATCGAGGCGTTGAAAAACACCCAGATCGCATTCGCCCATGGACCGTAGAGGCCCTTGCGGTTGAAGTTGACGGTGATGTTCTTGGCCACCTGCGCCGCTCGCCGCTCGCTGTAGCCGTGCTGGTCGCGCAGGGCGATGAACATGGAAAGGCGCAGCGCCTGGTCGAACGCCGTGTTGAGGTTCTCGATTCCGCGGAACGCCTTTTTCACCTGATCCCAACCCCAAGGAAGGGCGCCCTTGACCGTGGCGGCGTTCAGCTCCGCGATATGCTCCTTGAGCTTCTTCTCCTGCCGCGCGGTGTCGGTGAGCTCGTTGAACGCGGTCGCCCCACCGAGGCGGTGGAAGTCGGCCGCGTGCCGCGCCCAAGGGGTGTCGGTCTTTCCGCTCCGTGCGAAATGATGGGCGCCGAGCCACGCGCTCTTCCAATTGCCCGTCACCTGCCGGCGTAGGCCCCGGCGGTTCTCAGCCGTCATGTTGAGCAGGCCGGTCTGGAAATCCATGATCGCGTTCTGCACAGTGAACTCGATGTTGTACATCGTGTTCGCTTTGCTCAACCATCCCGTGATGGTCGACATGCCCCGCAGCAGGTGGTTCAGCTCGATGCCGGACATCGCGGTCAGGCTCTCGACCAGGCGCGGGTCCTTGATCTTGATCAAAAACTCGCGGCCGTCGACCCAGACCGAGACCGTGTCCGAGCGGTCATAGTCCTCGACGTTGCGATAGCGCACCTCCTCACGCACCGTGCCGGCCGAGGTGAGCTTGACGATGTAAGCCCTGGTGCGGCGCGGGTTGACCTCCCAGGCGGTGGGGTCGATGGCCTTGCGGACGAAGTTGAGCAGCGTGCGGCCGACAAGGTTCTTCTCGCTGCGGGTGACGCTTTCCTCCGCTAGGGTGAAGGCTTGCGCGGTGACGCTGGGCGACTCCGTGAATCGGCCCTTGGCGCGCGGGTCGCGCCGGCGCCGGCCCATGAAGCCGTGCCCGGTCATCGCGCGCAGCGGCTCGACGTCGGCCGCGTGGCTCTCCGCGGTCTCACGCAGCGGCACGTAGTGCCGGTACATCCGGCGCATGCGCATCTCTTCCGCGCGCGAGTAGACTCCAGCCTGACGCAGCGCGCGCAGGCGCATCCGCATCATCCGGTCGACCAGCCCGCCGACCCGCTCGAACGCCTGGCGCTTCGAGGCCGGGGCGTTCTTGACCGCATCGAGGATCGCGGTCGCGTCGGCGTTGCTCATGCCCGAGCCGCCGTCCGGAAGGCGCGGGTTGATCGCGGCGATGCGGGCGTTGCGCTCGTGCGCGTGGCGCGCGGTGAGGAACAGGTCCGTGCCGATGTCGACCTGCTTGCCGTTGCTCGGCAGGGTGACCTGCACCCCACTGTGGTCGAGGCCGACGCCGGCCTGGCGCATCGTGTCGGTGATCGGGGTGAAGTACCGCCGCGCGATCTTCTTCAGCTGGTCGCCGACCCGGCCCGGGTAGAGCTCGGCCGTGAGGTCGGGCGTCTCATGCTCGTCCAGCTTGAAGCCCGCCTTCTCCGCGCCTTCGCGGTAGCGGCGGATGTAGATCTCGCGGTCCTGAACGAAGTAGCGCAGCCGGTCGAACGCGCGGTTCTCGAGCGCCGCCACCGTCTCGCGCACCTGGCCCGGCACCGCGACCGGGTTGGTGCCGCGGTTGATCAGGCCGAACAGCGCGAAGCGGGCATCGCCGTTGGCCGCGACCCCCGGCTGGACGCGACCCGCGTAATGGCCCTCGGCCATGAGGCGGAACACCTCCTCCGCGCTCGGCAGCACCTCGACACCGAGAACGCGGCGGACCGCGTTGCGGATCGCCTCGAGGAGCGCCTGGATCCGGCGCATCGCCGCCTCGAGCAAGGGGCCCTTGACCTGCAGCTCGCCGCGGCGCCACGCGTCGGCCGCGTGCATCACCGCTTCCTCGTCGCGCACGTGCTCGGGGTAGCGCGCGTCGATGTCGAACCGCTCGCGCCAGGCCGGCGCCTGCTTGAGCAAGGCCCGCCAATGCGCCTCGGGGATCAGGCCGGCGCGGTAGAGGTGGTGCCCCGCCTCGTGAAAGGTCGTGCCCGACAGGGCCTCGCGGGCGCGGATGTCGCCGTCCTCGTAGAGCGCCAGGCGGATCAGGTCGTCGAGCTGGACGCCGAGCACCGCCATGGTCTCGCCGGTGGCGCTCTCGCGGTAGGCGAGGAGATCGTGCAGGTCGAGCTTGACGCCGGGGCCGACGACCTTGCGCAGCTCGGCGGTCAGCTCGCGCAGCAGGGCGGCGCGGGTCTCGGCCGGGGTGCGATCGAGGTTGATGCCCCGCAGCGCCCCGTGGGCATCACGGCCGAGCGGCTCGACGGTGTAACCCGGCCCGCCCGTGGCGGACGACGTTTCGGGCCTGGGCGCCGTGCCCAGCTGCCACATCGGCTGGCCGCGGTGCATGACCGAGTAATGCATCTCGGGCGTGATATCGACCGACCAGGCCTCGGTTTCCTCCGGCGCCCGGTGGCTCGGGGCCGGGCTCTCGACGATCCGCGTCTTGCCGACCTTCTGGCCCCACTGCTTGACGTGCTTGTCCATGAACCGTGGCAACGCCCGGTCGTAGAGCGCGGTCGCCCACTCACCGCCCATCTTCAGGTCAAGGCCGCTGATCGTGCGGTAGCCTGAGCGACCCTCGGGGGTCGCCGCCAACCGCTGGGCCGCCTCCTTGCCGATGACGCTGGCCGTCTCCTCGAGCGCCATCGGCTGGCGGAAAACGAGGGCGCCGGTGGTGTCGAAAGCCACAAGATGGCCGTTGCCGTGCTGGACCTCGCGGATGTGCTTGCTCAGGTCGTAGCGCTCCTGGTGCACCACCCCCGGCGCCCAGGCGAGCTTGTCGTAGCCGCCTTCCGCCGCGAGCCGGAGCGCCCGCTTCATCGCGAGCTCGTGCCACTGGGTCTTGAACGGCGCGTTGGGCACGCCCTCCGTCGTGAACCGATCGGCGACCTGCGCGATGATCTCGGCGTCGCTCCGACCCAGATCCATCTCGGTCGAGAGATGATTGCTGTCCTGGTCGCGCACCTCGGCGCGGCCCGCCACGGCGGGATCGGTCGGGCGCGTGACCGTCCAGCCGGTGGTGTCGGGTCTCCGGGTGCCGTAGCCCTTCTCGCGCCCCTCACGGTGCCAGTCGCTCTGGATTTCCTCCACGAACAGCACCCGGTTGCCGTCGGCATCGGCCCGATCGGTCAGGCGCAGGTGGGCGAGGACGTTCGGCTCGTCCCAGTGCGAGGACTGGTAATTCCCGTCGCTGCCGCGGGCGTGGATCTCATGGGTCGAATCGAAAGGATCCACGACCCGCCCGTCGGGCAGGGCCTGCCCCACAATATCGTCGTCGCGCGTCGCGCCCTCGGCATCGTGGAGCGTCGAATGGCGGCTGCGGATCTCGCCCATGCTGTCGATGACGAGAAAGGGCGGGCTCGGGGCGGCCGTGAACGCCGACGGCGGCAGCGTCAGCAGGACCTCGCGATAGTTCGCGCCGCCTGCCAGCTTGTAGGAATCGTAGCGCGGGGCGGTTTGGCGGCGGTCGCTCAACCACTTCGCCCAATCGTTCGCGAGCTTGGTGTCACCGCGGCTGGCCCACTCGACGGCATCCGCGGATAGGTCCGAGGCGATATGCTCGGCGGCGCCGAGAGCCCGGAACACGCCCGCGTCCCGCAAGCGCTGCAGAAGCTCCGGCGGCGCCGCCTGGTTCTCCAGCGTCACCTCCTCCAGCTGGACCTCGCTCTCGGCGAGAAACCCGCGCACCTCGTCCTTGGGGACCTTGCCCTTGAGCGTTTGCAGCCACGGGATGACGCCGCTCCAGGCGATCTCGTCGGGCTTCACCCCCTGCTTGGTCAGATTCTGGATCAGGCCCTGCCACTGTTCGGGCGTGGCGCTGTTCTGCTTAAGCCCGTCGACCGCACGCCCGAGGGTAGAGTAGAATCCGCGGATGGACTGGCCGAGGCTGAAGCGAATCTCACCCTCGCCCTCGTCCTTAAGGTCTGCGCTCGCCGTCGTCTGAGGGGGAGGAACGGCTGGAGCGGAGGGCGGAGCGGCGCGTGGCGCCCTAGGTGGCCGGGGCGCCCGCGCTGACTCCTGCTCACCGGCTGGCGCGACCGGCATCGCTTCGGGGGCTTTCGCCCGCAGCTGAGCCGCGAGGGTCGGGGCCAGCTGCTCAGCGTCCGGCAGAAGGTGGAACGCCGCGATCGCGTCCGCGATCAGCTCGTCGGTCGAGGCGAGATACCGGCGCAGGGTCTCGGCGGTGTAGGGGGCCACCTTGTTGCCCTGGAGGATCAGGCCCATCTCGCCGCGGTCGACGCTGCCCCACTCCTTGGGCCGCATCCGCCGCGACAGGGCCACCGCCTCGCCCTTGGCCTTGCCGTGCAGCTTCAACTGCCGCCGCCAGCCGATCAGGTGCCCGGCCTCGTGCAGCAGGACGCTGCGCTGCTGGTCAGCGGGCAGAGCCTCGAACGCCGGGCCGATATGGATCGTGCCGGTCGAGCGCCGCGCGATCGCGGTCGCGGTCGGGCCAAACTCCTTGTGCGTCGCGACCCCGACCCGATGGAAGCTCGCGGCATCGTGGCGCTGGACGGTCGGGTCGCCGGGCAGCGCGGCCTCGGGCGCGGCGGCGGCGATCGTCTCGCCGAGGGTCGGCTCAGCCTCCTCAGTCAGCCGCTCGAGCCGCGTGCTGGTGTCGTCGCGCCGAACCGCGCCCTGCGCTCTCGGCTGGTCGTTGTCCCACTTGACCAGGACGTTCTCGAGCTTGCTCCCGCTTTGGCCGCGATGCTCGACGACGGTGCCGGGGAAGCTCTCGATCCGACCGCCACCGTAGTCCAAGATCATCCGCACCCGGTCGCCCGGGTTGAAGCGGACGTTGAAGGCCTCGGGCTCGGCCGAGGCGGGTGTCGGCGCCTTGGGCGGGCGCTTGGACTTGGCCGCTGGCGCGGCGGCAGGGGCGGGAGCCGGCGGGCGATACCCCCCAGGCTCGAACACGCCCGCGCTGCTCTTCGGCAGCCAGGTCTCGATCAGGGTGAAGGTGTTGGGCGCGGTGCGATCCATGAGATCGAAGCCCGGCGGGCCTTCGACGAAGTAGCCGCGTCCTGCGTGCCCGTTGGCGTCCGTCTCGACCACGAACAGGATCTTGCTGCCGGTCTGGTCGGCCAAGGCCTGCGCGCGCCGCCCGGCCGCCGCGAGACCGCTGTTCTTCTGCATCGCCGAGGCCTGGTAGGGCGTGCCGCTGGCGGTGCCGAACACGTGCGGCGGTGGTCCCTTGGTCGCGGCGTCCCAGTCCTTGAGGTGGCGGTGGAACTGCTGCTCGTCCGGCGCCTGAAAGTAGCCGCGCAGGTACTTGTTCGTGGCGTCGATCGCGGCGACGCGCTCGCGCTCCTCGCGCAGGCGCGCGACGGCCGGCATCTCGGGCTCGGCCGCGGGGGGCGGCGTCGGCTCAGCCGGCGGCTGGCGCGTCTTGAGGCTCTCCTTCTGCGCCAGGCCCAGCCCGGTCTCGGTGGCCTCGCCCTTGAGCACGCGCTCGACCTCGGGCCACGTCGGCAGGTGAAGAAACTGCGCCAGCTTGTTGATCTTCGGGCTGCCGATGCCGAGCTTGGAGCCGGCGAAGAAGAACTGGGTCGGCGGGTAGGCGGTCTTGTTGAAGACGCGCTCGCGCCCTTTGCGGACCTCGCCGGTGAACCTCGTCTCGGTGCCGCGGTCGAGATCGAGCATGCCCTTGCGCATCTCCATCTCGGAGCCGTCGTCACGGGTCCAGGTCTTGTCGGGTTGGCTGACGACGTACCAGTCCCACGCCCGCGCCATCGCCTTGCGCCATTCCTCGCGGATCGGACTGAGCACGTCGTTCGGCTCGCCGATCCGGCCGAAGTTGCCGCTGACCTCGTCGCGGGTGGTCAGCTTGATGCTGACGTGCTTGCCGTCCGGGTTCGGCTCGTAGCGGGCGTGGAAATAGACCGTCCGCGCCGGGTCGGCCTTGGGCGCCTCGCCGGGCCGAGGTGCGGGACCGGTCGGCTCTTCGGGTGCAGCAGGCTTCCGCTCCTCCGCCGGACTCTCAGTCGATTCCGCCGGCGCCTCAGCCGGTTGCTCGGCTTCCTTCTTCTCGGGCTTCTCCGCCCTCCCCTCCTCAGCTTCCTCGGCCGGGGTGGGTGAAGGAGTCCCCTCCCCTTCCGGGGCGGCGGCCGGAGCCGAAGCCGGCTCGGGTGTCAGCGGACTCTTAATCGCTTTTTCCGGCTCAGCGGCCGATGCAGATTCCGGCTCCGCTGTCAAAGCAGGTGGTTTTGCATCAGCTGCAAAATCACCGCCCGCCGGGGCAGGCGAGGGGGCCGCGGGAGCGGGACCGAGCACCTGGCGCAGGCCGGTGCGATCGGCATTGCCGACGACGCCCTCGGCTTCGAGCCGCCTCATGATCCGCTTGGCTTGCTCGTGAGTGCCCCTCACGTGCCGCTGGATGCTGGCCACGCGCGGCGTCACGCCACCGCTGCGGATTAGGGCGACAAGGTGACGGTGATCCGCCTCGCTGAGGGTGGGGGTGCCCATCGCCCCGGGCTCGGCCAGCGCTTCCGCCGTCGGGGCAGGGGAGGGGGGCGCAGCGGTGGGCGCCTCGACCGGCCGGTACTGTTTTGGGTCCAGCGGCGGGAGCTTCGGCGTGCCGAAGCGGAGAATCGAGACACTGCCGTCACCCCGGTCCAAGGTCCGGGTGTCGCCGGCGTCCGTGATCCGCACCGGCCGCTGCGTGGCCGTCTCGATGTGGGTCGGCGAGAAGAAGCCGGGCGCGGCCGGCGCAACGGGCGCCGCCGGCTGGGGGTTCGCCCAGATTTTCGCGAACGCCTCGTTGATGACGGCGTCGGCCTCCTCCTTGGTTGTCGGAGCGTCCACCGGCGCCGGCGTCTCGGTCAACGCCTCGACCGCGGCCTGCTTCTCGGCCTTGTCGGCCTTCGCGGCCTCGACCACCGTGCTGGGCGCCGCCACGGTCGGCGGCAGGCTCGAGAGCGGCGTCTCGATCGGGGCCAGGTGCTGCTCGGCCGGACGGACCTCGCCCGTGCGCGTGTTGCGCCGCGCGACGATCGGCGATCCTTCGTCCTCGCTCGCGTGCACCGGCTCCCACTCCGGCAGCAGCGCCTCCGCGTGCTCGGCCGAGCGTGACAGAATTCTGTCAACGCCGGGATCGCCCGTGACGGTGGGGGCAGGAGCGCCGGACGGGGCGCTGGGCGTCGGCGCAAGTGGCGTCGGCGGGGCACCTGCTGCGGCGGGTGTTGCAGCTGCTGCGGCGGGTGGGGCGGATGGCGCTCCTGACGGTGCCGAGGCCGCGGGCGGTGCCGCCGGCGGGACGCTACCCGTGGTCGGCGGCGCGCCTGTGACGGGCGCCGGAGGTGCGCCTGTCGTAGGAGGAGCCGGCGCGCGCTGACCCGCCCGGTGCTCGGCGAAGGCGCCGCCGCCCATCTCGACCAGGCCGCCCGGGATCTCGGCGACGCCCTCCGCGGCGATGTCGCCGTGCTCGAACGGCTTGGGGCCCATCAACGGGTAGCGCGCGTGCGCGACCTGCTCCGCCGTCGGCCCGGTCATCGCCAAGGCTCGGCGCGCGTAGCTCGCGGTCTTCGGGTTGCCGGCCTGCTCGACCTTGTCCAGCCAGGCGTCGACCGACACCTCGCCCGTGCGCGGATCGCCGAACTTCCGGATCCATTTTTTGACGTTGCCGGGACCGCCGTGGTACGCCGCGAACGCGAGCGCGCGGTTGTCGCCGAACGTCGCGCGTTGCTGGCGGTAGTACCTCGAGCCGATCTCGGCGTTGAGCGCGTGGTCGCGCTTGAGGCGCTCCTTGAGCTCGTCCGTCGACAAGCCGGCGATGTCGTCCCGGCCCAGCTGGTGCAGCATCTCGCGCGCGGTCGCGGGCCTGAGACCCATCAGGCCGTAGGCGACGCCGCTGTCGAGCCAACGCGGGTCGCCGTTGCGGCTCTCGAGCGTGGCGATCGCCTGCTCGTCGCTCATCGCCTGGCCAGCGCCCGGGGCCGTGCCGACGTCGGACCGCGCCCCGGTCAGGTGCTGACCACCCGCCTCCCCGGCCATGCCCAAGCCCGCCTGGGTCACGGTGCCGGCCCCGCCGCCCGCCGCGATGCGGCCGATCTTGCCGGGGATGGTCGTGGCCCCGCGGACCGCGCTGAGCGTCTTCCCGCCGATCATGCCACCCAGCAACGCCGACAGCCCGTCGAACGCGGCGACCGGGATCGCGCGGCTCGCGGCGTACTTCTTGGCCTCCTCGTAGAGCTCCGGGTTCGACATGAAGCCGCGGATGTGCTCGGCCTTGCCCGGGTCGTAGCCGTAGTAGCGCATCGCCTCCTGCAACGACGCGCCGTAATCCACCGCGTACGAGCCGACGCCCGTGCCCGTGGCGCCCGCGGACAGCGCCGCCCATGGCCCACCGAGCAGCGCGGGCACGGCCGCCGCGCCACCCACGACCAGGCTCGGCACCGAGGCCGGAAGCGATTCGCCGACCACCACCGGGATGGTCGCCGGGTGGTCGTAGGCCATCGACTTGAACGCGCCCCAGGTGCTCGGCTGCTTGCGCACCTCCTCGAGCTGGGCCCGCATGTCGGCCGACGGCGGGTTCTGCTGCTGCAGCTCGCTGCCGTACTGGATCCACGGCGCGGCGGTCTCGGGCGCGACCAGGCCGGTGCCGACACCAAACGCGCCGAGCGAGGAGATCGCGGTGCCCGTGCCGCGCTTCACGGCAGCGCCCCACTCGCCGAGCGTGCCCTCCGGAGGAGCCGCGGGAGCCGGCGCCGGCGACGGCTGCAGCACAGGCGACTGGGCCGGCGTGTCGACCGGGGCCCAGCCGGCCTCCGGGGCCTCGCGGCTGTAGATCAGGCCGGTGAGGGTATCGCGGGCGTACTCGGCCAAGGTCGGCTACTCCTCAGCCTGGTCTTCGGGGTCGGCATCGATCCCCGTGTCGAGGTTGATGTTCGACCCGAGCGCGCTCAAGAGCTCGTTGGCCTGCCCGAGCAGCTGGGCTTTCTCCTCGGGCGAGCTCGTCAGGTTGATCATCTGGTCGTTCAGCTTCTTGATGACGCCCTTGAGCATCTCGAGGTTGGCCCGTTGATCGGACGTCATGAACCGGCTGGCCCGCTGGTAGTACTCCTTCAGCGCCTCGAGCTTCTCGCGCCCGAGCTTGATCGTCTCCTGCGCCTTGACGATGTTGCCCTGGGCGAGCAGGCGCTGCGTCTCGGCGGTCCAGCGCCGGTAGTCGCCGAGGTTGCGGTTCGCGGCGGCGCGGGCGCTGGTGTCCTCCTCCTTGCGCCGCTGCTCGCGCTCCCACCGGTACGCCCCGGCCTTGAGCGCCTTTTTCTCCTTGGCGCCCCTGCCCCCGACCAGGAGGGCCTCGCCGAAGGCGCCGAACGCGCTCGGGTTCCGCGAGGCGAGCATCGCCGCGCCCATCTGGGTCAAGGGGTTCTCGAGCCAGCGGTTGAGCCAGGTGTCGTCGTCCTCGTCCGGCTTCGGCGCCAGGCCGGTGGCCGCGGCCTTGAACGGCTCGGCGAGCTCCCGGTTGGGATCCACCGCACCGCCGAGGGGCATCGAGTCGCCGACGTGCGGCCGGAAGGCACCGGTGAGCCTGGCGGGATCGATCCCGGCCGGGTTCTGCGGCGCGGCCGCCGCCGCGAACGGCGTGACCGCGGTCGGCGTCCGCCCCGGGCCGCCCCGCTCCGTCGGCGGCAGCGGCGGCTTTTCGGCCGGGACCGGCATGCGTTGCAGCCGGCCGGGGCCGGAGGCGGCGCCCGCGTCCTGCGGCGGCATGCCGGGGGCGGGGGGCGGCGTGCCAGGGGCGGGCTGGGCCGTCGCGGTCGGCGGGGCGCCGCGATCGCCGGTGACGGCGTCCACGACCTTGTTGACCGCCTGCTCGACCGAGTTGCCCGGAGCCGCGGCATTGTTGACCCAGTCCCAGACCTGCTGCACCGGGTTCGGCGTGGTGGCGAGCGCTTCCGCCAGGGGCGGGGCCGCCGGGCGTGGCAGCGCGAAGGGTGCCGTCTGGTTCGCGCTCATCGCCTCCGCGCGGGCGGTGTTGCGGTCGAGCGCCGCGGGTGCCGGTGCCGCGGCGGCGGGGGCCGGCGGCAGCTCCATCGGCCAGGGCACGCCCACGCCCTGGTTCGCGTTCAGCCGCTCGGCCTGAGCGACGTTGCGGTCGAGCGGCGGTGGTGCTGGCGGCGGCGCCGGCCGGTTGTTCAAGGGTGCCCAAGGGTCCCGGTACGCGCCCGCCCACGGATCGGGCGCCGTCTGGTTCCCGCTCAGCGCCTCGGCCCTGGCCTCGCCGGGGGCGAGCTCCGGCGGCGGGATGGGCAGGACCTGGCCGGTCATGTCCTGGGCCGCCGCGGCCGACTGGCCCGAGAGCTCGGTCAAGGGATCGTAGCCCGGTGGGCGGTTCCAATACGGGTGGTAGGGGTTCAAGAGCTCGTACCAGGACGGCCGCGCGACCGTGCCGCCATCGGCGTAGCCCGGCACCAGGCCGCCGTCCTTCCTCATGCCCGCCACCGCCATGCCCGTGCCGATGGCCATCTTCACCGGGCTCTCGGTCGTGGTCGTCTTGCCGCCGTGCGGGATGCCGTGCAGCGCCGCAGCGATCGCCTGCAGCCGTTCCCACGGAATGTCGGCCCGTTGCTGGTTGAGCTGGTCCTGGAGCTGGCCGACCTGCAGCATCGTGCCCGCGTCCTGGAAGCGGTTGGTGCGCGCGGTGCCGGCGAGCTGGTCGAGCGTGGTCGCGGCCGACATCCGGTTCTGGATCTGGTCCTCGCGCAGCTGCTGCCCGAGCCTGAACCGGTCGGACCCGACCTGGCGCTGGTTCTCGAACTCCGCGAGCCCGCGCCTGGACCCGAAAGCACCACGATTGGCGAAGTCCCGCCCGCGCTGCGCCGACTGCATCGCGGCGTTGCGGTCGAAGTCGCCCATCTGCGCCTGGACCAGCGGCTCGTTCCAGCTCGCCGGACCCTCGCCCGTGAACAGCCCCGTCAGGTAGCTCTGCGCGGTGTCGTTCTGACCGAAATAGGGGTCGTTGACCGACCAGTGGCGCAGGGTGTCCATGCCGCGCTGGGTGTCGGCCGAGAACCCCGGGACCGCCTGCTCAGGCCGCTGATCCATGGCCAGCTTGGCCTGGTCGCTGAGCATCCAGCCCATTTTTTTCGCGTAATCAGGGAGTTTCGCCTCGTTCTTCGACGATGACGAGAACAGCGAATCGAAGAGGCCCATGGCTCAGCCTTTCCTAGGGCGCTTGAAGGCACCCACCTGCTTGCCCCAGGAGGCGCGGGTGTCCTGGATCAGCTTCGCGAGATGCGCGGCCCCCGCCTTGGTCGAGCCCTTGCCGAGCGCGGAGACGACGTCGCTCGGAATGATGTACTCGCCGTCGCTAACGCGGATCGGCCCGCCGGGAGCCTGGCCCGCGACGCTGTCGCTGCGGCCGTCGCCGGGGCCCGAGACGACGCCTCCGTCCTGCCGGCCCGCGATCCAGCCGTCGGGCGGCGCGGTCGGCTCGCCGGGGACGGCGCGAAACGGTGACAGGGTCGTCTGCCAGTAGCCTTCGG
>Ga0307412_10001202_pt1 | contig 14717 bp, 15 predicted proteins | sample DK1Cmetagenome_3_FD_203823 | JGI IMG/M metagenome (GOLD analysis project Ga0307412, IMG submission 203823) | Maize rhizosphere microbial communities from greenhouse at UC Davis, California, United States - DK15-C-1 | ecosystem: Host-associated > Plants > Roots > Rhizosphere > Soil | place: USA...
ACGACGACGCCGGTGTTCTTCACCAAGATCGCCTCGCGCCTTTGCCGTACCTATACGGACCGGCACGGGCTGAAGGACAATCTGAAGGAGATGTTGGAGGTCGATATCTCCAAGACCCAGCAATCCTCCGACTGGGGCGCGGAGACGCTATCGCAGGCGCAGCTCGAATATGCGGCGTCCGATGTGCTCTATCTGCATGCGCTGCGCGACAAGCTCACCCACCGCCTCATTCGCGACGGGCGGTTCGAGCATGCGACCGCCTGCTTCGCCTTCCTTCCCACCCGCGCCAAGCTCGACCTGCTTGGCTGGGGCGAGACGGATATTTTCGCGCACAGCTGAGATTGCTTGCCGGCTTCTCACCACGCAAAGCCTAAGTGTGCCGCCACGCACCGAATGATTAGTGCTTCGTTAACGGTGAATCACTAGGATGCTCATTAACTTCTGAGCATTCCGTGGCGCGATGCAGCGTCCTCCAGGCACGCGACATCGCCGGAGAATGCAAAACAGCCCGATGAACGCGGCTCCCCTGTAACCTGCTTCAGCGCATTTTACGAAAGAGGAAGCATGCCATGTTGTCTCCGGTTCGTGCAGCGTCAAGCTCAAGCTTTCCCTCGCAGGGCTCCACCTCGGCGCTGAGCGCCAGCGACATCGTGCGCGGTGTCGCCGCGGTTGCGCCGGTCAACCAGGTCGAGAGCCCTGATCTGACGTCCGGCGCCACGGCCAAGCTCAACATCCTGCTGCTTGCCGTTCGCGCCCGCATGGTCGAGGCGCTGCTCAATGTGCTGACCGCCACCGGAGAGGCGCTTTCGCAGCCGCGCGACGATAACGAACCGGATCTGGTCTTCGCATCGCGGCTGGCTGACGCGATCCAGAAACTGCCGCCCGCCAAGATCGAAGTGATCGAGCGCCAGCTGGCGGCCCAGGGCCACGCCATCCCGCTGCGGCTGCTTGCCGAAGCGCTACAGAACCCGGCCGGCCCCGCCGCGACGCGCATCGCCGCCTATCTCGAAACCATCGGCACGAGGGATCGCGATCTCGCGACACGCGCCGTTCTCAAATCCTACAGCCAGAACGATGGTTCGCCGGCGCGCCCGGAGCAGCGGCCGGAGATCAGTCTGCATCGCGATACAGTCGCGTCAGCACCCCGCGCCACGACCGCAGCGCCTGAGAGCGCTGGAGCCAGGAATGCGGCGACGTCGACGGCGGCAGCTGGGAACGCGGACCACGAAGGCGACGCGACCGCACAGGCCGCGATGACCGACGAAGCACCAATGGCTCCCGTCGCCGAACGCGCGGAGCCGAAGGCTGCGATCACCGCCGCAAGCGCCACGCTTTCGGCCGACGAAGCGGCGGAAGCGCCTGTCGCAGCGGAGGCATCCGCTCTGCCTGCCGAAGCGGAGGCAACCGAGGTCGCCGCCGAGCCAGCAGTCACGCGCGACACCAAGGCCGATCCGATCATCCCGAAGAGCTGGGTCGGCATTCCGGCTTCGCTGTCGAAGGACGAGACCGACATGATCGTGGTCATCATCCGCGATCAGGCGACTGAGACGCTGCTCGAGGCGGCGGACGTCGAGCCGGCGGTCGATATCGACGTCCTGCTCGACGACACGCTGATCGCCGACATACCGGATAATCTGAAGCGCCCCGCCGAGCAGATGCTGATGGCGAACGGGCTCGCGAAGCCGATGACGGCGCAGGCAGCCCCCTCGCCGCTGGAGGCCGTGGCGGCGCAGGCGGCCGCGCGGCAGCCGGCACAAGCGGATACCGACACGCCATCGGCAACGCGGCAGATGATCGACGCCACCTACGCGCCGGTTCTGATGAAGGTCATCGAGGGCGTGCCCTATGCGCCGCAGCCTTACGACTTCGCCAAGGACGAGACCGACGATGCCGGCTCGCGCGAGATGAACCGCGAAGACCACAACGGCAATATCGACCAGGGCGACGAGAACGAAGACGGCGACGAACAGGATGGCGCGGACCAGGCGGGGACGCTTGAGAAGCACGACCTTGCCGCGGATGACAGCGAGGACGTTGCATTCATGGCCGCGCAGCAATCCGCGATCGCAACGCCGATGCTTGACGAGGCGGGCGAGCCTATCCTGATGCTGCCGGGTCCCGGCCTGCCGATGGCGCCGGCGAGCGATGAGGCCTATGCGCGCTACCGGCGGATGGTCGGCTGGGAGTAGCCACACGAAACGACCGTTGACCGCCACGAACAGTTCCCCAAAACAAAGAACCCGCCGGATCGCTCCGGCGGGTTCTCTTATTCTTCAAGCCTGACGGCTGGCGATTATTCGCCGCGGTTCTTCAGAGCCGCGCCGAGGATGTCGCCGAGCGAAGCGCCAGAGTCGGACGAACCGAACTGTGCAACGGCTTCCTTCTCTTCAGCGATTTCCAGAGCCTTGATCGAAAGCATGACCTTACGGTCCTTCTTCGAGAAGTTGGTGACGCGAGCGTCAACCGTCTGGCCAACCGAGAAGCGCTCCGGACGCTGGTCGTCGCGATCGCGAGCGAGGTCAGCGCGGCGGATGAACGAGGTGATGTCTTCGTGGTCTACGAGCTTCACTTCGATGCCACCGTCGTTGACGGCGATGACTTCAGCCGAAACAACAGCGTTCTTGCGCAGGTCGCCGGAAGCAGCAGCTTCGCCGACCGAGTCCTTGCCGAGCTGCTTGATGCCGAGCGAGATGCGCTCCTTTTCGACGTCTACATCAAGAACGACAGCCTTAACGACATCGCCCTTGTTGTATTCTTCGATGACCTGTTCGCCCGGACGGTTCCAGTCGAGGTCAGAGAGGTGCACCATGCCGTCAACATCGCCGTCGAGGCCGATGAACAGGCCGAATTCGGTCTTGTTCTTGACTTCGCCTTCGACTTCAGTGCCGGCCGGATGGTTGCGAGCGAATGCCGCCCACGGATTTTCCAGGGTCTGCTTGAGGCCGAGCGAAATACGACGCTTGGACGGATCGACTTCGAGAACGACGACTTCGACTTCCTGGCTCGTGGACAGGATCTTGCCGGGGTGTACGTTCTTCTTCGTCCAGGACATTTCCGAGATGTGGATCAGGCCTTCGATGCCCGGCTCCAGCTCGACGAACGCACCGTAGTCGGTGATGTTCGTGACGGTACCGGAGATCTTCTTGCCTTCCGGATACTTGGCCTGGATGCCATCCCACGGATCCGACTCGAGCTGCTTCATGCCGAGCGAGATGCGGTGGGTTTCCTGGTTGATGCGGATGATCTGAACCTTGACCTGCTGGCCAATGGACAGGATTTCCGACGGATGGTTCACACGGCGCCATGCCATGTCGGTGACGTGCAGCAGGCCGTCGATGCCGCCGAGGTCAACGAACGCACCGTAATCGGTGATGTTCTTGACGACGCCGTCAACAACCTGGCCTTCTTCGAGGTTCTGAACGATTTCAGAACGCTGCTCGGCACGGGATTCTTCCAGAACCGTACGACGCGATACAACGATGTTGCCGCGACGCTTGTCCATCTTGAGGATTTCGAAGGGCTGCGGGTTGTGCATCAGCGGGGTAACGTCGCGGATCGGACGGATGTCGACCTGCGAACGCGGCAGGAAGGCAATCGCGCCGTCGAGGTCAACCGTGAAGCCGCCCTTGACCTGGTTGAAGATAACGCCTTCAACGCGCTCACCAGCTTCGAACTTGGCTTCGAGCTTGACCCAGCTCTCTTCGCGGCGAGCCTTTTCGCGCGACAGAACAGCTTCGCCGAGAGCGTTTTCGATGCGCTCAACGTAAACTTCGACTTCGTCGCCGACCTTGAGCGTGCCGTCCTTGGCCTTGGCGCCGAATTCCTTGAGCAGAATGCGACCTTCGACCTTGAGGCCAACGTCGACAACGGCGGAGTCCTTCTCGATTGCCGTTACGATACCCTTGGTTACATAGCCTTCAGCCAGATCGTTCTTGGCAAAGGATTCTTCCAGAAGGGCCGCGAAATCTTCGCGAGAGGGAGTAGCTACTGACATGAAATCTCCTGCGTGTCCGGATATCTGGACACGTATGCGCCGGTTGGTTCGTGTTGAATGAGCCTGATCCCCGTCCGCCCTCTCATCGAAGGCAATCCGGCGCTTGGACGGAATTTCAGGCTGTCGTTTAAGGCGGTCAGGGCAAAGCCTGGCGGAACGCCTCAAATCTTAATTTCGGTTCAAGGCCGCATCGATGACCGATTTCGCGGCTTGAAACGCGGCTTCTATACTCATTTCCGACGTATCAAGCAAGTGCGCGTCTTCGGCTGGTTTCAAAGGGCTGTCGGCCCTTCCCATGTCGCGTTCGTCGCGTCGCTTGACGTCTTCGAAAATCGCCGCGAAATCGGCGGCGATCCCCTTGGCCTTGATCTCGTCGAAACGGCGCCTTGCGCGCACTTCGGCCGAAGCCGTCACATAAAGCTTCACCGGTGCTTGCGGGCAGACCACCGTACCGATGTCGCGCCCATCAAGCACCGTGCCCGGCGTACGCTCCGAAAACTTGCGCTGTGCCTCGACCAGCGCACGGCGCACCGACGGCATCACCGCGATCTTCGAGGCGGCTTCGCCGATCTCATGCTTCGACAGGATATCGCGATCGAGCCCGGCGAGTTCAACCTCGAGGGCCATTTTTTCCGCCGTCGCCTCATCATCGAGCGGCAAGCCGGCATCGAGCAGCGCCTTGGCTGTGGCGCGGTAGGTCAGGCCGGTGTCGAGATGGTGGAAGCCATAGGTCTCGGCGATGCGGCGCGAAAGCGTGCCCTTGCCGGCGGCGGCCGGTCCATCGATGGCGATGACAAAATGGTCTGAACTGGTCGGCATGCTTGTCTTTCTATCCCGCCCGATGTTTTCAGGCATTGCTGTCGGCCGATATCGATCGGCCGGTGTCTCAACTCTATTTGCCGGCGTCAGCGAGGCCGCCATAGAGGCGCACGAGATCCGTCATCTCGCCTTGGCCCGCCGTTTCGCCGAGCCCCGCGGCCACACCTTCGCGGTCGGCGATCGGCCGGTTCTGGCTGACCTTCCACTTGCCTTCGATGGCGGTGATCTCGATCTCGACGCCGACGATGCCCTTCATTTGCGCCTTCACATAAGCCTCCGGTGCATCGCTGACGGCCCATGGCTTTTCACGCGGCGTCTCGTGTTGCGTGGTCAGCGCGGTGATCTGCGCAAGCAGCCAGTCTGCATCGTCGATCACGCGGGCCGTGCCGCGCACCTGCACCACGGCGTAGTTCCAGGTCGGCACCACCTTGCCGGTCTCGCGCTTGGTCTCGTACCAGGAGGGCGTGACATAGCTGTCGGCGCCCTGGAAGACGGCAAGCAGCTCGGCGCCATCTTGGAGATCGCGCCACTGCGGATTGGCCTTGGCCAGATGCAGCCGAAGCGTACCCTTTTCGGACGCCGCCGCATCGAGATGAAAGGGCACGGAATTGGCCATCAGGCCGGAGGCGCCGGTCGTAATCAAGAGGCCGAGCGGATGCGCCCTGATCAGAGCGTGCTGGACGCCGAGATCATCTTCCCTGAAATGCGGTGGCTGATACATGTCGCCCATCCGTCCTGACCACCGGGAACTGCCGGCGTCACGTTGCCCATCGAGTATTCGCGGCTCACTAGCACAAAGCATCGGCCCGGTCATCCGGCGCGGCGCATGGCGCTTGCGGTCACGGCCCATGAAGTTAGGCTTTGACATGGCGGCCCGCAACGATTATGGGGACCGGCTTATAAATTCCGAACAGAACGCCGGTTTCAACGGCATTTGCCGAACTCAGGTTCGGCCATTCTCACGATCACGAGGCTCAACAGTGGCGAAAGCTGAACTTGGAACCAAGCGTACCGATCCGGAAACCGGCAAGAAATTCTACGACCTGAACCGGAACCCGATCGTTTCTCCTTACACGGGCAAGACCTACCCGCTCTCCTTCTTCGTCGAAAGCTCGGCTGCGGCCGCTGCTGAAGCCGCGCAGGAAGAGGAAGAAGTGGCCGAAGTCGATACCGAAAGCACGGAAGTCGAACTGGTCTCGCTCGAGGACGCAGACGGCGATGCATCCGGCGACGATATCCCTGACATGGGCGACGACGACGTCGAAATCGAGGGCGATGACGACGACGATACCTTCCTGGAAGCCGACGAAGACGACGACGATGACGACATGAGCGACATCATCGGCGTGACCGGCGACGAAGAAGACGTCTGATTTCGAACAAGGATCGGCCCGGGCGAGAAAAATTCACCGGGCCGATTTTTTAGGCTTGCCATCTGCGAAAACCGCACGTATTAAGCCGCCACTTCCCGAGGACAAGCGCTTCGAGAAGCATCCCAGGCCCGGCACAAACCGGTCCACCCTGATGGGGCTATAGCTCAGCTGGGAGAGCGCTTGCATGGCATGCAAGAGGTCAGCGGTTCGATCCCGCTTAGCTCCACCAAATTTTCTTCTCTTAGATTTAAGCGATGGAATTGCGAGTGTCGCCTATGGGCTGACCAAGCGGCTATATTCAAAATAGCAAAATATTCCTTTGTACCTTATTGCTTTGCTAACCTCCGTAGGCCATATCTCGTTCTAACAAGACCCGCCACGCCTCGGACGAAACTCTGTTTCGAACTGCGCACCCCGGCGGGTTTCTCTTTTCTGGCTTGCAGAATCCACCTATGAATTAGGGATGAGATTCACAAAGCCCTCGGTTGCAATTGTCGATCAGTTAGCGCTGCTGCAAGCCAGGGGCATGGTCGTCCCTGATGTTGGCCATGCGCTGCATTGCCTACAGCACATAAGCTACTACCGGCTACGCGCTTACTGGCTTCCTTTCGAACAGATCACTGCCGGGACGGGTGAACACAAGTTCAAACCGGAAACCTCGTTTGACGACGTGCTTGCCCTTTACGTTTTCGATCGTCGCCTTCGCCTGCATATCATGGACGCTGTCGAGCGCGTCGAGGTTTCCTTGCGCGGCAGTTGGGCACACCATCTGGCGATGAAATATGGCCCGCACGGGTATCTTGATCCGGCGCTATACGCTCGCGCAGACCATTATGATCGCGCCTGCCGGACCCTCACAAACGAAATCGACCGGTCCAAGGACACGTTCATCGTGCACTATCTGGAAAAATACGACGAGCCTCGGCATCCGCCGATATGGATGATCGCGGAGGTCATTTCCCTCGGGCAACTTTCCAAATGGTACAGCAATTTGAAGCTCCGCTCCGATCGGCAGGCGATCGCCAAGCCGTATCAGATTGACGAAAAGGTGCTCATCTCGCTCACGCACCATCTCACCTACATACGCAACATATGCGCCCATCACGGGCGGCTTTGGAACAAGCAGTTCACCGTGACGATGATGATGCCGAACTCTCCAACTCCCTTGCAGCTTGCAATCAATCCGGCATCGGAGCGGCGCATTTATAATACGCTCGCGGCACTTGGATATCTGATGGGGATCATAGCCCCAGCAACAACATGGCGACAGCAGCTGGTGGACCTTATCGATTCCTGCCCGCTTGCCGACGAGACTGTCATGGGATTTCCGCCAGATTGGCGCAGCCAGCCAGCATGGGCGACACCACCTGCCACACCTTAACTGTCGAGCAGTTTCGAACTTCAAGTGACGTAATCGACCTTCCGGGACCCCACCCATGACACGACAAAGACGACGCCGCATCATCCACACGCGCCGCACCGCGACGGGGCTTGCCCTCGCCGGGGCGATCTCGTTCTTGGCGGGAATGACGGATGCGACGGGGTTGGTGCTGAGCGGCGATTTTGTGTCGTTCATGACCGGGAATACGACGCGGGCGGCACTTTCGCTTGGGGCAGGAAACTTCGGGCATGCGGCCGTGCTGATTGCGGCGATCATCGTCTTCGTGCTCAGCAACGCGGCCGGGATCGTGCTTGCGCATTTCGCCGAGCGGCGGGTTTTCGTGGTGCTCGGCTGCGTCGGGGTGATGCTGGCGGGCGCCTCGCTGATGAGCGAGCCCGGCCTTGCGCTCCCCCGCTTCTACCTGATCGTCGCCTCCATGGGGGTGGTGAACGCCGCGGTGGAGCATATCGAGGGGCTGCCGATCGGGCTTACCTATGTGACCGGCGCTTTGTCGCGCTTCGGGCGCGGCATTGGCCGCTTTCTGATCGGCGACCGGCGGCTCGACTGGACGATCCAGATCGTCCCCTGGCTCGGCATGCTGCTCGGCGCCATAGCCGGCGCGCTGTTGACGCAGGTTGCGGGTGCGTCGGCGCTGTGGGTGGTCGCCGCCTTCGCGATGCTGATCGCGCTGGCCGCGCTTCTCATCCCGAAGCCGCTGCAGCGGCGGTTCAACCAGTCGGCTGCCGCCCGCGCGTCGGCCCAGCGCGCGAAGTGATCGTCGCATCATCCTGTCTGCGAATCAGCTAGACGTCGTTCCAGAACCGATGCAGGAACGGAGGCCCCGCGTGTTTGTCTTCTCGAAACTCGTCTGGATTTTCGGCCAGCCGCTATCGCTGGCTTTCCTGCTTATTTTGGCCGCGCTGATCGCGGGGCTGATCCGCTTTCGCATCATCAGCGTGCTCGCGACCGCCTGCGCCGCGCTGGTGCTTTTCATCACGCTCTACACGACATCAGGCAACTATCTGCTGCAGGGGCTGGAGGACCGCTTCGCCAAACCGCAGGATCCGGCCGAGCTCACATGCATGATCGTGCTCGGCGGCGGTTTCGAGAACGAGGTCAATACATCCAGGCACGGGATCGAGATGAATGCCGGCGGCGACCGGTTTATCGAGACGCTGAGGCTGGCGCAGAAATATCCGCAGTCGCGCATTCTCGTCTCGGGCGGCGATGGGTCGATGTCTGGTGTCTACGAGGGCGACGCGGTCATGGCGGAGCGGTTCTTCCCGCTGTTCGGCGTGGCGAAGGAGCGGCTGGTCCAGGAGACGACTTCGCGGACCACCTTCGAAAACGCCGTCAACACCAAGGACCTGCTTGCGAGCCAGGGGCTTTCCAATTGCCTGCTGATCACATCCGGCTATCACATGCCGCGCTCGGTCGGGATCTTCCGCAAGCTCGGCATCGACGTGACGCCCTGGCCGACGGACTATAGGACCGATGGCCACGAGCGTCTGGCGCTCGACTTCACCCAGCCGAACCGGAACGCGCAGAACATGACAACGGCGATCCGCGAATGGTTCGGCCTTGTCGGATATTACTTCGCCGGGCGCACCTCGGAGTTTTACCCGCGCTGAGCCCGGCTGTTTCCGGCTACTTCTTGGAGATGGTGACGAACTTGGTGCCGCGCACGCGGGTGGTGATGACGCAGGGATCGGTCTTCGGATCACCATCGGGCCGGTCGCAGAAGCGCGGATGCATCTTCATGGCCAGCACCTTGTTGCCGAAGCGCTGCAAGAAATCGTAGCCGTAGGTCTTGGCGGTGGCGATCATGAAATAGCCGCCCTCGGCCACCTGCAGATAGAAATTGTAGACGCAGCCGTCTTCGTCGCACTGCGGGCCCTTGGTGCCGTCGCAGGTCATTTCGCCCTCGTTGACGACGACGTCGACCAGCCCGTCATTGTTGATGTCCTGATGGGTGACGAAGCCGTCGGAGAACTCGACCTCGGTGCATTGTTTCTTGAAATGATCCTTCTCGTAAATCTCAGGATCGGGAAGCAGCGACTGCTGGGCGTGGGCCGCGGTGGATACGGCAAGAGCCGCAACGAGGTTCAAGGCGATCAGCAGCGTTTTCACAGGTTCTCTTTTCGTCGGATAAGGACGGCATTGGTTCGTGAGTTTGGCTGATCCGCCTTGCGCCGCCCTTGCGGCCATGATTATTCGAGGGAAAGATCGCCATTGGAGCACGCGATGTCGCCATTCGTCTATCTCGACTATGCCGGCGTTGCCCTGTTTGCGGCAACGGGCGCGCTTGCCGCCTCGCGCAAGCAGCTCGATCTGATCGGCTTCCTGTTCTTCGCGGTCATCACAGGCATCGGCGGCGGCACGGTGCGCGATATCGTTTTGGGTCGCGTGCCGGTCTTCTGGGTTCTGAACCCCACCTATATCCTGGTCTGCTGTGCCGCCGGCGTCTTGGTGTTCTTCACCGCGCATATGGTGGAATCGCGCTACCGGCTGCTGATCTGGCTCGATGCGGTCGGACTGTCGGCCTATTGCGCCATGGGGGCGGCCAAGGGGCTGGCGGCCACCGGCTCGCCGACCATCGCGATCGTCACCGGCACGCTGACGGCGACCTTCGGCGGCGTGTTGCGCGATCTCGTCGCCAACGAGCCCTCGGTGTTGCTCAGGCCGGAAATCTACATCAGCGCGGCGCTGGTCGGCGCGGCGATCTTCACCGGTGCCAACGAATTCGGGCTACCGCTCTATGTGGCATCGGCCGCGGGGGTGCTTGCGGCATTCGCGGTGCGCGGCGGCGCGCTTTACTACGGCTGGACGTTTCCGACCTACAAGGCAAAGCCCGGCCGGCATCCTGACGATGTGATGTGAAAATCGATCTGGATCAGGTGCTGATCAGGAGCGCTTCGGACGCAGGCGGATCACCACGTCGACATGGGCGATCTCCATGCCCTCAGGCGGTTCCGGCAGATTGTCGATGGTGAGGTTGCTGACAGGAATATCGAGCACGTCGTTATCACCCTCCACGAAGAAGTGGTGGTGATCGGAGACATTGGTGTCGAAATAGGTCTTGGCGCTTTCGACCGCGAGAACGCGGATCATGCCGGCCTCGGTGAACTGGTGCAGCGTGTTGTAGACGGTGGCGAGCGATACCGGCACGCCGGCGACAACAGCCTCTTCGTGCAGTTCCTCGACGGTCAGGTGGCGATCGCCCTTTGCAAAGAGCAGGTCGCCGAGCGCGACGCGCTGGCGCGTCGGCCTGAGGCCAGCGCCCCGCAACCTTGCTTCAATGGTAAGAGGGGCTTCAGCCGCCATCAACAACTCCCGCTAATCTAGCGTCTCGCAATCATGTTTCTATTAGCCATATAACTTTTGCACGAATGGCTTTCAATAGTTTCAATGGGGACAACAGGTGTCAAAGCGCCGCGAAATCGGGCTTTTCGCGTAATTAGTGCTGGTCGGGGGCTTGGCCTTCCTGTATGCGACCACCAAATAAGGCGCGCAGCCGGTCCTTGGACGTGGGTGAAGCTCAGTCATGCTTATGCTTCATTTTCCGTCGAACTTGGATTAAACGTTCACATCCATCAGCTTAGTTGCGGGGGGAATTAGAGTTTTCATGGCGACGAAACAATCCAGCTTCAACTATGAGGAAATCCTGGCATGCGGCCGCGGCGAGCTTTTCGGCCCCGGCAACGCGCAGCTTCCTCTGCCGCCAATGCTCATGGTTCACCGCATCACCGACATCTCCGAAACCGGCGGCGCCTTCGACAAGGGCTATATCCGCGCCGAGTACGATGTGAAGCCTGACGATTGGTATTTCCCCTGCCACTTCCAGGGCAACCCGATCATGCCGGGCTGCCTCGGCCTCGACGGCATGTGGCAGCTGACCGGCTTCTTCCTCGGCTGGCTCGGCGAGCCTGGTCGCGGCATGGCGCTTTCGACCGGTGAGGTGAAGTTCAAGGGCATGATCCGCCCGACCACCAAGCTCCTCGAATACGGCATCGACTTCAAGCGCGTCATGCGCGGCCGCCTGGTGCTCGGCACCGCCGACGGCTGGCTGAAGGCCGATGGCGAAACCATCTACCAGGCCTCCGACCTGCGCGTCGGCCTGTCCAAGGACAAAGACGCCTGATTGCACCGGGCATCCGTGCCCGGTTTTCCAAGTTAGAAAAAACGAAAAGGTCGAAACACATGAGACGGGTAGTTGTCACGGGTCTGGGCGTCGTTTCCTCGATCGGCAATGACGCCGCCGAGGTCACCGCTTCGCTGCGCGATGCCAAGTCCGGCATTTCCTTTTCCAACGATTTCGCCGAGCACGGCTTCAAGTGCCAGGTCTGGGGTCGCCCTTCGCTCGATCCGACGGATCTGGTCGATCGTCGCGCCATGCGCTTCCTGTCGCAGGGCGGCGCGTGGAACCATGTCGCGATGAAGCAGGCGCTCGCCGATTCCGGTCTTGAGGAAAAGGACTACAGCGAAAACGAGCGCGCCGGCATCATCATGGGCTCGGGTGGCCCTTCGACCCGCACGCTGATCGAAGCCGCCGAGATCACCATCAAGAACAACAGCCCGAAGCGCATCGGCCCGTTCGCCGTGCCGAAGGCAATGTCGTCGACGGCATCGGCCACGCTCGCCACCTGGTTCAAGATCCACGGCGTCAACTACTCGATCTCGTCGGCCTGCTCGACGTCGGCGCATTGCATCGGCAATGCCGCCGAAATGATCCAGTGGGGCAAGCAGGACATCATGTTCGCCGGCGGCCACGAGGATCTCGACTGGACGATGTCGAACCTGTTCGACGCCATGGGCGCCATGTCCTCGAAGTACAACGACACGCCCGAGACCGCATCGCGTGCCTATGACGCGACCCGCGACGGCTTCGTGATTGCCGGCGGCGCCGGTGTTCTGGTTCTCGAAGAGCTGGAACACGCCAAGGCTCGCGGCGCCAAGATCTACGCCGAAATCGTCGGCTACGGTGCCACTTCCGACGGCTACGACATGGTCGCTCCGTCGGGCGAAGGCGCGATCCGCTGCATGCGCCAGGCGCTCTCGACGGTGAAGGGCGATGTCGACTACGTCAACACGCACGGCACCTCGACGCCAGTTGGCGACAGCAAGGAAATCGGCGCGATCCGCGAAGTGTTCGGCAACAAGATCCCGCACATCCAGTCGACCAAGTCGCTCACCGGCCACTCGCTCGGCGCTGCCGGCGTGCAGGAATCGATCTACTCGCTGTTGATGATGCAGGCCGGCTTCATCGGCGAAAGCGCTCATATCACCGAGCTCGACCCTGAGTTCGACGGCGTGCCGATCGTGCGCAAGCGCATCGACGACGCCAAGATCGACATCGCGCTTTCCAACTCCTTCGGCTTCGGCGGCACCAACGCCACGCTCGTCTTCCAGCGCTATAACGGATAATAACATGACGGGAATCATGCAGGGTAAGCGCGGGCTTATCATGGGTGTCGCGAACAACCACTCCATCGCCTGGGGCATCTCCAAGGCGCTGGCGGCACAGGGCGCGGAACTTGCTTTCACCTACCAGGGCGACGCGCTGGGCAAGCGGGTCAAGCCGCTTGCCGCCGAAGCCGGCTCCGACTTCGTACTGCCTTGCGACGTCGAGGACATCGCTTCCGTCGACGCAACTGTCGACGCGATCAAGGAACGCTGGGGCACGCTCGACTTCGTCGTGCACGCCATCGGCTTCTCCGACAAGAACGAGCTGAAGGGCCTCTACGCCGACACCACGCGCGAGAATTTCAGCCGCACAATGGTGATCTCCTGTTTCTCGTTCACCGAGATCGCCAAGCGCCTGGCGCCCCTGATGAACGAAGGCGGCTCGATGCTGACGCTGACCTACAACGGCTCGACGCGCGTCATTCCGAACTACAACGTCATGGGCGTCGCCAAGGCGGCACTCGAGGCCTCCGTACGCTATCTGGCGGCTGATTACGGCCCACGCGGCATTCGCGTCAACGCGATCTCCGCCGGCCCGATCCGCACGCTCGCCGGCGCCGGCATTTCGGACGCCCGCGCGATCCTGTCGTGGAACCAGCAGAACTCGCCGCTGCGCAAGACCGTGACGATCGATCACGTCGGCAACTCGGCACTCTACCTGCTCTCCGACATGGCGGCAGGCGTCACCGGCGAAATCCACTTCGTCGACGCCGGCTTCAACATCACCTCGATGCCGGCGCTCGACACGCTGCGCAAGGCGGACGCCGAGTAAACGGCAGCCAGCCAGAACCGAATGCAAGGCCATGCGCATTATATTGCGCATGGCCTTTTTTGTTTTGGATACTATTCTGCGGACACGCAAATCAACGCAGGCCCAGCCTTCGAGGCTGAGCGAGTAGGGAAAGCGATGATGAGATATTTCTTCGCGCTGGTGCACAAGGAGCCGGATAGCGCCTTCGGCATCAGCTTTCCCGATCTGCCGTCCGTGTTTTCCGCAGCCGACGTCGAGGATGATCTGACTGCCAATGCGATCGAAGCGCTGCGGCTGTGGGCGGAAGACGAGACTTTGCCGATACCGTCGTCCTTCGACGAGATCAGCGCGCGGCCGGAGGTGCGGAGTGAGCTTGCGTCAGGCGCCTTCCTGACGCGGATTGCGGTCAAGTGCTCGGCAAACGCAGGTGGTGCGTAAGCGTCATGAAGCATTGCATGCCAAGCTTCTCGGCAACGCGAATTGATGCGCTGTTGTCGGCGCTGACTTGATAGCGCGAGAGCATGTTTCTCTTGGCAAGTTCGGCCAGGGCCGTGCGGACGACTTTGCCCGCGAGGCCTCGGCCCCGCAAATTCTCGGCGGTATAGACGCCGCCAATCTCCCAGACCGCCCCATAGTTCCGGAAGACGAAGCACAGCGATTGCGGCTCGTTTTCGGGACCGAGGATGCAGACAAAAGCCTCGTTGGCATCGAGCAGGGCTTGCAGCCAGTTGCTGGCGTGCCCTTGCTTCTCAAGCGCGTCGAGAACGGCGTTTCCAGGCGCGACGGTGACAGCCACATCGATATCGCGCCCGACGCTGCCCTTCCCGGTGTAGGATAGATAGCAGGCTTTCTGTTCTGTTGCGTAGCGTGTTGAAATCACCCGCCGGTCGGCATCATTGGCCACTTTGAACACGACGCCGATATTCTCTGGAACGT
>Ga0307412_10001204_pt1 | contig 14699 bp, 11 predicted proteins | sample DK1Cmetagenome_3_FD_203823 | JGI IMG/M metagenome (GOLD analysis project Ga0307412, IMG submission 203823) | Maize rhizosphere microbial communities from greenhouse at UC Davis, California, United States - DK15-C-1 | ecosystem: Host-associated > Plants > Roots > Rhizosphere > Soil | place: USA...
CAACGCACTCCTTGTAGGTCCCGGTATGGTGGAGGAGCCGGCTTGCAACGACATCTTGAAGTATTTGCTGCAAAGCAAGACCGAGTCGGTCATCGTCGTGGATGCCGGAGCCTTACCTGAGATCAGGAAGCACGGCGACGAGCTTCGAAGACGTTTGGGGCGCGTAATCGTCACACCCCATGCAGGCGAGATGGCCAACTTGCTGGGGATCGAGAAGGCGGCCGTCGAGGCCGATCCGAGATCAGCCGCCGCCCGCCTGACGGACGAATTTGGGCTGGTGGTGGTCATGAAGGGAAGCCAGACGATTGTCACCGCAACGGATGGACACTGGCGCTATGAAGGCGGCAACGTAGGGCTTGCAACGTCCGGCTCCGGAGACGTGTTAGCCGGCATAGTAACTGGATTAGCAGCCCGTGGCGCTGACCCGGTAACGGCGGCGATCTGGGGCGTTTTTCTGCACGGCGAGGCCGGATCTCAACTCTCGGAAAAGGTCGGTCCACTGGGTTTTTTGGCTCGCGAAATTCCCGACCGTATCCCGGAGCTCCTGTCTGGCCTGTGCTATCGGTCAGGGGAATGAAGTGGTAGAACGCGCGTTCGTGACTGTGTGTCAGGTTCGTCATAAGCGACACTTCAGCATCGAAGTTCTCCTCGCGTTTCGCCACCGCAACTGCAGATCTTTCTGGAGTCAGTGACGTTTGTGCTAGCCGTTTCCCTCGTGCTCATCTGGGCGTCTCAGGCCCTTTCTTGGCTACTCCGAGACACGGCAGCGCGTGATAATGCCGGCACTAGGATCATCACCTTCTTGATGGAGTTAGTCTCGCAGAAGTTCCAAAACTTTGACGAGGATCGCCGCAAAGAAACGATCTCTTTTCTCCTTTGCTCTTTCTAAATGGCTGATGAACTGCCTGGCGGAAATGAATAGGCCGTGTTGATCACTGAAGCTTTACACTTTGCTGGATTTCAAGTTAGACCCAAGCGACGGGCTCCCCGTCAGACGCTCTCCCGCTTGAGAATAGCTAGTTTGATTGTCTCACTACGCGCTTTACCGATGACACCACAGTTGCTCACGAAACTCGGAGTCGATATCGAGTATTGAACAACGTGGAGCGTGTTGCGAAATGCCGAATGAGTTAGATTTTTTAGACGATGACCTTGAGCGCGCACGCGTTGCCTGGCTTTATTTCATCGGGGGGCAAACCCAGCAGGAAATCGCTCAACGCATGAACATCACGCGGTTGAAGGTCAACAAGATCATCGGCCAGGTGCGTGATTCAGGTAGCGTGCAGGTAAATGTTTCCCTGCCTTTGACAGACTGCATCGAGCTCGCCGAGAAGGTGGCCGCTCGATATGGCCTCGCCGAAGCCGTCGTTGTGCCTGATCTCGACGATTACCTTGAGCAGAAGCGCGTCATTGGAGAGGCGGCTGGGACGCTTGCCGGTGAACTTATAGAAGATCACGACATGGGGGTCGGTATCGGCTCCGGCCGAACCCTGAGCTTCGCCGTCCGGACACTTCGCGCCAGGCCGAGGTCCGAGAGCTGGGTCGTAGGGCTTACCGGCGGCGTTACAAGCGGCTCGTCCACCAACACGTTCGAGGTGGCGACGGCCTTTGCTCGAGCGCTCGGCATCGAATGTCATTATCTGACCGCGCCGATCTACTGTGCCAATCCCGAAAGCCGCAACGCTCTGCTGCTCAACGACGAGCTGACCGACGTGCTTGCACGCACGGAGATCGCCGATGTAGGCATCGTGTCCTGCGGTGCATTGGCACAGGATACCTCGCTTACCAAGATCCGTGTCGTGAAGGATAATCTCGACGCGGTTCTGAAGCTTGGCGCCGTGGGTGAGTTCATGGGGTGGTTTCTGGATGCGCGCGGTCAGGTAATCGATCATTTCCTGAATGAATCGGTGATTGCGCTCCCGCCCGACAAGCTCAAGCTCAAACCGATTTCCGTGCTGGTTTCGGGCGGCATCCGGAAGATTCCGATCATCCGTGCGGTTCTCCGCGCCGGTTACGTCAACCGGCTTGTCACCAATGAAGGTGTCGCGCGGGCCCTTTTGCAGGGTCCGCGCTGATCTCGATCAGCCGAGCGCCTTTTCGAGCGCCGCTGCCATGGCGCGCAGTGTCACAAAGGTTGACGCTGCTCCCGGATCGATATGGCCAACCGAGCGTGCGCCGAGCTTGGCTGAACGACCGCGGCGCGATTCCAGCGCGGCTGTTGCCATCATCCCTGCTTCTGCGCCATCTCTTGCCGCGACCAGTACATCGAGCGATGAGCTGCCCTTGGCTGCCGTTTTTGCTGCAGCTTCCACGGCAGGCACCCACGCATCGATCATCGTCTTGTCGCCGGGTGCGGCTCGGCCACGGTCGCAAATGCCCTGGCAGGCGGCGGTCAGCCATTCTGCCATGCCTCTGCCGTCAAGATTGAGACGGTTGCCGACGGCCGTGCCTGCACGAAGGAATGCCGTGGCATAAAGTGGGCCCGACGAAGCGCCCACGGCGTCCAAAAACGCTTTTGCCATACGTTTGCAGATGGATTCGATTGTTTCGTCTTCCTGTGCGTCCTTGAGCGCAAGTTGCACCGCTTTCCAGCCGATTTCCATCGTCACGCCATGATCGCCATCGCCGATCACTCCGTCGAGTTCGGAGAGCCAGTTCTTTTCCGCGATGATTTGGTTGCCGACCGCATGCATCATAGTCTTGAAGATTGCGGGGGTCACATCGCCTTCTGTGATGAGGGTCCGCGGCGTTTCCTGTGGCAACGTTGCGCTCTCAGCAGGCTTGGCGGCCTGGCTGTTGCGAGACGGGATATGGCTGGTTTTTTCGAAGGTGCCGACCACGAGGGCAGGTGTGCGGCAAGGGTGATCCAGTAGCGCCTGCAGCGTCTCGTCGAGCTTGATCAATGTGACGGAAGCGCCGGCCATTTCCAGCGATGTCGCATACTCACCGACCCACGAGGCGTGGATACTGATGTCAAGTGTATCCAAACGCTGCTTGACGCGGCGGAAGATGACATAGAGTTCGATCTGAGAGGTTGCTCCGAGACCGTTCACAAGAACGGCAACCGCTTCACCTGCCTTGACCTGCAGCTCTTTAAGAATGGCATCGACAAGCTCATCGGTAACCTCGTCCGCGGTTGCGAGCTTCTGGCGACGAATGCCGGGTTCGCCATGGAGCCCCATGCCGATTTCCATCTCGTCATCGCCGATGGTGAAGTTCGGCTTGCCGGTCTGCGGCAGCGAACACGGGCTGAGCGCGACGCCCATCGAGCGGGTTGCGTCGTTCGCGGCTTGTGCAATCGCTTCGACACGAGCCAGAGGCTCGCCGAGATCAGCAGCTGCACCGGCGATCTTGAACACGAAGAAATCGCCAGCAATGCCGCGCCGTTCGGATTTGCGGTCGGTCGGAGCGGAAGCGACATCGTCGGCAACAGCGACGTGACGCACCGGAATGCCGGCCTGCTCCAGCTCTTCCGCCGCCATGGTGAAGTTGAGCACGTCACCAGTGTAGTTACCGTATAGCATCACGACCCCAACCCCACCATCCGCGGCTCGGGCTGCCTCGACAATGTGCGACGGTGAGGGGGATGCGAACACATTGCCGACCGCTGCGGCATCGGCAAGGCCACGACCGACATAGCCTGCGAAGGCGGGCTCATGACCGGATCCGCCGCCAACAACGATACCGACCTTGCCGTCGCGCGGTCCGTCGACCGCGACCACCGCGCGGCCGGTTTCCCCGTCCACGCGAAGCATATCAGGATGCGCGCCCACCATGCCGTCGATCATCTCAGCGATGATGTTTTCCGGCGCGTTGATGAGTTTCTTGGTTCTAACTTCCTGGTTCATTCTTTTTCTTTCGTCAGATCGATGAGGCCGGATGCGTCAAGCGTCGCGACGGAGGTAGCGGCGGGAAATGGCGTCGAAGGAAATGGCGAGTACTACGATCGCGCCCGAGACGATACCCTGCCAATACGGCGAGACGCCAAAAAGCACGATGATGTTTTCGATGATGGCGATGATACCTGCACCGAAGATGGCGCCGATCGGGCTGCCGATGCCGCCGGTCGTAGCAACGCCTCCGATGACCGAAGCCGCGATGGGAGCCAGCACCCAGGTGTCACCGATCGAAGGTTGCGCGGTGCCGAGGCGGGCAACCATGAGGACGCCGGCAAGGCCAGCGATCCCACCAGCGACGACGAAGACTAGGAGGCGAACCTTGTCGACCTTGATGCCGAGCATGCGGGCGCCGGCCTGGTTGTTGCCGATTGCGTACATGTAGCGGCCAAAGGGCGTTTTCAGCATCACAAAAGTGGCGACGGCGAGCGCGATGAGCATGATTACAAAAGGCACGGGCATGCCTAGGAAATCACCACGACCGAGATACTGTACCTTCTTCGGGATGCCGGTGATAGCGACGCCGCGTGTAAGAACAAGGTTCACGCCCCCGAATATACCGGCGGTGCCGATGGTGAGAACCAGCGAGTGAAGTCGCAGCACTGTTATGAGAAGGCCGTTCAGAAGGCCTAGCGAAGCGCCCAGCATGATGGCGAGAAGCATGGCGGAATATGGCTCTATTCCGAGTCGTATCATCAGGATACCGGAAATGACGCCGCAGAGGCCACCGATCACGCCCAGCGAAAGATCAAGTTCGCCAAGCACCATGAGCATGGACTGTGCGATGGTGATGAGGCCGACGAAGGCGAGACCGCGCGCGATAACCGAGAGGTTATAGGGGGTCAGAAAATAAGGCGAGATCAGCGCCGAGAGTATAAAGATGACGGCCAGCGCGACGAAAACGCCAGCAAGCGGGCTGCGCGTCAGGAGTGTCAGGGGGTTAGTTTGCATCGGCTTTGGCCTCCGTGCCGAATATGGCGCCTACGAGTGTTTCGTTATTCGTTTCGGCGGTATCGAACGCGCCAGTGATGCGGCCGTGGTGCATCGTGATAATGCGGCTTGCGCACTTCTTGAGTTCGTCGAGCTCCGAAGATACGAGGATGACGCCAACGCCCTCCTCTGCCAGACCTTTCATGATCCTGTAGATCTCGGTCTTGGTTCGGATGTCGATGCCCTTCGTCGGCTCGTCGAAGATCAGGATCCGCGGCCGTGTTGCCATGGCTCGACCGATGATGGCCTTCTGCTGGTTACCGCCGGAAAGCTGCGAGATGCGCTTGCCCATGCCGGACGTGCGGATGCCGTATTCATCGATGATCTTCTGCACGGCCTCACGCTCCCGCCCACCGCTGATGCCGAGGTAGCCCTTGGTCAGCGAGAGGATGGAAATGCCGATGTTTTCACGTAGCGAAAGCAGCGGGAAGATGCCGTGATGCTTGCGCTCTTCGGAGAGATAGAGCATTCCTCCATGAACGGAGGAGGCAGTGTCATTGAGCTTCCACGGCTTGCCCTCGATCGTCACTTTGCCCGTCTTGGCTTTCAGGAAGCCGAAGATCGTCTGCATGACCTCGGAGCGACCGGCGCCGACGAGCCCGGCAAAGCCCAGAATTTCGCCACGGCGAAGCTCGAAGCTGACGTCCTGGAAGCGAGACCCGGACAGCCCCCGCACGTTCATGATGTTGTCGGTAGGAGGGCCTTTTGGGCGAAAGTGTTCATCGAAGGCAATATCGCGGCCCGACATGGCGCGGATCAGATCCTTTTCGGAAATGTCGGCAATCCTGCCATTTTCGATCTTTTCGCCATTGCGCAGGACCGTGTAGTCATCGCCGATCGAGAAGACCTCTTCCATCTTGTGACTGATGAAAACGATGGCATGATCGCGATCTAGCAAACTACGAATGACCCTGAAGACACGATCGACTTCGACGCGCGTTAGTGACGACGTCGGCTCGTCGAGGATGAGGACCTTCATATCAGTGTTGGTGCAGGCGCGGGCGATCTGGAGGAGCTGCTGGTCGGAGACCGATATATTGGCCACCAACTCGCGCGGGTTAGCCTCGATGCCGAACCGTTCGAGATAGCTTCGGGCCTCATCGACGAGTGCGCGTCGGTTGACGAGAAGCCCGCCGTGGCCTGTGCGGCTGAACGGCATGAACAGATTCTCCGCAACGCTCATCTGCGGGAAAAGATTGAGTTCCTGCGGGACGTAGGCGACATTCTTGTAAAGAGCCGGATCGTCGACAGGGTTGCGACCATTGATAAGAATATCGCCACGCGAGGCGCGATCGGTGCCGGTCAGGATCTTTACCAAAGTGGATTTGCCGGCACCGTTCTCGCCTGCGAGAACGTGCGTTCGGCCGAGGTCGATTGAAAGGTCGACCGCGTTGAGCGCGGTAACGCCGGGAAAATCCCGGCCGAGGCCGCGGGTTTCAAGATATGCCATTGGGCACCTCAGCGCCATGAGGAGATGGAGGAGGCGCGGAACTCCCGCGCCTCGGGGCAATCCGGTCTGAGCGGATTAGTCGCCTACGTTTTCCTTCGTAAGGAAGGCATTGCCGGTGTCGAGGTAGCCAGGAACCTTGGCGCCGGTTGCCTGCGCCCAGAGAAGCATGACCGACCAGTAGCCCTGAAGTTCCGGCTGCGAGGCCGACGAACTGTCGGCAACGCCTTCGCGGATCATGTCGAGCATTTCCGGAAGGTTGTCGAGGCCCACAAGCGTAACCTTGCCCTGTTTGCCAGCTTCGACGATGGCCTGGCCAATACCGACCGGACCTGCGGCGTCGGATGCAACCCATCCCTTTAGATTGGGGTTCGCCTGCATGATGGCAGCTGCCTGCTGTTGTGCCGTCTCGATGCTATCATTGTCGATCCCTTCGGCAACGACCTTGATGCCAGGATTCTCGGCGAAGACCTTGCGGTGGCATTCAGCGCGAATGGAGTGGTTGGGCGCGGTCGGCACACCCTGCATGATGGCGACTTCACCTTTGCCGCCGAGAACTTCCACCAGGCGCCGGGCCGCAATCTTTGCCTGCTCGCAGAAATCAGAACCGATATAGGGAATAGCCATGCCCTCTGGCGGAACGGAATCGAAAATCACGAGCGGAATCTTCTGGTTCTGTGCTTCCTCAAGCGACGCGCGGTTGCCCGAGGGATCAAGGAGGTCAAGCGCTAGTCCGTCGGGCTGTGTCGCAAGCGCGCTGTCAATGATCTGGTTCTGCTGAACAACGTCAGCGGCCTGTGGAGCTGAATAGATAACTTCGACGCTTGATCCGGTCTGCGCCTTGATGGCCGCTGCTGCTGCCTGCGCGCCTTCGTTCACCTTGTCGAACCACGGATGAACAACCTTCGGCACAACGACAAACCGGTAGGCATCCTTTTTGGCGGTGCCTTGCGCATCCTGAGCTGATGCGGCGAGTGGTAGAGCGAGCGCGGTAGCGCAAGCAAGCAAAATGGCAAGCTTCTTCATTATCTTCTCCCTTAATCGGGGCGGATCTCCTCCCGCCCGCGCGGCGGCCCATGTGCGAGCCTCAGGAAGGCATACAATTGTAATCATAAAAATACAATGGTAATCTTTGCTAAGTTTGCGTCGCGTCCCGACCGGGTCCGGCCGGAGGAGGCGCGATCATCAAAGGGCGTCTGAGCATAGCGCCCAAAGCCACAGTCTTTCATATGACGTAACTAGCGCTGCGCCACTCGGGAGAAGTCGTGCCACGGCAAGGACAGACAGCGCCGGCCGGTTCGAAGCTGTAGCGGCCCGTGCTTCAGATCGCCGGGGATCCCAGGGCCAAGTGACCACACATCGTCGCATCTAGAAGATGGCGTCCTCCTATCGACTGTGTGGTATTTCTTTAGTGAATGCCTGGGAGCGCGGCAGTTCGCTCAATGAACGCCTCCGCCGGAAAACGCGTGATAAGATGTCCCGTCACATCTTCTCGAGACCTGTGCCCTGCGTTAAAGAGCGTGATCGCCGCGCTGCACAGCACTTGCGACGTCTCAGGGTCAGGCCTGATGTCGTAGTATCGGTACCAAGCTTGTACCGCCTGAGACAACATCTTGAACTCAGACTCATTTATCGGTTTCAAGAGCATATGATCCCCAGCCACTCGCACTAGTCGTTGAATTCAGAGTCACGTATAAAGAATATGCTATGTATCACGAATAGGGAATGGACTTAGCGCCGGTCGAAAGCGAACAAACAGCGGCGGCAGGTCTATCGCGGACCTGCCTGCGAGAAGCTTCTTTTCCCGGAGCGGACCATGTTTCCCCCTACCGGCCCGCTGGCGAAATGTCAGCGATCGGTCCGCTTGGCACGTGAACGCCCAAACTCAGAGTCAAATCCAACCACTGCGACCTAGGTCCGATGTCGGATCCGACTGAGGTCCCTCAGACGGAACAGGGTAGCTGAACTTTAGTTTGTTGAGCAGTCCCGATGGATAGCGTTGGGCGCTAAACGCAATACAGTTGGAGGAGAAATTATGTTCAAGTCTACCAGCATCGCTTTCGCGGCAGTCCTACTCGCCGGCACCGCATTCGCACAGACATCAAGCACGGTTGGAACAGGCGGCTCGTCCGCTGGCGGCGGTACGTCAAGCAGCACTGTAGGTACGGGCGGAAGTTCATCTGGCAGCGACTGTGCAGCCGGGGCTACTGGCTGCCCGTCGGGAACGTCATCGACAGTCGGTACAGGCGGCTCGTCGGCTGGCGGGGGTGCGTCGAGCAGCACCGTCGGGACTGGTGGCTCAGCGGCAGGTTCGGGCTCCGGCTCGTCGTCCACGCTTGGCACGGGTGGTTCTTCGGCTGGCGGAGGCACCTCGAGCAGCTCGGTGGGTACTGGGGGCTCCTCCGCAGGTTCGGGTGACGCAGGTTCCGCTTCCTCAGTGGGAACAGGCGGCTCTTCGGCAGGCGACGGTCAGTCGGGAAGCACCGTTGGCACTGGCAGCAGCCAAGCTGGATCCCACGATAGCAAAGGTAAGAAGGGTTGCGCTCCAGGTCAGGTGAAGAAGAACGGCAGCCATTCCTGCTAATCAGCCGGCCGACGTGACGAGCGTCGGCCTCGTTCCTTGGAGGCAAGAATGTCTACTTTGACGAAATCCATTATCTATGCGGCCGCACTATTGAACGCGGGTCATGCGTCATCCGAGAGCATTACGCTCGATGACGGGACGGTCTGCACAGTCATTGAAGGCCACTCCTCTGCTGACGGCATGTCCACGTCGGTCACCGCGGGCAACGGCAAGGTAACCTCATCGACGACGACTGGAAACAACTCCTCGTCCAGCACGGCAACGTCATCCGCATCTAGCTCCTCGACCGGCTCAGGCAGCGCCGACAGCTTCTCGACAGCGAGCAAAACCCGCGCCGACGGCTCGGTGGTGACGAGGCGCTCGGATGGCACTTGTTCAATCACTAAGCCCTCAAAATAGGAGGATGGGGAAAATGCAAAAAATGTTAGCAATGTTGGCTTTGGTCTGGTTGTCAGCGACAACTGGTGCTTTAGCGGAAGATTGTTACTCATCAGGCACTGTTGGAACTGGCGGAAGTGCCAGCGCTGGCGGGACGTCAGCAAGCTCGGTTGGGACCGCGGGTGCGTGCCAAACCAACGACGGCACCTCATCGTCCATAGCGTCGGGCGGCAGCGCGTCAAGTGATGGCGGTAAAGCGATGAGCAAGACCCACATTAACGAGAATGGCAACAACCTGAAGGCACAGACGAAGGCTCAGGCTGTCGACCAAGGGACCTTCAGCAAATCACGAACCAAAACAAGTACGGACGGCGACAGTCTCCAAAGCACGACGCGCACAATGTCCCACGTGCCGGGGCAGAAGCCTGTCAAGAGTACGACTAATCAAAAAGTCATACTCCCAGAAGAATAGCCCGCCCAGGAAAGGAAACAGGGAAATGAATAATTTGATCTGGCTTGTCGGCGCAGTCGTCATCGTTCTCGCAATCCTTAGCTTCTTCGGCTTCCGCTAAGATCGTTATGTTTTTTAAGGCTGCGCTCGATCTATCGGCGCAGCCGGTATCTCACGCACGTGGGGCTCACTTAGCTCGCCGCCCGCGGGCATCGTCGGCTCGCCTAGCAGAATGTGCTTCCCACTCCCATTGACAGCCAATTCAGCCATGGAAGGACGCGATTAAGCCGCGACTTGAAATCTGACGCTAGCGTCTCGATCGCATGTTATCTGATTGCCTTTCCGTGGTTCGCCACGCTTATGACCTTTTGGTTTTCGTCGCGTTTAAAGACCGCATTTCAGCGCGGAGGGCTCTACGGTCGGCCCTGCCGGCAGATTTTCACCACCGGCCCTCGTGGTTCAGCATCTTTCACCGACAGCGACTTCCGACCTGGCAGAGACATGCGACAGCCCAGTGATCGGCGTCATCTTGACCGGGACTGCATGGCGACGCGGATCTCGCCTTCGACGCCGCCGATGGTCTGTTGCAGTGCTCTCGCGAACTGTGGATCCGGCGCCTCAACGCGAGCCGGAAACTGTCTCTTATTGTCGGTATAGCACAGCCAGTCCTCCGGGCCTGAGAGCTGTGGATCTCGCCGAGCGAATATTCCTCTTGGGCAAACGTACTCGCCCCCGGCCTCAGCACGAGCCAAAGTCCGCGAGAATGAACTTCCCCGGGCGGTCCCGCGAAGATTCGGGTACTTACACTTTGGCCCTTTCTCCCGCTTCCCTCAGACTGAGGAACTTGGTGGTGACGGCCGCAAGATTGGCATCCAGCCAATCCGCCATAGCTTTTTCCTCATCGAGATTTGCCCGCAGTCCGAGGACCGCGGCGTTGAAGCCACCCGCTTCTGCAACCGTGATCAGGGATTTGTAGGCGGCGATCTCAAAATTTTCGAATGCGAAGTTGGCAAACGAGTTCTTCAGGATCTCGTCTCCGGCAACAGTGTGCCCTACGGCTGCCATAGCTCCCGAGAATGACAGCGCCATATCCTTGAGGGTAGAATGGCCTTCACTCAGGCCGGAGAGTATTTCCTCGATACGAGAGATCTGGCCCTCCGTTTCGGTAATGTGCTGCTGAAGTTTTTCCGCGACCTCAGGGTAGTTTTCAACACGGCTAAGCTGCGGCTTCATGATCGACAGCGCCTGGTTCTCCATGGCGTGCGCGTTCTTAAGGCCTGTCACGAAGACTTCGCGAGTTTCGTTGTCTGACATAGTCGTCCTCCTTGTTCAGGCAGCGAGAACCTTGGCAGGGCGTTTTAGTTCCCGTGACCACGCGCTCGGTAACGGCGATGCTCTTCAGCCGCTGGCAAAAAACCTCAGAATGGTTGCAGGTGGTTTCCCTTGGCGGCTGCGTGACCGCCCGCCTACGGCTGACGCCGTAACCGTGCGTGCAAGCGACCGGGAACTATCGGTGGGTCTGGTTGTTGCTCACACCTGCTATCGCCCGTGAGGCAGGATAGGAGTAGAAGTGGATGATGAACTGGTGCAGCGACGAGATTGCGTTATCATCGGTGGCGGGCCGGCCGGGCTGACCGCCGCGATCTATCTGGCGCGTTACCATCTCTCAGTGACAGTCTTCGACGATGGGACGAGCCGGGCGGCCGCCATCCCGATCACCTATAACCACGCGGGCTTTCCTGGCGGCATTAGTGGCAAGGAACTGCTGACGAGGATCCGGACACAAGCGCTTACATTCGGCGCCGAGATCTGCCGGGAGAAGGTGCAGGAGCTGATCCGCGAGAACAGCGGGTTCTCTGTGAATTTCAGCGGTCGTAGTTTATCGACGAAAGCCGTTCTGATCGCTACCGGAGTGATCAACCGGTCGCCAACAATGCCCAAGGCCAAGCATGATGACGCTGTTCATCGGGGCCTGATCCGTTATTGCCCGGTATGCGACGGTTTCGAAGTGACCGATAAGCACATTGCGGTCATCGGACAGGGAGCAAAGGCATTCCAGGAAGCCGTTTTTCTCAGAAGCTATACGCGCCACATCACCCTGCTTTGCCCAAAGACGCATGACCTTCAACCCGGACACCGCGCGCGGTTGGCGGAGCTTGGGATCCCAACTGGCGGCGAACCGCTGGAATTCGAAGTGGAGCAGGAGGCAATCGCCGTCCGGACGATGACCGCGACATACCGTTTTAATTCGATCTATCCCGCGTTAGGGTCGAAGGTCAGGTCCGAACTAGCTTCATCTGTTGGAGCGACGTTGTCGGATGAGGGGGGCATCCGGGTCGACGCTCATCAGCGAACAGACGTAACTGGCTTGTACGCCGCAGGAGACGTGGTGATCGGCCTGGATCAGATCAGCCACGCCATGGGCCAAGCCGGTGTTGCCGCTACCACTATACGGAATGACCTCTGTGATCTGGCACCGCTCATCCGGTGAAACAATTCGAGCCTTGTCCCGCCCTTGCCATCTCGGATTTTACGTTCTCGTACCCGAACCGGCCGCGGTGGTGACCTGGGGAGCGCGCGGCGCTGGCATCGCCGTCGCGCTCGCAAAAAGCGGCGCGGACGTTGCAATTAGCTTTGAGCGAGCCGCCGGCAACGGAGGAAAGCGGCAGCGACGCGTCTAGGCCGTGACATCAAAGGAGCCTACGAAGCTGAAAAGTCGCGGAACGATCTTCGCGACATCCATTATAGTCCGATCCTTAGACGCACCTCACGGACGAGCCTTAAGGTGTCGAGCCACCTCAGAACCCGATCCGAAAGATCTGGTCTTCTAAGCTGCCGGACGGCATGCCCGACTTCGCGCGTGATGAGCTTTGGATCCATTCTAATAAAGCTTGCAACCCGTTCGAAGCGATCCAATTGACTGCATCAAAATTGTGCGTTCTGGCGAAGCAATGCCATGTCGTCTTTGGGGAGATACAGGACAGTCGGTACGATATCGTAAGCGGGTGACAGCCTTGTATTGAGCGGAATTCCGCGACATATATTGCAAGTGCGCGGAATTCCGCTCGCGTGAAGTATGCTGCCCGATATTGATGTCGCGGTTCATCAGTAGTTTGGTGACGAGCCAGGACCAGGCTGAAGCTGGTATTGCGTTTGGGAAATTGGCTGGATGAGCTCACTGCAAGAAAAAAGTCGTCGCCGCCAGCGACGGGCGACAACGATATGTCAGATGGCAGTCGCCAGCTTCCTGTCGATATAGAGCTGGCGAAGCTGTCACGTTTCAGGTCCCGAGCTTTACATCGCCAAGGCTTCTCGCATCCGATCGTACGCGGCCGAGGCGGTGCTCGCTTGGACGCTCTATCTCTCCCGCGACACGCCCGCCTATGGCACGCAGCAACGCCAAAGCCTTTGGCGGCAACTCCCCTACCGCTCGGCACCCGATACATTGGTCGGCCTTTTGGGCCTCGGAGCCCTTGGTTGCGCTGCCGCCCGGCAGTTGCAGCTTGCGGTCAGTGGCTGGAGCCGTACCGAAAAGCAGATCGACGGTGTCGAAACCTACTTCGGCCGCGCTGGACTTGATGGCATGCTTAAGACTTCAAATATCGTGGCTTGCCTGCTGCCGCTAACCGCCGAAACGGCCGCTCCCCGTGGCGCGAGCGAATTCGCGCTGCTGCCCCGAGCGCCGGCTTCATCAATACCGGTCGTGGCGGCATCGTGCGTCTCAATGTCAGGACGATGTTGCGTTGTATATCAGGGTTGCTCTCCAAGCTCATCAGTCCCGGTATGAGAATTTGTGACCCATTAGCCTCGCCATGCGTGCTAAGCCGTATGGCGGATGCGAAGCAAACGGTCGACAGGGAGACGTTGCCTTTAACAGGCCGAGGCCGAGTTGATCGCGGACGGAACCGAGCGGCGTCACGCTCGGAAAGCTTCAACATCCGCCATCAGCGACGGGACATCTTACCAGCTTATCGAAAGATCTATTGTCTACTACGCGGATCATGACCTCCCTTTCGGTGGCTTGGTGAACTGGCTGAAAACGCGTGCCGGTATCAATGTTGCACTTGGACAGCGAGTGCTACCCGCGTTGGATTGTCGGTTCTTCCTGGTGTCAAATTCTCCCTCAATGTCAGCAATGCGACGGAGGCCTTGCGCCTCGGTTTCGCTCCTCTGAACGATATCGAGCTCGAGGGGCTAACCCGCTTCCGCCTCGCTCGCATCGCAGCACGGTGCAGAATAAAGCGACTAAGCCGAGAAAAAAGTTGACGATATATAGGACTCCTATATAACTGGTGGTCGGCGGTTAACCGTCGCCTGTGCAGCTTATCTGACGTACCACAACCGTTCCGAGCAGGCTGGCACCCGGCCTACTTCAGGGGAACAATTTAACCCCGGCAACCGAGAGGACTGACACCATGAAACTCAAACATTTGGCCGGCGCTGCTGTCGTCGGAGCAGCATCGCTATGCGCCGCGGCGGTCCATGCGGGCCCCGTCACGGCCAAGCCAAAGGAAGAGGTCACGGCATCTTTTGATATCATCGAGACCACCATCGTAACGAAGGGCGAGAACGCGGTTTTCTCGACCAGGGTTCGCGGCGAGGCCGGGAAAGACAAGCCCGATGCAACCGGCAAGTTCGAGGGGTCTGAGGTCTATGCATATGTTTGGCCGACGAGCCTCGACAGCGGCGAGATCGGCTTTGAAAAAAAGCAAGGCATCGTCGCGCTTGCCGTTACTTTCCACCCGGACTTTGATGATGCCGCCAAAGGTGGAAAGAACCGCCACGTCTGGCATCCTCACTGGGTCGTTCTGACAAAGGATCAGGCGTGTGGCGCAGGCCTGAAGGTGGTTGATATTCCGAAGGGTACCAATCCCAAGGTTCCGGAAACCTGGCCTGGAGTGCCGTTGCTCATTGACAGCCCTGACTATCCTACAAGTTTTTCCGGCGACAAAG
>Ga0307412_10001205_pt1 | contig 14687 bp, 11 predicted proteins | sample DK1Cmetagenome_3_FD_203823 | JGI IMG/M metagenome (GOLD analysis project Ga0307412, IMG submission 203823) | Maize rhizosphere microbial communities from greenhouse at UC Davis, California, United States - DK15-C-1 | ecosystem: Host-associated > Plants > Roots > Rhizosphere > Soil | place: USA...
GCCCACCACCGCCTGGAACTCGGTCAGCCCGCGCGCGAAGACATCGCTGAAATGTTCGAACGTGCCGTAGTCGAAGGTCTGGAACGCGAAGCTTTCCGACGTCAGCAGGAAGGTTGCGCTTTCGTCGGCGCTCGTCAGCACATGGTGGATCACTTCGTTGGTCGTGACCTTGGTTTCTTCGGGCTTAGAGGCGTCGGCCGTCACCTCAAAGCCGATCTGCCGATTGGCTCGGTACCCAGGGAACCCCTTCTTGCGCATCCGTTCCTGAAAGTCAGGTATCAGAGCGTCAAGTTTTAGAACCGGGCTATGTCGCACCTGGCACAGAACCAGGAAAACTGGGGCGTGGGATAGCCGGGTGCCCATGGCAACTCCATCAATGTCTGGTGTCAAGTTTACATATCTTGGCAGACAAAATAGCGAATTTGTTCGCCAAGATATGAACTTTGCGTGCGCAAAATTGGCTATCTTGCGCACCCATCGATAAAAATAAATGATAAGAATCAGTGAATTATCGTTAATTTAGTGCACCACTATCCCATCCGGCCAATGGGATCATTCTTGCAACGCTGATGAATGGACCGCCCGGTCGAGGGCCCCTACGCCGAAAAAGCCCTCGATCAGGGCCATTACCTATAAATAAGAACGAGGCAGCCGGTATGCCGACAGGCTGTGGCGGCCTACTGCCTTCTAGTACAAGGAAGAAATCCAAGATAAATCAGATAGATAATAAGGAATGTGTCGACATATCGGTCCACATCGAGGCGCTTAGGCGGCCTATCGCCGTCACCAGCAGCCCCTCGACGATCACAAATGGCATGCGGACTCGTTGTTGGCTCAGGTACTGACCCGTGACGCCTGGGACAGTGTTTGCAACGCCTGGGATGCCGCTTCCAGCTGATCCTTGCGTGGGAAAGGCGCGGAATCCGAGCCCGTCTGATCTAGCCTGACACCCGTCAGCCAAAGAGCCGGAGTGGCACCGGCATTTGTCGCTTGTCCTGGAAGCAGAGGTAGCGGCCTTCGGACGATTAAGGGTGTCTAGCGACTACATCGCTGATGTAGGTGTCGCTGACGTCGACAGCATATACGGCTCCGACCTCCGCATCTCCGATAACTGCCGATAGGCTCGAGGCTGGCGTCGTAGACGATAAACGTGAATAACGATCATTTCGTCATATCGAAGAACGTGCGATGCCAAACCTGAAGTGACCTCTCTCGGAAGCTTGAGAAGCTGGTTTACGATCGCCTTTCCGACCGAAACCTCCTCGCACGCAACAGCGATTCCCCCGCATCGCGTTTGAGTGAGCGTGCCAGACGGAAGTCTCTGAACGTCACGTCGCGAAGGTGTCGGATGACGGGACGGGAAAAGCCGGGAAGGCAGACCAGATCGGTCACCCAAAGATTCAGTCCTTCGTTCCATTCACTAGGGTGAAGCAGATTTATGACATCCCTTTCCATAAGCATCGAGACATCATCGGCGAGGAATGCCCAGGTCGCGTAACCGACAGGGTTGCCCTGTTCATCGAAGTAAAGAACGAACTGTCCCAGCGCGACCGGGGGCGCGATCCAGTGGGCGATAGCGTAGATCGGGAGCGCTTTGCGCGACCCCGTGCATAGCAGCTGGGTGATATAGCCGAGCGCTTTCGCGGCGTCAGCATGATGTCCGTTGGGTGACTCGGTGAATATTTTCATGGCGCGATCGTCTCAATCGAGAGGCTGGTAGAACCGGTGCGCCCGGGGTATCTCGACCGTCTGGTTGGCGATCGTTATCGGTCCTCCCCGTCTGGGGTCGAGGTCGCAAGAAGGTAAGAAAATAGCTATCTTGCCTCGAGCCGGATAATGAGACGCAAGCGGAGGAAGCATGGTTAGGGCTATTGCTCGGCCGAAGATGGCCACCGTTTCTGCGCAACGCGTTCCCTCGATGACCAGCGTCCGATCGCCGGACACCGGATCAGCGCAGTACAGCACCGTGCTGTGGCTGCAGCTACGCTGCGCGAGAAGCACCAGTCCCTGCGGTAGCGATGGCCAGTGGCGGCGGGACTTAGAGACGCACCCTTCGATAAAGCGCGTTATTGCACCGTCGGCATCCGCTTCGCCAGACCTCAATAGGTAGTTCGTGAGGCGGACCAGGTTCTCCCTCACTATGAGCCGTCGCGGAGCACGCCAGCGCGCCATGGCAGCCGTGCATAAATCCATGGCTCCCGCGGTTGTCCCGGCGTCGCCAAGCAATGAGGTCAGTCGATGGGCCAATGCATCGGCGACGTCGCGCCTTCCTGACCGATGACCGAGTGGCATGGCGGTAAGATAATCGACGAGGTTCTGCTGCTGCTGAATAAAGGCTTGTCTGACCTCGGCGAGGATCCTGACCCTTAGTGCCGAACCCTCTTCGGCAACGCTGTCGAGCGCAAAAGCCTGCGCGCAGGCTTCGCCGAAGGCGGTCAGCGCAATTTCCGAAAGACGACGAACGGTTACGTGGGTAGCGGGAAGCTGCTGCGCTGCCGATGCATACTTGCGGAAATAAAAGGCCAGCGAGTCGACCATCGGCTTCATATAGCTGAACTCATCGCCGAAAGGTGCCGCCGCACGCACAGTGCGCGCGCGCCGCCAGTCCGGAAGCGCGCGGAACGATCCGAAGTCGACCAGCTCGCCGTCGACAGTCACGTTCGAGGAAAAATACCCGCCATGATGAAGCCGATGAAACCAGCCGTGGCCTATCTGCCGACTGATCCGGGCTAGCGTGTCGACGATCCCGGTGGTGGTTACGCCAAGTAAGCCATCCGGGCCGACGTTGTCGCAGAAGTTCCCTATCGCTTCCCGTGTCCGTTGCGCATCCTTGAACTGGGGCGATCCGACTGCTCCCCCTTTTCCGAAATAAATGCTGCGCTCGAAGTGGGCGGGGCGGATGAAGTTGGGCCGTACCGCGATGGCTCGATGCGGTTCGAAACTGCCGTCTGATCTCTGTAGCACATCATTGATTCTCAGGATCGCCACCGTCGGAACCGCGCCATGGGGGAACTCTGCATCGGCAACTTCGCCGAGAATCGCTTCGCGGATGGCTTCTTCCAGCCACATGCATCCGTGGGAGTGATACCAGTCGGCGGTCTCGCCCACCAGCGATGTCGGACCGATGCCTTTAGCGTTGAAGGCGCCCACATAGCCGCAGCGTCCACTTCCGCCATGGTTAGGGGTGCCGCCGGGGGCGCCGTAGCGATCGGCGTGCATCGTGCGGGTTGACGACGTGTAAAACTCGTCAGGCTCGTGGTCGCGTGGCGGCCGGGGGGCCGCATACGCGAAATCGTTCTTCAGCGCCTGGACGATGCGCGCACGGGTCGGTGGCTCTAGGATGTCCACGCCCTGGCTCAGGAACCAGCGCTCGTTGATCCAGACGACGTCGGTGGATCGCAACCGCCTCGTCTCGAATGGCATTCCGATCGAAGGCGAGAGCGCTTCCATGTTGGTCACGCCGACTCGTCGCGGTACGGCGTTTGTTAGGTCCATTCCGCGGCCCCGACGTGCGGTTCGATCCGGCGGTCGAACCGCCACGCGATCAGAGGCGCCATCGCCCAAAGGAGGGCTAGCAGCGCGCCCTCAACATACAGGCGTGAGTGTATGCCGTTCAGAAGCAGCACCAGCCCGACGATCAAGGTCGATGGCAAAAAGGTCTGGATATACCGAGTGAGGGCTTCCGGGCCCTTTTCTGCCTGTGCGCTGGTTCGCCATTCAAGCAGGTCTCTATGACTCCAGGTCATCCTGTACAAGGCGCGGCCGATAGCGTCGATTTGTGACGTCGCGGTGACCGGAAGATAAGTCAGCCACAATATCTTTTCGAGGAACACGACCGGCAGGAAGGAAAAGGCCGCATTCATCGTGCGAAAATCGCCACGAAGGCTCATCAGGAGAAACCTGAAAAAAGTGGACGCGAACGTGACGGCAAGCATTACTGTCGGCACAGGCCATCCCGGCCTGCGGCCGATGGAGGCTCCGATGAGGAGGACGCCCAGGTAGGCCGCGGGGATGATAGAGCGCCTTGCGTTGTCCACGATCTTCAGCCTAGACAGCAGGGAAAGCGGGTTTTTTTTCGCCTTGCCAACCTGGTCACGGACTCGCGGGAGCAGCCAGCGCAGGTTTTGCCAGTCACCACGCGTCCATCGGTGCCTCCTGGCCAGATCCGAGAGAAGGGTGGTCGGGGGCCTTTCCTGCAGCGCAGGATCGTAGGCAATACCTGAGCGGAGGTATGCCCCCTCGATGAGGTCGTGGCTGAGCAGGCAATTGTCCTGAAACCGGCGGTTCAACACCCGATCGGCGACCTTGACGTCATAGATTCCCTTGCCATAGAACGATCCCTCGTCGAACAGGTCCTGGTAGAGGTCGCCGCCGGGCGCGGCCGGGCTGGATGAGAGTAACTGGCTCCACGTGGCCCGGGCCCTGTCGACCGTAACCCAGGGAATGGGCTGTATGACCCCATGGCCCTGTATCACCGTGTTAGAGCCGAGATCGACGATAGGCTGGTTCGCTGGGTGCGAGATCATGCTGATTAACTTGAGCGCGCTTCCGGGCGGGAGGGGCGTGTCTTCGTCGAGGACGATGACATAGACGATGCCGCCTAGGTCTTCCGCGGCACCGACAGCGAGTCCGAACCCCTCGGTCGCCCGGCCCATCAGGTAGCTATTGAGATCCTCCATCTTGCCCCGCTTCCGCTCCCGCCCCATCCAAAGACCATCGCGCGGATTCCACGCGCGCTTTCGGTGAAAGAGAAAGAAGCCACCTCCATGCCGTGCATTGGCGTCGGCTATCGCCTCGCACATGCGTGCAAGCAAGACCTCGTCCGAGGCGAGCTCGGCCGTGGGTGCGTCGGCAAAGTCGATCACCAGGCACGCTAGGACGTTGTGCTGGCGGTTGCCGGCCAGTCGCAGCTCAAGATCGGCGACGAGGCGCTCCACCTGCGCAAGGCTCACGACAAGCGACGGTACGGCCATCAGCGTCCGGCTTGCGTCAGGAATGCCCGAGGCAAGCTCCAGTGACGGCAGACGAGGTCGGATCGGGAGGCTGCGACATAACTGAGCCGTGATGTCCCAGGCGGCGTCGCCCACGGCGATGAGCGTGAGCGCTACTAGTACGACGAGCGGCCAGGACATCCCGGGCATCGTCCAGGCCGGTCCAATCACCAGCAGGGTTAGCACCAAGGTCCATGCGGAAAAGCACGCGGAATACACCGTCAAATTATCTTTCCGTATGTCTTGGCCACTCTTCGAGTGGTTCATCGCTCGGCATCCTTTTGCGCTTCGGGCCACAACGGTTCGGTGGATCCCACTGGCGAGAGCGAACGCACGATCTTTCCGTTCTCGAGGACCAGAACGCGATCGGCGCTGGCGATGGTTTCCGGTCGATGGGCGACGATGACTCGCGTGAACTCCAGACGGCGCACGGCATCGTTCACCTCGCGCTCCCGTTTCACGTCCAGATGACTTGTGGCCTCGTCGAGGAACAGGACAAGAGGCGCGGTATAAAGCGCCCGGGCGAGAATCACCCGCTGCTTCTGTCCCCCCGACAGCGCGCTGCCCATGTCCCCGATCAGGCTCTCGTAGCCCATCGGCATGGCACAAATATCGTCATGGATGGCGGCTGCGCGAGCGGCGTCCTGCACGCGATCGATATCGAAGTCCGGGTCGAAGAAGCCGATGTTCTGGGCGATGGTGCCGGCGAAGAGTTGGTCCTCTTGCATGACCGCGCCGATGGCATGACGGATCGAGCCGCCGTCCGCCCCGGCGATATCCACGCCACCGATGCTGATCGATCCGCAGGATGGCTTCAGCACGCCAAGCAGAATCTTGATCAACGTGGTTTTTCCACACCCCGATGGGCCGACGAAGGCGACAGATTCGCCGGCGACGATGGAGAACGAGCAATCCTCGAGAATCCACGGCTCGCTTTCGGAGTATCGGAATGAAAGCCCACGAGCCTCGATCCCCAGTGAGGTGCCCTTGAAGTTCACTTCGCGCGCGGGTGGCATGGGCCCCGGCTCCGACAAGACGACGTCCGCGAGCCGACTGCCGTGCAGGCGCAGCATGCGAAAATCGAACGATTTGTCGATCAGGCTGCCCACCCGCTGAACGAATTGCTCCTTGTAGGCAAGGTAGGCGACGAGCATGCCGACCGAAAACGATGCGTGCATCGCCAGCGATGCGCCAAGCCATACGACAGCGATCCGTTCGAGGCCAAAGATCAACTGGTTCATCGTCAGGAAGGCGAGGCCAGCACGCGCGATCGCGTTTTCGAGGTTCGTGGTGTTCACGACCAGATTATCGTGCGCCACGCGACGGAAGGATTCCCTGCCGGCGACCTTGAGGCTCTGCATGCCTCGTACCGTCTCAAGCAGATGGGTCTGCTGCAGGGCGGAGGCGAGAAGATGTTTTTCGTTAAGGGCTCGAACCTTCCGGAACGAGAGCGTCCGGACGGTCAAGTAAAGCGCGGTGGCCGCGACCGACAGGGACGCGAGGGCTGCACTGTAGAAGCACATCAGCCCGAGAGTAACCGTGGCCATCACGCCGTCGATGATGGCTTCGACGAAGCCGGTCGTGAGCGTCCCCTGGATGATCTGGACCGAACCGATGCGCGATGTGATGTCGCCAAGATGTCGTCTCTCGAAGAATTCGAGCGGAAGGTGCAGCATATGTGCGAAGACATCGTTCAGCCATTGCATGCTCAGGGACGCCGACAGTTGAACGATGGCGAAGCCGCGCAACCAGGTGACCACGGCCTGGAAAACCGTCGCCAGGCCGAAGGCGAGCCCCAGCACGGTCAGCAGACCGCTGTCCGCACTCACCAGCGCCTGGTCGACCACCCACTGAAGATAGAAGGGTGCCAGGAGCACGCACGCCTGGAGGGTCAGCGACAAGCCGAGCATGGTACCGAGTGCCGACTTCAGGCCCCTGATAGGGCCCATCAGGGATCGGATAGCCACTTCGGGCTCCGGTGCCTTCTGCGTGAAATCGGGGCCGGGCTCCATCTCCATGACGACGCCGGTGAAGTGCTCGGAAGCGTCTGCCCAGGAAAGGGTCCGTTTTCCGTGTGCCGGGTCGGCGATTTCCAGCACCCCGCGCCCCGCACGCGTGAGCACGACGAAGTGATTCATGTCCCAGTGCAACACACAGGGCGTCCTAACCTTGCGCAGCTCGTGCAATTCCACCCTCAGCGCGCGCGCCCGCATGCCTAGACGATGCGCCACGTCCATGAGCACGCTGAGTTTCACGCCCTTCATGGACGTCGGGAAGCGCCGACGCATCTGTGTGAGGGTGAGGTCGTGGCCATACCGGGAAGACACCATGGCCACGCAGGCGATGCCGCATTCCGCAGGCTCGGATTGCAGAATTACTTTCATTCAAACGCTTCCCTGTCCTCCAGATCGCGCACGATCATGGTTTGGCGGGAGGCGTGATCGCGCCGAGCTGTTGCCTGATATGTTCGTCGACGATCCGGTCGTTGAACGGCTGGGCGGATGAGTTGCCCTTTCCGTCATCCTTGAACTGGGTACCATAGATCTGCGGGAGGTTTTTCGACCAGAGGAATCGGTCGAGCGTGGCCGCGGCGATCCATGCCGCCGACGATTCACCTTTTGCCATGGCCGCCAGAGCGAGCGAGTGGGCGAGCAGATAGTCATCGGGTGTGGTGCCGTGCTGCATGATGAACGCGGCTTCCTTGAAATCGTTGCCGGTGTGAAGCAAGCCATTGGCGATAAGTTCATGCGTGCGCGTGCGGCGCGCCGTGTCTCCGGCAGACACCGCGGCCCAGTCGATCGGTTTTTTCTGTCGGACGTCCTGGTCTTCCTTGAACATCCGGTCCATCTCCGCGTTCGGCTGATCGGTGTCACCGACGACGTAGGCGCGACCGGGTTGCCAGTCGCGGGCCACCGTCTCGCTCGTGCCCGCATGGTCGAAGAGCCACGGCCCGAGGCCAACGCCCGGCGGGACGCCGGCGATACCGACCTCCACCTTGCCTGATCTGGGCCTGAGCTCGAAATCCTTGACCTTGCCGGAGGCGTCACGGAACGATACCAGCGCATAGGCGCCCTTATCCGCGAAAGCGGAAAGCGGATGACTGTCGGCCGTCGCGTCGGCGACGGAGAAAAGGTTGTTGGTGACGTTCATGCCCTTGGGTTGAATAAGCTCGCCTGTCGGCGCCCCCGAGGCATCCCCGATGCGCATGACGATCATCGCTTTGCCGTCGATGTGGAGCGCCCAGCTTCCGCTGACTTCCTTCAGGCTGGTCGCGGCTGCGCCGGCAGAGAACGAAAGGGAAAAAACTAGCGCCCAGGCGGCTTTGTGGAACTCGCGTGCCATCTTTTGCTCTCCAAATGTTTTAGTTATCGCGAGCACCGCTTCAAGCAAGCTCGGTATAGAACGGATTTTGCGCGGAAAACGACGTAGGCCCGTTGCCGGAAGGCTCGGAGAGCGCGTGGAAATCGCTGGATGCCTCGAAGCCTCGCGTGGAGATGTGCGCGGGAAGGGCGGTCGTGCCGGCCTGTCCCTGGTTCGCCAGCATGCCCGCGAAGGATGCCAGCAGGCGCAGTTCCGGAACTAGCTGTTCGATGAAGAGAAATTGCCCCGACGGATTGACCTCGAGAAAGTGCGCGTCACCTTGCCTGTCGACGACAAGGTCGAGGCATCCATAAGACAGCCCCGCCTCGTCCATGAAGGCGAGAATCGCTCGCTCCAGGCTGCTGTCCAGCTTGACGACATCCACCGAGGTGTCAGGCCCTTCGATGAACATGCGCGCGTCGACAAAGTATCCGCCGTCACGCTTGGTGATTTTTGCCGCATGGAGGGTTCGCCCGATCACCGTGACGCGAAGCTCGAGCGCCTTTTCGATGAACTGTTGATATATCGACGGCGATGCCTCGACGGTGTCTCGGTCGAGCTCGGAAGTGCTTTCTATCAGGCTTGTCGAGGCGAAGCGAAGCGTGTCGCTAGCCACATGGCGCCAGTAGTGCGGCGAAAAAGGCTTCACGGCAACCCGCCCCGTTCGCTCGACGAAGGCGCAGACCGCTTCGAAGCTGTCGGTGATGATCGTGGCCGGAACGCGAAATCCCAATCGCTTGGCCAGGGCCAGCTGTCGCGCCTTGGTCAGGTGTCGTGTTCCGATGCCACCCACGACGAACGGTGACATGCTGGTGGCAAGGGTCGCCAGGCATTCGTAGGCCTCCGCGCACTCCCGAACGACAAAGGTTCGCGCATGATCCGCGATATGGTCCAGGTTGCCGTGCCGGATGGGCCGTCGGTGCCAGACCGAGTGAAAGTGCTCGTACTTCACCCCGTGCATCCATATCTGGCCGTCTCCACTGGCCGGGTCGAGCATCAACCGCTGTCCGGCAGACACGCCCACGCCATCCCAGATCAACGCGGTGTGGCCGATTTCCCGTAGGGCCCACGTTACGGCGACGGCGTGATAATCCGTGGAGTTTCCCAAAATTAGGTGTGATGGCATGCCCAAAGTCCCTGTACTGACCAACAAAAGCTCCCTAGTCACCATAGGGAACCGACTTGCGTCTTCCGACGCCACCTTTAGGGAGTCGGAGGGTCGTTGCGTCCCGAGGGCGATGCCCCGACATCATCCGCGGCGCAACATCAGTGGTGTTCTACCACTCGTAGTCGTAATCGACGTCGCCGGATCCGTGGATGGGGCCCGGGCTTCCGCCGCCGCTGCCCGTGACGGTGCCGGAGTTCGTGCCGGCGCCGCTGATTTCTTCGACTTCGGCACCCGTCAGCAGACGGCCATACGCATAGCCCATCGGCTCAACCTTTCCTTTCATTTCCACACCTCATTTTCCATGTGGCGCGATCCATCTATCCGTCGATGAATAACGTCATCGTGCGCGTTTGCGCGTGATACCGGTTCGTCCTTACCGGAATTCTTCTAGCTCCCGGGCCCGTCATGGTCCGCACTCGAATAGGAAGACGGGTCAACGAGGTACCGAGTGTCCCCTCAGCGAGTAGATCGGTTCGAAAAGCCAGTCCAGCAGCGTGCGGCGTTCGCCGAGAACGTCGGCGTCAAGCGTCATCCCGGCGAGCAGGGGTTCCACCTTTCCGTATGCCTTTACCGCTTGAGCGTCGAGCGCTACGGAGATTCGATACTTCGGGCTTGTGTCGGAGTCCGATGTGTCCGATGCGATCGGGCTGCGCGATATGCGTAGTACGTGACCGGCGAAATGTCCGAATTTCTGGTACGGATACGCTCGGTACCGAAGAAGAACAGTGTCGGCCGGGCGAATGAATCCGATGGCTTCGCTTGGCACGAGCAATTCCGCCTCAAGCGCGCCGTCGCCGGGCACGATGCTCATGACTGGTTGGTCGGCCTTGACAGCCTGTCCAGCCTTGGAAAACACCGCCGTGACCACGCCCGCCACCGGCGCGGTCACCGTGAGGGAGCCGTCGGCCTGAATCTTCACCTGGTCCTGCCGCAGCGAAGCTACATTGCGCTCGAACTCGGCATCGATCGTCTGACGCTGGGAGGGAAGTTCCGCAAGGGCTTGTTCGAGTTGGGCGCTGGTGCGTCGGGAGCTGATCAACTCCCGTTCGAGGCCTTCAACTTCGCTCTCGTATGAGATAACGGAAGACTCTTGCTGCTTGATCTGGAGAATGCTTACGTACTTGGCGTCTCGAAGCTGGTTGAAGCGTGCAAGGATCTCTCGCGAGATGGCGATCTGCTTCTTCCTTGTGGCTATCTCGGCGTCGATCTTGGTGGCTTCGTCCTTTGCCGCCTGTAGCTGGCTTTCCAGCCCTGTGGCTTGGGCGTCGAACTGGCGTAGCCGGGCGATATGGCCCTCGGTCAGGGCGTGTTGGCTCCCGTCTATCGTCGCGAGGATGGCCGTCTGCGTATCGCCGCTTTGCTGGGTCGATCGCGGGACGGTGATGATGGCCAGCGGCTCATTGCGAACCACGCGGTCGCCTTCAGAGACGAGAACGCGTTCAATTACGCCCTGCTGCCTGGGGAAAACCGTCGACAGCCCGCTCACCGGTACCAGTTCGCCGCTGACGCGGGTCCTGCGTGCGTAGCTCCCCAGTGCGAGAAAGGCGAGGGTGCCTATGGCAAACCCCACTACGACACACGCTGCCAGTCGAAGCGAAAGCGGTTGCGATATCGATGCACCGCCTAACCACCGGTTGTGTCGAGCGCGAACTATTTCTTCGCGAAAGAGTTTGTTCATCGTCCTTGAACCCTCTGAGCAACATATCACGTTGCCTACCAAATTTACGCTAGTACTTTGTCGTGACTTCGTCAACATATGAGACCAATCATGTGGCAAGCGTCACGTTTCGTAAGTTTATGCGGCGGATGCACCTCACGCCCCGTTTCGAACGCGTTAGTGGCAGCGCTAGTTGAACTGCAGCATTGCATTAGCGCCCAGCGTCTGAAGAAGCGCCTCTCTGATTTATCCAGCTCATTTAATCTGGATGAATATGTAGCCGGTTAGTGTTGTCCAGGCTCAGATTGGCGACCAACTGTTTCAGTTTGCTGTTCGCCATGACCAACCTGGAGGAAATTCTCCGCGAGGAATTGTCCAAGCGCAGCTACGTGTGCAAACCGATCAACATCGGTAGCAATACCGATCCTTACCAGCCGATCGAGAAGAAGTGGCGACTGACGCGTGCGGCGCTGGCGCTATCGCTGGATAACAAGCTTGCGTCGAAGCTCGAACCGCGTGCGAGCGCACCGCATCGGCGGATGAAGGCGGTGGAGGCGTTAGCGAACGCGGGTATTCCCGTGGGTGTGCTCGTCGCGCCAATCATTCCGGCGCTCAACGAGCGCGATCTGGAAGCGATCATCGAGCAGGCAGGTGCGGCGGGGGCGAACTCGATCGGGTATACATGCGTGCGCTTGCCGCATGAGCTCAAGCAGCTGTTCCGGGAGTGGTTGGAGTTGCATTATCCGGATCGCGCGGCGCACATCATCAGCCTGATCCAGCAGATGAATGGCGGGAAGGATTACGACTCGAACTTTGCGACGCGGATGCGCGGGCAGGGGGTGTTTGCGGACATTATTCGCAAGCGGGTGCAGGTGGCCACGCGGAAGGCGGGGTTGGATCGGGCGTGGGATACGGTGTTGGATACGTCGGGGTTCGTGCCGCCTCGGATGCATTCGCCGCAGGGGGAGTTGTTCAAGGGGTGCAGAGCGGTTGATGGTTGCCGCTTACGCTAAGCAGTTAAAGTGACCCCGGACTCTAAACCGACCCGCTACTCAAAGCGGGGGGACGTCGACCTGGACACAGCCAGAACTGCGTTCCCGTACCTGATGTTTCGCCGGCCAACAAGGGGATCATCATCATTCTCTTGGGCTTGGGGTCGAATCCTGTCACCGCCTGACGTCGAGGTCGATGTGCATCAAGCTAGCGAATACACCCTGTCCCTCCGGAGCGAGGCCGCTTCGGTCGATTTCGATGCCATGGACAAGGCGATGGGCGTCGTCGGGACGCGCCAACACGTTGATCGGCAACCTACGCGCTTTAGACCCGGCCACAACTATGATCGATGGGAAATTGAAGCAAGGGATGTGGGGGCGACTACTTTTGAATCCATCGATGAAGCGTTCTCAGCCATGGGGGGCGGAAATCTGGCCTGGGTCGTCGGTAATGCGGCGACGACCCAGGATCGAAAAACGTACTGGTGGTGCGGCTGCTTCCACACAGCCCCTTCTGTGCTCACCCTGATTACGGAAGGAACGCTGGATCTGCTTGGTAGGTCTTGCTCCCCGATCTTCCTTAATACGTTCTATTCGTCAGGCGCCTCAGGTGATTCTTGGTCACCAGTTGCCGAGGTTCCGGACGACAGTGGAGACGAACTTTCCGGCCATCGCTATCGATTCCGTCTGTCGGATGGCGAGTTGTGCCTATCTGAAGGTGAATGGGGACCGTACTTTGAGGAATTTAGTGAAGGAATAGAATTGAAAATGCGAGAGCTCGCTAAGCCTATTCGACGCAATGATCTTGCGGGCGGCTCGGTGAAAAGAATCGAGTGTGAACATGTTCAATATGCCTATGACGGCGGGCCGACGCTAAGTGCCGCCCACGCGGGTGCGATTGCTTTACTTGGTCTGGACGTGGCAATTCTATGGCGTAAGGGCCGATGATCCGGGAGGGTATCTCTCATCTAGTGCGGACAGATGACGAAGTGAATGCGCAAAAAGTGGACACTCTCTAGACAAGATCCTCAAGTGCAGCAAGAAGTGCCCTGGCATCGTTGACCGGGCTTCATGCATCGAGGAATGGCGTTTCAGGGAGCCTGATTGCGCCTACATGCACGCAGAGGAGTAAATAATGACGCGAGCGCATATCATGTCCTTGCTAAAGGTTGGCTCCATACTGGCGGGACTCTTGCTGGTAGGGTGGATGTCGTATTGGGCTGGTTTCAGTAAAGCGCTTGTGATCGGGCTGTATAACGATCAACTGCACAATCAGGCCCAGGCAAGAGAGTACGAAGTTCTCGCGAGCAAATTAGCGGCTGGCCGGAGCGACGAGGTTAGTTCTCATTTAAAAGTTGTGAGCGCTATCCTCAAGGAGCAGGCCAATGTTGCTGGGAGCGAACACCTCTCAGTCCTCGATCTTCTCATTCCATCCAGCGCTCTATCGTTGGTGCGAGATTACGAAGCGCGAAGGAGGCATGCAGCGGCGCGAGATGCAACGCCTAAAAGCACCCCCTGAGACCGCCAAGTGATAGCGCAATGGGCTCGGTCAGGTCCGGCCCGATCCGTCAGCCGGATGAGGCGCCAGGGACGCTTTATGAAACTCGTGGAAGTGGCCCGGCTGATCCCTGGGGTCGCTTCAACGGGATCAAAATGTGAACACTTTTTAGATCGTCATAAAGTGCTGCTGTATCTATTGTTATGCGCGTCCCTCGCACGCCTACCTCAACCTGTCGCCCGGCCTCGACTTCGAGACCAAGTTGTTCGCCAAGACCAACCTGGAAGAAATCCTCCGCGCGGAACTGTCCAAGCGCAGCTACGTATGCAAGCCGATCAACATCGGCAGCAATACCGATCCTTACCAGCCGATCGAGAAGAAGTGGCGTCTCACTCGCGCCGCGCTGGCGCTGCTCAACGAGTGCAATCATCCGTGCACCATCGTCACGAAGAACGCGCTGATCGAGCGCGACCTCGACATCCTCGTACCGATGGCGGAGCGCAAGCTGGTACAGGTATTCGTTTCGATCAACTCGCTGGATAACAAGCTGGCGTCGAAGCTGGAACCGCGTGCAAGTGCGCCGCATCGGCGGATGAAGGCGGTGGAGACCTTGGCGAAGGCGGGTGTTCCCGTGGGTGTGCTCGTTGCACCGATCATTCCGGCGCTCAACGAGCGTGACCTGGAGGCGATCATCGAACAGGCAGGTGCGGCTGGGGCGAACTCGATCGGATATACGTGCGTGCGCTTGCCGCACGAGCTCAAGCAGCTGTTCCGGGAGTGGTTGGAGTTGCATTACCCGGATCGCGCGGCGCATATCATCAGCCTGATCCAGCAGATGAATGGCGGGAAGGATTACGACTCGACCTTTGCGACGCGGATGCGTGGGCAGGGGGTGTTTGCGGACATTATTCGCAAGCGGGTGCAGGTGGCGACGCGGAAGGCGGGGTTGGATCGGGCGTGGGATACGGTGTTGGATACGTCGGGGTTTGCGGCGCCTAGGGTCACTTCACCCCAGGGGGAA
>Ga0307412_10001208_pt1 | contig 14668 bp, 11 predicted proteins | sample DK1Cmetagenome_3_FD_203823 | JGI IMG/M metagenome (GOLD analysis project Ga0307412, IMG submission 203823) | Maize rhizosphere microbial communities from greenhouse at UC Davis, California, United States - DK15-C-1 | ecosystem: Host-associated > Plants > Roots > Rhizosphere > Soil | place: USA...
GGTCGGCATTAGCTCTGGCGAGCCTCCACGACACCCATGCGACCCGGATGTCGGCGGCGTTCAGGGCCTCAAGACGCGCCTCGGGCCCGGCCTGTACGAAGCCTGGGTCAGGCGTGGGATGGCCGCAGGCCGCCGCGCCCAGCCCGAAGGCCAGGACCGCGGCGAGGATATGCGCGCGGGGCGCCAACAGCCCTTAGAACGGACGGAAGATCGACAGCGCCGGCAGGGCGCCCACGACTTCCCGCAGAGCCGAGTTCAGGCGCGAGGTGTCGACCACGATGATGTCGTCCCCCAGGACGTTGGGATCGGCGGCGCGGCCCTGGCGGATGGCCTGCAGGTCGAACAGGGCGACTGTCCGCTGGCCGTTGATCGTACGGAACACGGCGACCTTGGTCAGGTCGGCCACGCGGCTCGGGCCCTCGGCCATGGCGACCGCCTGCAGCAGGGAGGTCGCGCCGCGCATCTCATAGACGCCCGGCTTGGTGACGGCGCCGTCGACCGTGATCTTCTGGCTGGCCGCCTCGGTGACCGTGACGGTGACCTGCGGGTTGCGCAGATACTGGGCGCTGAGCTTCTGGGCGATATCGGCCGAGAGTTCGCTGGAGGTCCGGTCCGCCGCGCGGACAGCGCCGATGAGCGGCATCTGGAGATTGCCCGACGTATCGACGACCAATTCATCGAACGACAGGTCCGCGACCTGGAAGACGCGAATCGACAGCTTGTCGCCGACGCCGATCCGGTACTCGGCATGCGGCGCCGCGCCGGCGTCGATCCCGAGCTGGGGCGTAGGCTCGGCCGCCGTCATCTGGGTGATGTCCATCTTGGGCCCACCACAGGCGGAGAGCAGGAAGGCCGTGGCGATCAGGACCAGCGGGAGGGCGCGCATCATGCGACAGTCACCTTGAAATCAGGCGGCCTTGAACAGCCGTTTGAAGAAGCCCGGCCGGTTGGCCGAACGGGGGGCGCCGACCGCAGGAGGGACCGAAGCAGGCGTAGCGTTTTCCAGCACCGCTAGGGGTCGGGTCAACACCATGTCTTTCGCGGCCTGTTCGCCGAGGCGTTTCGACACGGCTTCGACCGCCTCGGAAAGCACCGGAGAGCGGCTGCGCAGGTTGTGGGCGTCGGTGGCCAGGATGTGGACGATGCCTTCGTCCAGCATGCGTTCGGCCCAGTACTGGGTGCGTTTGCCGAAGCGGCCGGTGACCGAGCCGGCGGTGATCTGCATCCAGGCTCCGGCCTGGGCCAGCTGCACCATCAGGTCATACTGTTCCTCGACCCAGCGCAGGCGCTCGGGGTGGGTGATCAGCGGATGGAAGCCTGCGGCCATGCAGTCGAACACGGCGTCGGCCATGCGCGGCGGGGCGGTGTTGTGCGGCGGCTCGAACAGGAAATAGCGGGTGTCGGCGAGCGTCAGCTTGGATCCGTCGCGCAGGCCCGAAGCCAGGCCCGGCACCAGATGCACGTCCGCGCCGGTGACCAGGCGCAAGGGAATGCCGGCCCGGTCCAGTTCGGCCTGCAGGGCGACCACGGCGGCGCGGACGCCGTCCGAGGTGTTCTCATAATAGCCGGGCATCATGTGCGGGGTGCAGGCGGTGACGGTGATGCCGTCGGCCACCGCGATCCGCGCCATCGCCAGCGAGGTCTCCAGGTCCGGCGCGCCGTCATCGATGCCCGGCAGGATATGGCAGTGGAGGTCGATCACATCGGTCTCGTGGTGCGACGGCGTCTCCACAGGAGAGGCGCTGGCGGCTGAACAGGGGATGAAGGGCCGCCCCCGCGGCCCGCCTCAAACGTGGAACTGGAGCTTTAGTTCAATCCGGTCGGCGCGTCCGTAATGAGGCCGGCTGCGGCGGCGACGCAGACCTGATCGAAGGCCCCGACGATATGGTAGAGCGAACTGGCGGGGGCCGGCTCGTCCACGAAGGCGCCGGATGCCTCCAGCTTGTCGCGCCAGGCGCCGTTGGGTCGCAGGTAGAGGGCCAAGGCGGCTGCCGCCTTGCGCGCTTCGGCCAACCGCTGCTCGCGCTCGGAGCCCTCGGCCAGATCGGCCAGGGCCAGGGCGGCGCGCAGCCATTCGGTCTGGGGCCACAGGCGGGCGCGGGCGCTGCGCACCGACAGGCTGTCGTCCAGTTCGTCGACGGCGACGCCCCGGCGCGGATCGACCCCGCGCAGGCCGTGCATATAGAGGCGCTTCGCCGCCGCCATGGCGCGGGCGTCGCCCCGGGCGAGGGCGTGCCGCGACAGCAGCCAGCTCCATTCGAACTGGTGGCCGGGCTCGACCAGCCGACCGTCCTCGCCCAGCGCCGGACGCCAGTCGGCGTCGTAGAACTCACGCAGGAAGCCGCCGTCGGCGTCGATGAAGCGGGTCAGGGCCAGTTTGGCCAGGGAATCGACGATCTCGTTCCAGCGCGGATCGACGCCGCGCGCGGCCCAGGCTTGGGCCGCCTCGAACAGGTGCATGTTGGCGTTGGCCTGGAAGGGATGCTCGCCGTCCTCGCGCCAGCCGCCGGCGGGCAGGCGCTCGGCCAGAAGCCGGTCCAGCATGATCCCGGCCTGGGCCTCGCAGCGCGCGGTCTCTATCCCGGCGGCGTGGACGGCGGAGAGGGCCAGCAGGGCGAAGGCCTGTTCGTACTGCAGGGCGGCGTCATCCAGCACCGAACCATCGGTGTTCAGGGCGTTTCGCACCGCGCCGTCGGCGCGCAGATAGCCGTCCAGGAAGCGCTCCAGTCCGCGCTCGACCCGTTCGCGCCATGGCCCCGCCCAGCCCAGGGCGCCGGCGCGGGCGAAGACATAGATCTGGCGCGTCTGGACCCGGGCGCGGCGGCGGCTCTCCACGGCGCGGCCCTCCAGCGTCAGGGTCTCGGCGAAGGCACCGTCCGCATGAGTCCCGAGCGTCGCCCACAGCGGCAGGGCCGCGGCGCGCATCCAGTCGCCGAAGCGCCGGTAGGGCGCCGGATCGGCGGTCTCGGGCACGTCGGCGTGGCGCGGGGCCTCGGCCTTGACCCGGTCGACCACGGCCTTGACGTCCTGCGCCCGCGACAGGTCGCAGACCAGCACGGCGTCGTTCTCGGCGATGACCGCGATGTTGGAGACGCCCAGGGTGGCGACCACCATGCCGTCGGCGGCGCGGACGAGGACATTGGCGCTGTCGACCCCGATGTGCAGTCCCGTGTGGCCCGCGCCGGTGGCCAGAACCGAATCCCAGGCGCCTACGTCGGACCATTCGAAGTCGACCGGCAGGACGGACGTGCGGTCGCTCTTCTCCATCACCGCATAGTCGATGGAGATGCGCGGGGCCGAGCGGAAGGCGTCGGTCAGGCGCACCAGAGGGCCGGTCAGATCGGCGGGCAGGGCATTGCGAGCAGCCTCGGCGATCTCAGGCGCGTGTCGGGTCAACTCGTCCATCAGGGCGGCGCCCGAGACGATGAAATTGCCGCTGTTCCACAGGAAGCCGTCGGCCAGGTAGCGGGCGGCGGTGGCGGCGTCCGGTTTTTCGACGAAGCGCTTCACCGGCGACAGGCCGACGCCTTCGGGACTGATGTAGCCGTAGGCCGGAGAGGGCCAGGTCGGGGTGACGCCGAGGGTGACGATGCGGCCGCGGGCGGCCTCTCCGGCGGCGGTGCGGACGGCGGCGCGGAAGGCCTCCGCATCCGGAATGTGGTGGTCCGAGGCAATGATGGCGGCGACGCCGTCGGGGTCGCGCCGCTGGACGAAGGCGGCGGCGGCGGCCATCGCGGGCCCCGAATCGCGCGCCTCGGGCTCCAGCAGGATAACGGCCTCGACGCCGATGGCGGCCAGTTCGCCGGCGATGGCGTCGGCATGCCCCAGGCCCGCCACCACCACCACGTCGCCGTCGGCGGCGAGGGGGGCGACCCGCAGGACGGTTTCCTGGAACAGGGACCGCGCGCCGGTCAGGGGCAGGAACTGCTTGGGCCGTCCGGGGCGCGAGGCGGGCCAGAGGCGCGAACCGGCCCCGCCGCACATGATCACCGGATAGATATTCATCGTTCCCCCGCGCACGTCGCGACCGGATCAGCTTCTAAAGACAGAATGCGCCGCCGTCTCGGGTGGGTTTCAACCCGCTCCATCAATGCAGTGGACGGACGTTCAACCGCCTTGAAGAAATCGCGCTTTTTCCCAAGCTTTCGTGCCTGCAAATACTCTTGACCCGCGCCGTACCGATGGGGCGTGACATCAGGGTGACAGGGGCGGAATAAGCGTCTAGAAGGCCGGAACTTTTCCCATGGGTAGCCATTTCAGCGCCTCGGGTTGGGCGTTTGGCGGGGTTCTGTCGGGCGTTCCTGGATTTTTAAACGCCAAAGTGAAGGGCGGCGGGGATTCGTCACCATACTGAGACGGCCAGGCATTATTACTCTGGTGTCCTCATGGTTGGGACGAAGCTTGTCGGGCAGGGCTGACTTGGGTAGCAGCAACGCATTAATGATCCGGGGCCTGAAGGTTGCGGCGCGGGCCGGGGTTCGGGCCGTCGCGATGATCGGCGGTTATCTGGTGGCGTCCGGAAACGGGCTGACGCCGGACGCGATCCTCAACGCGGCGCAGAACGCTTGGCTCTTCGCCCTGGTGTTCGCCGCCCTGGGCTTCGCCCTGGACCTGTTCTTCCGCACCGACCGGGCGTTGTGGCGGTATGTTTCGATCGTCGATGTCGGGCCGATCGTCCGGACTTCCCTGCTGACGACCGCGGTCTTCCTGGCCTTCAGTTTCTTCCTCGAGCGGGGAGCGTCGCTGCCGCGTTCGACCCTGCTGATCGTCCCGGTTCTCGATATCGGGCTGACGCTGGCGCTGGTCCTGCTGCGTCGGATCCTGCACGACAAGGAAGCCTTGCGCGCCATCGCGCCGTTTGTCGGCGCCAGCGACGAGCGCAAGCCGCTGATCGTGGTCGGCGCCATGGACCGCGTCGAGACCTTCCTGCGCGAACTGGCCCGCAGCGGCGAAGCGTATCGCCCGGCGGGCATCGTGACCGACACCCGCGGCGCGGCGACGCGCGAACTGCGCGGCGTTCCGGTGCTGTCCAACGCGGCGGCGGCGTTCGAGATTCTGGATGATCTGACCGACCACTCCATCGAGGGGGCGATCGTCTTCCTCGACGATTCCCTGACGCCGGTGGACTTCGGCGTCGAGCGGCTGGGCCAGCTGCGGACCCGCGGCGTCCACCTGCTGCGCGTGCCCAGCCTGGTCGAGCTGGGCGGCAAGGCCGACGAGCCGGTCATGCGTAAATTCGAGTTGGAGGAGCTGCTGGCCCGTCCGCCAGTGCGTCTGGCCGACGGTCCGCTGCGGGCGCTGGTCGCGGGCAAGCGGGTGCTGGTCACCGGGGCCGGCGGTTCGATCGGCTCGGAGATCTGCCGTCAGGTCGCCAGTCTGGGCTGCGGTCATCTGGTGCTGCTCGACAATTCGGAGTTCAGCCTGTTCCGGATGGACCAGGAGATCGAGCATCGCTGGCCGACCCTGTCGCGGCGCGAATATCTGTACGACGTGCGCAACAAGGCCCTGCTGAACGAGGCCTTCGCCGCCGAGCGCCCGGACATCGTCTTCCACGCCGCGGCCCTGAAGCATGTGCCGCTGATGGAGCGGCACCCGTGCGAAAGCGTGCTGACCAATGTCGTCGGCACCTGGAACGTCGCCGAGGCCGCCAACGCCGCCGACGTGAAGCACATGGTCTTCATCTCGACCGACAAGGCCGTCGATCCGCCGAACGTCATGGGCGCCACCAAGCGTCTGGCCGAGGCCGTGGTCCGCGCCCAGCAGACCGGCGACGGCGGGACCACCCGCTTCAGCGTCGTCCGCTTCGGCAACGTTCTAGGTTCGGCGGGCTCCGTCGTGCCGACCTTCCGGGCGCAGATCGAGCGCGGCGGGCCGGTGACGCTGACGCACCCGGACATCGAACGCTACTTCATGACCATCCCCGAGGCGGTCCAGCTGGTGCTGCACGCCACGGCCCATTCGGCGCAGCAGCCGGACGCTCCGCTGGGGGTCTTCGTGCTCGACATGGGCAAGCCGGTGAAGATCATCGACCTGGCCCGCCAGCTGATCGGCCTTTACGGCAAGGTCCCGGGCAAGGACATCGAGATCGAGGTCACGGGACTGCGCCCCGGCGAGAAGCTGTTCGAGGAACTGGTCGATTCCAGCGAGGTCGCCGAGATGTGCGGCCAGAGCCTGATGTGCGTCACCGATCGCATCGAGGGCGCGCGGATGACCGAGCGGATCGTCCAGAAGCTGGAGCAGGTGGCGCGCCACGGCGACAACGCCGCCGCCCGCGCCCTGATCTTCGAGGTCCTGGCCCGCGTCCGCACTGTCGGCGACGAGCGGACCCTGGCCGAGGTGGTGCCGATCAAGCGGGCCTAGCCCCCAATGGGGGAAGCTAGTGCGAGATGTCGCGGGCGCGCAGCACCTTGCCGATCGTCATCCAGATGGTCTTCAGGTCCATCGCGAACGAGCGGTTGTTCAGGTATTCGGCGTCCAGCCGGACCTTGTCCGGAATGGGCAGTTCATCGCGCCCGTTGACCTGGGCCCAGCCGGTCAGGCCGGGACGCAGGGTGTGGACGCCATGCTCGGTGCGCAGGGCGATCAGGTCGTCCTGGTTGAACAGCGCCGGGCGCGGTCCGACGATCGACATGTCGCCGACGACGATGCTCCACAACTGGGGCAGCTCGTCCAGGCTGCTTTTCCTCAGAAATCCGCCGATGGGCGTCAGCCAGGTCGCGGTGTCGGTCAGCAGGTGAGTGGCGACTGCCGGGGTCTCGATCCGCATCGAGCGGAATTTGGGCATCCGGAACAGCTTGTTGTCCTGCCCGACCCGGTCAGACCAATAGATGGCGGGCCCCCGGGAGGTGACCCGCACGGCCACGGCGGTGGCCAGCAGCACCGGCGACAGGGCGACCAGGGCGCCGCCCGCCAGGAGGAAATCGAACAGGCGCTTCACGGGATCACCGGACCTTCATGATGCCGCGCACGGCGTCGATGATCCGGTCGATCTCGGCCCGGGTCATGTTCGAGCCCGAGGGCATGCAGACGCCATGTTCGAAGATATGATCCGAGACCGCCTCGTTGCCGTGGGCGAAGTGGCGGCAGTGGGCGAAGACGGGCTGCTGATGCATCGGCTTCCAGACCGGGCGGGCCTCGATCATCTCGTCGGCCAGGCGCCGGATGAGTTCGGGCGCGGTGACGCCCGTCGCGTCCGGATCCAGGGTCAGGGCCGAGAGCCAGCGGTTGGAGCTGCTCCACTCCGGTTCCGGCTGCCAGGTCAGACCCCCGATGTCCGACAGGCCCTCGCGGTAGGCGTCATGGACGGCCCGGCGCGACGCCACCCGGTCGCCCAGCACCTGAAGCTGGCCCCGGCCGACGCCGGCCAGGATGTTGGACATGCGATAGTTGAAGCCGATCTGGCTGTGCTGGTAGTGCGGCGCCGGATCGCGCGCCTGGGTGGCCAGGAAGCGGGCCTGTTTGATCAGGTCCTCATCGTCGGACAGCAGCATGCCGCCGCCCGAGGTGGTGATGATCTTGTTGCCGTTGAACGAGAAGACCCCCATCAGGCCGAAGGAGCCCGAGGCCTTGCCCTTGTAGGTCGCGCCCAGGCTTTCGGCGGCGTCCTCGATCATCGGCACGCCGTGGCGGTTACAGAGCGCCAGGATCGGGTCCATGTCGGCGCTCTGGCCGTACAGGTTCACGACGATCACCGCCTTGGGCATCCAGCCCTCGGCCCGGGCGGCGTCGAAGGCCCGCTCCAGCGCGATCGGCGACATGTTCCAGCTGTCGGGTTCGCTGTCGATGAAGACCGGCTCGCCACCCTCGTAGACGATGGGGTTGGCCGAGGCCGCGAACGTCAGGGTCGAGCAGAAGACCTTGTCGCCAGGCTTCACCCCCAGCATGCGCACCGCCAGGTGGATGGCGGCGGTGCCCGACGACAGGGCGGCGGCGTGCGCCATGCCCGTCTGGGCCGCCATCTCGCGCTCGAAGGCGTCGACGTTGGGACCCAGCGGGGCGATCCAGTTGGTGCGGAAGGCCTCTTCCACGAAATGCAGCTCGGCCTCGCCCATGTGCGGCGTCGACAGCAGGATGGGCGCGCCGATGTCGCGGCGGTTCAGCACGCGGACGACCCGGCCCTCGCCGTCGATCAGAGGCAGGTGGTTGATCTCGTTGGCGTCCATCAGGGCCAGGGCGGCCTTGCGGGTGACCTCCTCGGGCGCGGTGACCGAAGTCAGGTCCGGCAGCGTCTCCAGGGTGTCGCCCATTTCCGAGCCGGCCAGCAGCAGCCGGCGCAGGTCGCCGTCGGTGACGGTGCGCTGGAAGCGGCCGTCGGCGTCCACCAGCAGGAGCATCTGCATGCCGGAGGCGTTGATGGTCGCCATCGCATCGCGAATGGTGGCGGTCCGGGCGGCGCTGAAGGCGTCGACTTCAGTCATTCAGGAGCCTTTCGGGGCGGCGGGGACGCCGGTCCAGGTCTGGGCGGAGGCCACGTCGCGGGTCACGACCGCGCCGGCGCCGATGGTCACGTCATCGCCGATGCTCACACCGGGCAGGACGACCGCGCCGGCGCCGATCAGACAGCGCGCGCCGACCTTGACGCCGCCGCCGAGGGTGGCGTTGGGGGCGATGTGGCTGAAATCACCGACGGCGCAGTCGTGGTCGATGACGGCGCCGTGGTTGACGATGACGCCGCGCCCGACGGCTGCGCCCGGGCTGACGACGGCGCCGGCGGCGACGAAGCTTCCGTCCGCGACCGTGGCGAAGCGTGACACGGAGGCGGCCGGATGGACGACGGTCAGGGCCGATCCGCCCGCCGCCTCAGCTTTGTCCTGCAGGCGTTCGCGGGCCGCGGCTGCGCCGATGGCGACATGAAAGGACAGGGCCGTCAGCGAGGGCGCGATCGCGGGCGTGGCGACCGGCAGGCTCAGCAGATCGGGCGCGGGGACATCGGCGCGGACGGCGATGCCGGAAAGGCTGCTTCCGCCTTCCAGCAGGGCGTCCAGCACCACTTTCGCATGCCCGCCTGCGCCGATCAGATGGATCATCTCAGTACCCGTTGACCTTCATCAGCAGGGCCGCGTCCAGCGGGACGGAGGCCAGCAGGTTGGCGATGCGCGGTCCGGCGCGGCCGTCGCCATAGACGTTCTGCGGCGCCTGGCGGCCTCGCGCCAGCAGATCGGCGATCCCCGCGGCCAGCACCGCCTCGGCCGCCTCGACATCCAGCACATTGGCATTGCGCTCGCGCAGGTTCTGGCGCGGGCCGACGTTCAGCACCGGCGTGCCGAAGCTGGCGGCCTCGATGATTCCAGCGCTGGAGTTGCCGATCATCAGGTCGGCGTGCGCCATGGCGGCGACGAAGGCCGGGCGGGCCAGATGGGTCCGTACGGTGATGTCCGGCGCGCCCTTCGCCTCGGTCAGGACGGCGCGGACCCCGTCGCTGCCCGCATCGGCGTTGGGCATCAGGGCCAGAACCTGCAGGCCCGCGTCGGTCAGGCTCTTCAGGATGCAGCGTGCGTCGGCGGCGGCGGTCGCGGCCTCCTGCAGCACCGGGTGATAGACCATCAGGGCGAAGGGCCGTTCGGGATCCAGGCCGTGAAGCCGCATCACCTCGCTCTGGTCGGGCAGGTCCGCGTCAGTCAGGCCGTCCAGGCCAGGGGCGCCGGTGATGTGGACGTGGTCGGGGTTCTCGCCCATGCGGACCAGCCGGTCGGCAGCTTCCCGCGTGGCGGCGAAATGCAGGTGGCTGAGCTTGGAGATGGCGTGGCGCACCGGCTCGTCGACCGTGCCCGACCGCTCGCCGCCGTGGATGTGGGCGACGGGGATGTTCAGGTGGATCGCCGCCAGCGCCCCGGCCAGCATCTCGCCCCGGTCGCCCAGCAGCAGGACCGCGTCAGGCCGCTCGCTTTCCAGCACGTCGGTGAAGGCGGCGACCATGGTCCCCAGGTTGCGGGCCATGGTGGCGCCCGTCGCGGGCTCAAGCGGCACGGGCACGCGTGCGGCCAGGCGCAGGCCGGCGGCTTCGATCTCATCCACCGTATGCCCGTAGGCGGGCGACAGGTGCATGCCCGTGGCGATCACCGCCAGGTCCAGCTCCAGATGGTCGCGCAGGATCAACAGCGTCGAGCGCATCAGGCCGAAGTCCGCCCGCGTGCCGCTGATGTAGCAAACGCGCCGCATGGTCAGATCATCGCCTCGCCGGACAGCAGGTCCCAGGTCAGGGGCTGGCCCGCCTCGACCTCCGCCTGCAGGGCGCGGCCGGGCAGGGTGTGGAAGAAGCGCGGCGCGATGCCCGAGGCGGGACGCAGCAGGATCAGGTCGGCTTCGGTCAGCACGTGGCCGGCGGGCAGGGCGGTGCGGGCCATGACCGAGCGGCGGGCCACGGCGCGGACAGGCAGCTCGGCCGCCGTCGGCGCCTTCACCGACGAGCCCAGCGCCTGTTCCACATCGCGGATCTGGCCGACCAGATCGGTCAGCTGCTGGACGGTCAGGGAGGCGCGGTGGTCGGGACCGGGCAGGGTCACGTCGAGGGTGAAATGCTTCTCGATCACCGCCGCGCCCAGCGCCACGGCGGCGGTCGAGACCGCGAGGCCCAGGGTGTGGTCCGAATAGCCGATAGGCAGGCCGGTGACCTCGCCAATGGTCTTCATGGCGCGCAGGTTCACGTCGGACGGCGCGGCCGGATAGTTGGAGGTGCAGTGCAGGATGGTCAGCACCTGATCCAGCGGCGCGGTCAGGCCATGCGTCTTGCGCGTCTCGGCGATGACGGCGACGGCGTCGGTGATCTCCTCCATCGTGGCCATGCCGGTGGAGACGATCAGCGGCCGGTCCTTGGCCGCCAGATGGCGCAGGAAGGGGTGGTTCACGATCTCGCCGGACGGGACCTTGATCCGCGCCATGCCCGAGGCGACCAGAAAGTCGGCGGCCTCCTCGTCGAACGGTGTCGACATGAACTCGATACCGACTTCGGCGCAGCGGTCGATCAGGCGGTGATGCAGATCCTGCGACATCTCCAGCGCCTTCAGCATGTCGTGCTGGCTGCCCTCGCCGGTCTCGCGCTTCTGATAGTCGGCCTTTTCGGCGCCCGGCGCGGCCAGCTTGTCGGCCGAGAAGGTCTGGAACTTGACCGCATCGGCGCCCGCCGCCTTCGCGGCGTCGACCATGGCCAGCGCCCGATCGGCGTCGCCGTTATGGTTCACGCCGGCTTCGGCGATGATGAAGACGCTCACTGGCTCCTCCCGGATACGGGTCTCGTCTAGCCCAAGCCTCATCGGACAGGTAGCCGCAGATTGTGAAAAGCGGTTGATCAGGGCGCCCAGCCCAGCGTCTCGCGCGTGTAGGCGATGTCGACCTCCAGATCGCCGAACAACTGGGACGCCATCGCGCTCCGGCCCATCAGTTTCAGCGGCAGGGTCAGCAGGGCGGGAGGAACCGGCAGCAGCGTCAGGGATCGCCCTTGCGTCGCCGCCATCCGCTCCAGCAGGACCCGCGTCGATATCGCCGCGCCGTCGCTGACCAGGAAGGTCTGTCCCGCCGCCGCGGGATGGTCGATCACCGTTTCGATCAGGTCGACCAGCACGTCGCGGGACACCAGGTCACGGCGATTGTTCGTCGCCAGGCCAAACGGCAGCGGGACGCCTCTGGCGATAAGGCGGTTCAGGGTCGCGAGATTGCCCTTCGGATCGGGGCCGATGATCAGCGGCGGGCGAATGACGACGACTTGCAGTCCTGTCCCGGCGGCGATCCGCGTCAGGCCCTGCTCCGCCTCGTGCTTGGACAGGGCGTAGGGCGAATGGGGGTGCGGCGGATCATCGTACCGGAAGGGCCGACCATGCGTTTCGGCGCCGTTCACCCCGATGCTGGAGATAAACACCAGACGCCGCACGCCGGCTTGCACCGCTTGTCGGGCCAAGGCCTCGGTCGCGTCGACATTCACCGCCCGGAATTGCGTCAGGGGATCGGTCGCGGTCTCTTTCAACACGTGGGCACGGGCGGCGCAGTGCACGACTGTGTCGACGTCGCGAAGGGCTTCGGACCAGTCCGTTTCCCGCGACATATCCCCCACGGCGACCGCACCCGGCCCGGGATCGTGACGGACGGCGGCGCGAACCGGCCGGCTCCGCGCTTCCAGCCCACTGACAACCGCCCGACCCAGAAATCCCGTCGCGCCGGTGACGAGAACAGTCCCGTCCGACATCAGGGATCCAGCCTCAGAACGCCCCTGGCGATCTGATCGTCGAAAACGTGACGCGCCCCGGCGACGCTGAGATGGTTGGCGTCAAAATACATGGCTTTGCCGTCGATCAGGGACGCGCAGCGCTCGGCGTTGCACAGGCTGGGAACCGGATCGAGCACCGTCACGCCGGGCAGCGCGTCCAGGCGGTCGAAGACCGGCAGGATATAGGCGTTGCGGGCGCGATAATAATCCATCGTGACCCCGGTCTGGAACCCCGGCGCGTCCCGCTGAGCGTCGAAGATGTAGCGCTCGACATGGCCCGGCAGGTTCGGGATCGGCTTGACGACGTACACGCGCTTTCCGGCCGCCGTCAGCTGGCGGACCATCTCCACGAAGCTTTCGACGTAGGCCCGGCGCGCTTCGTCCGGCGAGCGCTCCGGCAGGAATTTGGGCCGGTCGTTAGGCAGGCGGGGATAGACCGGCGCCTCGTCTCCGAAGAGGTGGAAGCTGTAGCGGAACACCACCACGACATCGGTGATCTCGGGCGACCGCTTCAGATAGGCCATCGAATCCTGGATCCAGGCCGAACAGCCGGGTCCGCTGGCCGGAAACTGGAGTGCGGGCTGGCAGCCGCTGAAGGTCAGATGAAGAACGCCCTGGCCCCGCGGCCGAAGCTCCTCGGCCAGGGCGTAAGCGATCTCGGGGCCATGGCTGTCGCTGAACACCGCCCAACGCGTCGTTCCGCCCAGGTAGCGGCAGGATACCTCAGGTTTCAGGTAGCCGACCCCGTCGGTGTGGCAGCGGTCCCGTTCGGGGCTGTAGGCGGTGGTGGCGTTCAGAGCCAGGGTGTCGGCGTCATATCGACCGGGGAAACCCTTGGACAGGTGGCCCGCGGCGCCGAAGGCGACGAGGGCGCCCGACAGCACGAAGAAGCCGCCGAAGATCTGCAACTGACTGAACCGGCCCTTCTGGCGGAACGGCTGTTCGACGAATTTCCAGGTCAGAGCCGCCAACAGGAAGGTGATGGCGATCAGGGCCGCGAACATCGGTCGGCCGTGCTCGGCCAGGCCGCTGGCGCGCGCCAGGGCAAACAACGGCTGATGCCAGAGATAGGCGCTGTACGACAGCAGGCCGATGAAAACGACAGGGCGGCTGGCCAGGATCCGGCCGACCGGCGAGGTCGGACGGGCCGCCACGATCAGCAGCGCCGAGCCCAGCACCGGGACTGCCGCGGTCCAGCCGGGGAAGGGGGTTGCGTCGCTGTAGGTGGCGATCGCGATCAAAATGGCGGCGAGGCCCGCCAGTTCCATTAGGATCGGCAGCCAGCGGCGCTGCTCGAGCGCCGGTCGCCAGCGCGACTCGTTCATGGCGATGATCACCCCGGCCAGCAGCTCCCAGGCCCGCAACGGGGTGAGGAAGAAGGCGGCCATCTGATGATGTCGGGTGTAGTAGATGCACAGGGCCAACGAGGCGACGAACGTCCCCAGGATGATCGCGTGCAACAGCCACCGCCGCGTCGCGTAGCCGATGATCACGACGAACGGGAAGACGATGTAGAACTGCTCTTCGACCGACAGGCTCCACATGTGATTCAGTGGGAACAGGTCGGCGTCTCCGCCGAAATAGCCGCTCTTCAGCCAGAAGAAGAGGTTGGAAACGAAGCCGACGGTGGCGACCAGGCTCTGCGTGAATGTCTGCAGGGCTTCAGGCGGCAGGATGAACCAGCTGGCGATCGCCGTGGCGGTGAGCACCACGAACAGGGCCGGGAAGATTCTGCGGATGCGGCGTTCGTAGAAGCGGAGGAAACTGAAGTTACCCTGCTCGCTCTCGCGCATGATGATCGAGGAGATCAGGTAGCCGCTGATCACAAAGAAGATGTCGACCCCGACATAACCGCCGGGCGCCACGCCCAGATGGGCATGGAACAGGATAACAGCGACGACCGCGACGGCGCGTAGACCGTCGACCTCTGGCCTGTAGCCCAGGATCCCTCCCCCTGATTGTTGCATGGATTAGGCTCGTCCCTCTCTCGGGATTTCAGGTTGGCTTAACGTCGGCCCCGCCCGCCGTATGCGCACGAGCAGAAAGGCTGCGGCGACCCAGAGATGAGCGGTCAGGCCGTTGGAGAAGCCGATCGGCGTATTGGCAAGACTGGTCAGGATGCCGAGGGTCACGAACGGAGCCAGAAGCAGCCAGCGGGGGTCCCGCGCCTGCTGAACGCGGTTGTAGACCAACCCGGCCAGCCAGCCCCACAGCAGACTGAACAGCAGGCCGAAGAAGTGGAAGTCGACGTACAGCGAGCCCCAGGCCGAGGGTAGGAACCCGTAGACGTTCATTCGCAACAGCTCGCCGAAGCCGTTCGCCACGAAATCGCTGTTCACCCGGCGGATCAGTGCTGACGCCAGGTCGATCCCGTAGGTGCCCAGCAGCATCGGACCTTCGTAGCTGGTGAAGATCTGGTTGGAGATCACATAGCCCTGGACGGAGTACCAGGAGAAGATGAAGGCGATGTAG
>Ga0307412_10001209_pt1 | contig 14667 bp, 14 predicted proteins | sample DK1Cmetagenome_3_FD_203823 | JGI IMG/M metagenome (GOLD analysis project Ga0307412, IMG submission 203823) | Maize rhizosphere microbial communities from greenhouse at UC Davis, California, United States - DK15-C-1 | ecosystem: Host-associated > Plants > Roots > Rhizosphere > Soil | place: USA...
CTGGCGCTCGCGAGTTCGCCGGACACACAGATGACCGCGGCTGCCGACGACAAGGTGGTGCTCGCCGCCGCCGATCCGGCGCCGGTCGACAGCTTTGCGCCGCCGCCGGTGGTCCTGGCGAGCGCCGACACGGACATTCGCACCGTCGAACTGCCGATGCCGCAGCGCGACGAAAATGGTGTCGTGCCTGTGACCGAACTGCCGCAGCCGGTCTCCGCGCCGGGCGAAGTGATCATGGCCGATGCCACGCCGTATCGCGCCGCCCCGGGCGGGCCCGCCGAAACGGTCCGTCCCGTCCAGGCGCAGGCGCTGGAACTCGCGACGAAGATCGTCCCCGCGGTGTTCAACGCGAAGAAGCCCAACGGCTGGGCCGTGCAACTCGGCGCCTATGACAGCCTGGGCATCGCCAAGGAGAAGTGGAACGTGCTGAAAAAGAAGAACGGCATGCTGTCGAGCTTCCCGGCATCGAGTCACGCGGCGACGGTGAAGGGCCGCACCTTCTATCGCCTGACCGTCAATGGGCTTTCGACGCGCAGCGACGCGACCGAAATGTGCCGGCAGTTGAAGGCGCAGGGGCAGGTGTGCTTCATTCGCCAGATGGGCGGCGCCGAAAGCATCCAATGGGCCGCGAAATCGAGCCCGATACGGCTCGCGTCGCGATAAGATTTCGACACTCCGGGGGGAGTGGACCGAGAAGGGGCGTGGCCGAAAGGCTGCGCCCCTTCGCCTTGGAACCAATTGCGTCGTCGTCCGTATCTTTTGGTCGAGTTGCGGAGGTCCGGGCCCTTTTTACGGCGGGTCGAGATTAAATACATTGATATGTAATAAAATTCTGATTAGGCGGTAACGGCAAACAGTGGACGGAGTTATTTATGAATATTCTTAAAAAGGCTGCGATTGCTCTGGCGGCAACATCGGTGGCGGTAACCCCGGTTGTGGCTTCGGCAGCGCCCGCGGCGGCTTTCGACGGTGCCCGCTCGACCTCGGCCGTTGATGGCCAGAGCGAGATGGAAGGCGATTCGACCTGGCTCTACGCGCTCCTCGCGCTGGCCGCGGTTGTTGGGATCGTGCTTCTCGTCGACGGCGGCAACGACGATCCGGTCAGCCCGTAATCGTTCGCCAAATGCAAACATCAAAGGCTCCGTCGAAAGACGGGGCCTTTTTTGTGCGTTGCTGCCTAGCGAATTCTGACGCCGCCCTTCCAGATCGCGGTCGCGCGGCCCTGGACGGGCATGCCGTCGAAGGGGGTGTTGCCGGCATAAGCCGCCATTTTCTTCGCATCGACCTGCCACGGCGTGCCTTCGTCGACGAGGATGAGATCGGCTTCGGTGCCGACGTCGAGACGGCCCGCTTCGACACCGAGCAGGTAAGCGGGGGTGCGCGCGAGCAGGTCGAACAGGCGTCCCGGCGAGATATGGCCGTCGCGGACGAGTTGGAGTCCCATCGCCAGCAAGGTTTCGGCGCCTGCCATGCCGGGCTGCGCGTCGGCGAAAGGAAGGCGCTTGTCCTCGGGGCCGCGCGGATCATGGCCCGATGAAAGTACGTCGATCGTGCCGTCGGCGACCGCGGCGAGGCAGGCTTGGCGGTCGTCCTCGCTGCGGAGCGGCGGCGACAGGCGCGCGAAGGTGCGAAAGTCGCCGATCGCGGTGTCGGAGAGGAAGAGGTGCGCGGGCGTGATGCCGCACAGGACGGGAAGCCCCTTTGCCTTGGCGGCGCGGACGAGGTCCAGCCCGCGCGCGGTCGTGACCTGGCGAAAATGGACGGGCGCGCCGGTTTCCTCGACGAGCGCGAGGTCGCGGGCGATCGCGATCGCCTCGGCGATGGCAGGGGCAGAGGCGAGGCCGAGGCGGGTCGCCATTTCGCCATCGGTCGCGACCGCGCCCGATGTCAGCCCCTCGTCCTCGGCGTGACTGATCGTGACGAGGTCGAGCGAAGCGGCGTAGGAAAGGACGCGGCGCATTACGCCGCTGTCGGCGATGCGTCCGCGCCCGGTCGCGATGGCGCGCGCGCCCGCCTGTTTCATCAAGCCGATTTCGGCGAGTTCCTTGCCCGCGAGGCCCTTGGTCGCGGCGGCTAGCGGATGGACCCAGAGGTCGGGCTTGCCGCCCTTCGCCGCGCGCTCGACGAGGCCGGCGCCGTCGAGCGGGCCGTGGTCGGGCATCAGCGCGGCGCGGGTGATGCCGCCGAAGTGGAAAGCGGGTTTGTCGGTGGCAAAGACGCCGAGGTCGATGATCCCGGGGGCGAGCCACTGGCCCTTGGCGTCGATGGCCTCGGCGTCCTCCGGAGCCTCGGTCGGGTCGAGCGCGGCGATATGGCCGTCGATGGCAAGCAGGCTGCCCGCCCGCGGCGCGTCGCCGTTGACCAGCAGCGCGTTGGTTATGTGAAGCGGCCTCACGCCCATCCCGGCACTCCCCGTTTGCGGCGCGTCAATATGTCGAGGCACGCCATGCGAACCGCGACCCCCATTTCGACCTGTTCGGTGATCGTCGAGCGCACGGGATCGTCGGCGACGCTGCTGTCGATTTCGACCCCGCGGTTCATCGGGCCGGGGTGCATGACGATCGCATCGGGCTTTGCCTTTTCAAGGCGTTTGGGGGTCAATCCGTAGAGCGCATGATATTCGCGCGGGCTGGGGAGGTAGGCGCCATCCATGCGCTCGTTCTGGAGCCGCAGCATCATCACGACGTCGGCATCCTTGATGCCTTCGTCCATGTCGGTGAAGGGGATGACATGCATGCGCTCGATCGCGGGCGGGGTGAGCGTCGGCGGGGCGACGATGCGCACTTCGTTGCCAAGCAGGGTGAGCGCGAGGATGTTCGAACGTGCGACGCGGCTGTGGAGAACGTCGCCGCATATGGCAATGGTAAGCCCCTCGACCTTCCCCTTGCGGCGGCGGATGGTGAGCGCGTCGAGCAGCGCCTGCGTCGGATGTTCGTGGCGGCCGTCACCGGCGTTGAGGACGGGGCAGTCGACCTTGTCGGCGATGAGTTGGACCGCGCCCGAGTTCTGATGGCGGATGACGATGGCGTCGGCGCGCATCGCATTCAATGTCATCGCGGTGTCGATGAGGGTTTCGCCCTTCTTCACGCTCGATTGCGCGGCGTGCATGTTGACGACATCGGCGCCGAGGCGCTTGCCCGCGATCTCGAACGACAGCAGGGTGCGGGTCGAATTTTCGAAAAAGGCGTTGATGATCGTCAGGCCCGCGAGCTGGTCGTCATGCTTCGCAGCACCGCTGCGGTTCATCTCGACCCATTGTTCGGCGGCGTCGAGGACGTAGGATATTTCCCATGGGGTGAGTTGAGCAATCCCGATCAGGTGACGATGGCGAAAGGCATCGCCGCCGGGCGGATAGTCGCTAGCGGGCCGGGTGGTTGCGTTTGTCATTAAAGCCGAGCGTCTACGCAGGAGTCACGAAAATCGCAAGTTGTCGCGTGCGAAAATCGCGCATTGTTCACCGCTGTATCCCTGTCTTCGCGGGGGGCACGGTCAGATTTTATAGATAAGTTGATCCAGAAGACCTGACGCCCAAAGTCCGAGGAGGACGATCTCGGCGGCGCAAAGCATGATCATCGTTCCCGCAAAGGGCTGCTTCCGCGTTTTGTGGCGCACGAGACGCGATGCGGCGTAGGTGCCGATCGCGCCGCCGAGCCACGACCAGCCGAGCAAGGTGCTTTCGCTGATCCGTCGCGCGCCCACTTCGGCGCGGCGTTTGTCCGCCACCATCAGACCGAAGGCGATGCCGTTGGCGGCCGCGAGCCAGTAGAGGATATTCGGCCAATCGCGCGGCGTCATTCGCGGGTCAGCGCATCGATCGCGCCTTGCAGGATGAAGGCGGCGGCGGCGCTGTCGACGCGTTCGGCGCGTTTGGCGCGGCTGACGTCGGCGGCGATCATCGCGCGTTCGACCGCAGCGGTCGACCAGCGCTCGTCCCAGAGCAGCAGGGGCAGGGCGAGCGGGGCGAGGTTGCGCGCGAAGGCACGGGTCGACTGGGTACGCGGGCTGTCGCTGCCGTCCATGTTGAGCGGCAGGCCGACGACGAGGCCGACCACGGACTGCGCGGCGACGAGGCTTTTGAGCGCTTCGAGATCGGCGGTGAACCTGGTGCGCTTGATCGTCTTGTCGGGGGTCGCGAAGGCCCAGTTCACGTCGCAGAAGGCGACGCCGATGGTTTTCGTGCCGACGTCGAGGCCCATGAGGCGGCCGCCATTCGGGAACAGGGCGGCGAAGTCGGGGGCGGCGGTGGTGATCATGCCGATGCCTTTAGCCCCCAAATCATGTCATTGCGAGGAGCGAAGCGACGCGGCAATCCAGAGTTCGCGTAACCTGATCTGGATTGCTTCGCTTCGCTCGCAATGACGGAGTCAGGATTTCGGCGCGGCGGTGACCGGGACCTCCGGCGTCAGTGGTGCCGCCGCGGCCGGCGGCGGCACCGGCGACGGCTTGCCCTCGAACGTCGCCAGCCGCCGCAGTACGTCGGCGCGGACGTTCGCCCAGAACAGGGTGATGTCGTAGACGTGATAATTGTTGCCGGGGAGGACATAGCCCGCGACGACATAATTTTTAGCGATGTCGGCGTCGCCGATCATTAGGAAACCGCGGGTGTCGTCGCATTTGGCGCCGATCTTGCCCGCGACGAGCGACCCGCTCTTGAAGCCTGCGGTCGGTTTCAATGTCCCGATATTGGCGTCGGGTGCCGCCTCGGCGTCGGGGGTCCCGGTGAGCGGGTTGGTGCAGAGCATCCGCGTGCCCGCGCGCGGGCGGCCATCATAGCCGATCGTGCCGTCATAGGCGTCGGTGACCATGATCGGGTCGGCGGGCTCGGCGAAGCTGGCCCAGCCGATGAGGCAGCCCTTTTGCTCGGGGGTCTGGCACGCGGGGAGGCCGAGCGCTGCGATGTCGGTGTCGAGGCTGATCGGCCAGCCGATGACATAGGCAGCGACGATACGCTTGGCGAGCGGGGTGCCCGCGATGCGGTTCTTGATCAGCGTTTCGATGTGCAGCGCGCCCTGGCTGTGGCCGGCGAGGATGATCGGGCGATTCTTTGGCTGCGCGGCGAGGAAGGCGTCGAACGCCTGTTCGACGTCGCGGTACGCGGCGTCGATCGCCTTGCCCGCGGTGACGCGGTCCTCCGCAAGGAACGCACCCAATGTCGCCTGGCGGTAGCGCGGTGCCCAGACCTCGCCCGCATCGCCGAACGCGCTGGCCATGCCCTGCATGAACAAGGTCGCGCGGTAATTGGCGTCGCGGTCGTCGAGCGGGGCGTTCCAGCTCGACTTGCTGTAATAGCTGGTCGGGTGGACGAAGAAGATCGCAGCGTCGCCCTTGGGGGGCGATTCGGTGGTTGTCGGCGCCGTCGCGGCCTTTGCCGGCGGGACGATCGCATCGCTGCCCTGCGCCTGCGCGCTGTCGGGTGCGGGGGGCGTGCTTCCCTCGGTCGCCGGGCGCCACATCGACGGGTCGTTTTCGAGCCCCGGGCGCGAAATCCACATCTTCGGGTCGTCATAGGCGTTGGGCGCGATCGCCACCTGCGGCTTGAATTCGGTCGACGGCACGAAGGCGACGCGCCCGAACCAGCCGGGGTTGAGCTGGTAGGCGATGCCGACGCCGAGGACGAGGAGGATGATCGCAGCGATGAGGTAGAGGAATTTGCGGGCCATTGGGGCTCCATCGGGGAGAGGTTGGGCGCTGTTTGGCTTGCGAAGCGCTGCGAAACAAGCCCAGATGTGGGGTATGACCGATATGCCCGCAACCGCCCCCGCCTCCGATTCGCCTCAAGCCGTGGCTCGTCCCGTCTCGGCGCGCCTCGACGACAATGACGCGCCGTGGCCGCTGCGGCCGTGGATCATGGCGGCGATCTGCGCCGCTGCGGGGCTCGCGTTCCATCTGCTCGTCGACCGTCATTGGGAGGATCCGCTCGCCACTTGGCGGAGCGCGCTGGCGACCGGGGTCGCGGTAACGGCGGTGAGCTTCGTGCTGGGGGTCGAGCTTCGGCGCTGGCAGTGGGCAGCGGGGTTTGCGCTGTTGTGGGGCGCGCTGATCGCGCTGATCGCGTGGAAATCGGCGGGTTACAATATCCAGGGCACGATCATCGAATGGCCGTTCTGGTCGGGGATTCTGGCGGTGCTCGTCGCGACGCCCCTGTTCCAGACGCGGCGCGACGTCGCGCCCGACTGGCGGTTCTGGAAGCTGTGGCAGATGCCGTACGAGCGGTTGCACAGCCATGCGTGGACCGATGCGGTGATCGGTGCGGCGGGGCTGGCGTTCGTCGGTATCACCTTCCTGCTCGTCGTGCTGATCGGGCAGATGTTCGAGCTGATCGGGATCGATGTGATCCAGAAGCTGATGCGCGACGAATGGTTCGGCTGGATGCTCGCGGGCGCGGCGTTCGGCGGCGCGGTGGGCCTGCTGCGCGAGCGCGACAGGCTGGTTTCGACCTTGCAGCGGCTGGTGATGATCGTGCTGGCGGTGCTCGCGCCGGTGCTGGCGGTCGCGCTGGTGCTGTTCCTGGTGTCGCTGCTCGGCACCGGGCTGCAGAAGCTGTGGGATTCGGGTTTTTCGACCGCGGGGCTGATGATGGCGGCGGGCGCCTTTGCGGTGCTGCTCGCCAATGCGGTGATCGGCAACGGCAGCGAGGATCGCGCGACGAACCCGCTGCTACGCTGGGCGGCGCCGGTGCTGGCGTTCGCGGTGTTGCCGCTCGCGGTGATCGCCTTTTATTCGATGCATTTGCGGGTGATCCAGTACGGCTGGACCCCCGAGCGCATCTGGGGGATGATCGCGGCGGTGATTGCGCTCGCTTACGGGATCGCCGGGGTGTGGGCGGTCGTGAAAGGGCGGCGCGATTTCGACGACTGGCTGCGGCCGTTGCAGCAGAAGCTGGCGATCGGGCTGATGCTGCTCGCGACCTTCCTCGCGCTGCCGATCGTCGATTTCGGCGCGATCTCGACGCGCGACCAGCTGGCGCGGCTGAAATCGGGGGCGATTGCGGCGGACAAGTTCGACTGGGCGGCGATGGCGTTCGATTTCGGTCCGGCGGGCCGCGTGGCGCTGGCCGATTTGGCGAAATCCCCGGACAAGGTTCGTGCTGCCCGGGCCAAATTTGCGCTGAATGTCAAGAATCGCTGGGATTTGTTGCCCGAACGCGGGTTCGACGCCGCGGACGCGGCCTATGCCGCGAAGCCGCTCGAAGAAAAGCTTCGTATGCTGCCCAAAGGGCGCACATTGCCGCCCGAGCTGGCGGCAGCGCTCAACAATCAGCAATGGTGCCGCGCGGCGCCGTGCATCGTCTATTGGCTATCCGATGAGCGCGTCGCGCTGATCGGGCGCGGCGAGGCCCGGCTGATGGTGATCGACCGCGACGACAAAGGGGCGTGGAATCCCAATTATGCGCTCGATAACGGCACCGCTCGAGGAGACACCGCGCTGACGATCGCCGACATCGAAAAGGCGGCGGTCGAGGTGCGGCCGGTGCAGCGGCGGCAAATCTATGTGGGCGGCAGGCCGGTCGGCGGCAATTTCGAGTGAAGGCGCGCCGTGCAGCTTGAAGCGCGGGGGGCGGGATGCTAGCGGCGCAGCTTCCCCGCAAAGGCAGGACTTAGATGGCAATCGATCAGGCAACGGTAAGGAAAATCGCGTCGCTGGCGCGCATCGCGATCAGCGATGCGGAAGCCGCCGCGATGGAAGGCGAATTGAACGGGATTTTGGGCTGGGTCGAGCAACTCGGCGAGGTCGATGTGACCGGGGTCGAGCCGATGACCGCGGTGATCCCGAACACGCTGCGGCTGCGCGACGATGTCGTCGATGCCGACCCGCTGACCGGCGGCAACCGCCGCGACGATGTACTGGCGAATGCGCCGGCGGCGATGCACGGCTTCTTTGGCGTGCCTAAGGTGATCGAATGACGCGTCTTGCTTTTTCTCCGTTCGCCCTGAGCTTGTCGAAGGGCCGTTCTTATCTTCACCGTTCGAAAAATGAAGAACGGTGCTTCGACAAGCTCAGCACGAGCGGATTTGGGAAATGACTGATCTTACGAATCTTACAGTAGCGCAGATCCGCGATGGGCACCGCGCAGGTGATTTTTCGGCCGTCGAAGTGGCGGAGGCGTTTAGCGCCAATGTCGCGGCAGCGAAGGCGCTGAATGCGTTCATCGTCGAGACCCCCGAACATGCGCTGGCCGCGGCGAAGGCGGCCGATGCCGATCGCGCCGCGGGGACGCTGAAGCCCTTGTCGGGCGTGCCGATCGGGATGAAGGACCTGTTCTGCACCGACGGGGTGCAGACCACCGCGGCGAGCCATATGCTCGAAGGCTTCGTGCCGCGCTATGAATCGACCGTGTCGCAGAAATTGTGGGATGCGGGCGCGGGGATGCTGGGCAAGCTGAACCTCGACCAGTTCGCGATGGGGTCGTCGAACGAGACCTCCTACTTCGGCAATGTGATCAGCCCGTGGAAACGCAAGGACGGCGGCAATGCCGCGCTCGCGCCGGGCGGCTCGTCGGGCGGTTCGTCGTCGGCGATCGCGGCGCGGCTGTGCCCCGCGGCGACGGGGACCGACACCGGCGGCTCGATCCGCCAGCCCGCGGCGTTCACCGGCATCTCGGGGATCAAGCCCACTTACGGCCGCTGCTCGCGCTGGGGCATCGTGGCGTTCGCGAGCTCGCTCGACCAGGCGGGGCCGATGGCGCGCGACGTCCGTGACTGTGCGATCATGCTTGAGAATATGGCGGGCTTCGATCCGAAGGATGCGACGAGCCTCGATATGGCGGTGCCCAATTGGGAAGCGGCTTTGTCGAGCGATTTGAAGGGTAAGAAGGTCGGTATTCCCAAGGAGTATCGGCTGGAGGGCATCGATCCCGATATCGACGCGATGTGGGATGCGGGCATCGCAATGCTGAAGGATGCGGGCGCCGAGGTCGTGGAGATCAGCCTGCCGCACACCAAATACGCCCTTCCGGCCTATTATATCATCGCGCCCGCCGAGGCGTCGTCGAACCTCGCGCGCTATGACGGCGTGCGTTATGGTTTGCGCGACCTGCCCGAAAAGGCGGGCTTGCAGGACATGTACGCCGCGACGCGCGCCGATGGCTTCGGGCCCGAGGTCAAGCGCCGCATCATGATCGGCACCTATGTGCTGTCGGCCGGATTTTATGATGCCTATGACACGCAGGCGCAGAAGGTGCGGACGCTGATCGCGCGCGATTTCGAGGCGGCTTTCGGGGTTTGCGACGTGATCCTCGCGCCGACCGCGCCGTCGGCGGCGTTTGGCCTCGGCGAAAAGATGGCCGATCCGCTGGCGATGTATTTGAACGACGTGTTCGCGGTCCCCGCGAGCCTCGCGGGCCTCCCCGCGATGTCGGTCCCCGCGGCGCTGAATCGCGAAGGGCTGCCGCTGGGTTTGCAGATCATCGGCAAGGCGTTCGATGAGCAGGGCGTGCTCAATGCGGGGCTTGCTATTGAAGAGCGGGCGGGCTTCACCGCTCGCGCGGAGAAGTGGTGGTGATACACCGCACCGTCGCAGCGATGTTGCTTGGCGGAGCTTTGTTTTCGCCGTCGATCGCTGCGGCCAAGGATGTGACGCTTGCAGTCGACTGCATCGATCCTGACGATGCGATTGTCCGGACGTCAACTCCCGAAATGGAGGCGTGGCTGAATCGCTATAGCGATCGTTGGAGTCCTCAGAATTTATTTACCGTCGGCGCGACGGGAGCAATGGGGCGGTTGTTCATCGGCACTGGACGTGCCGTTCACCCCAAGGAGATGGCTGGCATGATCTCCGCCGCGCCAAGCTTTTCCGGGAAGAAGCGAAAGCTGGTTCAACTTGGTGTGAGCGATAGCGAGTTGGGCGAAGCGTCCTACGCTAAGCAGCTAGGTTCATTGCTCGGAGTCAAAACGATCGGCTGTCCCGCCGAAGCCTATTTTCTTAGCGGCGGCGCGATGATGTGCGGCGAAAAGCCAATCTATCCTGGTGCCCCTGAGCGCGAACTCGGACGTTCGGGCCCGGCTGGCTTCGCGATGGGCGGCCAATTGACCATGCTGTTCTGCCCGCGGCAGGGGCAGTCGATCAGCCCCGCCAGCATATTGTCGGCATCGATTGCTTTCGGCCTCTATAAGGACGAGATCGATACCTTGTCGCAACAGGCCGAAAGCGACGGCGATGCAGCGTTCCGCCTCTACCAATATTATTGGATCGCGCGGCGCGATGCTGCTCAGGCAATGCAATGGTTGACCAAGGCGGCGGCGCTGAACCACGAAGCCGCGCAGTATAACCTTGCCTATGAATATTTTGATTCCGGTGATCCCGCCAAAACCGAACAAGCCCGTGAGATGATGAGCGTGCTGGTTGCAAAAGGCTTCGCCGGACCCGATCTGCGAACATATTATGGTGGATAAGAACGTGACGGAATCAACATATCGCATCAAAGGAGAAACCGGCGAGTGGGAGGTCGTGATCGGCCTCGAGGTTCATGCGCAGGTCACCTCCAACGCCAAGCTGTTCTCGGGCGCCGCGACGGCGTTCGGGGCGGAGCCGAACACGCAGGTGTCGCTGGTCGACGCCGCGATGCCGGGGATGCTGCCGGTGCCGAACCGCGAGTGTATCCGCCAGGCGGTGCGCACGGGCATGGCGATCGAGGCCGAGATCAACAAATGGTCGCGGTTCGACCGCAAGAATTATTTCTATGCCGACCTGCCGCAGGGGTACCAGATTTCGCAGCTTTATCATCCGCTTGTCGGCGAAGGTTCGCTGACGATCGAGGAAGATGAAAAGGCCGGCATTCCCGAACCCAAGCGCATCGGCATCGAGCGTATCCATGTCGAGCAGGACGCCGGCAAGCTGATGCACGACCAGCATCCGACGATGTCATACGTCGACCTCAACCGCTCGGGCGTCGCGCTGATGGAGATCGTCTCGCGTCCCGACATGCGTTCACCCGCCGAGGCGGGGGCTTATGTGCGCAAGCTGCGCTCGATCCTGCGCTATGTCGGCTCGTGCGACGGCAATATGGAAGAGGGCTCGATGCGCGCCGACGTCAACGTCAGCGTGCGCAAGCCCGGCGACGAATTCGGGACGCGCACCGAGACGAAGAACGTCAATTCGGTGCGCTTCGTGATGGCGGTGATCGAGGGCGAGGCGAAGCGCCAGGTCGAACTGATCGAAAGCGGCGGCACGGTGGTGCAGGAAACGCGGCTGTACGATCCCGACCGCAACGAGACGCGCTCGATGCGCTCGAAGGAAGATGCGCATGACTATCGCTACTTCCCCGATCCCGACCTGTTGCCGCTCGAACTCGACGATGCGTTTCTCGCCGAGTGCCGCGAGAGCCTGCCCGAACTGCCCGACGCCAAGCGCGCGCGCTATCTGGCGGCGGGGATTTCGCCGTATAACGCCGACGTGCTGACCGCTGAGGTCGAGGCGGCGCTGTGGTTCGATACGCTTCTGGAGGCGGGCGCGAAGCCCGTTGCCGCAGCAAACTGGGTGACGAGCGAGCTGTTCGGTGCCCTGAACCGCCTCGGCCGCGATATTTCGGATTCGCCGGTCAGCCCGGCGCAGGCCGCCGAACTGCTCGGCCTCGTCGCCGACGGCACGATTTCGGGTACGATCGCCAAGGCGGTGTTCGAGAAGATGCTCGAAAGCGGCGACGCCGCGGGCGTGATCGTCGAGCGCGATGGGCTGAAGCAGACGAGCGACACCGGCGCGATCGAAGCCGAAATCGCCAAGATCCTGACCGGCAATGCCGACAAGGTCGAGCAGTATAAGGGCGGCAAGGAAGCTTTGTTCGGCTTCTTCGTCGGGCAGACGATGAAGGCGATGCAGGGCAAGGCGAACCCCCAGGTCGTCAACGAACTGCTCAAGAAGGCGCTCGGCTGACAACGCCAGTGATCCAGTTCACAGCCAATTCGGAAGGTTCGTTGTCATAGGCATTGAAATCGGTGCAGAATATGGCGACGGAGGATGGATGATGATGAAGCGGACGATGATTTCAGTTGGCGGTGCTCTGGCGCTGGCGCTCGGCGGTACGGCAAGCGCCGCGGGCGCGCCCGCAGTGAACGACGGATATGATTGGGCGATGCGCGTCAACGACGAAGAGCGCTCGCAGAGCGCGATCCTTGCCTATGAGGTCACCGATACCGACGACCAGCCGCTCGCATTCACGTGCGAAGAGGGCGGGAATCGCATTTTTGCCAGCATCGCGGGCGGCTCGCCCGACCTGAGCGCGATCGAACTGGCCTCGGGCGATCAGATTTTGCGGCTGAAAGGCACGACCGATGCCGACGAAATTCCCTATTTCACCTCCGAGGAAATCGCTGGCGGATCACCCTTTATCCGCGCCTTTGCGGCGAATGGCTGGCTGCGCATGACCGCCGATGGTGCCGCGACCGACATGGCGGGCACCGCGACCGGCAAGCAGGCAATCACGCGATTTGTCGCCTTCTGCACCGGCTGATACGACGCGGCGGATGGTCCGTGCGCTGCTCGCCCTTTGGCTGACGATCACCTGCGCGGCGGTCGCGCAGGCAGAAACGATCGTTTTCACCGACGTCAATGTGGTACCGATGGACCGCGCGCGGGTAATCCCGCACACGACCGTGATCGTCACCGACGGGGTGATCGCGAGCATCGGTCGGATGGCGAAGTTGCCCGCGGGGACAAAGGTGATCGACGGCGAGGGCGCGTGGCTGGTGCCCGGACTCGCCGACATGCACAATCATGTGACGAGCCGCGACGACCTTGCCCTACTGCTCGCGAACGGCGTGACGACGATGCTCAACATGGGCGAGGCGGCCAGCGCCTTTGCCGGGCGGACGCGGATCGCGGTGAACAAGGGCGAGGTGCCGGGGCCGCAGATTTTCACTGCCTTCGTCGTCGATGGCGACCCGCAATATGGGCATTTCGTCGTGCGGACCGAGGATGAGGCGCGCGCGATCGTGCGGCTGGCCAAGGCCAACGGCTACAGCTTCATGAAGGTCTATACGAACCTGTCGGCCGAAGCCTTTGCGGCGCTCGCCGACGAGGCGAAGGTTCAGGGCATGGGGGTCGTCGGGCACAATGTCGCGGCGGTCGGGCTCGCGAAGCAGCTGGCGGCGGGGCAGGCGATGGTCGCGCATGTCGAGGAATTTTTTTATGGCTTCTTTCCCGCGCCGCCCACGAACGACCAGCAGGCGCCGCCCGACGATGCAAGGATCGCCGATGCGATCGCGCTGGTGAAGGCGCACGGCGCCTATGTCACGTCGGACCTGTTCAATTATCGCACGATCGCGGCGCAGTTCGGCAAGCCCGATGTGGTGAAGACCTATCTCGCGGCGCCCGAGGCGCGATACTTGTCGCCCGCCGACCGGATCGACTGGGCGCGGTCGTCGTACCAGAAGAAGAACGTCGACCTGTCGCGGCGCGTGGCGTTCGAGGGACGTTTCGTGAAGGCGATGGCCGACGCGGGGGTGCCGCTGATCACCGGCGGCGATGCGCCGACGATCGCGGGACAGGTGCCGGGATTCGCCCTGTACGGCGAGGTCGACGCGATGCTGTCGGCGGGGCTGACGCCGTGGCAGGTGCTGTCGGCGGCGACGCGGACGCCGGGCGAATTCATCGCGAAGACGGTGCCGGGGGCGGCGAAGTTCGGCGTCATCGCGCCGGGCTATCGCGCCGACCTGCTGCTGGTGGCGGACAATCCGTTGGAGAAGCCGGCGACACTGCGGTCGCCGCGGGGGGTGATGGCGGGCGGGCGCTGGTATGATGCAGCGGGGCTGGGGGTGATGCTCGACGGGGTCGCGGAGCGGCGCGTCGCGCACTGAAGACACAGCAAGCAACGCCGCTGCCTTGTTTGTCTCGGCGAGCCATAAGGCGCCGGATTTTCCGTCTATAGTCAGTTTCTTGATGTGACCTTCCGGTCATTATTTCTCGCTTGCCGACCAGTTTTTTTGACGGCATGTGTTCGTTTGACGGGGGCGTGGGGTGTGGGTTGCTAAAAATCACAATCTTTTGATTCCCGTTCGGGCGAATGTTTCCGGCGCTGGGCTGTTGCGACCTGTGTTCGGAAGGCAAGCTCGGTGGCCGTTTTCGGCTGAATAATCAGGGCCGAAAGGCCGACTTTAACGGGGGAATTTTGTGAAACTGATTTTATCGACAATCGTAGCAGCACTTGCACTCGCAGGATGTGCCTCGACTCAGAAGGTGCTCGACAAGTCGCCGACAGAGGTTTTCCAGTCGACCAAGTCGCAAAATGAAGTGGCCTTCTGTCTGGCAAATAAAAACAATACCAATGCGTTGGATCGGGATGACGGATCGAAAGTGGTGCTGATCAAAAATGGTTATGGCGGCGTGTCCATGGCCTTCACGGTGTTTGCCGACGGGTCGGGCAGCCGGATCGAGTACCGCAAGCAATTCGGGACCATCGGCGGCATCTGGAAGCAGTGCCTCGGCATCGACAAAAATGACGGCTGATCCGTTCGCTGTCTGAGGTTTTCGGGGCGTCGGCGCTTTCGGGCGTCGGCGCCCTTATCAAAGGCGCCTGCGCATTCTGCACGGCAGCTTCGAAGCGGGCATGGTCCTTGGTGCGGCCCGAAGCCGTCGCGCAAACCAACGCAGCGCAATCGAAGATTAGCGGGAGGACGCCTTGTTTGTCTTGAGAAGAATTGGGCTGATATTGGCCTCTACCTTGTCGGTCGTCCC
>Ga0307412_10001210_pt1 | contig 14662 bp, 10 predicted proteins | sample DK1Cmetagenome_3_FD_203823 | JGI IMG/M metagenome (GOLD analysis project Ga0307412, IMG submission 203823) | Maize rhizosphere microbial communities from greenhouse at UC Davis, California, United States - DK15-C-1 | ecosystem: Host-associated > Plants > Roots > Rhizosphere > Soil | place: USA...
ACGGCCGTTTCACGGCCGTCGGGGAGGATCGGATCGATCTGGTCGAGCTGGTGCCGAATGGCAGCGGCGGCTGGATGGAGCGTCCGGCAAGCATCGCGGTCGGCGAAAAATAAGAATTCGGGGATGACGCACATGACGACCAAACTCAACCTGCCGGGTAGCGCGCGCCATCGGCCGCGCCGCTGGATCCTCGGCGCCGTGCTGGCCTTGTCCGGAGCTTTCGCGGGCACGGCCGCGGCCGCCAACGCCTTGCAGAACGTCACCTACGACGCGCAGCCGGGAGGCCGCATCGAGTTGACCCTCGCCTTCGCGGATGCCCCGCCGGAGCCGAAGGTCTTCACGACCAGCAATCCACCACGCATCGCGATCGATCTGCCGGATACGGCCAACGCGTACAGCACCCGCCATCTCGACATCGGCAAGGGCGCCACGTCCGGCGTCTCGGTGGTGTCGGCCGGAGGGCGCACCCGCGTCACGATCGAGTTGTTCCGCGAATCCGCCTACAAGACGCGCGTACAGGGCAATAACCTGATCGTCACCGTGAACAACGGTCCGAGCAGCGCCACGACGACGACGGCGACCGTTTCGGACCCGACCAAGGCCTTGCCATCCAGTTCGGGCGTGCCTGTGTCGAACATCGACTTCCGCCGCGGCCAGAACGGCGAGGGCCGCATATTGGTGACGCTCGGCAGCAGAGCCTCCACGCCGGAGATGCATCGCGAAGGCGATCACGTCATCGTCAGCCTGCCTGGTTCGACCCTGCCGCCGAAACTCGCCCAGCGCCTCGACGTGCTGGACTTCGCGACGCCGGTGCAGTCCATCGAGCCCACCTCCCGTCCGGGCGGCGCCCGCCTGGATATCCGTACCAAGGGTGAAATCGAGATCTCGGCGTACCAGAACGGCACGGAATACGCCGTCGAAGTGGCACCGAAGAAGGCCGCCGTGCCGACCGGCAAGAACGCGAAGGGTCAGGAACCGACGTATTCGGGTTCGCGCCTGACCTTCAATTTCCAGGACATCCCGGTGCGTTCCGCCTTGCAGCTGATCGCCGACGAAGCCAAGCTCAACCTCGTCGCTTCCGACAGCGTCGGCGGCAGCGTCACCCTGCGCCTCGTCAACACGCCGTGGGACCAGGCGCTGGACGTGATCCTGCGTGCCAAGGGCCTGGACAAGCGCCGCAGCGGCAATGTCGTGTGGATCGCGCCGCAGGCGGAACTGGCCAACTACGAGCAGAGTCTCGCCGACGCCCGCCAGAAGGCCCAGGAGTCCGCGGAACTCATTTCCGACTACATCCCGATCAGCTACGGCAAAGCCGAAGACATCGCCAAGCTGCTGACCTCGGGCAGCATGCAGGGCGGTGGCGGGGCGTCCGGTGGCGGTAACACCACGCGCGGCTTCCTCTCCCCGCGCGGCAGCGTCTCCTTCGACGACCGCACGAACACCCTGTTGATCAACGACACGCCGGACAAGATCCGCGACCTGCGCGAACTGATCGGCACGCTCGACCGCCCGGTGCAGCAGGTGCTGATCGAATCGCGCATCGTCGTCGCCACCGACCAGTTCACCCGCCAGCTCGGCGTCCGCTGGGGTGCGCAGGCGTTCAACCATAACAACGCCAACCAGATCGTCGGTACCACGCCGAACCTCAGCGGCGGCACGGACGGTAACGGTACGGCCGGCCTGGTGACGAGCGTCCGCAACAGCGACGTGAATTACGCCAATGCGGTGAACCAGTACAACGCCAGCGGTGGAACCGGCAACCTGCCGACGCGTGACGCCTATGAATTGCCGGGCGGCTACAACGTGAACCTGCCCGTCTCGAACCCGGCCGGCAGCATCGGCCTGGCGATCCTCGGCGCCAACTACCTGGTCGACCTCGAACTCTCGGCGGCACAGACCGAAGGTCGCAGCGAGGTCATCTCCAGCCCGCGCGTCATCACCGCCAACCAGCAGGAAGCGGTGATCAAGCAGGGTACGCAGATCGGTTACGTGACCTACCAGGCCTCCAGCACGGGCGGCGGCGCCTCGAACGCGACGGTCCAGTTCAAGGATGCGGTGCTCGAACTGCGCGTCACCCCGACGATCACGGCGGACAGCCGCGTCTACCTCAAGATCAACGTGAAGAAGGACGCCCTCGCCGGCAACACGCCGTCCCCGGGCGGTGGCTTCGTCCCGTCGATCGATACCCGCGAGATCAACACCTCGGTGCTGGTCGACAACGGTCAGACGGTGGTCCTCGGCGGCATCTACGAGATCACCAAGTCGAACACCACGGACAAGGTGCCCGGCCTCGGCGACATCCCCGGCCTGGGCGTGCTGTTCCGCCGCACCAACCGCGGCAACAACAAGGCCGAATTGCTGATCTTCGTCACGCCGCGCATCCTGAGCGATACGTTGCAGTAAGGTTCCGTCACCCGCTTGTCCGAACGCCCGCGCTAGTCGCGGGCGTTCTTTTTCCGGTGGGAGCCGACCCTGTCGGTGATGGGTGCTTGCCTTGACCTGGCCCGCTGCCGCGGGATCGCCGACAAAGTCGGCTCCCACAGGTCTGTTCCCAAGCTGGTCTACCCGATGCTGTTGTGGGAGCCGCTTCAGCGGCGATGGGTGCTTGCCTCGGGCTGGCCCGCGAACCCTCACCCTGGATAGGCCCCCTGCCGGTGGTTGGCTAAACTTCTCGGCGCGAGTGTGGTCTCATCAGCCATTCCGCGTTACGAGTTACCCAGATGACCACATCGCCAACCGATGCAACGCCTCTCCAGGCGTCCTTCGTCCGTCTTCGCGAGGAACTGGCGCGCGGCATCATCGGCCAGCCGCACCTGGTCGAATGCCTGCTGATCGCCTTGCTGGCCGATGGCCACCTGCTGGTGGAAGGCGCGCCCGGCTTGGCCAAGACCACCGCGATCAAGGCCCTGGCGACGCGCGTGGAGGCCGATTTCCACCGCATCCAGTTCACTCCGGACCTGCTCCCCGCCGACCTCACCGGTACGGACATCTTCCGGCCGCAGACCGGTGGCTTCGAGTTCGAGCGGGGGCCGTTGTTCCACAACATCGTGCTCGCCGACGAGATCAACCGCGCTCCGGCCAAGGTGCAGTCCGCCCTGCTCGAGGCCATGGCCGAGCGGCAGATCACCATCGGCCGGCGCACCTGGCCGTTGCCCGACCTGTTCATGGTCATGGCCACGCAGAACCCGATCGAGCAGGAAGGCACCTTCGCCCTGCCGGAAGCCCAGCTCGACCGCTTCCTCATGCACGTGACGATCGGCTACCCGGATGCCGACGCCGAACTCGCCATCCTCCGCCTTGCCCGTGAGCAGGCCCGGCAGGCCCTGCATCCGGTGCCACCGCCGTCACACGTGCTGCGCCCCGCCGATGTGTTCGCCGCACGCGATGCGGTGCTGGACGTGCACATGGCCGAACCGCTGGAGCTTTACATCACCCAACTCGTGGTCGCTTCGCGCGAGGCCGGCAAATACGGCGCCGAACTGGCGCGCTGGATCGCCTGGGGTGCCAGCCCGCGTGCGACGATCGCACTCGACCGCTGCGCCCGCGCGCGGGCCTGGCTCGCTGGCCGCGACTACGTGGAACCGGACGACATCCACGCCATCGCGCACGAAGTGCTTCGCCATCGCGTGCTGCCGAGCTACGAAGCCGAAGCCGAGGGCGTTCGCATCGACGCCGTGATCGACCGCCTGCTGGACCTCGTCCCGTTGCCGTGAACGCCACCGCACCCATCGCCGATGGGCGCGTCCGTGTGTCGCTCCCGGAACTGATCGCCCTGCGCTCGCGCGTCGCCCGCGCACCCGCGCCACCCGTGGTCTCGCGCGCGCAGCGCAGTGGCCAGAAGCCATCGCGGCTGCATGGGCGTGGCATGGATTACGCCGAATCCCGCGTCTATCAGGCCGGCGACGATGTGCGCCGCATGGATTGGCGACTGACGGCGCGCAGCGGCGTCGCCCATACGAAACTCTTCCAGGAGGAACGCGAAGGGCGCTTGCTGATCCTGTTGGACACGAACGCGAGCATGCGTTTCGGCACGCGCACGCGCTTCAAGTCCGTGCAGGCGGCGCGCGTGGCGGCGATGGCCGCTTGGTACGCGGTGCGCGGCTCGGATCGCGTCGGCGTGCTCGCCTTCGGTGCCCAGCGCCAATTGCTGCGTCCACAGGGCGGTGCGCGCGGGGCGCTCGCCGTGGCGGGTGCCATCGCCACCTGGGACGGCCTTCCGCCTGGCGACGACGAGACCCTTTCCGCCGCGCTCCAGCGGGCGGGCAGGTTGATGCATGGTGCGTCGCGCGTGCTCTTGATCAGCGATGGTTTCGCGGTGGACGAGGCGGCACGTGGCCGGATGCTCGGCCTCGTCGCGAAGGCCGAGGTCGCGGTGCTGGCGGTGGCCGACCCGCTCGAACTCGGTGAACCCCCCGCAGGCCGCTACCCGTTCGCCCATCGGGGCACGCATTACGACGTGGTCCTGCATGGAGACCGCCAACGCGCGGACTTCGCGCGAAGCCTGGGCGAGGGGAACCGCCGTTTGACGGAACTCTGCACGGGGCTGGGCCTGCGCCAGCGCACGCTGGATACGAGTGCCGACCCGCTCGACGCGATCGTCGCCTTGCTCGGAACGGTGAGGGGTCGCTGATGCCGGACAACGCGCCCGAACTGCGCGACATCCACGTGCCGCATGTGTCGATGTGGTGGCCCCTGGCGCCCGCCTGGTGGGTACTGCTGGCCTTGTTCGTAGCGCTCGTCGTGGCTCTGGTCGTGTTCCTGCGTCGGCGTGCGGCGTGGCGGCGCCATGTCGATGCCTCCCTGTCGGGCCTGCGCGACGCCGTGGCGAGGTATGCGACGGATGGTGACGCGCCCGCCTTCGCGGCGGCGGCAAGCGACCTCGTTCGTCGCGTCGCCCGTAGCCGCGACGCAGGCAGCGTGACGAAATCCGGGCACGCGTGGCACGACGCGCTGGCCGCCATGGCGCCGAAACAGGATGTCACCGCCCTCGTCGCGCTGGATGCCGCGAAGTACCGGCGCAACGTGGATATCGATGTCATCGCCACGGCGCGCGATGTCGAGGCGTGGGTACGTGCGGCCATGCGACATGAGGGAAGCCGGCATGTCGTTGCCTGAGTTCGCCTGGCCATGGCTGTTCCTCGCCCTGCCGCTGCCATGGCTGCTGCGCCGTGTGTTGCGTCCGGTGAAGCCGGCGCAGGCGTTGAACCTGCCGCAGCCCGGCCTCGTACTCGTGCAAGCCTCGTTGACCAAGGCACCTTTCTCAGCGACGTTGTTCCTGGCGCTGGCATGGATATGCCTCGTCACCGCCGCGGCGAGGCCGCAACACCTCGGCCCGCCGGAGCCACAGCGGCGCAGCGGCCGTGCCACCATGCTCGCGGTCGACCTCTCCGGAAGCATGTCGCTCGACGACATGCAATTGGCCGGCCGGATGGTGACGCGCTTCACCGCCGTGGAAGCGATCGCGGGCGACTTCATCGACCGCCGGGCCGGCGACGAGCTCGGCCTGATCCTGTTCGGCTCGCAGGCCTATCTCGTCACGCCGCTTACCTACGACCTCGACGCCGTGCGTGCACAGCTGCACGGTGCGGTGGTGGGCTTGCCGGGACGCGAGACCGCCATCGGCGATGCATTGGCGGTGGCGGTGAAGCGGCTGGCCGACATGCCCGAGCAGGCGCGCGTGGTCGTACTGCTCACCGACGGCGTCAACAACGCCGGCTCCATCGCGCCACGCGAGGCGGCTCGTGCCGCGAAGGCGGCGGGCGTGCGCGTCTACACCATCGGCATCGGTGCGAACGCCATGCGCGTGCCGGATTTCTTCGGCAGCCGCGTGGTGAATCCTTCCGCCGACCTCGATGTCGGCATGCTCACCGACATCGCCAACCAGACCGGTGGCCGTTTCTTCCGGGCCACCGATACCGACGCACTGGCCGACGCCTATCGCGCCATCGACGCGTTGGAGCCCGTGCCGCAACAGGGCGCGTCGCTGCGACCGCATGACGAACTGTTCCGCTGGCCGTTGCTCGCCGCGCTGGTGTTTTTCGCGCTCGCGGCCTTGCCGCGTTACGTGTCGGCCGGGAGGGCGGCCGCATGAGCCGGTGGCTGGCGGATTTCCACTTCATCGAACCGCGCTGGCTGTGGTTGCTGGTGCTCGTTCCCGTCATCGCATGGTTCGTCGGGCGGCGCTCCGGCGAGGAACGCGTATTGGCCCGCCTCGCCGACCCCGCGCTGCTGCCCTATCTTTTAGATGGCACGCCGTCGGCGTCGCGCGCGCCGGTCGTCGCGTTCGTCACCGCCGCCTTGCTCGCCATCCTCGCACTGGCCGGACCGGCGTGGGACAGGCAGGCGCAGCCCTTGTTCGCCGAGCGCGCCGCGCAAGTGGTCGTCGTTTCGATGTCGCCGCACATGTCGTCGCGTGACGTGGTGCCCGACCGATTGAGCCGCGCTCGCTACAAGGTGCGTGAACTCTACGCCGCCAATCGCGATGGCATGAATGCCTTGATCGCCTATACGGGCGAACCTTTCACGGTGGCGCCCCTGACGACGGACGCGCACAGCGTGGATGACTTGCTCACCGCGTTGGCGCCCGACACCATGCCCGTGGAAGGCGACCATCCCGGAAAGGCGATCGACCAGGCAGCCGATCTGATCCGGCATGCCGACTTGCGCGGCGGCTCCATCGTGCTGGTGACCGATCGCGCCGATGGCGAGGCCGTCGCAGCCGCGCGCCGTGCGCGTGCGGCAGGCGACAGGGTTTCCGTGCTCGGCATCGGCACCACGCGCGGTGGCCCCATCGCCGTCGCCGATGGGGGATTCCTGAAGGACGAGCGCGGCGCCATCGTGATGGCACCGCGTGACGATGCCTCGCTGGCAGAAGTCGCCGAGGCTGGCGGCGGGCGTTACCTGCCGGTGGCCGACGATGCGTCCGACGTGACCGCGCTTGCAGGCCTGTTGCAGGGCGACGGCGATGGCAAACCCGTCGAAGGGGCCGCCTCCGGTCAGTGGCAGGATCGCGGACCGTGGTTGTTGTTGCCCTTGTTGCCGATCGTGGCGTTGGCGTTCCGTCGCGGATGGTTGCTGGTGCTTGCCTTGGCCGTGCTGCCACTCTCGTCGCCCGCGCGTGCCGATGGCGTCGTCGACGCGTTCCGTACGCGCGACCAGCAAGCCGCGCACGCCCTGGCCCAGGGCGATGCGAAACGCGCACAGGCGCTGGCGCGGAATCCCGCATTGCGTGGTGCCGCGGCCTATCGCGCGGGCGACTACGCCGCCGCCGAAGCGGCGCTCGCGCATGGCACCGACAGCGATTCCCAATACAACCTCGGCAATGCGCTGGCGAAGCAGCAGCGCTACCAGGATGCGCTCGCCGCGTACGACCGCGCGCTGAAGGCTAACCCAGGCAACGCGGACGCCGTCGCCAATCGCAAGGCGGTGGCCGATTACCTGAAGCGGCAGCAACAGGACAAGCAACGCGACCAGGACAAGAAGGGCGGCAAGGGACAACAGGACAAGAACCCGCAAGGCCAGTCCGGCGACAAGGACAAGCAACAAGGCCAGGATGACGGCAAGGACGGCCGCAGCGGTGAGAACGGCCAGCAGTCCGGCGCCGACGGCAAGGATGGCAACGACCAGAAGGGTGCGAAAGACAAGGCGGGTGAAGGCGAGGGCGACGATCGCGGCAAGGACAACGGCAAGGCGCAGGCGCCAGAGGGCGACGCGGCGACGAAGTCGCAAGCCGAGCAGGCGCAGGCGAAGCAGGCCCAGGAAGCGCTCAAGCAGAAGATGGACGCCGCGCTGGCAGGCCAACGCGATACAAAGGAAGGCAAGGACGGCGATCAGGCGCACGACCTTGGCCTGGTATCGGACAAGGATGCATCGTCCAAATTGCCGCCCGACGTACAGCGTGCCCTGATGCGCGTGCCGGACGATCCCGGTGGCTTGTTACGGAGGAAGTTCATGCTCGAGTATCAACGGCGCCACGGCGCGGAGCCGGAAGAATGAGATCGCGTCGGTTCCTGTTGTGCCTCTTGCTGAGTTGCGTCCCTCTGCTGGCCTGGGCGCAGGCCGCGGCACCGGTGGCGTCGCTCGACCGTAGCAAGATCGGTCTTGGCGAGACCGTGACGTTGAACATCGAGATCGGCGACGAGACATCCAGCGCACCGGATCTTTCGCCGTTGACGCCGGACTTCGTCGTACTGGGCACATCGACCAACCACTCGTTGAGCATCGTCAACGGTCGCCGGGAATCGCACACGATCCTCGGCATCGCCTTGCGTCCCCGTCGCGAAGGCCATCTCACCGTACCCTCACTGGTCATCGCGGGGCAGGGCACGCAGCCGTTGCCACTGGACGTGTCCGCGTCCAACGACGCCGGCAACGCCGCGACGGATCGTCCCGTCGTGCTGGAAGGAAAAGCCGAGCCATCGCAGGCGTATGTCGGACAGCAGATCGATTACACGCTGCGCCTCTACTTCGCGGTGAACCTCGCGGACGGCCAGTTGGGCGACCCATCCGCCGAGGCTGCCGAAGTACGCCGCATCGGACAGGATGCGAACTACCAGACCATGCGTGGCGGCCGGCGATTCAATGTCGTCGAGCGGCACTACGCGATCTTTCCCCAGCGCGCGGGCACGCTGGAAATCCAGCCGCCGACGTTCCAGGGCACGGCGGTGGACCCGACGGACGCGAACTCCTTCTTCGGCGCCGGGGAACCCATCAACGCCGTGGCGGAACGCGCGCGCGTCGACGTGCGTGCCCGGCCTGCCTCGGCGACCAATGGCGCATGGATTCCGGCGCGCGAACTCAAGTTGTCGCTCGATGGCATGCCGGCGGACGGCAAGGCGCGCGTGGGCCAGCCGATCACGCTGAACATGCGCCTGGAGGCCACGGGCGTTCCCTTCGAGGCCTTGCCCGCGCTCTCGCTGCCGAAGCTGGATGGCGCGGACGTTTATCCCGACAAGGCCGTGACCGGCGGTGGCAGCAGCGGCTCGTGGGTCACCGGGCGGCGCCAGCAAAGCTTCGCGGTGGTGCCGACGCGCGTCGGTACCCTGCATATTCCGGAGACGACGCTGCACTGGTGGAACGTCGTCTCCGACAAGGCGGAAGTGGCGGTCGTGCCCGCGCAGGATATCGTCGTCGGCCCGGGCTCCGGCACCGCGGCGCCGGTGCCTGCGGCTCCGTCCCAGGAAGGTCGTGCGTCGGCACCGGCGCAGGCATCGACGACGGGCGTGGCGCCATCGCCGCTTGCCGGCGCTGGCGTGCCCTGGCGCTGGCTCTTCATCGCCGCGTTGGTGTTGTGGCTGGTCACGCTCGCCGCGTGGTTCGTGTTCGGCCGCCGACGCCGGCACAGTGCTTCGTCGACAGGCGCGTCCGCTGGTCCTGGCGTTCCCGCCGTCACCCGTGAGCGCCCGGCGCAGGAATATTTCCTCAAGGTCGCGGCGGGCGACGATCTCGCCGCCACGGAGCGGGCCCTGCTGCAATGGGCCCGCATCGTGCGACCCTCCCTCCGCTCGCTGGGCGAGCTTTCCGTGGCGTTGCGCGAGGGCGCGCAACGGGACGCGATCACCGCATTGCAGCGCGCGCGCTTCGCCGGGGGCGAGCGCCCGGCCAGCCAGTTGCGCGACGCCTTCGCGAGGGGATTCGACTGGCTGGAGCCCCCTGCCGTGAAGGGGCGCGATGGCCTGCCGCCGCTCTATCCTCGTTAGGACCTACAGCAGCGCCATGTATGTCCGGGTCATCGCGTCGCCGAACGTGCAGAAGACCACCCGCTCCGGAACCCATTCGGCGGTGCGCAGGGTTTCGACGGCCACGCTCGCGGCGGCATGGGCGGGGTAGCCGTAGATCCCCGCGCTGATGGCCGGAAAGGCGATCGATTCCACCCGATGATCGCGGGCTAGCTTGAGGCAATTCGCATAGCACGTCGCCAGCAGGTCCGCTTCCCCCTGCTCGCCACCCCGCCAGACCGGCCCGACCGTATGGATCACGAAGCGCGCGGGCAGGGCGAATCCGGGGGTGATCCGGGCTTCCCCCGTCGGGCAACGGACGCCGGGGCGGACCTCGGGAATGGCCCGGCAAGCGGCCAGCAAGGCCGGTCCGGCCGCCCGATGGATGGCGCCGTCCACCCCGCCGCCGCCCAGCAGGGATTCGTTCGCCGCATTGACGAGGGCATCCACCGCCAGGATGGTGATATCCGTCTGGATCACCTCGAAAGCCATAGGATTTTCTCCTTGTGACGGCTCGCCGGCATTTAGTTACGATGACAACCTGTCAGTTCTATTAATGCAGCCGAAGGTTATGGCCGACCAGCTCAAAGTTGAAGACATCTCGTTCGCCTACCTCATCAACGACGTGACCTTGCTCTTCCGCAAGCACTTCGATCGGCGAGCGGTGCGCTTCGGCCTGACCCGCGCCCAATGGCGCGCCCTCAAGGCCCTGCATCGCCGCCCCGGCATGCGCCAGAACGAGTTGGCCGAACAGCTGGACATGGAGCCGATCGCGGTGGGCCGGGTCATCGACCGCCTCCAGGCCGCCGGCTTCGTCGAGCGCCGGGCCGACCCCAAGGATCGCCGCGCCTGGCGGCTACACGACACGGAGCAGGCACGCGGTGTCATAGACGACATGGAAGATATCGCCCGCGGCCTGCGCCGCGATGCGACCCAGGGGATTTCCACCGCCGACCTGCAGACCATGCTGGCGGTACTGGACCGCATGAAGGAAAACCTGCAAGGGCTCGACGGGCCAGGCGAAGAAAGCTGAGCCCCCGGGTCAACCGGCCGACAACCATGTGCGTTAGCTTTTACGGATATCCGTCCTGAAACCAACGACCGCGTTCCCCAGCGCGGCGACCGAGCCCCGAGGGGGGATCGGCCGGAGCCCAGATGCAGCGATCCCCAGGGAAGAAACTCATCCTCGTCGTCGGCCTCGTGGCTGTCGTGGCCATTGGCGTCGGTCTCTGGCGTCATGATGCCGGGAGCAAGGATGTGTCCAAGACCGGGGCGTCCGCCCCAGCCGGGGTTCCGGTCGCCACGGCCGTGGCCACGCGGGGCGAGATCGACCTGTCCCTGAAGGTGATCGGCCGCGCCGAAGCCTATTCGACGGTGAACGTGCGCTCCCGGGTCAACGGGCAGCTGGAATCGCTGGCTTTCACACCGGGCAGCCACGTGAAGAAGGGCGACCTGCTCGCCCGCGTGGACCAGCGCCCGTTGAAGGCCGCCTATGACGAGGCCCAGGGCAACGTCGCCCGTGACCAGGCTCAGCTGGTGAAGGCCGAGGCGGACCTGGAGCGTTACCAGAACATGCTCGGCAAGGGCTTCGTCAGCCGCGCCGACTACGACTTGTACAAGGCCAACCTGGGCGTGGCCCGCGCCGCGCTGGAAAGCGACCGCGCGGCGGCCCGCGCCGCGCAGACCCAACTGGAATTCACCACCATCGTCGCGCCGTTCGATGGCGTGACCGGGGCGCCTCTCGCTTATCCCGGTGCCACGCTGAGCGCCGACACCACCGATATCGTGGTGTTGAACCAGGTCGATCCCATCCGCGTCGCCTTCGCCATTCCCGAGGACAGCCTCGCCGCCGTGCGCAACAGCCTGCGTCGCGGCCCGCTGCCCGTGCACGCGAAAATTCCCGGCGACGACGGCCAACCGCTGACGGGCGAGCTGGAATTCATCGACAACGCCGTGGATGCCACCACGGGCACGATCGTCCTGAAGGGCCGCTTCGCGAACGCGGATGGGCGGCTCACATCCGGGCAGTTCGCCGAGGTGACGTTACCGACCACGCGCCTGGCCGACGCGATCAGCATCCCCGTGGTGGCGTTGCAGAGTTCCACGGCGGGGACCTTCGTCTTCGTGGTGAAACCGGACCACACGGTGGAGCAACGCACGATCGTCACCGGCGCCACCAGTGCGGATCGCGTGGTCGTCGACAAGGGTTTGCAGGCCGGCGAGCGCGTCGTCACCGAGGGGCAGATGCTGCTCGTCGATGGCGCCCGCGTGCGCGTCGACAAGGGCTGAGGGTGCCGTCGTGAACCTTCCGGAACTCTGTATCCGCCGGCCGGTGATGACCACGCTGCTGATGGCGGCGCTGATCATTTTCGGCATTGCCGCTTACCCGAGGCTGCCGGTCAACGAACTGCCCAACGTCGACTTCCCGACCATCAACATCAGTGCCAGCCTTCCGGGCGCCTCGCCCGAGACGATGGCCTCGTCCGTGGCGACGCCGCTCGAAGCACAGCTGTCCACCGTCGCCGGCATCGATTCGATGACCTCGTCCAGCTCGCTGGGCTCGACCACGATCACGGTCACTTTCGCGCTCGATCGCAGCATCGACGGCGCCGCGCAGGACGTGCAGGCGGCCATTTCCGCCGCGCAGCGCCAGTTGCCGCAGGACATGCCCACGCCGCCGACGTATCGCAAGGTGAATCCGGCCGATGCGCCGATCCTGTTCCTCACCATGCAATCGTCCACGTTGCCGCTGTCCACGGTGGACGACTACGCGGAGACGGAGCTGGCCCAGCGCCTGTCGATGGTCGACGGCGTGGCCCAGGTCAATGTGTACGGCTCGCAGAAGTACGCCGTGCGTATCGCGGTGGACCCGGACCGGCTTGCCGCCACCGGCATCGGCATCGACCAGATGCGCGAGGCGATCGCCGCGGCCAACGTCAACAAGGCCACGGGTTCGCTCAACGGCAAGCGGCAGTTGCTGTCGATTCGTTCGGACGGCCAGTTGATGCGTGCCGCCGACTATGGGCAGGTGGTGGTGGCCTATCGCAACGGCGCGCCCGTGCGCCTTTCGGACATCGCGGTGCCACGCGACAGCGTGCAGGATGACCAGAAGGCCAGCTGGTTCAACGGCAACCGTTCGATCACCCTGGCGATCCAGCGGCAGCCTGGTGCGAACACGGTGGAGACGGTCGACAAGATCCTGGCCCTGCTGCCCGGCTTCACCGATACCTTGCCGCCGTCGGTGAAACTCAGTGTCATGTACGACCGCTCCGAATCCATCCGCGACTCGGTGCACGACGTGCAGTTCACCCTCGTGCTCGCGGGCATCCTCGTGGTGCTGGTGATCTACCTGTTCCTCGGCAATGCCTCCGCCACGCTGATTCCCGCCGTGGCGCTGCCCATCTCGGTACTCGGCACCTTCGGCGCGATGTTCGCGCTGGGTTACAGCCTCGACAATCTTTCCCTGCTGGCGCTCACGCTCGCGGTCGGCTTCGTGGTGGACGACGCGATCGTGATGCTCGAGAACATCATGCGTCACATCGAGCATGGCGAAGCGCCTTTCGATGCCGCCGTGAAAGGCGCCAACGAGATCGGCTTCACGATCTTCTCGATGACGCTGTCGCTGGTCGCGGTGTTCATCCCGGTGATGTTCATGGGCGGCATCGTGGGCCGTCTGTTCCACGAGTTCGCCGTGGTGATCAGCGTGTCGATCCTGATCTCCGGCTTCGTTTCGATCACCCTCACGCCCATGCTGTGCAGCCGCTTCGTCAAGGCGCACGACCATGCGAAGCGCAGCTTCATCGTAGTCTGGTTCGATCGGGGGTTCTCGGCCGTGACTACCGGTTACACACGTTCGCTGGCCTGGTGCATGAACCATCCGCGCACGGTGGTGGGTGTGTTCGGGCTCAGCCTCGCCGCCACCGCGCTGCTCTTCGTGATCGTCCCCAAGGACTTCATCCCCGCCGGGGACAGCGGCCAGCTGCGCGTCACGACCGAAGGCCCGACCGACATTTCCTTCGCCGCGATGTCCGCGCGCCAGCAGTCGTTGGCCGACATCGCGCGAAAGGATCCCAACATCGAAGCGGTCATGTCCAGCGTGGGTGCCGGCGGTGCGCGTGCCACCGTGAATTCGGGTTCGATGCTCCTGCGCTTGAAGGACCGGAGCGAGCGTGGGCACACCACACCCGACGAGATCATCCAGGAACTGCGACACAAGTTCGCCGAGGTGCCGGGCATCCGCACCTATATCCAGAATCCTCCGGCGATCCAGATCGGCGGCCGCCAGTCCAAGGCGCAATACCAGTACACGGTGCAATCGACCGACCTGCACGCGCTGTACGACTGGTCGGGCAAGTTGGTCGCCGCCTTCCAGAAGCTGCCCGGATTCCAGGACGTCACCACCGACCTCGATCTCAACAGCCCCTCGATGGTGGTGACGGTCAATCGCGACAAGCTCGCGCCGCTGGGCCTCACGATGGACCAGGTGCAGACGGCGCTGGGTACCGCGTTCGGCGAGAACCAGATATCCACGATCTACGGAGCCGCCACGCAGTACTGGGTGATCCTGCAAGTCGAGCGGCGCATGCAGGACGACCCGGCCGTGCTGTCGAGGCTCTACGTCACCTCGGACAGTGGCAAGCTCATACCTCTCAATACCGTGGCGAGCTTCGAACGCAAACCGCAGGTGTTGACGGTAAACCACCAGGGGCAGCTGCCGGCGGTCACGGTGTCGTTTAATCTCGCCCCGGGCGTATCGCTGAGCGACGCGGTGGCGAGCATCGATCGCGCGACCACGGAGATGAAACTGCCGCCGACCCTGAGCGGCAGCGTGCAGGGTACTGCGCAGGCGTTCCAGGATTCGGTCAAGGGCATGGGCCTGCTCTTGCTGCTGGCCGTGTTCGTGATCTACCTCGTGCTCGGCATCCTCTACGAGAGTTTCATCCATC
>Ga0307412_10001211_pt1 | contig 14657 bp, 22 predicted proteins | sample DK1Cmetagenome_3_FD_203823 | JGI IMG/M metagenome (GOLD analysis project Ga0307412, IMG submission 203823) | Maize rhizosphere microbial communities from greenhouse at UC Davis, California, United States - DK15-C-1 | ecosystem: Host-associated > Plants > Roots > Rhizosphere > Soil | place: USA...
AGGGTGGGGAACGCCGGTGTCGGGGGCGGTGGGGTGGCCTCAAGGGCGGCGCGCACCTCGGGGGGCAGCGGGTCGTCGGTGCCGTTCACGGGTCACGCCCACTTGAACAGGGCGACGAGGGCGGCTATGAATCCCAGCACCACGGCGAGCACGATGATGAGCATGAGCAGCGCTTCCCAAGGGCCGGGCTTACGAGGGGCCTTAGATTCGGTGTTGCTGCTGGTCATGACGGTCCTTTCATGAGCCGGGCGGCCTCGACGCGCTCGGCTTCGGGTTGGGCGAACAGGCTGCGGAGGATGCACGTGGCGTCCTCGGTGTTGGGTCGGTGGTCATCGCAGCAGGGGACGAGCAGGCAGCGCATGACCCATGCCGCTTTGAGGGCGGTGTGCCGGTCGGCGCGCAGGAACGAGCGGCCCTCGGCATCCTTCGATGCGCGGTGCAGCTGCTTGGCGGCCTGCTTGTCGCCGTCGGCGAGCCGGATGGCCATGTGTGACGTGATGGGCCAGCACATAACGTCGGCGGGCTCGATACCCGGCGCGGCGCGCGGGCGGTTGCGTGTGGTCATGATGCGCCTCGTATTCGGCGTTGGTGGGCGTCGATGCGGCAGTACCGGCACTCGATGTGCGCGATGACGATGTCGCCGATGCTGTTGTACAGGATGGTTTCAGGGCCGAGCTGCCAGTCGGGGGCGAGCACGTGCTGGGTGTCGTGCACGTGCTCGGCCCATGCGTGGTCGATGAACGCCTGCGCCTTGGCGACCTCGGCGCGGACCCATGGCGGCGTAAGGTCCATAGTCCGATATGCACCTCTTGCGTTGATTCTTGCGGGAATGTCCATTCTCACTAGTGACTAGAGGGCGCCGAACTGATTGACAGGAACCTCGCGAAGGCGCCGCCGGTGCTCTGCGGCGAGGTGGCGTTTCACCTCGAGGTACCGGGCCTTGGCGCGCTTGCGCAGTGCCTTGGGCGGGTGGCGCAGGATCATCACGGTTTCGGCGTAGGCGAGCCACGCGAGGGCGCTCTCGGGCCCGGTGACCGGACCGGGGCCGGCGCCATCGGTGAGGTACACGATGCCGCTGAAAGCGTCGTCCATCGCGGCCGCGAGGGGTTGCCACGCTCGGCGCGCTGCCTCGCCGACGGCGACAAGCGCGTCGGTGATCTTGGCGAACTCGGTGCGGGCCCGGGCGATGCCGGCGGCGAGCGCGTCGGTGTCGACGGTGACGTCGACCGTGAACGGGCCGCGGACGATGCGCGCGGGGGTGAGCGTGACCTCGTACCCGTCGCCGTCGGCGAACGGGTCGGGGGCCGGCCGGTACTTGACCCAGTACTCCCCTGCAGTGCGGTCGTCGTCGGCCGCGGCGCGCTCGACCATGGCGCGCACGCCGGCGGGCAGGCCCTCGTCGTCGCCGGGCGCGTGCGTGTACCCCTCGTCGAGAGCGACCATGGCGTCGATGACGTCGCGGCGCACCTCGGTGAACGTGATGGGGATGGCGCCTGTGGTGGCCTCGGCCGTCACGAGGTCGTCGTGCAGGTTGTCGTCGGTCATGATTCCTCGTTGTCGTCGTCGGGGCGGGCGATGAGGCCGGGCAGGATGTTGCGCTGGAATTCGTCAACGACCTTGTGCAGGTGCTCGGTGCCGATGGCGAGCGGCTGCTCGGCCTCGGGGGCGCACCACCATTCGCGGAAATCGGGTGCCGCGGCGGCCGCGGCAGCGTCGACCGCGCCGAGCCGCGGGCCGAGGCTGATGTGCGGTGGGTACTTGAGCGTGATGTGCGGGTTAGGGCCGGGGCCGACCTCGTACCCGATTGACTCGGTGTACGTCGGCAAGCGCCGGTCCTCGTCGACGAGGCCGTACGTGTAGCGGCTCGAGTCGATGCCCATGCGCTCAAGCTCGGGGCGCAGGACGCGCTCGGTGAGCGCCGCGGCGACGGCCTCGGCGTTGCGCTTCACAGCGTCGGCGTACGCCTGGTCGGCCTCGCCGGTGGCCTGGTGCGGTGAGCAGCTGCTTTCGGTCATGAGCGTTTCGAGGCCGAGCGCGCGCGCGAACTTGTCGAGCTGTTCGACCTCGGGCCGCATGTTGCGCTTGCGCTGCAGGCGCACCGCGGCCGCGATGCCGAGGACGCGGCACATGATCGGGTTCGAGGCCCGGACGGCGCGGCGCTCGGCCTTGGTGGTGCGGTTCGGGTTCCTCATCGCCGGCGCCGTTTCGGCCGCTTGGGATGGCGTATCGGCTTGGTGGGGTCCGCGAGCGGGGGCAGGTCGGCGGTGCGGTCATCGGGCGCCCACCCGGTGTCGGCGAGGATGATGAACGCGAGCGCGGCCATGTGGCGATTCATGACGACGCCGTCGGGGATGCCCTTTTCGGCCTGCAGCATCATGGCAACCACGGTGTTGTGGTAGTCGGGCAGGTTGTCGGGGTCGCGCTTGGGGTCCGATCGCAGGGCGGTGACGAATCCGTCGAGCAGTTCCTCGATCTCGGGCAAGCGCTGGTTCAGCTGCGCTTGCAGTGCGGGCGGTAGCGGCGGCAGGGAACTCATGAGCGCTTCCGCCAAACGGACACGTCGCCGGTGTCGACCGGTTCGAGGCCGGCGGCGCGGGCGACGGCGAGCCGGTGGTGCGGGTGCCAGCGGGTCACGTCAATCCAGTCGCGGCGCTCGCGCGGGTGCTCGTCGACGGGCCAATCGGCGATGAGGTGGCCACCGGGGCGCAGGACGCGCGCGAGGTTGTCGACGATGGCCTCGACGCCGGCGTAATCGTGATGGATGAGGACGGCGCGGGCGATGACCACTGCGGCGCGCTCGCCGACGACGTGGTCGATGATGATGCCGAGGTCGGACCCGTCCGAGCGGAGGGTGCCGACCTCGACGTCGGCCGCGTTGGCGCGCTCGAGCAGTCCGTCGAGCATGGCCTGCGATGCGTCGACCGCGAGCACGTTGTACCCGGCGTTGACGAGCGGGATGGACAGGCGCCCGTACCCGCACCCGAAATCGATGACGAGGTCGCCAGCGCCGGCGTAGTCGGCGACCTGCTCGGCCTGTACCTCGCCGAGTGCCCACCACTCGGCCGAGTCGACCGGGAGCGGGTGAATGCCGTTGCCGCCGGCGGCGCCGTCGCGGTCCCAAGCGTCGACGACGCTGCGGAAACTAGTGCTACTCATGGGGTGTGCCTTTCGTTTTCGAGCTGCTGCTCGTGCAGGTGCGGGTTTCGCCCTCGGTGGTGAACACGGGCTTGTACGTGGGCGTGCCGAACGGGAACACTCCGCACCAGTCCCAATCCACGCGCAGCAGCGACGGCCGGCGCCGGTCGGCGACGAGAGCGACGGCGTACCCGACGTTCGGGAACTCGGTGGGGTGCATGCGCTCGGGGGTCATGGGCTCCCATACGCGGACCCAATCGGGTTCGTTCAGCTCGGGGTGCGCGCCGCGGGCCGTGTTGACCCAATCGGGGACAACGACGAGCAGCTGCAGCTCGAGCGGCGCCGGCGCCAACTCGGCGTCCATATCGGTGAGGGCGTGCTCGGCCTCGGCGAACGCGCGGGTGCGCATGCCGACGAGGAACGGCTCGAGGGTGTACGCCTGGTCGGTGGCGGGCGCCCACACCTCGGCGCGGTGGTCGGCGTGCGCTGCGGCGTAGCCGAGGACGCGGTCGGCGGCGCGGGACATGGTGTCTTGCGCGCGGGCGCGGTCGGCGAGGGCCTGCATACGCTTGTACATGTCCTCGGTGACGGTCGGAACGAATCCCATCGGGGGTCCTCTCGTGTGTGCGTGTGGCTCTAGTGTGCCATGCCCGCAACGGTACGTGAAGGGCCGGGCGCGGGCCTGTAGTGGCCGCTGCAGGCCCGCGAGCCGGTGAGGGTATGCGGGCCTGCAGCGGGCGCTTACGAGGCGGCAGGGGCGTTCGTCATGGGAATGTGGAGCGGCGCCGCGGCGGCCTCGGCCTCGCGCTCGGCGATCCACTTGTCGACGTCGGCCGCGCTGGCGCGCCGAATCCACGCGGTGATCTTGGCGAACTCGGCCTCATCGGGATAGAGCCGGTCGGCGATGCCGAGGGCCTTGTTGAGCTTGGCGACGGTGGGCCGCTTGGCGCGCTCGGCGGCCTGCTGCTCGAGGCCGAGGCGGTGCGGCGACGGTGTGAGGGCCTGCTTGATGGCCTCGTCGAGGGCGCGCTCGATGACGACAGTGGGGGCGACGGTTTGGGCATTGGTGCGGCGGGCGACGGTGCGCTCGACGAGTTGCCGCGACCAGCCGCGGGCGAGCAGGGCGCCGGCCTTGGCGGCGAGCCGGTCGCGGTCCTCATCTTCGATGAGGTGCACGACGTCGGGGTGCACGGTGACAGTGAGGATGTGGTCGCCGACGCCGACCTGCTCGGGCGTGACCTCCCAGCCGATTTCGGCCCGGGCGCCTTCCGCTTTGAAATCTGTGGATTCATCACACACACCATCGGCAGGCGGCGCCGAGGCTGCAGCGGGTGTGTGTAGTTCCTCTGTATTGAGATCTTCTCTTAGCAACTCGGCCGACCGAGTCCCGGTTTCCCGGGTTCCGGTGCGACCTGCGGTTTCGGCACGTTGCGCCGGAACGCGTTCGCCGAGACGCGGCTCGCCGGGTTCCGGTGTGACCTGCGGTTTTACTGGGGATGCCTGGTCGATGCCCTTGGGTGGGCCGGGGCGCTTGCCGTTCGCGCGGCGCGCGGCCGCGGCGGCGTTCGCCTCTATCCACTCGGGCACCGGAACCTCTGAGAACTCGACCCATGTGGTGAACCTGCCGCCCTCGATGCGCTCGACGATGACGCGCCGGTACCCGTGCACCTCGAGTTCCTTGAGGGCCGCGAGCACTGCGGCCTCGCCCTGTTTCTTGCAGGACCGCGCGAGACGCTTGGCAGAGAATTCCCAACCGGGCGGCAGGGACAGGCAGCGCGTGAGGACGCCGATGGCAGTGAATGACAGTTCCTCATCCTGTGCGGTCGCCCAAGGGACGGCGACGGCCGAGGAACGGCTCGACTTGCGGAGTGTGGCCATGTGGTGTGTACCTCTCGGATATCGAGACGCCACAGGCAAGAGCAATGGGGCCCGGTACCATCGGGCCTTGGTTAGTTCGCTTCTCACCAGCGATGTCCGAACGCCTCGACCTGGCAGGGTCGGGGCGTTCGTGGTTTATGAGGCTCACGTTAGCACCGTGATGGACAGCAGCCACAACATGAGGGCGAACGTGACGGCGACGACGAGCATGAGGCCGAGCATGGCGGCCGCGGCCGCGAGGCCGTCGGCGAGGGCCTTGATGAGGTGCATGGCGTCAATGGTGCGCGACCGGTCCGACACGACTACGCTGGCGATATGAGCGACGCCACCGCACCCGCCGGCGAGGCCGGCGCCGAGGCCCGAGTCGACCTCGCCAACATCGAGAACCTGCGCCAGTACTGGACTGTCGGCGAGGGCGCGGCCCGCATCCGGTGGGGGACCGACGGCGACCTCACCCGCTGCCATGACCTCGTGATGCGCGAGGCCGAGGGCGACCTCAACAGCGACCAGGCGTGGGGATTCTGTAACAATCTGCACAAGCGGCTGTTCGGCGTACCGAATCAACCGGATTAATCCCGTTTTGCATGTGAGTTAAGTTGTAGACAATCGCACAAACACCCATGCCTTAACTCAGGCATTTAGGTTACCCTCATCAAACCGGCAATTCCCCCTGGAAAGTTTTTTGAGGAGCCCGATCATGGGAGCGATACTCACTGCCACCGACCTGCTGCGCGCCCGAGCGCAAGGGGCCACATTGGCTTATGACGGTAAGAATATGCTGCTGCGCGCCACGGGGCGCGTGCACGCCGTCACGCCTATGCGATGGCTCGACAAGGTCGAGGTACCCGCACCAGCCTGCCGCGCCGCCGGCGCCGGCGGTCCCATGGTCGGCGCCGTGCCGACCGACAAGGCCGTCAACTGCCGCCGCTGCCTCGGGCACCGGCCCATGGCGCGCCCGCACCGGCGCGCGCGCCGAGAGGTGCGCGCCCGCGCGCAGCAGCCGACGCTGCCCGGGTTCGAGGCGTAGCCACACCGGCGCGCACCAGCGCGCCGGGCAGCTCGCGCGCGCGCGGGTGTTCCATGTAGAGCACTTGCTCGCCGCGGCGATACACCAGCAACACGCCGGGCCGGAGCGCCACACGCGCCCCGGCCCGTTCGTCGTGCCAGTCGACGCCGTACGCCGTCACCTCGGCGCGCCAGTGGGGTGCGCGCAGTACGTCGGCGATGATGTCGACCAGCGCGCCAGAGAGCGCGCTCGGGGCGCGCTTGCCGTAAACGGTCATGCCTCATCACAGCGCGCCCGCGCGCCCATCGCGCGCACTGCGCGTCCGTCCTGCGCGCCCCGGTGCGCGCCCCGCGCCCCCTCGTGATAGGTTCTATTCACACGCACACGAGAGGATGAACCGATGGACGCGCACAAGCTGACTCGCGAGACGATGGACATGAGCGACGCCGAGTACGACGCGCTGTGCCTCGAACCCGTATGGGGCGTGATCGAAGAGTCGAGCGGCAAAGTGCTCGCCTCGGGCCTCACGTACCTCGACGCGCTCGCCAAGCTGAACGGGTTCTCTGAGTCCGGCGCCGTCGCGGGTTGGATGCACCTGGCGTACGCCCCGACGCCGGCCCCCGCCATCGAGCGCCATCACCTCGACTGGCTGTGCATCGCGCACCGCGCCATTGAGCAGGCCCCCACCAACGACATCCTGTGGCTCGAGGCCGTGAACAGCATGCGGGGCCTCATTGTCGCGTTCAACCGCGAGGCCCGCGACGACCAGCATGCGGCGCACGCGCAGTACCTGCTGAATCGACTTGCCGCGCTCGCCGTTACGCCGGCCGGCGCCCCGACCACCGGCACACCCGTTCCGGTGTACTCGGAGCGCGTGAAAGACCAGCTCATGCACATCGCCACCGGCGGGTACGACGGCCGGTCGCTGCTCTAGGACACGGTTAAAACCGCCCCGGTCGCCGGGGCGGTCACACACACACAGAAGACAAGAGTCCCCTGCGGGGGCGCCTGCCGGCGTTCAAAGCTCGGCAACGACCGACGCCCCACATTCGCCGAGGCTAGCAGAGAACAGGGCCGCGAGCGATATCTCGGCCGATAGCATGACCCGCGACACGCCGAGGGGGCCGGCCCACCCCGGACCGGCCCCCGGCGCCATCCTCACCCGACGTGAAAGATGTGACCTTGATATGACCAGCGCCAACGCTACCAGCGTCACGGATTACCTCGCCACCCTCGACCCCATGCGCACCAGCGCGCTCATCATCGGCGTCCTCGTCGCGTTCGGCGCGCTGTACCTGCTGCTGCACTACGCGACGCGCACCGGCCGGGCGCGCGCGCGCGAGGCCGCGCGCACGTGGGCCGACGTCAAGCGGGTCGAGTGGAGCGCGCGCGCCGAGGCCCGCGCCGCGCGCGCGCGCCGCCGCGACACCGACGAGGCGCGCAAGGCGCGCGCTGCGCGCACCGTCCTGCTCGCCGGCGGGGCGGCCGTCGTCCTCATCGCCATCGCCGCGATGAACTTGTCGGCCCATGGGATTCAGGCCCGGCTCGATGAGGTCGACCTCGGCGACGTCAACGAGCGCGTGTCGGTGTTCCTCGTATTCGAGGGCCTGCTCGCCCTCGCCGGCGGCCTCTCGTTCTGGCACCAGGTGACCGGCCGGGCCGGCGTCGACCGCTACGCCGTCGGCATGTGGGGTATCTCGTTCGTCATGGCCTACCTCGCGGCATGGGGCGGCGAGCACTGGCTGTTCGGCATCTTCCCCATCATCGCCGCGGTCGCCGGGCACGAGCTGGTCGCGGCCGAGGCCAAGCGCCGAGGCAAGTACCGCGGCATCCTCGGCCGCGGCGCCACTTCCGAGGACGCCACCGCGGTCGACACCGAGCGCCGCAAGTCGGCGATCGTCACGTACGGCACCCGCGCCAACGTCGGCCTGCGCGGCACCCGGTGGCTGTGGGCGATCCTGCACGCGCGCGCCGAGCGCGCCGCCGATGCGCGCGGCATCCTGACCGACGAGGTGCGCGCCGAGCTGCGCGTGCGCGCGGCCTCGCGGTACGTCGGCGCGCGCGCGCTCGCGCCCGAGGCGGTTGAGGACGCGAACCCTTGGGCGCGCCCCACCGCGCCGCGCGCGCGCGCCGAGGACGTCGTCGCCGACGCGCCCGCGCCCGCCATCGAGACGCGCGCGCCCGAGGCCGCGCCCGCCGCGCCGGTGGTCGAGGACATCGTCGCCCCCGCGCCGGCCGAGGCGCCGCATGTGCCGGCGCCGCGGCTGCAGCTCGTCGCCGACCCCATCGGCGACGTCGACATGCTGGCACTCATCGCCGACCCCGACATGTGCGGTGGGGGCGCCGAGGTCCGCGTGTGGGTCGGCGAGTTCTGGGAGGCGCACGAGGACCTGCCCACCGGGCGCCAGCTCGCCGACAAGTTCGGTGGCAACCCGGGGGCCTGCCGTAAGTGGGTCACCAAGCTCAAGCAGGCGCGCGCGGCCGCGGCGTAGAGCAACGGAAGGCGCCCGCACCTGCAGGTGCGGGCGCCATGAGCCGGAAGTGTCGAACCATGCACATCGTATTTCAGCGACCGGGCCTCGGCGCGGACGCGCACGACTATCAGTGGGCGGTCATCAACGGCGTCGGCGAGCGCGTCTCGTGCCACTACTCGCCCGAGGCGGCGCTCATCGCGGCCGAGGACGCCGAGGGCGTACCGGCGGGTAGTATGCGACTCGTGCGCGAGGGCGCGTACCGGTTCAACGTCCTGCCTCGGTGAAACCGCGGGCCGGGCGCTTCCCCCCGGATATGCGCCCGGCCCGCTTTCTCCCCCGTGTGACCTCGGCGCACCTTCGCGAACGCCGAGGACGTCTCTAAACCTCGTCGAGCGACACGGCGCTCGGGGTGCCTTTCTGGCCTACGGCGATGGTGCCGAGGCTGAAAGCGATGGACATGATGCCGGTACCGGCGATGAGTTTGAGCGATGTGACCGGGTCGAGGCCGATGCCGAACACGGGAATCGCCGACCCGCCAAACGTCGTGACCGCGCTGCCCCCGACTGTCTTGATGAGCCGTTCGGCCGTCTGTCGCCAGAACGAACCCGACCACACGCTCGGCCCGTCGCTGCTGTTGAGGTTCCATGCCATGGCCTAACCCCCGAACTTGCCCCATAGGGCGATGATGAGGGCCGCAGCTGCGATGACGGTGCCGGCTGCAGGGATGGCCCATACTTTGGGTTCGAGTGCTCGCAGGCGGGTGTCGATGGTGTTGACCTGCGTTTGCACGTTGTTGAGCGTCGTCTCGACTCGCACCATGGCGAGCCGGTCGTTGTTGACCTGCTGATACATCGACGCGCTGTCGATATGGATGAATCCCAGGTGTGTCTCGTGCGGCTCGTGCCCGTTCGATCGGGCCGCGGGGGCGCCCACGTCAGCCCTTAAGGAGCTTTGTCCAGGTTTTCGGCCCGCACTGGCGGTCGGGCTCGAGGCCCTTGGCGTCCTGATACCGGCCGAGCGCCGACTTGGAGCCGGGCCCGAAATTCCCATCCGGCCGGCCTCGCGAGTCGAACGTGTTCTCAGGCGGATACCCGTTGGCGGCGAGCAGCGACTGCACGCGCTTTCGCGCCGCCAACGGCGCCGAGTTGTCGCTTACGGTGGGCAGCGCCATGATGAGGGTCCTTTCCCAATCGTCGCCGTCGTCGGGCGTGGTGGGCGGTTTCGGCTTGGTGGGCGGTTGCTGCCCGGTCTCGGCGAGCCACGCGGCGAGTGACTGCCCCTTGAGGACCGACAGGACGCCGGCGAGCGCGCGCGCGTCGTCGACGAACGGCGTGAAGAACGAGAGGTGAATGTGCCACAGGTGCGAGCTGTCCGAGCTGCTGCCGCGCCAATCCGAGTCGGGCAGCGTGTGCGTGAGGCCGTAGACGCTGGTGCCGTTGGTGGTGCCGTAGAACTCTTTCACGCAGGCGAGCCGCGGGTCGTCTGCGAGCGCGGCCGCGCGCAGGCGCGAGGTGTATCGCTTCATGAGCGTCGTCGACAGGGTGAGGTCGATAGCGCGCGCTACGGTGCGGGGCGACTGCCGGTTGATGGCCTCGCGAATCGAGTAGCTGCTCGGCCAGTTGGCGAGGTTATCCTCGACGCTCGAGTGAAAGTGTGGCTTGCGCGCGTAGGTACCGCCGAGGCGGGCCGCCGGCTCGAACGTCTTGAACCCCACCCAGAACGCATAGAGTTCGTCGGTGGTGCGCGGTGAGTACGGGTTCGCCATCACAGTCCCTTGGGATTCGGGCCCGGCTCGAGCAGCTGCGCGAACTCGCCGGCGTCGAGTTCAGTGACCTCGTCGGGCGCCGCGGTGCGGCGCACGAGGTACCGATTGGGCTCGCCGGCCTCGGTCACCTGGCATACCTCGAGGTCGGCCTCGACGTCGAACATGTGCCATTCGTGCGGTTCGCCCGAGACGTCGGGGCCCTCGGTGTCGTTGTCGCTCATGGGTCTCCCTCGTCTCGTGTGCCGTGTGTGAACCGAGCATACCGCTAAGTGTCGGGTGTCCGACACACCCTCAGAACAAGCGTGCGAAATCGGTATGTAACGGTTAGTAGTATTCCTCAACGAACAGGATGCCGGGCGCGCCCGCGGCGCCGGCGATAGCGGTGGCCACGCTCGCGGCATTGATCGACCCGGCGCCACCGCCCCCGTAGTTGCGGCCGGCGACGCCGGCGAGCGACTGGCCAGCTGAGACAGTGCGGCGCCCGCGGCCTCCACCGCCGAGGTGCGAGGCGCCCCCCGACCCGGACACGCCGAGCGCGTTGCCGCTGCCCCACCCGGTAGTCCCGGCGGTGCCGGAGTGGACGAGGGCGAGCGCGGCGAGCGTCCCGCCCAAGGTGGTGCCCCCGTCGCCGGCCTCGATGCCATGCGCGACCGCTGAGGGGTTGCGGAAAGCGCCGGGCGAACCACCCGGAATGGTGAGCAGCGTGCCGAACGAGGTGGTGCCACCGCTGTTGCCGTTGGCGCCGGCGACGCCGGTACCGCCGGCGCCGCGGGTGACAGTGACGGTGGCGGGCAGCTGCGCCGCGGACAGGCGCATGCGCGCGGTCGCGGCGCCGCCGCCGCCGCCGCCCATCGAGCACTCACCAGCCGCGGTGATCGCGGCGCCGCCGCCGGCGCCGCCCCCGCCGCACCCGGTGATGTCCGCATAGGCGAGCCCAACCGGTTTCGTCCATGTCCCGTTGGCAGTGAATACCGAGGTCGTCGGAACGGCGACGTTCGGGCCGATGATGCCCATGATGTACAGGCCCCCCGGCGGGACCTGCACGCACCACGCCCGCTGGCCAGCGCGCAGGGCGCCGACCATGGAAACGGCGCGCACTGAGGACACGTCGCCATCGAGGACGATGGTGGTGGCCATGGGGTCGACCATGCCGCGGCCGACGACGGCGCCGGGGATGATGCGCCACGCGAGGCCGAGGCGGGCCGCGTCGTCGATGGCCGCTTTGACGGCCGAGGCGGCAGCGTCGATGACGTACTGCGGCGGGTACGACTGATACAGGTACGGCACGCTCGGCCTCCCTAGGTGAACACGGTGGGCAGGTTGACGACCGGGTCGGGCCGGTAGGCGCGCTGCAGGGTGTGCCGCATGGCGCCGCCGGCCGAGAGGTCCATCGACCAGGCGAGTTCAAGCCACAGCTCGCCCTCGAACTTGATGACCTGGTGCGCCTCGTGCCGCGGGTCGAGGACGGTGGTGAGCTGGATAGTTTCGGAAACGCTCTGCTGCAGGCACAGGTTGTCGGCGAGGGCCTGCGCTTGGGCGACGCCCGATACCTGCGCCTGCACGACGTGCGGCCGGACGAACCCGATGTTGAGCGCCGAGTGCGGGGCGGTCGAGGGAACGTCGCACCAGGCGACGACGGGCGCGGCCTCGGCGGTCTCGCCGTTGCCGACGACGACAATGCGGTTCGGGGTGTAGGCGAGCGCGTCGGCGCGGGTGATGCTGCCGCGGTGCACCACGTTGTTCGCGTCCCAATCGAAATCGGGGACGGCGAGCGCCGGCTCGAATCGGTGCCGGGCCTGCAGTACGCCATCATGGTCGAACCATGGGGCGAGGTAGTCGCCGAGTTCGGCCGTGGTGCCGAGCACGTTGACGCGCGAGGTTCCCGCGGCCCACGCGTTCACGATGGGCGAGGGTGAGTCGTCGACCTCGGCCTCGAACGGCAGCGGCTCGAGTACGCGCCGGATCACGTCGGCCGCGCTGGCGCCGGCGCCCTCGAATGCGTTTTCGAGTTCGGTGTCGACAATCGACATGCGGTCGCCGAGCGCGCTCGAGAGCGTCGAGCGGACATCGTCGGGGTCGTCGTCATAGGGGGCGTAGTCCTGTCGGATGGGGTCGGTGAACAGGTAGTGCCCGAGGGGGTACTCGACGCCGGCGAGGATCATGTACGGCTCGATGCGCGTGGTGATCGGGTTGAGCTGCGCCGAGGTGGCCTCGTCGAACTCGAGCGATAGCGACCGGGTGATGACGGTGCCGGCGGACTGGTCGAGGGTGATGGTGGTGTCGCGGGCGGGTTGCACCTCGCCGAGGACGGCGCCGGTGCCGGCGTCGAACGCTCGGAACGCGAACGCCTCGGTGCGCTGGCCTATGCCGGGCACGAGGTCGAGGGCGTCGGTGGCGCGGATCATCACTGGTCACCCGATTCGCAGATACCGCCGGCGACCGACCAGTCGTTGAATCCCTCGAGGAATTCGGTGGTGCCGGGTTCCTCGTCGTCGAAACGCACATAGGAAACCTCGGCGCCGTTCACGAGGTACCGCATTTCGCGGATGACGCCGGTCCATCCGCCAGCGCCGCCGGTGGCGCCGCCGAGGAAATCGACGGTGCCGTCGGCGATGGCGCCGACGGTGAGCGGGATGCCGGGGTGCGTGAGGGTCACGCCGTCGTTGTCGACCATGGTCGTCGTCAAGTTGGTGAACGCGCCGGGGGCGCCGTTGACGTCGGGCGCGGTTGAGAACTGCAGGGTCGAGGTGGCGCCGGCGTCGGTGTAGACCATGCGGGCATAGAACATGTCGCCGGCGACGTAGGGGACGGGATCGCCGGCGAACACGGCCGACTCGGCGCCGTTGATGTTGCGGAACCCGAGCGTGCCGTCGTCGAAGTAGAACACCCACCCTCGCGTCCCGTTGTACCGCGCGGCGAGCGGTACGACCTGCTGCCCGTAGAACGGCAGGCGCAGGGCGGCGTACACCTCGATGCTCGCGACGCCGTCGTAGGCGCTGCGATAGCGGGCGTAGGCGTACCGCGAGTCGTAGACGACGCCGGGCAGCGCGCCCGAGGACGACAGGCCCTCGCACAGGTGCACCTCGACTGGGTACGGGACGTCGGTGACCTCGGTGATGGTGACCTCGGCGAGCTGCAATTTTTCGTTGTTCTGTACGGTGCCACCGGGCACGTTGACGTTCGCGAACCACCGGTTTTCATGCTGGTCGCGCACGCACAGATAGGGGAGGTCGGCCCATGCGGTGTTGCGCAGGGGCACGAATCCTTTCGCGGTGACGAACTCGCCGACCTGCGCCGAGTTGGTGAGCAGGGTGCGGGTGAACTGCACGCCACCGCGCTCGGCCGGCCGGAACGCCACCGAGTAGTTACGCCGGTGCAAGCGCTGCAAGACGCGTTCCTCGGCCTCGAGGAACGCGAACTCCTTGACGACGGGCGCCGATGGCCATGAGGTCGGGTACGCGAGGTTGAGGCCCGGGTCGACGTTCGATGTGAACGTGAGCGCATTGCAGGCGCCCCCGTTGTCGTTGACCGTGCTCGGTTTTGGTCCGGTGATGGCCTCACTGTGCCCCTCGAACCCGCCGGTGACGCCGTTCTGATTGACGACGACGACGCGGTACAGGTTGTTGCGTCCCGAGTCGTACTCGTAGTCGTCGAACTCGTTGAGCAGGGGCGAGTACAGGCGGGCGATGGGGTAGAACTCGGTGATCTGCCCGGGGGTGCCGCCTACGACTGAGTTGGCGCGGCGCACCTCGTAATAGTCGAACGCTGCGAACTCGGGGCCGCCCTCGGCGACAACATCCCAGGTGAGGTGAATGTATTGCAATCCGGTAGGGATTTGGGATATCTCGCCCGGGCACGAGGGGTCGACGTGGTCGAGGTCCTGCGTGGCGATGCTCGCGGTGACGTTGACCGGGGTGGGGGGCTCGACCGACCACATGACCGACACGTCGGTGTCGTCGGTGGTGTCGAACGCGCCCTCAACGCCACCTTGGGCGCCCTCGTCGCCGTACGTGCCGATGCCGGTGTCGTCGGGGTTGCCCGAGTCGAACGCGACGGTATCGACGCGCGAGGCGAGAATCTGCCAGGGCTTGAATTCCGCGGTGTCCGACCGGAAGCGCGGCGCCGCGGGCGCGAGTACGGTGCCGTCGTCGTCGACGAGCAGGTCGCCCCCGCCATTGACCTCGATGTCGACCTGCCGCCATCCGTCGGCGACCTCGGGCATTGTGAGCCATTCCTCGTGCGTGAGTGTATAGATGACGACGGGGAGCAGCTGCGATTGCGTCTCGCGCTCGATGAGCAGCGGCGACGACGCGTCGAGGGACCGGGCCCAGAATCGCAGGCGCGGGTAAAAGGTGTTCGGCGCGGCCGCGTACTGCACGACTTCCTGCACCACCGAGTG
>Ga0307412_10001212_pt1 | contig 14648 bp, 19 predicted proteins | sample DK1Cmetagenome_3_FD_203823 | JGI IMG/M metagenome (GOLD analysis project Ga0307412, IMG submission 203823) | Maize rhizosphere microbial communities from greenhouse at UC Davis, California, United States - DK15-C-1 | ecosystem: Host-associated > Plants > Roots > Rhizosphere > Soil | place: USA...
TCGTTCGTGCTGCTGCTCGGCGGCGTGCAGCTCGGCTGGTGGCCGGGCTTCACCTGGATCGGCGCGGGCATCGCCGCCTATGGTGCGATCTATTTCGGTTTCCACGACCTGATCGTCCACAAGCGCATCCGCCACCGCTACATTCCGCGCTCCAGCTACATGAAGCGCATCGTGCAGGCGCATCGGCTCCACCATGCGGTCCGCACCCGAAAGGGCACGGTGAGCTTCGGCTTCCTCTACGCGCCGCGCCCCGACGTGCTGAAGGCCCAGCTGCGCAAGAGCGGCGCGATCGTCCAGCGGATCACCATCCCGGATTGACGGAGCAAGCCCCCGAACCCACATCCTGGGTCTATGGAACAGCTGAATCTCTCCGAGTCCGAATGGCGCAAGCGCCTCACCCCCGAGCAGTTCCACGTGCTGCGCGAGGCCGGCACCGAGCGGGCCTTTTCGGGCCGCTACAACGACAACAAGGCCGACGGCATCTATCGCTGCGCCGCCTGCCAGCTCGAATTGTTCGACAGCATCGACAAATATGATTCCGGTTCGGGCTGGCCCAGCTTCACCCAGCCGGTGGCGGCGGACCATGTGGTCGAGCATGCCGATACCAGCCACGGCATGCGCCGCATCGAGGCGCGCTGCGCCCGCTGCGACGGCCATCTCGGCCATGTTTTCCCCGACGGCCCCCCGCCGACCGGCCTGCGCTACTGCATGAATTCGGTCAGCCTGGAGTTCCGGCCGCGCGCCGCGGGCGGATCGGCCGCCTGATCCTTGTGGGAACGCCCCGCACCCTGTAATCGACCACGCCGTACATGGCCGTAAAATCGAAAACCGCAGCTGCGCCCTGGTGGCGCCGGGGCTCCTTCTGGAAGAAGTTCTTCCTCTGGTCGTTCTTGAGCGGCGTCGGGGTGGCGCTGATCGCCTTCATCGCACTGGCGATCGCGGTCTATTCCGCCCGCTCGACATTGCCCAGCTTCGATCAGATGAAGTCCTCGCCCAACGGCCAGATGATCCGCGTCCATGCGGTCGACGGCACGGTGCTGGTCTCGATCGGGCCGAGCTATGGCGAGTGGATCAAGTACGACCAGATCCCCCAGGCGATGAAGGACGCGATCATCGCGACCGAGGATCGCCGCTTTGAATCGCACTGGGGCGTTGATCCGGTCGGCGTCGCGCGCATCTTCTGGGTGGCCAAGCGGCTGCACGACGAAGGCCGGCGCCTGCAGGGCGGCTCCACCATCACCCAGCAGGTGGCCCGCACCATCTTCCTGTCGAACAAGTACAGCGTCGGCCGCAAGGTCCGCGAGGCGGTTCTCGCGCTGGCGCTGGAGCGCAAGTTCAGCAAGCAGGAGATCCTCGAGCTCTACCTGAACAAGGTCTATTTCGGCGGCGGCGCGTACGGCATCGACGCGGCGAGCCGGAAGTTCTTCGGCCATCCCGCGACCAATCTCTCGCTGGGCGAGGCGGCGATCGTCGCCGGCCTGGTCAAGGCGCCGTCGCATTACTCGCCCACCGCCGATGCCGAGGCAGCGGTCGACCGCGCGACGGTGGTGCTCAAGCTGATGGCCGAGGCCGGCAAGATCAGCGAAGCCCAGGCGAATTCCACCGATCCGCATGCCGTGCAGCTGGCGCCGGAGCCCAAGCAGAACAGCGTCCGCTACTTCACCGACTGGGCGCTGCCTCAGCTGGAAACACTGATCGACGAAACCGAGCAGCCGCTCGACGTCTGGACGACTCTCGACCTCAACATGCAGCGCAGCGCCGACCAGGCGATCCGCGCCAATGCGCCCGAAGGGGCGCAGGGTGCGCTGGTGTCGGTCGATCGCGACGGCGCGGTGCGGGCGATGGTGGGCGGCAAGGACTATGTGTCCTCGATCTACAACCGCGCCACCCAGGCGCAGCGTCAGCCCGGCTCCTCGTTCAAGCTGTTCGTCTATCTCGCGGCGCTCGAAGCGGGACACAAGCCCGACGATATCGTCGTCGACGAGCCGGTGACGATCGACGGCTGGAGCCCGCGCAACGATTCGCGCCGCAACAGCGGCCCGATCACGATCCGCACGGCCTTTGCCTATTCGGTGAACACGATCGCGGCGAAGTTCGGCCAGGAAGTCGGCTTCACCACGATCGCGGACATGGCGAAGCGCTTCGGCATCACCACGCCCATTAACACCCAGCCGGCAATGGTGCTTGGCACCTCCAACGTCCGCCTGATCGACATGACCCGCGCCTTTGCCTCGGTCGGCAATAACGGCGTGGCGGTGACGCCCTATGGCATCACCCGGGTCACCGCGAACAACCGCGTCATCTACCAGCATGAGGTGGATACCAGCCATGTGCTGGTGGCCAACTACGTCGCCGCGCAGATGATCGACCTGATGCAGACCGCCGTCGCCACCGGCACCGGCCGCGCCGCGCAGATCGGCCGGCCCGTGGCGGGCAAGACCGGCACGACCAGCTCGAACAAGGACGGCTGGTTCATCGGCTTCTCCAGCGGCCTCACCACCGGCGTGTGGATGGGCCGCGACGACGCCAAGGTGGTACCGGGCCTGCAGGGCGGCCGTGCACCCGCGCGCGCCTTCCACGACTTCATGATCCAGGCGGTCGCCAACCGCCCGGTCGAGCAGTTCGAAACGCAGATGACGCTGCCGGACAATATGCTCGAGCCGGATGAGGATGCCTATGGCGCGCCCGACAACGGGATGATGGTCGATCCGGACGGCAATCCGATCGCGCCGCCGCCGCAGGTGCCGGTGGAGCCGCAGGACGGTGAGGAAACGGATGCGGCACCGCCACCGCCACCCCAGGCTGGAGGCCGCCCGGCGCCCGTCCAGCAGCAGCAGGGCGAGCGGCTGGATCGCGACTGGATCAACCGGATGACCGGCCGTCCGGCTTCGCAGCAACAGCCTCGCCAACCGCAGCGCCAGCCCGCGCCGCAGGAGCGCCAGCGGCCCAACGACGAGTATTAAGCCCGGCCCACCCAGTGCAGCGCCGCGCCATGGCGGCGCAGCCAGTGGCGGTGCGGGGTGGGATCGTCGCCGTAGAGTTGCTCCACCAGCGCGTGGAAATCGGGGCCGTGGTTCATGTGCACCCGGTGCGCGACTTCATGCGCCACCGTCGCGCGCCGCACCGCTTCCGGCGCCAGGATCAGCCGCCAGCTATAGCGGATCACACCGCTCGACGCGCAGCTGCCCCAACGGCTGCGTGCGTCGCCTACCGCGACCTTGGTGACGCGGACGCCCGCCAACGCGGCATAGTGCGCCGTCTCCTCGCTCAGCACCCGCAGCGCCTCGGCGCGCAGCCAGCGCTCGACGCGGCGGGATAGCCCCTCCTCGGCGCCACCGCACAGCAGCTGGTCGCCCTCGCGACGCACCCCGCGCACGCCGGCTACGGGCCAAACGATCGTCAGTTCGCCGTCGCAAAAGGGCAGGGAGGCACCCGCAACGAATGGGCGGGAGCCGGGCAGTTGCTCGCGTTGCGCCTCGATCCAGCCCTGATGCTCGCCGACCCATTGCATGGCCTTGGCGAGCGACGCCCGCGGCGGGATCGTCAGCCGAATTTTGCCGTCGCGGGGATCGATCGCGAGCCGCATCCGCCGCGCGCGGGGATGGCGGATCACTTCGATGCCCTCGATCAAAGGCGGCGGTCCGTCATGTGATGCTCGAGGTCGCCGGCATCATCCTCGGAGATGGTCCAGCCGCGCGTCGATTCGCCCGCGCGGTGCACCGCCTCCCGGTCGCCCGAGACGAGATAATGCCAGTCCGGCAGCTTCTCGCCATTGGCCCGCAGCCGATACGCGCAGGTGCTGGGCAGCCATTCGATGTCGCGCACGTTGCGCGTCGTCAGCCGCACGCATTCGGGCACATAGGCGCGGCGGTGCTTGTAATCCTTGCACAGCCCCATCTTGCGATCGAGCAGCTTGCAGGCGACGTTGGTGGAGAACAGCTCGCCCGTCTCCTCGTCCTCGAGCTTGTGGAGGCAGCATTTGCCGCAGCCGTCGCACAGGGCTTCCCACTGCGCGCGGTCGAGTGCCTCCAGCGGCAGATCTTCCCAGAATTTGTTGGTCAATGCACCCAATGCTCAAGCTCGGCGACGATCGCCGGGGGATCCTTTTCCAGCGGCAGGCTGGTGATCGGCTTGCCGTCCGGTCCCATCAGATAGGCCACTTGCGTGTGGCCCATCAGATAGCCCGACGGCGTCGGCTGCTTCATATAGGCGACCGCATAGCCCTTCGCCACCTGCGCGATCGCTTCCGGCGTGCCGGTGAGGCCGATCAGGCGGGGGTAGAAGTTGCCGACATATTGCTTGAGCTGCGCCGGTGTGTCGCGCTCGGGATCGACCGAGATGAACAGCGGCACGATCTTCTGCGCGGTGCGCGGGGCCTGCTTGTCCAGTGTGCGCAGCGCCGCGCCGATCTTGGTCAGGTCGGTCGGGCAGACGTCCGGGCAATAGGTGTAGCCGAAATAGACGATGCGGTACTTGCCCGCGAAATCGGCATCGGTGACAGTCTTGCCGTTCTGGTCGGTGAGCGTGAAAGGCCCGCCGATTCGCGCGCCGGCCAGCGGCGGCTCGCCGGGGGCGCTCGCCCCGCAGGCGGACAGCGCCAGTATCGCAAAAGGTAACAACGTTCGAAACATGCTGTTCATGGTAACCACCGCCAACCTTTGCTAGGAAGTTCGCCGCATCCGTCGCCAGTATCGAAGGTACCGACCCCGCAATGACGTTCCGTCTCGCCTCTGCCGCCGCCGCGGCGCTGCTTCTCCTGCCGCTTCCCGCACTTGCCCAGGGCATGGGCCAGCCGCGCGAGAGCATCCAGTTCCTCGATGCGATCCGTAAGCAGGACGGGAACAAGGTCAACGAGTTCCTGCGCGACAAGGCAGCCTCGCTGGTCAACGTCAAGGATCCCTATGGCACCGGCGAGGCGGCGCTGCACATCGTCGTGAAACGCCAGGATCCGACCTATCTCTCGGTGCTGATCAACCAACCCGGCATCAACGTGAACATCCAGGATCGCGACGGCAACACCGCGCTGATCTTCGCCGCCGGCCTCGGCTGGGGTCCGGGCGTCGACGCACTGCTCGCCAAGAGGGCCAACGTAAACCTGGCGAACAATGGCGGCGTCACGCCGCTGATTCGCGCGGTGCTGGCGCATGACGGCGAGGTAGCGAAGAAGTTGCTCGATGCCGGCGCGGACCCGGATCGCGCCGATTTCGGCGGCGGCCTTTCGGCGCGCGAATATGCCCAGCGCGAGACCCGCTATCCAACCATCGCCAAGCTGCTCGCCGATGCGCCCAAGGTCGGCCGCGCCGCTACCGCCGCAGGGCCGAAGCTTTAACCCACCTCAGAACCCGTCGGCGACGTCGGGATCGAGCATGCCGAGCAGCCTTCGCCCCGCGCGCCGGGCGAAGGCCAGCGTGGCCTTGCGCCGGGCGGCCGCTGCCAGCGGGACCGTCGCCGCCTCGCGCGCCACTGCCGCGTCGTAGCGATCGGCGACGATCAGCCCGGTGCGTTCGGGGAGGAAGTGCGGCTGGTCGAGCGGACGCAGGTCGAATCCCTGCGGCACCGCCCAGAAGAAGCGATCGCAATGCCCCAGATATTCGGGCCATTTGCCGTCGCCCAGCAGGTCCGCGCGCGACACCTTGATCTCGACGATGACGATGTTGCCCCGCGCATCCAGCGCCATCAGGTCGACGCGCCGGCCGCCCTCGAGCGGCACTTCGGCGATCGCCACGCAATCGTGCCGCAGCAGCATCCGGCACACGCCGCGCACCACATCGGCGGCGACCAGCGCTTCGGCTTCGGGGGATAGGGAAGGCGGCAAAGGCTGATGCGCGTTCATCGGCGGAATATAGAACATTAAGCGAACACAGAAAAGCCGCCGAATCGCTTCGGCGGCCTTTCGATTCCGGTCGGCGCGTGCCGATCAGCGATAGAAGATGTGATTGCCCACCGTCGCAACCGAAGCGCGACGGAAATTGGCATTGGCATAGCGCGCATGGAAGTAGAGCGCGTCGCCGGCCGGGCTTTCCCACAGATTCTTGCGGGCGACCTGCGCCACCGCCAGCGCGCGGCGCCACTGGGCGTTCGCCGGCGGGGTCGGCAGCTTGCCGCCGCGGACGAACGAGAACTGGCCCTTCTGGGTGACGACCGAGCAGACCGAGCCGGGGAAGCGGCCCGAGGTGCTGCGGTTGAGGATCACATCGGCAACGGCGAGCTGGCCCGAGAGCGGCTCGCTACGCGCTTCGAAATAGACGCCGGTGGCAAGGCAGCGCAGCTCACGATCGTCGTCGAGCGCTGCGGCAACGTCTTCCTGCGCGGCGACCGCGTCGGAGAGCGTGGCATATTCCGGAGTAAGATCGCTGTCGTCCTCCGCACCCTGCTGCTCTACCGCTGCCTGAGGCGCGGGAACTTGCTGGGAAGCAAGGACGTTCTGTACCTGAGCGGGTGCCGGCTGCACCGTCGCCTGGACCACCGGTCCCTGCTGGGGGAGCGGGCTCAGGTTGAGCGTGGCGGCATTCGCAAGTGCGCCAGCGCAAAAAGTCACAGCTACGAAAGTTGCAGCCCGTGGCAGAAACTTCATTGTATATCAATGTTGTGCGGTTGGTGCGCGGACGATCCCTGCTCTCTAGGGAGAGACGACATCGCCGGGCTGCCCCCCGACTGCGTAACCGATCGACTTCACACCTCGAACGGCACAACGCGAATTAATGTGCCGATCCCTTGCGCGGGCGGGCGGCAGACTGTCAACAAAGGTTCATCGTTTCAGCGGCGAACCGTTCGGCGTCTGCGATATCCAGTTCGACGACCCATAGATCGGTGTCCCGTTCACGCCGCCGCCGCCAGTAAGTGCTGGCCTCTGCCTCATCGGCGAGCGCCTTCGGCCCGGAGGGCAGCAGCGCGGCAACGCCGTCGGGCCCGATGCCGCGTTCGACGAGACGGGGATGCGCACCCCGTTCGAGCAGCACCAGCAGGATTGCGCCTGAGGTTGCGTCGCCTTTCGCCAGCACCATCGCCGACCCGCCTTGGGCATCGGCCCGCCGCACCAGCGCGCTCACCAGCATCGCGCTGGTCAGCCGCGGCGTCATGCGGTGCGATAGCCGGGAAGGGTGGCGAGCGGGATGCGCGAGCGCATGAAGGTGCCGGTGCCGCGCGCCGCCTCCTCGCCCTCGGCATCGATCAGCCGTGCTTCGGCGACGAACACGCGGCGCTGGCCGCTGATCCAGCGCCCCTCGGCGATCACGGGACCTTCCGGCAGGGGTTTGGTGAGCAGCAGGTTGAACGCCGTCGTCAACAGGAAGCGATCGGTGACCAGGCTGTTTGCCGCGTAGAAGGCAGCATCGTCCAACATCTTGAAATAGCTGGTCCCGTGCGCCGCCCCAGCCGCATGGAAGACGCGGGGATCCACCTCGAACCGAATGCGCGCGATCCCCGCCTCGGGAATCTCCAGCACCGAAGGGAACAACTGGTTGATCGGTGCAGCCGCGTAGAGCGATTCGAGGGCCCGGTAATGCGCCTCGGCCCCCGTGGGCGCCGGCGCCCCCGAGTCAGGCGGCGTCACGCGCCTCGACTCCGGTGAGCAGCACGTAGAGCGCGTCCGGCGAACCGGCGCCGCGCAGCTTCTCGGCAAAGGGCCGCTCGCGCAGGCGGCGTGAGACGGACGCCAGCGCCTTCAGATGCTCGGTGCCGGCATTGGTCGGCGAGAGCAGCATGAACACCAGGTCCACCGGCAACTCGTCGACCGCGCCGAAATCGACCGGCTGCGAAAGCCGCGCGAACACCCCGCATACCCGCGGCAGGTCGTCCAGCCGCGCATGGGGGATGGCGATGCCGCCGCCAAAGCCGGTCGAGCCCAGCCGCTCACGCTCCGCCAGCCGCTCGGCCACCAGCCGCGCGTCGACGCCGTGCGCCAACGCGGCGGTGGTACCTAGCTGCTGGAACAGCGCTTTCTTGTTACCCGCCGTCACGCCGGCGAGCACCGCCTCCGGCACGAGCAAATCGCTCAGATCAGTCATCATCGTTCCAAAGAAGCGGCTGCCCGCAGGCAGCCGGGGCCTTACGCCGGTGCGCGGTTGGGCTCAACCCAGCCGATCGTCCCGTCGCCGCGGCGATAGACCATATTATAGGCGCCGGTCCCGTTGTTGCGGAACAGAAGCGCGTTCGTATTACGCAAGTCGAGCATCATCACCGCGTCCGAAACCGTGGCGTCCGGCACATCGACTCGGGTTTCGGCGATCACCAGCGGTGCGTCGGCGACTTCCTCCTCGGCATGCGATTCCTGGAACAGGGTATAGCCGGCATTGTCGAAACCATTGTCATAGGCACCGCCCTCGGCAAGCGCGATCACTTCGGTCGGGCGACGATCCTTGAGGCGGCGCACATAGCGACGCAGCTGCTTGTCGATCCGGTCCGCCGCGCCGTCAAAGGCGCCATGCGCTTCCATGCCCGCGTTCGTGGCTTTCAGCACCAGACCCTGCGTCACGTGCATCACGATGTCGCAGGTGAAGCCGTTATCGTGCGGCCCCGTCCCGAAGGTGATCTGCGAGGAAATGGCGCGGGAGAAATATTTGTTGGCGATACCCTGAACCCGATCCGTCACCTGCGTCTTGAGCGCCTCGCCCGTATCGACCTGATGCCCCGAGATCCGGATATCCATATGTACCTCCACTTCGCAATTAAGGACGAGCGACCTAGGGTTGCGCCGGAACCGCGTCGATTGTGGGAACACCCCATAGCGGCTCGTCCAGGGACTTCACAAACGCTGCGTGGCGCGCAAGTTCCACCGCACTCGCGGTGAACCGCCGCGCCGGCCGGACGTGTACCCGAGTCGGCGCCTCCGCCATCGTCTCCCGCATCACGGGCACGTCCTCGGCCAGGCCGAGCGTGATCTGGCGGCCGCCGGTCAGCTCGACATAGACTTGCGCCAGCAGCTGCGCGTCGAGCAGCGCGCCGTGCAGCGTGCGTGCGCTGAGATCGATGCCGTAGCGGCTGCACAGCGCATCCAGCGTATGCTTGGCGCCGGGATGCCGGGTGCGGGCGAGCACCAGCGTATCGACCATCCGCCCCAGATCGACGAGCGGCCGGCTACAGCGGCCGAGTTCGCCATTGAGGAAGCCGAAGTCGAAGCCGGCATTGTGCGCGACCATCGGCGAATCGGCGATGAAATCGAGCAGATCCTCGACCACATCGGCGAACAGCGGCTTGTCGGAAAGGAAGCGCTCCGACAGGCCGTGGACGTTGAACGCCTCTACCGGCATCGGTCGCTGCGGATTGATATAGGCGTGGAAATGGTTGCCCGTGGGCACCCGGTTGATCAGTTCGACACAGCCGATCTCGACGAGCCGGTCGCCGCCTGGGAAGCTGAGTCCCGTCGTTTCGGTATCGAACACTATCTCCCGCATGGAGCGCTTATCCACCCGCGCGCGGCGCGAGGCAAGCGATCACCGCACGTACGCAATCTTCCGTAACATGCAGGCCTTCGCCCGTCCCGATCACGAAATCGGCCCGCGCCCGTTTCTGGTCGTCGGGGAGCTGCCGCGCGAGAATGGCTTCGAACCGAGCGGCGGTCATGCCGGGCCGGGCGAGGACCCGGGCACGCTGGACATCGGCCGGCGCGGAAACGACGGCGATCTTGTCGACATGCCGCCAGCCGCCGGCTTCGAACAGCAAGGGTATGTCGAGCACGACGAGCGGCGCATCGGCGTTCGCGGCGAGGAACGACTCGCGTGCCTCGGCAACGGCCGGGTGCAAGATAGCCTCGAGTCGCGCAAAGGCGGTGGGGTCCGCCATCACCGCTTCGCGCAGCAGCGTGCGATTCACGCCGAGGTCGGTCGTCGTATCGGGAAACTCGGCTTCGATCGCCGCCACCGCCGCGCCGTTCGGACCCTGGAGCTGGTGGACCGCTGCGTCGGCGTCGAACACCGGCACGCCGTCAGCGGCGAACATCGCCGCCACGGTCGACTTGCCCATGCCGATCGAGCCGGTGAGGCCCAGCACGATCGGCCGTGGGCTCATGCGGTGAGCAGCGCGCGCAGTTCCTCGTCGCGGTCGCGCGGAGGCTCGGCGCCGAAGAAGAGTTCGAAGGCGAGCGCGGCCTGGCCGACCAGCATCTCCAGCCCGTCGACCGTGTCCAGTTCGCGGTCGCGCGCCTGGGCGAGCAGCGGCGTCTCGAGCGGCGCGTAGACGATGTCGTACACCACCGCATGCTCGGGCAGCGGATCGAGGTTCAGGTCGAGCGGCGGCTGGCCGGCCATGCCGAGCGGGCTGGCGTTCACCAGCAGATCGGCCGCGGGCAGGGGGGCACTGATCGGCAACGCGTCGCCCTTCACGCCGAAGCTGGAGAGCAGGGCGGCCGCCTTCAGCACGTTACGGTTCAGGATGGTCACCCGGCCGATACCGACACGAGACAGCGCGAACAGCACCGCGCGGGCGCCGCCGCCGGCACCGACCACCACGGCATGGCGGCCTTCGAGCTCCAGCCCGGCGATCGGTGAGTAGAAGCCGCCGGCGTCGGTGTTGGTGCCGATCAGCGCACCGTCGTCGCCGCGAATCACCGTGTTCATCGCGCCGATCGTGTTCCGCACACCGCCGGGATCGCCGACCAGGTCCATCACCGCCAGCTTGTGCGGGATGGTGACGTTGCAGCCACGCCAATCGGCATCGTCGCGGGCGCGGGCGAAATAGCTGGCGAGGTCGCCGCCCAGCACATGGGTGCGGCGATAGTCCCCCTCGATGCCCAACGCATCGAGCCAGAATTTGTGGATGATCGGCGACTTGGAATGGGCGATCGGGTCGCCGATCACCTCGGCATAACGGGTCACTTGGGCATCACTCCCCGGGTGCGCAGATAGTCGAGAATTGGCAGCAGCGGCATGCCGAGCACGGTGAAATGGCTGCCCTCGGTGCGGTGGAACAGCTGCACGCCGGGCCCTTCGATCCGGAAACAGCCGACGCAACCGGCGATCGCCGGCCACTCCAGGTCCAGATAGGATTCGATGAACGCTTCGGACAGCGGGCGCACGTGCAGCCGCGCGCGATCGACATGGCGCCATACCGGACGGCCGCCCTCGACGATGACCGCCGCGCTGTAGATGTCGTGCGTCTTGCCCGACATGCGCTGGAGATGGTCGCGCGCCTGTTCGCGGCTCTCCGGCTTGTCGAGCAGGCTGCCATCGTCGAGCGCGACGAGCGAATCTCCGCCCAGCACCAGCGCCTGCGGCACCATGCGCGAGACCTTGAGCGCCTTCAGCTCGGCCAGCGCATCGGCAAGGTCGCGGGGAATGGTGCCGGCGGCGAGCAGCGATTCCTTCGCGCTCGCCTCATCAACCTGCGCCGCCAGCGCTTCGTGCGGCACGCCGGCGGCATCGAGCATCGCCCGGCGCGAGGCGCTCTGGGAGGCGAGCACAAGGGTAAGCATTATCGGCGGTCCATTTCACGGTCGTTGCACAGCTGGATGATCGCGGCGGCGGTTTCCTCGATCGAACGGCGGGTGACGTCGATCACCGGCCAGCCGTGATCGGCAAACATGCGCCGGGCAAAGGCGATCTCGCGTTGCACGGCTTCCTGATCGACATAATCGGTCTCCGGCGCCTGGTTGAGCGAAAGCAGCCGGTTGCGGCGGATCTGCACCAGACGATCGGCACTGGTGGTCAGCCCGACAATCAACGGCCGCTTGAGCTGGAACAGCTTGGCCGGCGGCGGCGATTCCACCACCACGGGGATGTTCGATACCTTGTAGCCACGATTGGCGAGGTAGATCGAGGTCGGCGTCTTCGACGAGCGCGATACGCCGGCGAGCAGGATGTCGCTTTCTTCCCAATCCTCCCAGCCGATCCCGTCGTCATGCGCGATGGTGAACTGGATCGCGTCGACGCGCGCGAAATAGGCGGCGTCGAGCATGTGCTGGCGGCCGGGCCGCGCCTTGGCTTCCTGGCCGAGCAGGTTGGAGAGCGCATGGCTCACCTGGTCGAGCGGGGCGATCGCGGGCAGGCCCAGCGCGCGGCAGCGCGTCTCGAGCATCCGGCGGATGTCGCGATTGACCAGCGTGTAGATCACCAGGCCCGGGTTCTGGGCGATCTCCTGCAGGATGCGCTCCAGATGCGCCTCGCTGCGCACCATCGGCCAGAAATGCCGCAGCGGCTCGACATCGTCGAACTGCGCCAGCGCCGCCTTGGCGATGTTTTCCAGCGTCTCTCCGGTGGAGTCCGAGAGCAGGTGCAGGTGCAGCCGCATCAGGCTGGGGACCGATCTGTGCATAACATGGCGAACAAGCGGTAGCGTAACCACGGCACCCGGCCAACCCGCCGCATTCGGGGATTCGCCGCGTGATTCGTCCACAGCGCGATCCCCAGCTTGTGCTTTCCATTCACAGCCTGTGAGTCTTGTGGACAGATTTTCCGAATCCGTGCGATTCCGGATGGCAGCAGGAGTCAAATTGTTGGCAACTGACTCACATCGCCATAAGCCCCGGCTTTCACGCGCCAACAGACTCCAACATCCTGAGAATCGAATCTTCTAGTAGTGGGATCCCGACTCTGACTCATCGCGCTTCCAAGCCGCTGCTCGCGACCCTGACCGGGACTCGCCAGCCCGTTCCGCCCGTCTGGCTCATGCGCCAGGCCGGCCGATACCTGCCCGAATATCGCGCGCTCCGTGCCGAGAAGGGCGGATTCCTCGCGCTCGCCATGGATTCCGACGCGGCAGCCGAAATCACGCTGCAACCGATCCGCCGCTTCGGCATGGACGGCGCCATCCTGTTTTCCGACATCCTCGTCGTGCCGATGGCGCTCGGCCAGAAGCTGTGGTTCGAAACCGGCGAAGGGCCCAGACTCGCCCCCGTCGTCGACGCTCGGGAGGTCCTCGACGGCTTCACGGCCGATGAGAGCGTCCTGGAGCCCATCTACGGCACGATTCGGCGGGTGAAGGCGGTCCTGGACCCCTCGACCACCTTCCTGGGCTTTGCGGGCTCTCCCTGGACCGTGGCGACGTACATGATTGCCGGGCAGGGGAGCCGCGAACAGGCCGAAGCACGGCGCCTCGCCTATCGCGATCCGGGCCTGATGCAGGCGCTGATCGATCGCATCGCCGACCAGACCATTGCCTATCTGCGCGCCCAGGCCGAAGCGGGCGTCGAGGCGGTGCAGCTGTTCGACAGCTGGTCGGGCAGCCTCAGCCCCGCCCAGTTCGAACGCTGGGTGATCGCCCCCAACGCCCGGATCGCGGCGGCCGTCCGGGATCTGGTGCCCGTGATTGGATTCCCGAAAGGCGCAGGCGGCAAACTCGCCGCTTATGCCCGCGAAACCGGAGTCGATGCGATCGGCCTCGACGAGACGGTCGACCCCGTTTGGGCGAACGCGGTGCTGCCAGAGGGGCTGCCGGTACAGGGCAATCTCGATCCGCTGGCGCTGATCACCGGCGGCGACGTGCTCGACCATGCGATCGACCGGATCCTGGCGGCGTTCCCGGAGCGGCCGCATGTGTTCAACCTGGGCCATGGCATCCAGCCCGACACGCCGATCGCGCATGTCGAGCAGCTGCTGGCCCGCATCCGGAGGGCCGAGGCATGATCGGCTGGCTGGGCAGTGCCTATCTGTGGGTGAAGGCGTTCCACGTCATCTTCGTGATCTTCTGGATGGCGGGCCTGTTCCTGTTCCCGCGCTACCTGATCCACCACCAGGAGGCGCTGGGAACGCCCGAGGCGGCCGCCTGGGCGAAGCGCGAGGGGCTGCTGCGGCGGATGATCCTCACGCCCTCCCTGCTCATCGTCTGGGTGCTCGGACTGGCGCTGTCGGCCAATATCGGGCTGTTCGACGGGCAGGCGGGGATCGGCTGGCTCCATGCCAAGCTGCTGCTCGTCGTGCTGCTCAGCGGCTATCATGGCTGGGCGGTGGGCTATGCGAAGAAGCTGGCGCGCGGGCAGGCGCCGATCGCCACCCGGACGCTGCGGCTGCTCAACGAGGTGCCCGCGCTCGCGCTGGTCTTCATCGTCATTCTTGCCGAGGTGAAGCCCTTCTGAGTCGCTGCGAACGATTGCTGCGATCGTTGCGCCTGAATCTGCGCCGAATCGCAGTTGACTTGGGGGGGAGCCCTACCTAACTCCGGAAGCGTGTACCGAGCCCTCGGTGCATCCTTCCTCGAAGCTTCGAATCCTGCGCGCTTGTATCCGCCGATCGACGCTCTCCCCCCAAGAATTTCCGGACCTTCCATGCATCTCAAGGACCTCAAGAAAACCGCCCCCGCCGAGCTGGTCACCATGGCCGAGGCATTGGGCGTCGAGAGCGCGTCGACGCTGCGCAAGCAGGACCTGCTCTTCGCCATCCTCAAGGCCCAGGCCGAACAGGGTGACCAGATCATGGGCGAAGGCACGATCGAAGTGCTGCCCGACGGCTTCGGCTTCCTGCGCTCGCCCGAGGCCAACTATCTCGCCGGCCCCGACGACATCTATGTCAGCCCCAACCAGGTCCGGAAGTTCGGCCTGCGCACCGGCGACACCGTCGAAGGCGAGATCCGCGGTCCGAAGGACGGCGAACGCTATTTCGCGCTCACCAAGCTGGTGAAGGTGAATTTCGACGATCCCGACGCCGTCCGCCACCGCGTCAATTTCGACAACCTCACCCCGCTCTACCCCGAGCAGAAGCTGCGCCTCGACACGCTGGATC